>WNFU01003454.1_pt1 | contig 21497 bp, 15 predicted proteins | sample 5400121 | NCBI WGS metagenome assembly WNFU01 (sample SAMN13153360, study PRJNA577476) | soil metagenome | isolation source: 100 cm soil or saprolite under grassland replicate 1 | place: USA:California | collected 2016-06-15
CGGATCGCCTTACAGACCTCCCGGTCGGCCTGGTAGCGCTGGCGGACGACGGTGGTCAGCTCGGCGTGCTTGCCGATCACCGGGTCGACGAGCTGATGCCATCCGCCCGCGCCGACGGCTTGGGCCTGCTCGGGGTCGCCGAGGGTGCGGATGCTCGCGGGCCCGGCGGCCTGAAGCAGCGTGGCCATGCGGTGGGTGTCCATCATGGCGGCCTCCTCGACCAGCACCACCGAGTCGTCCCGCGGCCGAAGCCGCCCGTCCGTGACGGCATGGGTGAACGCCTCGACGGTCCAGCCGCGGTCCAGGCTCAGCTCGCGGGCGATGCGCCGGGCGGTCTCCGCGGCGGTCGCCACGACCACGACGGGTTGGCCGTTGGCGCGGTAGGCGGCGACCAGGGTACGCAGCAGGGTGGTCTTGCCGGTGCCGGCATAGCCTTCCAGCGACGCCCACCCCACTGGCCGCGCCAGCCACCGCAGCGCCGTCTGCTGCTCAGCCGATAGCCGCGGCCCCGACAGGTCGGCAAGCTCGACCATCTGCGCCAGCAGCTCCGGCCGTGGCGCCAGCATGCGCCTACTGGCCTTGGCAGCGGCGACCTGCACGATCCGGCGCTCCTGCGCCAGCAGCGCGGCGGTGGTGAGCCTTGGCCCCTGGGGCGTGGCGACCGGGACCAGGTCCGGGCCGGCCACAAACCGCGCCAGGAACCCGCGTGCCTCGGCGGCGTCCAGCAACCCCGCGGCGGCCTGGAAGGCGGCCTTGGTGACGGCGGCCTGATCGAAGGTCGCGTCGGTGCGAGTGAGCCCGTCGGGGCCGAGCAGCCGTTCGCGGACCGCCGCCTCCCCGCGCTCCCGCAGCGTCGGCGGCCGGCCCCGCCGCGTCTGGAAGTCGGCGGCTTGCTGCTCGATCTGCCGGTGGCGGCTGGAGAACAGCTCCACCACTCGCCCGTCCACCCCGGCAAGCTCCCACGCCCATCCCTGCCGGGTCTGCCGCCACGCAAGCGCCATGCCGAGCCGCTGGAGCTGCGCGGCCAGCTCGCAGGCGTAGACCGCCTGCGCGGTGGTGGCGAACTGGTACAGCGGCCGGGAGTCGGTCGCCAGCCAGCGGCCCTGGCACCAGGCGAGGTTGAACAGGAACGCGTGGCTGTGCAGGTTGGGGTCGGGTGGCCGGCCGGGCTCGGCGGTGACCTCGCGGCTGGGGCGGCTGGTGTGGTGGGTGAACACCACGAACGCAAGCTCGCCGGGCAGGTGGACCTGCTGGCCGTCGACGGTCGGCCGGCACAGCGCCACCCGCTGCTCGATCTCGGCGACCGTCACCCGCACCGCGGCCAGATGCGCCCGTTCCAGCGCGGCGCGCTGCTCGGCGGGGAGGAACGGCAGCAGCGCCGACACCGACTTGGGCGGGCTGAGGTTGCAGTCGATCCCCGGCACATGGAAGCCACCTTCGGCAACCGTGGCACCCGTGGCCGGGTCGAGCCCGGTCACGTGGGAGGTCTTGACCAGCCGCTGGCCCGTCACGGGATGCAGGCCGGCGGCCAGCCGCTCGAACGCGACCCGGTCCAGCCGCTCCAGGCCGAGGCGTGCCCAGAGCTGGCCGTGCAGTTCCGCGTCCGCCGCCGAGGGCGTGCCGTCGGCGGCGAGGTAGTAGTCGGCCTGCTCCCGGCCGCCCTGCAGATACCCCCAGAGGTCACCGCCGACCCTGGCGACCGCCGTGGCCTGGAACTTCCTCGGCACAAACACCCCACCACCCCGCTGACCCGATCGACCGTGCTGCACGACCGGACCAGCCAACCCCACGCCACTCACCGCAAAGCTCACAGCCGCTGACCAGCAGCCCGCACCAGACGGCAGACGACCGTCAGGCAGAGCGGACCTACCGGACCCCGACAACGGCAGACACGTCACGCTGTCCGGCTGCGCCGGGACAGCTCACCGAGGTGGGAACGGCCTCGCCTGCGGCGCCGCGGCCGGGACCCTGCACCCGGCCGCGGACCGGCCGTTGCCGCGGCCGCCCGGCGGATCCCGCGGCGCTCGGCGCGCGCGTCAAGGGCGCAGCGCGGTCCTTCGGACCGGCCTGGCGGCCGCCCTTGACCTGCCCACCGGCGCCGCGGGGCGTGCCCACACGCCGCCCCCGGGCGGACGGGGGCACGCCGCCCGGGCCGCGACCCCACCCGATATTCCGCAGGAATAGTAAGCGAGTGCACGGCAATCTTCCTCAGGTTGTCATTTGATGCTTGGCTTGATTCCCCTCGCAGTCGCGACCACGAGATGCTCATCGCCCGGAGTTCGTCGCCGCCAAGACTTGGCCCATCTCGGATCGGAGGTCGAGTTCGAGGGCTCTTGGGTTATTGCTCGGACCCGCTCGCGTTACACTTGCTCGCCGCAGGGAAGGCGGCGGTGTCGTCAGCACAGCGCGGGATGTCACGGATGTCAGCGCTACTGTCGCAGCTCAGGATCTCCTGGTTCTGTAGGGGTGGCCGTGCGAGTCTTTGTGGAGGACTGGGGCGCCACCTACGGTTCGCCGTATCTGGTGCCGTACGATGATGCGGGTACCGATGGTGCGGTGCTCGCCGAGGATGGGGTCGATCTTTGCTGCCACCCGGGCCGGGCGTATCGGCCCGCGGATGGTCTGATCGCGTTCGTCGACGGTGTCCGCCGTGGCGAGGCGTCTTTGTGGCTCGAAGATGCGAGAACCGGTATCGGCGCCCGCGGCGTCGCAGGTGGGCACGCGTGCGGAGCGGTGATTGCTGATGGCATCACGCGGGCGGTGTTCGGCGAGACGCGGGTTCGACGCCTCGCCATCTGGGGCTCCGGACTGACGGGTCGCCTCCCGGTGGTTGCTGGTGGCTGGTCGTGGGAGTCGCGCTCGATCGCCGACCCGAACCCGGACGCGCCTTTGAAGGATCTGCAGATCCGCATGCGCCAGGAGGAGGGCCGGCTCGCCGAGGCGCTGTGCGCTGACGGGTATCTGACCGTCGTCGATGGCCCGCTGAACTTCGTCCGCAGCCGCGACTTGCCCGTCGTCGGCTACGTCAAGACGCACTACCGGGCGCTGCTCGACCCCGACCACCATCGGCGCATCCCGGAACTCGGTTCCGGCGAGCGGACCTCGCTGTTCCGCTTGGGCGCGGACCGCTACTCCGCGTACCTGCGCCTGGCGCCGATCACGGCGACCGCGAGCCCGTGGACGGGGATCGTACGGATCGAGATTCCCCAGTCGGCCGGACTCGCTGATGCAGTCGCCGTCGCTGACCGCATCGCGGGAGTCCTGCCCTACTTCGCCGGTATCGCCCACCGGGACCCGCGGGCCCCGCAGAACCTGCAGCCGATCGGCGCCGTCGAGTTCCACCTGCGCCACTTGCTCGGTCACCCGGGCTTGGCTACCCGCGCGGTCCGAGAAGCCGTCGCCCAGCTTGCCGCCACCGGCATCGAGGAGAGCCTATGACCCCGCCGACCGTCGATGCCGACTCCATCCTTCCCGACGCCCCAAGCCCGTCTGCCACACGCGGCTTGGTCGGCCTGGTCGACGGGTCCGTGCCGGCCACGACCCGACGCTTCCAGGTCGTCCTCGCCGACGATGCTACCGTCCAGCTCGACGACCTCGTCGCCGCGCACCAGATCCTTGCCGATGGGACTGACCTGGCTCACTACGGCATCGTGGTCGAGGGCACCGGCCAGATCGAAGGCGCCGAGTTGCCGTCGGACACGCGCCGCATCGCCGAGACCCACACGATGCCAGGCATCACCTCACGGCGCGTCGAGGTCCAGATCCTGCGAACTGTCCCGGAGCTGTGGCTTCCGCCCGCGCCCGGCGCCGCAGTCACTAAGGCCACCGGGAATGGCCGGGCTGCGGCACTGTTTCTGGACCAGATGGACCACCCCCTGCCGGTGGGGTCGGACCAGGCCGGCGACCCCGTGTTCGCCGACTTCGCGTTCCTCAATGGCGAGAAAGGCGGCCACATCTCCATCTCCGGCGTATCGGGCGTCGCCACCAAGACGTCATATGCTCTGTTCCTGCTGTACATGCTCTTCGAAACCGACCCTGGTCGGGCCCTGCTCGGCCGGGCCGCGCCGCTCACCAGGGCGCTCGTGTTCAACGTGAAGGGCGAGGACCTGCTCCACCTCGACCGGGTCAATGCGAAATTCGCCCGCAAGGATGGCGCCGCCGAGCAGTGGGCCCGCCTCGGTGTTGACAGCCCCGGCCGGTTCACCGACGTCGCGTTGCATGCGCCCCGCTCGCCCGACAGTCACGACGGCGCGATCGTCACCGACGTGTCGTCTCGACCTGCTGCTGAGGTGGCTGCCTTCGGCTGGCCGCCTGCCGACTTCATCCGTAATGGCCTGGTGCGGTTCTGCTTCACCGAGGATGAGGATGCCCGCAACACCCAGGTCAGCTTCATCGAACAGCGGGTCCGCACCCAGTTGGCTCGCTGGGCGTGGCCGTTGGAGGGCACCCCTGGCGCGGTCGTGCTCTGCGATCCGGATCCGCACACGTCGTTTGTGTTCAACCGGGTTGTCACGGAGACTCGCCATCCGCGGCCGGCCGGTGCCGGGTTCGTGGTACGCGACTTCGACGACCTCACCGAGTTCCTTACCGACAAGGTCAGCCCCGACTCGCCCGCCTTCGATGACACCTGGACGGCGGGGGTGGCGCCCGGCACCTGCAGCGCGTTCCTTCGGCGCCTGTACGCGCAGGGCCCCCGCCTCGGGCACCTGATCACCTGCGGTGTCACACCGGTCGCGCTTGAGCGGTCGGTGACGGTCGTGGACATCCACGCTCTCCACGATGCCGCGCAGCGGTTCGTGGTCGGCGCACTGCTCAGCCGCATCTTCGAGGAGAAGCAGGGGCGGGGTCGCGAGCCGCTACGCTTCGTCGTCCTCGACGAGCTGAACAAGTACGCGCCCCGCACGGGGCGCAGCCCCATCAAAGACGTCCTGGTGGATATAGCGGCCCGGGGTCGCAGCCTGGGCGTGCTGCTCATCGGCGCCCAGCAGTCAGCCGCCGACGTCGACGGCAACATCATCCGCAACGCCGCGGTGAAGGTCGTCGGCCGGTTGGATGCCGGTGAGGCCGCCGAGTACCGGTTCCTGTCACCCGAGGCCCGCGAGCGGGCGTCACGGTTCCTGCCAGGGACGATGGTGATCGACCAGCCGCTCATCCCGGCACCGATCCCGATGCGGTTCCCGTTTCCGGCCTTTGCCACCTGCGTTGCCGAAGGCGCCCCCAACCCGACCGCCCAGGCCGCAGCGGAGGCCGACGCTATGGGGCGGCTGTGATGCAGCTCCTCCACATCTCGGACTGGCACCTTGGCCGGGTCACCTACAACGAGCCTCGCGCCACAGACCACGACGCCGTCCTCGCCGAGATCGTCAACCTGGCCCGCGCCGAGCACCCGGACGTGATCTGCCACACGGGCGACCTGTTCGACCACGCTCGGCCTGCCTATCCGGACATGGCCCGTGGCATCACCGCCCTCCAGGAGCTCGGCGCTGTCGCCCCGGTCGTCGTGATATGCGGCAACCACGACTCCCCAGCGCTGTTCGCCCTGTTCGCCCAGCTCCTCGGTCCCGACAGTCGCATCCGCTTCGTCGACAAGGCACGCCTTCCTGCAGATGGCGGCGTGCTCTCCTTCGACACCGCTGACGGCAACGTGCTACGCCTGGCGCCGCTGCCGTTTGTGCACGCAAACCGCATGGTCGACGCGTTCGAGGACCCGACCCGCTGGATGGGCGCATACGCCGACCGGATCCACGACATCGAGTCGGCCCTTGCTAGAGGCCTGTCCGACGGCTTTGACAACCGCCGCGACGTCGCCGTGTTCGCTGCCCACCTGCACGTCAGTGGCGCCCACTTCTCGGGCAGCGAACGGCCCATCCACATCTCCGACACCTACGCCAGCCGCCTTGAGCATCTGCCTACGGTCAGCTACGCGGCGTTCGGCCACATCCACCAGCCGCAGGCGCTGCCTGGCTCGGTTGTTACCGGCCGCTACGCAGGCTCGCCGATCCAGCTCGACTTCGGCGAGGTTGGGGAGCAGAAAAGCGTCGTGCTCGTCGAAGCCAAACCGGGACGGCCGGCCAACGTGGCCGTTATCGACCTGGTAGGCGGGCGGCCGCTCCGCAAACTCGAAGGGACCCTTGAGGAGCTGCGATCCGTCGCGCCCAGCGTCGGCGAGGAACTGTGCCTGGTCACTGTCCACACCGACACGCCCGCGATCGCACTGTCAGAGCAGGTCCGCAATCTGCTGCCCGACGCGGTGCTCCTTCAGGTCTATGAGGTGTGCGCCGCTAACAAGATCGAGGTGCTCACCAAGGCGTCTGTTGCCGCCGATGCCGAGCCTGGCTTCGAGGAGTTGTTCCGCGACTACCTGGCTGAGCAGGGCACAAAGGGCGCGGCGGCCGACCAGGTGCTGCGTACGTTCGCGTCGTTCATCGCCGCGGTCGATGAGGAGCAGCCGCCCACCTTCCCGGAGGAGGCGAGGCTTGCCGCGCCGGTCGGCGACGCCGACCCGGTGTCTGTCGGCTCCGAGGAGGTCGGGCCGTGAGGCCGCTGAAGCTCAAGCTCAACGGGCTGCGCTCCTACCGGGCCGAGCAGGAGATCAACTTCACCGACGTCGATCTCATGGCCATCATCGGCGACACGGGCGCGGGCAAGTCGTCGCTGCTGGAAGCGCTTTGCGTCGCCCTGTATGGCTGCTGCACATGGGACGCCCGGAGCGCCAAGCCGCTCATCGCTGACGGTGGGCCAGTGACGCTACAGGTCCAGTTGACGTTTCGCGCCGGGGACCAGACCTGGCGGGTGACCCGCGCCATCTCCCGCGGTCCGTACCCGCCGCCCGTCCACCTCCTCGAATGCCTGGATGACGGGACCCGTATCGACAACGCCGACCCTGTCAATGCTGCGATCCGGCGGCTGATCGGCTTGGACTTCACGACGTTCCTCAAGGCGGTCGTCCTACCCCAGGGCCGCTTCCAGGTGTTGCTCCAGATGAGCAACACCGACCGGGCCCCGATCCTCAAGAGCATCCTCGGCCTTGACCAGCTCACCACTGTCCGCGAGCAGGCATTCACGCTTGCTGGGCGGCTCCGCCCACAACTCGCCGCCCTCCAGACTCATCGCGCCCGTCTCCTCCTGGATCCGCCGGCCGCCGCCGCCGACGCTCGCGCGCGGCTGGGCGCAGCCACCGACCAGGTCGGCGTGTTCGAAGGCGCCAAGGCCCAGATCGCCACCGCCCGAACTGCCGAGACTGCCGCGGCCACCCGCGCGACTGCCGTCCAAACAGCCGCCGATCGGATTGCGGTCGCCGCCGCCCACGACGCAGACGCCGCGTACGAGCAGCTCACCGCACTCGACACCCAGCTCAACGCCGAACTCACCGGCGTCAACGACACGCTCGCAGGCCTGCAACAGCAGGAACGAGACCTGGACGCCGCGCTCGCCAGCGCGGATGCGGCGGGCGTTGGGCCAGCCGGACTCGCCGCCGCAGCCACCACCTTGGCCACCCTCGTCGGCGAGCTACCCGACCTCGACACCGAACGAGCCCGCTGCGAAACCGAATCGGCGGCTATCGCCTCCGACCGCGATGCGCTCCAGACTCGCCGAACGGCCGTCAGTGAGCTGCGCACGGCCGCCGAGCAAGCCGAAGCCGCCGCGGCTGCGGCGCAGACGGCAGCGTCCGCCGCCACCGAACAGGTCAACAACGCCATAGCCGCGCTCACCGCTGTCCGGACGGCCGCCCGGGCAGCCCACGACACGGCTACCAAGGCGGCGACAGCCCAGGCAGCGCTTGACCAGCGCGAGCAGGAAGCAGTAGCCGCTGAACGCGACGCACAGGACGCGGAGCAGGCGCGCATCGCCGCTAGCGCCCACCTCGACGTCGTCCGGCGTGCCAACGCCGCTGCCCACCTGGCATCGGCCAGCCACGCCGGCGACCCCTGCCCGGTCTGCCAGCGGACACTGCCCGACGACTTCGTCGCCGCCACCCCGCCTGACGAGGATGATGCTCTCACCGCGTACGCCACGGCCGAGAAGCAGGCCAAGACGCTCACGAGGAAGGCCAACACTGCCGCCGCCAACCGCGACAACGCCCACACCGCCCTCGACGATGCGGCCACTGCCGCCGCCAAGGCCGACCTGGCCCGCGACGGCGCGCTCCAACACGCCGAGCAGCTCCTGGGCACCGTCGACCTCACGCGCAGTGACACCGAGCTGCTCGCAGCTCTCCAGCAGGCCGCGGAGGACGCCGCCGCCACCCTCGAAAACGCGCGTGCCGCCGCCAAGGGAAAACTGAACGCCGTGATCGCCTCCGCGGCCGAACTCACCCCAGTCGAACAGGCGCTCACCGCTCGGGAAGGGGCACTCGCCACGTCCCGGCGCGCCCTCGAGCGGCGTGCTGTCAAGGTCAAGCAGGCGGCCGCAGGTCTGCCTGTCGGCTACCGGGTGGCCGAGCCGCTGACTCTCGATGTGCTCAACGCTCAGCTCGCGCAAGTCGAGCAACGGCAAAAGGAGCTGGAGGGAACTGCCGAGAGCCTCACGGGGATTCGCCAGCAGCTCGCGACGGTACGCGCCGAGAGGGACAGGATCCGTCAACGCCACCGAGAGGAGGTCGAACAGTCGGCCAGCAAGCTGCGCCGGCGGGTGGAGCTGCTTGCGGATCGGGCCGGGGATGCGGCCGGCCTCCTCGGAGAGTCTGGGCCGCTGCCGCGCACTACTGGAGGCCTTGACGAAGAGGCAGCATGGGCGCGACATGTCATTGCCACCGCCCGGAACCTGGCCGCGCAGTGCGACAAAGAGGTGGAGACCCAGAAGACCGCTGCCGACCACGCAAAGGCTGACGCCGCCGTTGCGTATGCAGCGGCGGGAGCCGCCGACTTCGAGGAACTCGAACGCCTGCTGACCGCCGCCACAGCAGATGCCGAGGTCGCAGCGCGCGACCTTCGGGTCGCGGAGGCGCAGGCGCCGGCCGCCGCCGACCTCGACAGCCGCATCGCATTGGCCGAACCGTTCATGAATGCGCTCGATGAGCTCGCCAGACTCCTCGCCGACGGCAAGTTCGTCGGAGCCGTCGTGAAGCGCAAGCAACGAGCTTTGTTGGGTGTGGCCTCGGAGCTTCTCGGCTCGATGACCGACAGTCGATTCGGCTTCGCCGAAGGATTCCAGGTCGTCGACGGCCTTACCGGTCAGCCGCGCGACGTCAAGACGCTCTCTGGCGGCGAGACGTTCCTTGCCAGCCTCGCCCTTGCCCTTGCACTCGTGGAACTCGCCGGGCGGGGTGGCGGTCGCCTTGAAGCGCTCTTCCTCGACGAGGGGTTCGGCTCGCTCGATGCCAACTCGCTCACCGACGCCCTCGATGCGCTCGGCCGTCAAGCCGAGGGTGGACGGCTCGTGGCCATCATCAGCCACCTGCGAGCCGTCGCTGAAAACATCGAGCACGTCCTTCTTGTCACCAAGGGCTCTGGCGGTAGCGAAGCCCACTGGGTGCAGGGCCCGGAACGCGACCAGCTCGTCACCGACGAAATGAAGGCAGGACTGCTTGCGTGACAAATGCATGCAAAGCGTGGGTAGGGGGCACAGGCGCGGGCCGACAGGCTCCGGTCCGACAAGTCTGGCCCCGATCCGCTTCCCGTCCGCGCTTGCCCGCTCGAACATACAAAGAGTGGGAGCCGAAGCGAAGCCTTCGGTCCGGCTCCAGCAACGGGCAGAGAGGTGGTCGCGCGTGCGACTGGCCTCAAGGCTTGCGGTGCAGGCGGTCGAGCATGACGAGTCAGTGCTCCCACCGTCTGTGTTCGCGTCGGAGCGAGCATGTGAAGAGCCCACTGCTACACAGGCGGCGACGGTGAACCTGCTTGATCTCTATCTACCCCTCAGAGGGCTAGGTGTCGTGCCCTTCGCCGTTGCCGCCTGCGCAGGGGACGGTCGAGGAAGCGCTGGGAGTAGCGCATGATCGAGGCTCTGCGCCTACGGAACCTCAAGTCTTTTCGGGATACCGCAGAGATTCCGATTCGTCCAATTACAGTGCTCGCTGGCCCTAACAGCGCAGGCAAGAGTTCCATCCTCCAGAGCCTTCTGTTGCTGAAACAGACCCTGGAATCGGAGGTCTCCGACGCTCCTCTGGCGCTCGATGGCCGATTTCTGCAGGTTTCTCAATTCAACGAACTCGCATTCCAGAAGCCGCGTCCGTCGAGTGCCGAGATCGAGTACCAGGTAAGGCTGGGAGGCGTGATCAGTGCGGACGATATGAGCCCTTACTTCCTCGAGTGGCCGTCCTACCCGACCAGGCCCTGGGCGTCGTTCCAGTGCACCTTAGCCTGGACCTATCACTCGGAAAGGGCGCCTGGAGAGACCCTCAGGGTCGTGGTCAGCTCGTTCGATGAGGAACTCCAGGCGTTTGGGCTAAGAGGAAGCTTCCATGCCCGGTGGATGCCAAGGGCCAAGAGGTACTCCGGCAAGTTGGAGGGCCTCGAGCTTCTCCCTGAATCCCGAGGCCAACCAATGGCCGGTGTTGGTTTCCGTCACTTCCTCCCTGATCACGTCCTTCTCCAGTTCAGGGGTTCCTCACACCGCAGAGAAGGCCTAACTGTGGCTCCGCTGCCTATGCCGCTCGCTCAGCCGGTCGCGGATCTCAGGGCACTCCTTCAGCGGCAACTACACTACCTCGGCCCCCTTCGGGAAGAGCCGAAGAGAGCCTATCTACACCTAGGAACCTCGCAGCCGGAAATTGGGCAGCGAGGGGAATTCGCTGCTCAGGTCCTGTGGCTCGAAAGAAACGACGTCGTTCAGTATCGACCCTCGCCTGAGAGCGGTGTCGAAGAGGCTCGCCTACTGGATGCCGTAAACGACGCGTTTGGGCGGTTAGGTATCGCCCAGCCAATAACGGTGCGGTCGGATCGATCGATCACGTATCAGCTCCTCTTCAACATAGCGGGGCGACAAGATGAGCAGGTCACCATAGCGGACGTGGGCTTTGGCGTGAGTCAACTCCTGCCCGTAGTAGTCCTCACTCTGCGAAGTCATACTCCTGCGCTGTTGCTCTTCGAGCAGCCCGAGATCCACCTGCATCCTCGGCTGCAGGCGAACCTCGCAGACTTCTTCATCGCAGCATCGTCCTCTGAAAAGCGAATCATCATCGAAACGCATAGTGACCACTTCATCAATCGGCTGCGGCGCCGGATCGCGGAGGACCCCACCGATGAGCTGAGCGAACGGATCGCTATTCTGTTCGTACGCGCCTTCGAGGAAGAGGCTCACGTCGAGCCACTCGAAGTCGATCGATACGGCGTTATCAAGAACTGGCCACCCGACTTCCTTCCCGAGTCCGCCGATGAGGCCGAGGCCATCTTCCGCGCGGGCCTGGAGAAGCGAAAGGGTGAGTAGGCGTGGGGCTCACGGCTGTAGACCCGGCTCTTCTCATTTATCAATCAACCGACTGGCGAATTCGGGCAAACCGATGCTACGAACGGGTTGAAAAGCTGCTTCTCCATCGCCGCTTTGTCCGTGAGTTTCAGCAACACTTCGCAATGTCTACACCTCTGTCTTCCGCAATCCTCGAGCACTTTCCCTGGCATGCCGATTTCGGGGAAATCCCCGAGTTGCGCGATCTCCGCCACGTGATCCTCGAAGACTTCTCCAGACTCGAGATGATCGACGGCGGAGAGGGCTGCGAGGTGGAGCTTGCTTCCAAGCAGATCACATGCGAGAACATTGACGATCCCGTCGTCAGACATGCTTGGGAGAAACTCCTGGCCGGCTGCGCCCTGTTTACGGATGGGTCTGACTCACCCAGGATTGCCACATGGGCTCCCGTTCCGGAAAACCCGCCTCCCCCCCAGACGGACCTGATAGTCCTGTGTGATCGGGTTGTCGAGCCCGAGATGCACTCACTGCGCGTCGTGTGGGATGAAGACTCGTGGCATGCGGATCTTGCGCTGACGGATTGGTGGCCTGACCTTCATCGGTGCGTGCTCCTGGTGCATGCGACGTCACCGGGTCTCCGAGCGAGCGCCACGCGAACGCCTCCGCTGAGCTTCTCCATGACCCCGGGCTTCCACAAGAGCCTGGACCAGTATTGTCAGCAGCATGCGCTTCGCCGCTCCCTGGTGGAGGCCATAGCCAAGCTGATCTGCGGAGTCTTGGACAAGGGCCTCGGCGATGAGGCATTCAAGAGCCTCCGCCGGTTCAGAGTCTCCCGTTTCTGGCGGGTCCACTACAGAATCGAGAAAGGCTCTGTGATCCTGCTGGAGTTCGGTCCCCACGACATGGGCATGTAGCACGGGGCCACTATCACATGCCTTTGTGTCGGGAGGGTCCTCCTGCTAGGCTGACGTAGTGAGTGAATCATCTCCGGAGGGGGCGGCAACGAACGGCCAGCGGAGGAACGCTGGCATGTCGAGCCTCGAACTCATTCAGAAGCGGGCACGCATGGCCCGCCAGGAAACGAAGAATGCTCGCGATGCCCTGGAGCAGGCCGAGAGGATTAGCGGATTCTGGAACGTCCTTTTGGGACATCTCTCCCAGGAGGAGTTCGGAAGCGTGCTCTTACATCTCGACCGAAACGCAGAGTACGTCCGATCCCTGAGGGACGCTGGCGATCCGATCGCGTCTGTGCTCGACTCCTACCGGAACGACGCGCAGGCCCGAGCCCAGACCCTGGTCCGAGCTCTGGGTAGAAGCTTCCCTGAGGCAGTTAGGCAGGCGGGACTGGGAATCGATCCCTCGTCCCGGCACCCCAAGTACGCCTTCCGAGACGGATTCATCCGGCTGGAGTTCGATGAGAAGCGGTTGATAGCCAAGGTCTCCAACCGGGAAGGGGAGGAAAGGCAGTACGGCCTCGACCTTGACCTGTTGGTGCGCGTGCTGCAGCGGGAGCACTCCCGCCTGTTCGATCGCGACTTCAAATCTGAGCCCTTTCTGAGGAGCCTGTACACCGCGTACTCAGCGGTGCTGCGGGCCGAAGGTCTGGCTGATGGGACCGAGGTTCCTATCAGAAGAGTGATGCATCGACTCGCGAAGAATCTCAACCGCTTCTCGGCCGACGAGTTCAATGTTGATCTGGCCTCGATCATCCAGTCGGGACATACAACCGTCGACGGTCACAAGCTCCATCTGAACCACACGCGGAACACCAGGCAAGGCCTGCTGCTCTATGGTCTCGAGCAGGGTGGCTACGTGGGGTTCATCAGCTTCAAACGAGAGGAGCCGAGATGAGGCCCGACGAGCTCGGTCCGATCGCGGCAGACGGAATCATCGAGAGCTTACGGAGTGGCATTCCTCCACAGCGATTCGTTTCCTCCTATGCCTCGGGGAACGAACAGTTCTTGAGGAACGTACGACGACGGCACCTTGATAGTCCGGCAGCCCGGGGTAAGATCAGGTTCATCAGTGGATCATGGGGCGCTGGCAAGACACATTTCCTCCGGCTCCTTCGAGAAGAGGCTTTCGCTGCCAGGTATTTGGTGTCTACGGTCGAGCTGAGTGCGGATTCCACACCATTCAACAAGTTCGAAAGGGTCTTCTTCGAGATCGTTCGCAGGATCACCTCGCCGGAGATGTATCAGGACGACGATCTGGGACGGGCCGATCCGTTCGCGGAGGTCCTCAGACGTCACCTCTTCGGCGGCCCCGCGAAAGCGGCCAGCGGAGTCATCCCCCACGAGCGATTCCAGGCGGCGCGGGAGCGCTTGATGCTGGCGACTGACATCGACATCGACTTCCGTCGGATGATCGTCCACTACTGGGAATCGTTCCTGCCTGAAGGTGGGGACCCGGCCACACTCGAAGAACGGCGTGGTCAGATCCTGCAGTGGTTTTCGGGAGAAGGGACGATTGGTATGTATCGGAGGGAGTTCGGCGCCCAGAAGCTCGTCAGCCGCGCAAATGCCCGCCTAATGCTCCAGTCGCTGAGCCGATTCGCCATCTTCGCGGGCTATCGGGGCCTGGTGATCCTTCTGGACGAGGCAGAGATGACACACTCGATCCTCCGAAAGGCCAGCCTCAAACAGGCGCACAACAACCTCTTGCATCTCATCAACAGTATCGAGGAGAGCGAAGGGCTTTTCCTCGTCTACGCTGCGACGCCGGACTTCTATGTCGATGACAGGTACGGAGTGATCATTTATGGGGCACTCTCCCAGCGCATCGGCCGCCCCGAAGATCGACCACCGCGAGCTCTCGATAGGGTGTGGAACCTCGATGCTGCGGAGACATCTGCCGACGACTTCCTGGCGGCCGCCGGCAAGATTCGGCAGATCTACGTGAGAGCCTTTCCGGACGTCGAAGAGGAACTTATCTCCGAGCAGGCCCTCCGCGAGCACGTCGGGAAGCTCGTGGCGCAGCACCCCGAGTTCAGTCACGTCAGCACTTGGCGCGTGGTGGTGACAGGCACGATTGAGATCCTTACTGCGTCATCGGAGGGCGAGCAGCTCCGCGCGGCTGAAGCACTCTACGACGACATCATGGATCGGCTCCGTGAGCAGTGACGACCTCACGGCACTCGATCCTGCCGCCGCGGAAGGCATCATCGAGAATCTGCGCTACGGGATTCCGCCACATGGGTACGCCCGACACTTCACCGTCGGGCGCAGCGAAGAACTAGAACGGCTTCGACGCTCGCTGGGAAACGCTAAGCCACAGAAGGGTGCGGCTCTCCTCGTCCAAGCCAACTACGGCGCTGGCAAGAGCCACCTTCTTCAGGTGGTCAGGGAGATGGCCCTCGAAGCCGGCTACGCGGTCAGCCTGGTGGTGGTTAATGCGCAGGGTGGGGTTCGTTTCAACCGGATGGACACGATTATGGGTGCAGTCTGCGCCCGCATCGAGGTTCCTGGAGGCAACGGCGCGGGGATCGGTCAACTGTTCACCGTCTTCGAGAATAGTCCTCAGGAGACTCGCAGCACGTTTGAGATCTCGGGTGGGGGCAAGTGGGACTATTCTGAGTTCCTCTCATCGCCTGGGATATACGTCGCGCTCCGGGCATGGGTTAACAGCCCGACCCAGTCTGTGCACGACCTGATCGAAGATTGGCTGACCAACCTTCCCGAGTATCGGAGCCAGCGAAGCTTCCTGTACCAGCGCCTTGTCGCTGCGCTTCGGCCGAAGTTCAGAGATCCAAGGGCGGAGTGGCAGTTCTATGCCGACGAGGTGTTCGCGTTCCATACGGGGGGCCACCGCAACGCATGGGCCGCATTTGCCGACTTCGACCTCATCGCCCGATCATCAGGTCTTCGGGGGCTAATCCTGATCTTCGACGAGTTCGAGGACGTCATCCAGAATCTAAACCGGCGGGACTACAAACAGGAGGCCTTCCTCAACCTCTTCCGGTTCTTCGCGGGAGAGCGCTTTCCCGGTATGGGGTACTTCGCGGTTACACCCGAATTCGTCGCAAAGTGCAAGGCAGAGCTGATGTCCCGCGGCGTGCTAGATTTCGACTACGGACGCTTCGAGCGGCTTCCCACCTTCGAAATGAGTCAGATTGCCGAGCGGGATTTCCTCGAGCTGGCAACGAGGGTTCGGTTCGTTCACGGAGTAGCCTTCGAGTGGGACGCGGTCAACGCGATTCCTGACCGACAGCTGTCCCGGCTGGTGGACAGGCTGTGGTCCGTCGAGACTCCGGAACGGGTGCGCTTGGCGATCCAAGGGTTGATTCACGCGCTTGACAACTTCCTCGAAGGCGCCTAAGCGTGACCTCCCTTTCGAAGACTGTGGGTCAGGCCTTCTATGGGCAGTTCCGAGCCCTACGAGAGGTTCAACACAAGTCGATACTGCCCGTCCTTAGCGGGAGCGATGTCTTGGTTCTGTCCCCCACCGGGTCAGGGAAGACCGAAGCAGTGCTTGCGCCGCTCGTGCAGAAGCACCTATCCGCCGCGAGGGCTCTTGGAGCCCCTGTCATTCTCTACATCACTCCGACGAGGGCACTGGCGAACGACCTCCTCGGGCGACTCGAGCGGCCACTCGAGGCATTGGGCTTACGTGCCGGCATTCGCCACGGAGAGAGAAACGACCTTCAGCGTGCGTCGAAGCCAGAAGTCCTCATCACGACTCCCGAATCCCTGGACGTCATGCTCATGGCCCAGGAGGGATGCCTCCGCGAAGTACTTGCCGTGGTCTTGGACGAGGTGCATCTGACGTACAACTCGCAACGAGGACTCCAGCTTGGCTTACTCCTGCGACGGCTGGAGGGGTTTCTAAGCCGCCAACTGCAGGTCGCGGCATTGTCGGCGACCGTGGCAACGGATGCAGAGATCTGGCGCTTCTTTCGTCCAGGCCGAGACGTGGTCACAGTCAGAGACGAGGAAGTGCGGCCGATCGACGCTCAGATGAGGATCCTGGGGTCGGCCGCTGATTTGGGCCTTCTACTTGAGCAGCTCTCGGCGCATGCAAAGTTGAAAGCGTTGGTCTTCGCGGGCTCTCGGCAGGAATGCGACAATGTCGCCGGCTCGATCGCTGCCCTTTCCAGCTGGGAGGGTCGCGTCTTCGTTCATCACTCCGCCCTCAGCCGAAACCTACGACATCAGGTCGAAGCGCTGTTCCAAGAGGAGGCCTCAGCGATCTGCGTGGCGACGAGCACTCTCGAGCTCGGCATCGACATCGGCGACGTAGACCTTGTCGTTCTATATGGCCCCCCGCCGGGCTGGGAGTCCTTCCTGCAGCGCATCGGGCGAGGTAATCGACGCGGAGACAAGGCGAACGTCCTGTGCCTCGCCAGCCCTGGGCATGGAAAATCGTTCGGTCAACTGCTCTTGTTCGAAACGTTGGTATCGCAGGTTCGTGGGAACCGGCTAGAGCAGCGCCCCGCGATGGATCTGTATGGGGCGGCCGCGCAGCAACTGCTGTCGCTGGTCCTCGAGCGAGCAGGGGGTTACCGACGCGTCTCGGACCTTACCGACGTGTTCTCCGCTTGGACACACCTGTCACGCGACGTGATCATGGAGATCGTGACGGGCTTGGTCGCGGCAGGCTACCTGCGCTCTCACGGGTTCCTCAACCGAGTGGGCGCTGGAGGACCGCTCCATCAGCTTCGGGATCTCGGGCTGGTCTGGGGGAACTTCACGGCTGGCAGCAGCACCATCCCAGTTCGCTCGTCGAGTCGGGAACTGGGCGCTATCCCCGTCACCAACCTCCCTCGCATTCGGCCAGGTGTCTTTATCCGTTTTGGAGGCCGACGATGGAGGGTTCGTCGAGTCGGACATGAGGGCATCGAAGTGCAGGCTGCTCAGCGCGGAGGGAGCGAGGTCGAGATCTCGTACGGGGGACGGCGACCGCCAACGGACCCCACGAGCGTCGAAGGCATGCTTTTCCTCCTGAGGGCCGGGATACCGGAGCCTCAGATGCCGCCTTCGACAGCTCAATGGTTTCGGCGGGTCGTGGATCGATTGAGGGCACACGTCGAACCAGGCATCGTCCCGTTCGCACACGAGAACGGCCGGTTCTTCTATTTCACCTTCGCTGGTCGTCTTATGAACGAGGTTGTTGCTGTCCATCTTGGTTCATCGGGGTTTCGGGCGGGCGAGGTCGTTTTGGAATCGGCGGACCCGATCGACCTCACCAGACTTCCAGACGACCCCCGCTACCTCCTGCCCTTGGCCGTATCGCGACTCGATGCCCCCGATGGGTTGACTGTCTTTCAGCGGCTGCTCCCAAGGGGCCTCTTGGCCAAGGAGCTCGGGGAGTTCTGGCTCAAGTCGCCGGTATACTCTCGGTCTCTGGGCCGTCTACGTGAGGGTCGCCAACAGCAGGTGGAGCTGAATGAGGTAGACGAGATCAACTTCTAAATTTGGCGCCGTCGAAACAGCGGTGCGGTCATCGGGCGGACGGGGAAGGTGGAGGGCGTGACCAACGCCGACCGCCGGGACTACCCGGCGTGCCGACGTGATTTCGCGGGAATCAGGCACCAGGACGCCGCCGCACTGTCCGTTGCGAGCCGACCGCCGACGCGCCAGCGGCATATCAGGTTTGGCGATCCCGGCGAAATCAGCACCGCAAGCCCAAGTCGTCGCGCAATAGCCACACAGCGGCATGTCATCTTCGGGCGCACTCCATCCACTCGCGGTCCAGGTGGGGAGTGGAACCACCCGCCGCCAAGCCAGGTGGCAAACCACCCAACTGCATAGCGAACCCATGTTGGAAACCGCGACGTCAACTGCCCGACACCGCAGCGGCCCCTCTGCATGCCAGCGGACAGCGCGGTGCCTCCCACCCCGGGATGGGAGGCACCGGCTCATGACTGGACGTTCGATTCTTGCTGCCCTACGTGGTTGTCCTACCTGAGCATCGACCACCCCCTTCCCGCCCCGCACTGCGTTGGTAGGCGCGCCCGGAGCCTGCCCGCGGGTCGCCAGCAGGACCGCGCCAGGCTCCAAGGCCCGCCCCGCCCGAGGCCCCCGAGATAACGGCTTCCCCCTGTTCGCGCAGGCGACCCGGGGACGCCGCGAGCCTCGGACGGGTGGCCCGGTCCTGGCAGGCGCTCCCAGGGCGGCCGTGGACCTCCTCGACAGGACTGTGCCCTGGGCGGTCGTTCCCACCAGGACCGAGCCGTCTCCGCCAGGGTGTTCGCCCACCCTGGCGAAGCTTCAAGGTTGCGTGGCCCGGTCCCTGACCTGGGGTCCTGGCAGGACGCTCGCCATCGTCCTGGGCCGATGGTCCCGCCAGGGACCGGGCCATCTCCGTCAAAGGTGTTCGCCGCACCCTGACGAAGCCTGCTGGCCGGTTCGCTCCGTTACCGGCCCCTCGTCCTGGGCGGCGCTGGCCGCACACGGCCGGCAGGACTCGGCCAGCTCTACGTCGCCGCCCTGCACCGTCGCGTCCTCTCCGAGCAGTAGCCGGGCAAGCAGCGCGCCAAGCGCCCGCAGCAACCCGAGCAGATGGCACGTCGCCGGGACCGTCGTGCCGCGCTCCCACTGCGAGACCGACGACTGCCGCACACCCAGCGCGCCGGCCAGATCCTCTTGTGCCAGCCTCGCCGCCATGCGAGCCTGCCGAACCGCCGCGTCCAGCTCCACCCGCCATGCGCTCACCACCCGCGCCACCGTCGACCCCGCGCAGGTCGGGTCGCGTGCTCGATCAGGGTGAGCGCCCAGGGACGAAGGCTGGCCAGCTCCGGAGGGTCGACCCCGAGCCTGCGGCTGGCCCCGTACAGCACCTCCAGCACGTCCGCGGTTGCGCTGACCGCCAAGCCGATCTCGTAGAGGTCAGGATGGACGTCCGCCGCGATCTCCTTGACGGCATGCTCCAGCAGCACCCGACCGTTGAACGCCCGCTCGCTCATCGCCACTTCGACCCCATCGAACCGTGTCACGCGGCTACCTGGTCACCGCCATCGACTCACCGCTCGCAGCCGGCGCCTGGCTACCCATCCCGGGCCACCGTCCCGCGCTCTGCGGCCGCGTTGCGCGCCGCGGTGAAGAAGTCAACGTTCACGCCCGCCTGATAGCGCTTGACGGGATCGCTGCTGGCGGCGGCGAGCCTGCGGTGCTCACGGGCGGCTTGGTCCAGCAGCCGTGCCAGCTTGACGTAGTCGTCGTCGGTCATCGCTGGTCCTGGTCCTCGGACCGAGCCAGGGTCCGTTCCACGTGCCACCATCTCCGCACACCTCCATCTCATCTAGACGAGATGGAGGGAAGCCTCGCATATCTCATCTAGACGAGTCAACTCTCCGCCTCCCGACCGAAGGCGGCAGCGGCAGCAACCTGCTGCAAGCCGGGAGTGCTACGCCGGGATCTCGTACTCCAGCACGTACAGGTCCGAGTTCACGACGATCTCGTTCACCTCGACTGGACCAGTGGAGGTGTAGGCCACCCGTGTCACCGTGATCACCGGCACGCCCGGCAGGAGGGCAAGCCGCCGCACTTCTTCTGGGGTGGGCATCCGCGCCTGCACCTCCTCGACGAAGCGCTTCAGCCTGAAGCCCAGCTCGTCCAGGCGCGCGTAGGTGCCGCCGGGTCCGGCGTCGGGCTCGGCGATCGGTGTCCCGGCAGCGATCTCGGCGGGCAGGTAGGCCGCGGACAGTTGCAGCGGTTGGCCGTCAACGGAGTGCAGCCGCCGCCGGACGATCACCTCGCTGCCGGCCGGCACGCGCAGACGTTCTGCGATCTCGTCGGGCGCCCGTCCCCGGCTCACGTCCACGGTGGCCGTGAAGGAACGGTTCTGCGCGGCGGTGTCGGCCTCCCACATCGCCTTGCCCTGGCCCCAGTGGCGACGCGACAAGCGCTGCACGCTGCGGCGCCGGAACGGCTGCCGTCGGCGAACGAACACGCCACGGCCATGCTCGGCCACGGCAAGCCCCTCGTGCTGGAGCACTTGGAGGGCTGCTCGGACCGTCATGCGCGCCACGCCGAAGCGCTCCATGAGCTGCGTCTCGGAGGGAAGCCGATCACCTTCGGCGAACTGGCCCGCCTGGATCGAGGCGCGCATAATCTCGGCGATCTGTCGATACGCCGGCTGGCCGGGCCTCAGCTCCCGCGACCGTTCCAACCCACACCGCCCTCCCGACTCCTCTAGAGCTGCGTGGGGGACGCTACACCTCTAGAGCACTTCCGATCCACCAGGATCAGCCGAAGCTCAGAACGGAAATCCGGAAGGACACCCAATGACCAACGCTCCCCGACACCTGGTCGCAGTCGCCGCCGCCGTCACCGACGGCAACGGCCGAGTCCTGGCGATCCGCCGCCCCCAGGACGGCCGCTGGGAGCCGCCCGGCGGCCTGCTCGAGCTGGACGAGACCATCCTCGACGGTGTGCGCCGCGAAGCCCGCGAAGAGACCGGCCTTGACGTTGAGCCACAAGCACTTGGTGCGGTCTACAAGAACATGACCACCAGCGCCGTCGTGCTGACCTTCCGCTGTCGCGTGCTCGGCGGATCGCTGACCCCAAACGACGAAGCAGGCGACTTTGCCTGGATGACCCCCGACGAGGTACGCCAGCACATGCCCGAGATCTTCGCCCAACGCGTACTCGACGCGCTCGCCGAAGGCCCCCCAGCGGTACGGACCCACGACGGCGTCCACATCGCCCGCAGCCCGTGAATCTGGTACGGCGACCTGATGTCGTGGCCGGGCGTTGGCGTGGTGAGGAGTTCCATACGAGGGTTTCGAGGGTTTCAAGCCGATCCTGGGCGGCCGTCTGCGGCGGCCGTCCTCGGCCGGTCGTGGCCTGGCGGGACAACGTGTTGGGGCATGCCAGCAACACCAGGTGTAGATCGTCTCAGTGATTCAGGCGATCGGCAGCCCGTCGACCGAGCGAGCGTATGCAAGGCAGCTCATAGATCCGGCTTGGCTTGACTTTGCCCACACTTGGCGTCTAGCGTCATCGGTTCGCTTGATCATGATTGCGTCTACCGTTACGTATAAGGGGTCAAGATTCCCTCGCTGAGCTGCTATAAGCTTCGTCCGAAGCATGACGGCAAGGCCGTCTCAGACTTTGATGACTACGTCGATTTCGACAATGACGACCAAGACATCGGCTCCCACGGTCCTGTCACAGGCCCCGACTTCGAGGCTAAGCTCTATGTCGGGTTGG
>WNFU01003272.1_pt1 | contig 21494 bp, 18 predicted proteins | sample 5400121 | NCBI WGS metagenome assembly WNFU01 (sample SAMN13153360, study PRJNA577476) | soil metagenome | isolation source: 100 cm soil or saprolite under grassland replicate 1 | place: USA:California | collected 2016-06-15
TAATAGTCGTTTTGATGTGTTCCCCTACTTGCTGCTGAGCACTGTGATTAACATGCTCACGCTAATACAGGCGCCCATCATTTTGATGTCCCAAAACCGGCAGTCTCACAAAGATCGGCTGCGCGCCGAAATCGATTACCAAATAAATTTAAGAAACGAACTGGCCTTAGCTGAAATTAACGAACGGCTGAAAGCTCTCGAACGCGATTATCTGCGGCTGGCAACGGAGAAACAACTCGAATAATGAAGAGCGTTCGCGACATTAAATCGTTGAAGCGCTGAAACGTTGAATCGGAGATCCGCTGTAATGATTTAAGGAATCACGCCGCTTCCGAAGTTGCCGCACCAATCAGCTTGATTATCGTTGCTCTCCCTATGAAAAAGCTGGTAACCACCGTGCTTCTCATCGCGGCGCTTATTGTTGTACTCTCCGGTTGTGCCTCCCAGGGGCCGAGCCCGGAGCAACAGACACGTGATGCAGCGCGGGAGAAAGAAGCTGAACGTCAGCAGGCGGAGTTTCGCAAGGGCCTGCCTCCGGTAAGCAATCCCGGGCAGGGTTGGTAAGAAATCGCTCAGCGATTTCCTATTCGTGCTCATGCTCGTAATCGTACTCGAATAAGCGATCAGGAGCTGGAGCACGATCACGGGTGAGGGAATCCTTTCGTCATTAGACATTCGTGCTTCGTCATTCAGAATGAGCAATGCCTTCGCAATGGAAGCGAATCCGGTATCGCCTGGAGTGGGTAGGGCTTCTCCTTGCCACAAAGCTGATTCCATTGTGTTCGCGAAGGGTCTGCCATCATCTTGCCCGGATCGCTGGGGCACTACTGAGCTTCCTCGATCGGCATCGTTACCACGTGGCTATGAGCAATCTGGAGGCCGCGTTTGGCGATCGATTCTCCCCCGATAAGCGACGAAAAATTATCCAGGAATCGTTTCAATATTTCGCTCGGACCATGGTCGATCTGCTATGGAGCCCACGTCTGACACTGCAAAATTTCTCTCGCTACATCGAGTGGCAAAATTTTGAGGAAACAGCGCGAGGCACAGGGCCGGAGCGCAGTATGATCATCGCTTGCTATCACTACGGTAATTTTGAATGGCTCAGTCTGGCGTGTGGTTTCCTCGATCTGAAAGGCACAATCATCTCGCAGGAATTTAAAAATTCGCTGCTCGATCCAATTTTCAAAAAATTGCGCGAGCAATCTGGCCACGAACTGATTCCACGCGAGCGCGGCATCATCCGGCTTTACAAGGTGCTCCGCCGAAAAGGGCGCACCGCGCTGCTGGTCGATCTTACGGTGCCGCCGGCTCAGGGTGCCGTGGCCATTGATTGCTTTGGATTAGAAACAAGCGTCACTTCCGCGCACGCATGGCTCCATAAGCAGACCGGCGTCCCGATTATCCCGGCGCATTGCGAGCCGCTGCCGGATGGCCGCTATAGGCTGATCTTTCATCCCAAGATCGACTGCGCCGCTGAGGCGACTCATCAGCAAATCGCGCAGGCCTGTTGGAATTCGTTCGAACCTTACGTGCGAAAAAACCCAGCGCCCTGGCTCTGGATGTACAAACACTGGCGCTACTTACCCGCAAAGTCGGACCGGTCTTATCCGTTTTACGCGAATTTTTACCGACCGTTCGAAGACCTGCTTCAACACGACAAAGCTGGGAGTCTCACAGAAGGTAATGAAGAAAACGAAGCCTGAATTTTGAATGCGGCCCCCTTCGTTTGCTTCACTTAATCTGTTTTGGCTTGCACTTGTAGCCGCCTCGCTGTGTCGAGGCGCTTTTGGCAACAGACTCCCCGACACGGCGACACAGCGCCGTGGCTACAACATCGCTATTCGTGTTGATTAAAAAGGCGTTCGCCGTAGCGAACGCCTTTCCAATTTGCCTCGGTGCTTTGGCATACGAGGCCGCTCAATATCGGAGCTTTACTCTTTGTTCACGACCACTTGTGGTGCTTGCTTGTTCATCTCAACCTGCGCGCTCACTTTTTGGATTTGCGCCGCCTGCTCGTCGAGACGCGCAGTAAGCTGCGCAATCGTTGCGCCGAAGTGTTTCTTTAGCTGCGTGATCGTCGCCTGTTGTTCCTGCACTTTGCGATGCTCTTTGAGGAACTCGTTGAGCAACATCGCGTTGATTGAGTCTCGCCGCAGGGCCTCAGGCTTTCCTTCCAAGTTGTAAACAACCAGATCGGGATCGACAGTCGCAACATCCTCAGCAATGAGACCGTACTGTTTGACGTGGGCCGGGTCTATATTCGCTTTAGCCCGGAAGGTGACGGGTTTGAGCGCGAACAAGGTTTCACTGGCGTTATCCATGGGCTTGATGTCCTCCTTGTAGCGTCCCGACGAGGCGTCGTGGCCAAGCCTCACGAAACCATTGCCCCCGGGAGCGGAGATCACATCGATGGTAACGTTTATGCCGCTCAATTGCGGGGTGCTGCCAATATCGCGCGTTCGGAAGGTGTTGCTTTCATCACCAGGACCGCCCGCGTCTTTGCCGATATAGACGTTACCGGAACCTGCGATTACGTTAGCACCGGCTAGGTCGCCCAAAGCCGTGTTCACCGTACCGCTCACGTTGTTCACGAGCGCGGCCCTGCCGACAGCCGTGTTGAAGCCGCCGTTGGTGTTAAAGAGCGCGCTTTGACCAATGGCCGTGTTGCCGTCCTGGTTGCTGTTGTGAAAGAGCGCCTGAAAGCCGACGGCCGTGTTGTTGAAACCCTCGGTATTGTTAAAGAGCGCTTCAACACCCATGGCTTGGTTGAACCTACCAGCGGTGTTACTAGCGAGCGCGGAATCGCCGACGGCGGTGTTTGAAACGCCATCAGTGTTACTGAAGAGCGCCTCAATGCCAACTGCCGTGTTTCGCCTTCCATTGGGCGGAGCACCGTTATTATGCTGGAGCGCGGAGTCGCCGACGGCGGTGTTTCTTTCGCCGGTAGTGTTGTCAAGTAGCGCGTTAGCACCAACCGCCGTGTTCCCGACGCCGGTGCTGTTGTTACCGAGCGCACGAAAACCAACGGCGGTGAGCAAGTCCGCCTGGTTCGAAGCGAGCGCCGCAACGCCGACGGCAGTGTTTCCAAACCCATTAACATTTAAGGCGAGCGCCGAATCGCCAACTCCCGTGTTGAAGACCCCCGTGCCGAGTCCGCTCGAGTCATTATTCAAGAGCGCAAAAGCACCAATGGCAGTGTTTGCAGCGGCATCAATGTTAAAAACGAGCGCCCCAGCCCCAACGGCCGTGTTATCGTCGCCGGAGCGATTTTCAAAAAGCGCGCTATCGCCAATGGCCGTGTTATCGTCGCCGGAGCGATTTTCAAAAAGCGCGCGATTGCCAAATGCGTTGTTGGCGTCTCCAGCAAGGTTGTTATACAGCGCAAATGCGCCGACAGCATTGTTTGCGCCGCCGCTGTCGTTGAAGACGAGCGCGTTAGTTCCAACGGCCACGTTCTCTGAGCCAGCGGTGTTGAGCAACATCGCCGCAGTGCCAACTGCGGTATTTGAATCCGAACCGAGACCATTGGTGAGGGCCAGCGCTCCAGCGCCAACACCGGTGTTGAAGCTGGCGTCACCGGCTAAAAAGAGCGAATACCAACCGACTGCTGTGTCTCCTATGCCACCCCCGACGAGAGCGAGGGCGTTGCACCCTTCCGCCGTGTTGAACGCCGGATAGCACCCGTCCGGATTCCCGGGTATTCCGGGGGATCCGGGTATTATCTCTGGAGGTAATACTGCCTGCATTTGTGGCAAAATCCCAAAGCAGACAAACACGGACAGGATCATCGTGAATATTTTGAGGAGGCTGCGATTTTTCATGAGTTTAACTTTTCTTTGATTGTTTTGGCCTTCCCTGATTTCCCTGGCGCGCCGTAGCCTTCGGCGAAGGCGGCTCCCTCGAGAACTCATTTCCGGCCGTTATTGCCTTCGCTTGCCCTAAGCAAAAACTTGACCCAAAAGCCTTTTTGCCAAAAATGCAGATGCTGTGTCAAGAAGGAAACTTAAAAGAAGAACGCCGTAAAAGCTGCTGCGCAATCTCCTCATGCTGAGGTAGGCCGGCAGGATCCGCGACGTTGTAGCCACGGCGCTGTGTCGCCGTGCGGGTGGAAACGCCCTGAGCGCCTCGACACAGCGAGGCGACTACAACGACGCTAAACAGATACGCGGCCCTAGACCGCCGCTACAAGTTTTCGCAAGAGCAAGAGTAGGAAAAGCTCAGCTTGATTCAATCACCTTCGCGGATTAAGCGTGCTTCGCGTCATGTCTCGTTCATCGGTATCCGGCACTAGTGAAGTATTGCGCGCGCATTGCGCGGCGATTGCGAAGGAGGAAGCTGCACTCCGTGAAGGTGGAGGCAAGGCGGGGCATGAGCGGCAGCGCAAGATGGGAAGGTTGCCCGTGCGCGAGCGCCTTAGTCATCTGCTGGATAAGGATGCACAATTTTTCGAGATCGGTCTGTGGGCTGCTTACAAAATGTACGAGCAATGGGGAAAAATTCCGGCAGCCGGAGTTGTGACAGGTATCGGCAACGTGACTGGTATTCCATGCATGATCATTGCCAACGACGCAACCGTTAAGGCCGGAGCGTTCTTTCCACAGACAACAAAGAAAGTCATCCGGGCTCAGCGAATCGCATTCGAGTGCTCACTCCCCATCATTTACCTCGTCGATTCTGCGGGCGTGTTCCTGCCGATGCAGGATGAAATTTTTCCAGATGAAGATGATTTCGGCCGAATCTTTCGCAATAACTCCGTGATTTCGGCATCTGGGATTCCGCAGTTTGCCGCGATCATGGGCAATTGTGTCGCCGGCGGTGCTTACCTGCCGGTGTTATGCGACAAGATCTTAATGACCAAAGGCAGCGGGCTTTATCTGGCAGGGCCTTCTTTGGTGAAAGCAGCTATTGGTCAGGTTATCGATGCGGAAGAACTAGGCGGCGCGCAGATGCATGCTGAAATAAGCGGAACAGTGGACTTTTTTGAAAAGGATGATGCGTCCTGTCTCAAGCGCCTTCGTTCGCTGGTGGCGCTTCTGCCCGAGGCAGAAGCAACTGGAAGCGCGCAACCGGTCCGATCTGGACAGACGGGTAGCGCGCCGAAGCCCGCCAAGGAGCCGAATACGATTTATGATCTGATCAGTTTTGATGGCCAGAAGAATTACGATGCGCGCGATCTGCTCGCCACGATCATTGATGCAGACTCAATGAACGAGTACAAGGCCGATTACGGCAAAACCATCGTCACTCTGTATGCCCGCATCAATGGGCGTCCCGTGGGAATTGTTGCCAACCAACGCTTACAGGTCAGGACCAAGAAGGAAGGCATCCAGATGGGCGGTGTCATTTATGCCGATAGCGCCGATAAGGCGGCGCGCTTTGTCATGGATTGTAATCAGACGAGTTTGCCGATTATTTTTTTCCAGGACGTTACTGGTTTCATGGTTGGCCGTGACGCGGAAGAGAGCGGGATCATACGCAGTGGCGCGAAGCTCGTGAACGCCGTCAGCAATTCGATCGTGCCGAAGATCACCGTCGTTGTGGGCGGATCATTCGGCGCCGGGAACTACGCGATGTGCGGCAAGGCGTACGATCCACGATTTATCGTGGCCTGGCCGACTGCGCGCTACGCCGTAATGGGCGCCGCTCAAGCATCGGACACTGTGTTTGCAATTCTCGCCCGCGCTCGCGAACGAGGTGACAAAAAAGCGACGCATGAAGAGCTCGAGGATCTTCGCGCAAAAGTGAAGCAGAGCTATGAAGAACAAACGGACATTCGCTACGGCGCTGCTCGCGGGTGGGTGGATGCCATCACTCAGCCGCACGAAACGCGGGACGTGTTGATTCGCTTGTTGGAATACGTGTCGCGCCCGATGCCGAAAGCGCATCTCCACACCGGAGTCATCCAAGTCTAAATTCGTCATTCGGAGTTCGTCATTCATCTTATGCCTCTGGTTCTTATCGAGAAACAAACACCCCAAATAACTATAGTCACTCTTAATCGCCCTGAACGCCGTAACGCGCTGACTCTCGAGCTACTCACCCAACTGCGCGCCGCGATCAAAGTGGCTTCTGATGAATCGCAGGAGCGAATAATTATTTTGCGCGGGGCGGGCGTGGCGTTTTGCACCGGTCTCGATTTAAAGGAAGCAGCCGACCAGGAGAAGGCGCACGCAACCGCGGAGATGGTGGCGAATACTTTAATTGCTGTTAGTCAAACACGTCTTATCACCATCGCGGCAGTCCACGGCGCGGCGGTGGCAGGCGGAGCAGGCATCATGTCCGCATGCGACTTCGTTGTGGCGGCACAGGGAACGAAAATTGGATATCCCGAGGTGCGTCGCGGGCTGGTGGCCGGATTGGTCATGACTTTTCTGCGCCGGCAGGTAGGGGAACGATACATGCGCGAGCTGTTGTTAGGCTCGGAGCTAATCGATGCCGAACGCGCTAAAGAGATCGGCCTGGTAAATCGGGTTGTCGCGCCAGACAGCGTGATGAGTGAAGCGCAAGGATTTGCCGAGTCAGTTCTGCAAGGAGCACCCGGTGCGCTGGAACAAACGAAGCGATTGATTGACGAACTCTGGTGGCGTTCAGTGAAACAAGATGTCCATCTTGCGCTCAAGTATCACATGCAAGCCCGGGAATCGGTCGAAGCCCGCGAAGGCATCTCCGCCTTTAACGAAAAGCGACGACCGAAATGGGTAGCGTAGCCGCGGCGCTGTGCGACGCGAACTTGACCACTGGCCGGCTGCTACATCTTTTAGATTGCCGGCCGAGCAGCGGCAGGCCCTTGATATTGCGCGCTGCCGAAACCAAGGATCGGCCAAAAGATAATTCCCAGTAAAGCGAGGCCAATTCCGAAGCCTGCACCTTTACCGAAGCTCTTCGCCGTATCGATGCAAAGAATAATCAGAATGATGAAGTTAACGAAGGGAATCAGCATCAGGAGGATCCACCACCAGGGTCGACCGACAATCTTGCACCAAATATAAAGATTGTAGATCGGGATGATGCTGGCCCAACCGGGCTGGCCGGCTTTGGTAAATACTTTCCACATCGCCACGATCAGGAACAGCGCGATGAGCAGTCCAACGATCGTCGAGACTGGGCTGGGAGCCTTGCCCTCACTGCTGTAGCTGTAATCGACTTGCGCGAGCAGGGAGACGCTGTGGAAAAAGAGATTCTGCGAGAGTTGGATGAATGCTGTCATAGGAGTTAAGGCGTTGAATCTTCGCGTTTAATGGATTGCATCCTTAAGCGCAAGAAAAATCTATCGACCCTTTGTCTATCGCCCTTCCGCGAAGTAATCTCGAAAGCGTTCGGGCCAAACGAACACGTTTAATCGCCTTCGTCACCGCCACCATTATCGCCGCCATCGTCTCCTCCGCCATCGCCACCATCATCACCGCCTCCGTCGTCATCGCTACCACTATCGTCATCACTCATGTTCTCACCTTCGTCGTCGTCCGAGGCATCCTCCATACTATCGTCGTCAGCTTTAATCATTGCTGCCAGCGCCTTATTGGCGTCATTTAGCAAGGTTTTGGCATCGGCTTTTTGGCCTGTTGGTTTTTCCTGATCAATTTTCGCGACCGCAGCGAGCGTGTGCCCCGGCTTCATCGCGCGTGCGACAGTGAAAATGCTGAGCGAGAGGCAGAGCGAGAGAGCAACGAAATTTTTCATGGTGGCGCGCAGCCTGTCAGGCGGCAGGCTAAGTGTCAATCATGCAAGAAGCACAAGGTGCGACCTCGCTTTACGAATCACGGCTGAGACGCGATGGTCGCGCGCTGATGAAAACGAAAATCCCAAGGCTGAAACACAGTTGGCAGCCTAAAGCTGGCTGGGGCGTGCCCCTGGCTTGGTTGACGCTTTGCGTCGTTTGGAGCTCGACGTGGCTTGTCATCAAAGTCGGTTTGCAAGATTTGCCGCCGATTTCTTATGCTGCAATCCGTTTCGTAATCGCAGTGATTGTTCTATTGGCGATCTCATTGGGAAGAGTGCGCTTGTTACCGCGGCGCGGCTCAGACTACGTGATACTGGCTTTCACCGGCGTTCTGATGTTCGCTGTCAACTATGGCCTTTTGTTTTGGGGCGAACTGCACGTTTCATCCGGTCTAGCGGCCGTGTTACAGGCGACCATCCCGATCTTTGGGATGCTTTCCGCGCATCTGATGCTTCCCGACGAACCGCTGCGACTGCAGAAACTTTTAGGCGCACTGCTCGCGGTTGGCGGTGTAGCGATGATCTGTGAACGCCTGCTCGGTTTCAGTGGCTTAATGGCGTTCTGGGGTGGACTCGGCATTGTGCTTGGAGCTGCCTGCGCGGCGTTCTCCAATGTCTTACTCAAAGCTCGCGTGATTCAGCTTGCACCCTCGATGATCGCAGGCTGGCAAATGATCTTCGGCGCGGCGCCATTGCTTGTTACCGGATTTATCGTGGAAGGAAATCCAGCACGGTTTCACTGGAGCGCATTGTCTCTTTTTTGCTTGCTTTATCTGGCAGTGATCGGCTCGGCCCTAACCTTTCTGTTGCTTTACTGGCTGTTGCCACGCATGACGGTGGCAAGGCTACAAGCAATCTCACTGATTACCCCGCCTGGTGCAGTCATGCTCGGATGGGCAATTGGAGGCGAGACTTTTTCCCTCGTCTCGCTTGTTGGCGCTTGTTTCGTCCTGGCAGGCGTGTGGATGATTTTCCGAAGAGCAGAGATGCGGGAGCCGGTGATTCAAGAAGGTTAGATGGTGGGTGGTGGTCAGCGCATAACTGAGCTTCCGAAGGACTACAAAATCCACGGTGGAAAGGGGAGAGCGGGCGCGCGGGTAAACAAATATCTTGCAATTGTATTTGCGATTTAGTGAGGTAGGAACGCGCGATTAGCGTAAACCCCCGTCATGAACGAGGATCGTAACCCCAGCGCAGAAACGCCGCCCGACGTGACCACGAGTCAGGCAGCTGCTGGCCCGGCTCCGGGGGAGGTGGCAGGGGCTGGCAAAAAAGGCATTAGGGTCCTGTCCGATCAAGCCCTCGGATGCTTTGCGCTTTTGGTGTTTTGGCTGGTAGTGATCCTCCCGGCGGCATCTATATTCTCTGTCCCTGCGCGCAGGTTTCTCTACCATTGGTGGTGGGCCATCGGCGTTGGCGTTATCGTTTTTCCAACACTTGTCTGGTCGATAGGACTACTCAAGAGTTGGTACCCCAAAGCCGCCGAATCAGCGCGCACGGGCGTCATCGTGTTCGTTGTTCTTCCACTTCTTATCGTCGGCTTCGGGGCAATTTTTCTGATCCCGCCTGATTACGAGCACTACCGAATCACCGTTGTGAGATCGGTCTTTCTAGTCGCTGTCTGCCTTTTACCCGCGATGCTTTATTACCTCTTTATCGCCGCCCGGAGGTTCAGCCTCTTGAATGATTATTTTGTCAATTTGGAGCGGTTGGGTCTATTACAAGAACATCCCGGATTGTCGACCGATTTGGCAAAGAGCGAGCGCAGAGTTCGCCTAGGTTACTATGTTCAGAAATTTGAAGCGCTCTACGGTCCAGTGCCAAGGAATCTTCGGGAGGCGATGTTGGATTGGCACGAAGGCCCGCTCGCCGTTCTGGCTATGCCGGCCACAGCAACGTATGACAAAAAACCAATCTGGGATTCGGGTTCTTCAGGCAGTCTACCTATTTTTAATGCGGAGACGGCGATTCCCGTCGTGCTTGCTACCATTCTCGTCGCTATTGGTTGGCTGATGGCCCTGCCGCCGATCGGCTTTGAGAAGGTGCAGCAAGAAACGACGACTTCACAGGCGTCGAGGGAGAAAGGAGAAAAATCGTCGCCTACTCCCGGGCTGGCGTCGCCCACACCAGCTCCAACGCCGGAGCAAGGCAACAAACAGTTATCGCCCACCCCGGCGAAAGGTGAAGGCGTTATACTATCAGCAACACCTACGGCTCCGACCCAGCTCAGGAGTGCTGCGCAGGATGCCCCTACTGCTGGGCCGGGCTCACCGACCCCAGCTCCAACACCGAAGCAAAGCAAGAAGAAAAAGTTATCGCCCGCCCCAGTGAAAGGTGAAGGCGTTACACCATCACCAACACCTGCGTTTTGGAGCGTGGCCTTTCAAGTCACCCCAGATTCGATTATCTACGCGTTCCTCGGCGCTTATTTCTTCTCCTTGCAAATGCTGTTCCGCCGCTATGTGAGAGAGGATCTTCGGAAGGCGGCCTATCTTGCAGTGTCTTTGCGGATCGTGCTCGCAGTTATTGGCACGTGGGCTGCCATCGCGGCAATGAAGGCCATATGGGAAGGCGTAGGCAAGGAGTGGTTGCTAGTTGTCGGATTTGTCATCGGGGTCTTTCCAAGGATCGCATGGCAATTCGTTCAGGGAGCCTGGAAAGCATTGATGCAAAAATCCGGGCTCTCCGCGGCGTTGCCGAGCATGGAAAGTCGAATGCCAGTAAGCAACCTGGATGGGTTGACCGTGTGGCATGAAGCGCGGCTGGAGGAAGAGGACATCGAAAACATCCCTAACATGGCGACCGCGGAGATTGTTGACTTGATGCTCAGGACGCGCTTTCCGCCGGACCGGATTATCGATTGGGTCGATCAAGCGATCCTGCTCACGCACCTTGGTCCCGATGAGAAAGGCGAGAAAAATGAGGCCGGCGAGAAAGATCAGGGCGGCGGGAAAATACCGGATGCCGAGAAAAGCCCAGATGCCGAGAAAAAGGCAGACGCCGAGAAAAGGCCAGATGCCGAGAAAAAGGCAGACGCCGAGAAAAAGCCAGATGCCGAAAAAAAACCAGACGCCGGAAAGAAACCGGACGCCGAAAAAAAACATCATGCCGAAAAAGAGGGCAAAACGCGCAGAGAATTGCTCGGCTTGTGCGGGATTCGCACGGCTACATCCTTAATCAAAGTCTTTGACGCGGCTCATAATAAAAATAGGGAGGACGCCAAAGAGGTTGAAGAAATGCTATCCAAAGCGTTGGGCAGTCACGTCCCCTCGTTTTTGGACGCAATCAAGACAGAGCCGAATCTAGACCTGATCCTCGCGTGGCGAGGCATGTTAGTTGGCTCCTCAAGCAAGCCTTCAAGTTCTCATTGATGGTTTGGTCGGAATTTTCGTGAACGCCACGCCTCGTCGAATGTACTGGGCACTTGCCCTCCCGCGCTCGCGCCAGCTACGTAGCTGCACTCCTCCCCAGCCGCGGCAGTTGCGCGATCGCGCTAGGTTGGGCAATTGGAGGCGAGACATTTTCCCTCTGGTCGCTTGTTGGCGCTTGTTTCGTCCTGGCAGGCGTGTGGATGATTTTCCGAAAGGCAGAAGTGCAGGAGCTTGCAGGTCAACAAGATGAGAGAGGCATGCAATTTCCAGAGGGCTAGTCAGAGTAACAAGGAAGCGCGTACGCGCTAGTCGCGTGCGGAAAACAGATTTAGCACTCGGTGGCGAGGGTTAGCTCACCCCGCGTAACTTGTTGAACAACGCAAAGGCGCGTTCTTTCACCTTCGCCTCCAGGTTCTGGAGCGTAAAATCGTCATCGAATGCCGAGCCCGGATAGACAAAGAAGAGCACATCCTCTTCGATGCTTGCGTTCAGGATTCTTTTGCAACTGCCATCCGGATTTCGCAGCGAGCAAGGATCGGGAGCAGGCGGGTGAAGCGCTTCATGCAAACGAATCGAACCTTCTCCGATTTTTTTTGATGGTCCCATATCGCCGCAAATCGCGGCGGTGGCCTTGTCCTTAAAAACCACCGTCGCAATGTCGCCTAACGCCAGACCGGTATTTTTGCGGAACGTTCCGCCTGGAAGAACGACATAGGGAATTAGCTCACTCGGCAACCCTTTGCCTGAACCAGGAAAATGGAAGGACGTATCATCCTGCCCCGAATCGATATCGAGCTGAGAACCGGATAGGCGATTTGGTCCGGCCACAGGACCATCGGCATCGATGGCCATTTTTGAACTCCAGAAAATCGTGCCGTCAGGAAACTTGAGAATCGCTTTGCATTTGCTTGGATCATTCCTCGCCCGTGTCCGATCGAAATCATCGAACATTTCTTTGTTTTCTTGTGCGACATTGATGGCGTCAGCGAAAGGTACGCCATTACATTGCGCGGCTGAAGCGGAGGGAGGCTTGAATGAGGACATGTGGATCTACCTTTCTATTTTACCATATGGGTTGAGGTCTGTCGGGTTCCTTATCCCGGAAATTTTATCGCTCATCGTTACCGCTGAACGTAACGAGGAGCTCTTCATCTTGTAAAGACAATTGTTGGACAATCAGCCCCCAGGTTGCTTAGGGGTAGGAACTTCCTTGGGGGACTTCGGCTCTTCCTCTGGTGCTTTTCCGGACGCACGAACATTCACGAATCTGTTCAGTAGATCAAACCAGAATGGCGCGCCCAGCGTAGCCGCCAGGGCAGTAACAAGCCAGCCAAGAATAGTAGTTGGCCCAAAGCCCCCGTGAACCCAGCCAATGGGCAATGCGAGATTTCCAATTGCCTCCGTCGCCGCACTTAGTTGTGTTTGCGCGTTCTCCTGCTGCAGGTTCTTCTCGATAAACGAATGCGCTGCATCCTTAATAGAATCGCGAAGTGGAGAGTTAACCCCGGAAAGGCTTCTGGCGATTCGAACGCTGTCTATGTTGGCGAGCACGACGATAAGGAGAGCTAACACCAGCTGGAGAGCCTGTGTTTTTCGCTTGTACCAGCCGGATACGCGCTCCATGGTACTATTAAACCAAATTTCCAGTTGGACTTTAAACTGTTCAACGTCATGTCCAGCTTCATCGAGAAGTACGCGGAACGTAACCTGAAGACGACCGGGAAGTTTCTCAATCCCTGTCTTTAAATCCTCCAGAGTTCTGTTACTCTCAGGCGTTGCAGGCGAAACTATATCGAGCAATGCCAAGGCAAACGTTCGGGACGGAATATAGGATGGTTTCTTCCCCTTGGACGACAGCCCGTCAATGAGGGGATGTTCATAGAAACGAGTGACCAGTCCTGTTACGGAGGGGTCTTGCAACAATTGCCGAATGCCGAGGAAGAGATTGTTAGCGCGCCATTTGAACAACGCAGCCAGCAATTCATTGGCGGCGCTAACGACCAGGCTTACAACGAGAAAGACGAAAATCAATCCGATCGCCGTATCGAGAATCGCTGATCCAAACATGTTATTGGTTCGCTATAAGGCCTCAGGAACCTTTGCCGCTCGCGTTTTCTAACCACCTTCTAATGCGAGCTGTTAATGCAACTTTCATTAACTCCATTGCAAGTCCGGAAAACAGGCTTTTGCCTTATCCAGTCCTCCCCATTTTGAAAAAAGCTGCGCTCCATACTGATCGATCTCCGGCTGCGAAAGCGGCCACTTCTGAGTGCTACCTGGAAAAACGATGTAGGCTATGCCATGTCCAATCCCGCCGCTCTTTGGACTCGACGGAACTCCCAGAGCTGCTGCAAGCGCGATTGATGCTTCCCCAATCTTGCTCGCAGGTCCCACATCTGCATAAACCGCATAATCATAAGCTCCGGTAGACGGGCGGAGCACCACTGCGAAATCACCAAGCTTGGCGCCCAAACCCAGCCTGCCAGGTAGCACGATGAAGTTCACAGCCTCTGCGTTCACGTAGCGGCGCGGATCCTTTCGGTCACAATTAGGGTCCTCCAACGTCGTCGTTGAAATGTAAAAACCCGGAGCCGGATCAGAGGCCGTCTGAATCAGCGGCCTGCCGTTAGGCTGACCATTGTCGGTGACTAGCGCCCACCAATTGCCGGGATGGCCGGCATTGCCGAGGTAATCGAGCCCGGATCTCCCGTCCGGGTGATAGGCGTGATAGGCACCATCAGCATCTATCATTAGCCCCGACTGGTAAAAAAAGGCGGAGTTGTCGTCGTCAAGCGTATTTATGTTCGAGTAGCCGATGCGTTTTAGGAATTTTAAATTAGCCATATCTTCATTTGTTCTGTTGATTGTTGGTAACTCATTTTAAATCGTTAATTGCTTGCTGGTATATTCCATTTTCTTCGCGCTCAATCATCGCAACGGTCCTAGGATGATGGGAGCCATCATCTTACAATCACGTTTTGTTAAAACCAAATCCCGGTTTGGGGGGAGGGCATTTATAGTCGTACCAACATGTCAGGCGATCTGAAAGACCTGATAGGATTTCCCTGACTATGATTTCGTTGGGGAGCACGACGACTTCGATGTTCGTAGTTTTGTCTGAGAAATGTACGGTGCAGGTATAGCCCATGGGATCGCCGCGCCCGTCAACTCGTTTCGAACGTAGAACTCAGCGGCCCGCTTGCTCGTGCTTTCGGCATCGGCGAACCATCCGGAGCAGTCGTCACTAGTTTGTGCAACGCCGGCGTCTCCAGCTGACTGGACGTCACTTGCTTGGTCACTCTCACTCTGGGCGTCAGTTGTTTGCCCAATGTTCTCGTTAGTTACTTGGTCGTGTAAAGCCTGCTGATCAGATTCGGCGGCTTCCGCGGTGGACTGATCGTCGGCTGTCTGTTGGTCGTCCTGATCGTTTGGCATGGGTTGTAATCCTTTCAGATTACCCAGTGTTCATGACCTAATCTAGCTCAAAGAAATTGATCCGGTCGTTTTAGGTGGGGTCTGCGCATCACGCAAGGAACTTGTCCATCGTTCGCTGAAAGATCTCCGCGATCATGTGGAAGTGTCGTTCGCCGGCGACGTTGATGTTCTGGAACATCGTCACGAATTGGTGTCCGGAAGTGTGCTGCAGGATCGAAACTTCGGAGGTCACGCATCGGAAGTCGGGACAGACGCCGCCTCCTTTCAGCTCTCCAAGACCGATCTTGCAGTTCAGTACCGTGAACGCCGGCAGAGGGACGGCCCGCGTGAAACGGGACGGTGCACCGGCGCCGGTCACGGCGTCGGCGGTCATCTTCAACATCTCCGCGTTGGCAGTGTCGTCGCTGTCGTGCGGGTTGCTGACCAGCTCCTCATTGGCTAGGAGCACGAACATCTTGACCGGGTCGATGCACGTGGTGATCTGCTTCACCGGTCCGTCATTGAGGCTGTTGATGGTCACAACATTGCCGCCGACCAAGCCAAGTGCGCGTTCCTCCACAAATTCGTCAAAGTCGGTGTTTGGGATCGGATTCGGCAGGTAATCACCCGCCAGCCACATGCCTGTGCTGTTGTTCCGGAAGAATCCGCCCTTCTCCAGCACACCGTTAATCAAGTTATAGCCAAGCGATTGGATGACTAATCCAGCCGAGGGATTGTGGCTATTCACGACCATTTCTTGCAAGTGATGTTGAAAATCGAACTTCGGATTCGCGTCACTCCGGAAGGCGACCGTGTACTTGCCGTCACCTCCTAGCGTAGGTGTAAAAATTGTCTCGTATTTCGGAACCTGATGGAAGCCACGATCGGTCAGGAGCTTGACGGCATTCTTAATCTGGGGATCGAACGTGTCTCGCACTTTCTTGAAGAAATCGGGTATCGACAGATTGGGGTCCAATGTGGCCGCCAGATCGTTCACCGCATGGCGGAGTTGAAAGGCGGCGTACATCGCGGCGATCTTAAGCAGACTGCCCGAGAAGAACATTTCCGTGACGTCGTGCTGTCCAATCACAGACGTCGTCCCATCCAGATTCAGGGAGGCGATCGCCATCGGAATCTTTTCCACATCCAGGGGCTTGCCGTCCACGTCAACCAGGCCCCCCATGAGCGACGGATCGGCTTTGACTTCGCTCTTGGCTGCGGTGAACGCGTCCTTGAGCTTGCCGGCATCCCTCACGAGGTCGGGGAATGGGGCGGCGGGAAATGGCGACATCGCCGTTCCGGCACTTTTAGTGCTGACGCTAACGTTCGTAGTGCTACTACCACTTTCGCCGCCTGTCGACGCATCTCCTTCGGCAAACGCATCGGTGTCGTCCATGCTTCCGGACGTCGACGGCTGATCACTATCTGCGACTTGTTCTCTTGCTTGCTCAGATGGCTGATCGCTGTCAGCGGGTTGTTCTTCCGATTGCTCCGCTGCCTGATCGCTGTCAGTTGGTTGTTCTTCCGTTTGCTCGGATGGCTGATCGCTGTCGGCGGGTTGTTCTTCTGCCTGCCCGGCTGCCTGATCGCTGTCAGTCGCCTGTTCGTCTGCTTGCTGTTCTGAATTGTCGGTAGGTTCGTCTTTCGGTTCGTCATCGCTCATAAACATCTTTTCTGTCAGGTCAGTGAAGTTCCTTTCAAGAATTTCTGTTTAACTAGTTCGCTCTATAGATTTGTTATCCCGTTAATCACATTACTGATTCTGGTTCTCACCTAAACTTTGCCGATGAAGTAAGTGCTCACTGGTTGATACGTTGTCCGAGTGAAGACTTGATTTCGCCGGTATAAAACTCCCCTGTTACACGAAACTGCTGGTTTCCAACGGACTGAGCATCCAGATCAAAGACAACGTGGCCCTTAAGCGGGGGTGATTGACTAACTGTGGCTTTCGCTTCGTTTGCATCAGGCGCATTAACCGTCTTCTCCACTTCTCCTACGTCCACATCGAACGCAACCTGCAGCGTATCTCCACTTGGCATCGGGATCGCAAAGCCCCAATCCATATTCTGAGAGTTAGTGCCATCTGATGCGCGAGTCTGAGCCCACACAATAACTTCCGAGCTCGCCACGCCACGAATCAGCGGCGTGGTGATAATGTTCCCTTTTGAAGTAGTGCCTTGCCAAAACTGACCGCCGGTTGGGAACAGGAAGCGGCCCTGTTGGCCGCTATCGGATTCGAAGACCTTGATCATAATATCGCCAATGAATTTTTGGTCCCCCTCCTGCGTGAATTCCGCGACCACTTTCAGATTGCGTTTCGACCCACTGCCGCTGTCAGCTGCGACCGCGTCGTCCGCCGCTCCGCCACCGCCAAATCCTTCTTCACTTCCTCCACCGTCACCACCATTACCTCCCGCAGCGGATGCAGCGTCATCGGCAAACGCCAGCGTGTCGTCCGCGGTCTCAGATGCGACCGTTTGGTCGTTTTCAACGGGTTGCTCTTCTGATTGTTGCTCTGAAGCGTCAGTAGAGTCATCTTGACGTTCGTCGTCGCTCATAAGCATCCTTTCTGTTGGGGTAGTAAGGTTCCTCTTAGGAATCTCAGTTTAGCTATGTGTTAGTGCGTTCTACATGGGTGCTATTTTTTAATGTCCTCGCCAAAACGGCCATTGGTTAGCACCCGTTGATGCATCATTGAGAAATGATCCCACCAATCAAGTGTCAATGTTCTTGATCGACATAATACAAGTGAGTCGGGTCCTCGGCCAGCTCATGCACATGATCCAAAAATTCGGCCACCAGCCCTTCAGTTGTGCCGCCTCCGACGTTATGGATTTGTACCATGTCCAACCAGGAGGTATGGATTTGGTCCAACTGATTTATCAGCCAATTTTTTAGGTAGGTATCCGAACAATCATTAGGATTGAGGGCACAAAAACGGAGTATGTCGCGAAAGGGGTAAAGCTTCCAATTGCCAAAATTCACGCCTGCGTCGCCATCAAATGGAAATTGTCCATTAGTGTCCTTTGTCATCTCTTGCCGCTCGGAGTCTTTCGTTCGCAGTTGGATATATTTGAACACGGCCTGGCCGTTGTAGGACCATAGCTGTTCGTCTGCTGGTGAACCCACCTTGGCGGCTATGTCCAGCCGCTCGCGAATCCTTATCCCCTCGTTCCCGGGAATGGTCTTAGCGATCTCCCGGAGACGTTCCATAAGGCTCCTTGTGTCCACGGGGGGGACCTCGAAGGGCTCCATATCGATGACTTCCGAGGGAGGTATGTAAACAACGCCTGGATCGGCGCTGGAACTGAACGCCCAGTTCCGACCGCCATCTTTGGACACATTGCATCCGGTGTTGCGGCGCAGGTACCAATTGACTTCTTCGGGAACGTTAGTGTGAAAGTTAAAATAGATTAAGTCTTTCACGTTTACGTTATATTGCGCGGCCACTGATGCCCAATCTTCGCCATCACTGACACGATGGTCCGCAACCTTTCCATCGGGCACAAAATCGGCCGGCAGCGGATCGTCTGGTTCACGTTCGTTAGCCATAATATTAACAGTTATATTTTGTTGTTTTGGTGCTATTCATTGTGATTCGACTGCTGTCGAATCTTCGCCTTCAGCTGTAGAGCTACTCGCGCTTGTATCATCGCTATCACCACCAGAACCAGAGTTGCTCGTCGATTCTGTGTTGATAGTGAACTCGAACGATCCTGCACAATTGATCGGCTTCTCCGGCGCTGAACTGGAGTAAATGCAGGCTTCGAGATTATATGTGGCGAATTTGTTGGGAAACGTCCCAAAGTGCACGACAGCTTTGACGGTGGCTCCCGCATCCAATCCGGCATCCTGCGTAAAATCCAGATCCAGGGGTGGATCCTGATCGCCACTCAAATTGAACCGGACGAAAAAGGATCCGCTCGGAAGTTGGCCGGCGTTGGCAACGTCAACACAAAAGTCGTATTCGACGTTTGGCTTCGGAAATGCCTCGTCGGTGGTTCCACCATCCGGGCTAACATAGACCGTGTCGGTCGTAACTAACTTCGAATCATCGGTTTTGGTGTCTGAAGTGCTCATAACTAGATAGCTTGGGTTGCTTGTAGAAGTAATTTAGGAAGAAGAGAAGATTAATTGCGTAAATTCAGGCGAAAAAGCGCCCTGAACGGGACTAGGTAGATCTTTAATGTCGGCCGTGACGATAAACTGAAAAAGGCGCTTGTGCGGCATTATTGGTTACCAGATAAGCGAGGAACCCAGGTATGGGCTCTTCGGGAAAGATTTGCAGATAAGCGCGAGAATAGAGATTTCGTCACGAGTTCCTTGCTGGTTGACCCTCCATCCAGCTTTGGCTCTTTGTGACTTCAATCCTTACGTCTCCGTCGTTGTTTGATCGGCACTGCTGGCTCCCGTGTCGGTCGAAGCCACATTGTCGCCGCTAACAGAGGCCGAATCGCTCGGTGATCCCGTACTGATGGCAATTGGTTTTCTGGGTATCCTTCTGCATTTAACTGCCACAATTTTGAATACAGAATCGGAATTTTCTATAATCTTCCTGTTTGGATCTTGCCCATCTGCTCTTGCTCTTTCCCAATGCGCCGGCACTCCGTCATGTTCCAATACCCAAATGAACGAACCAGAACCGGCGGGAGCGGTGGGTGGCTGAACAAATGCTTGTGCCGGGGGCGCAAAACTACCTTTACTTAATACTTCCAACTTACTCGCCAATAACTGATTTCTTATTATCGTTCTTTGTGAGACTTCCATGTTGGTGTCCATAATTTAGTGCCTATGATCGCGAACTTGCCCTGAAGGCCGCGGCTGCGACCTATGGTCGCGAACTTCTATCCCACCTTGCGGCATAAAAATTGTAGTCTCCGGGGTTGCATTATGTTGCTTGGGCGTTCCGGAATAGTTCCTTATCACATACAACCGCGTCGCGTATAACAGATTGACGTTATTCTCATCAAAAGAGCTGTTGCCTTCCCCGTACAAAACATCACCATCAGCAGCAAAGCTCCAGTGATTACTTTCGAACAGCTCCGGATCGGCCCAGTCTCTGACGACATCGAAAAACCCGAAGTCATATTGGATTTGTGAATAACACAAGGAAACCGACTTAATATCTGCGACTAACGCATCCAGAACAGGACTCTGAATTCCTAAATTCCCATAAACATCCAGTGCTTTCTGTTGAAGCCTAGCGATGTCGTTTTCATTAAGAGCTTGCCGACTCCATTGTATTGGCGAATAATACGTGTATACAAAATCAATATTGCCGAGGTCGCCAACGGTGGTTCGCTTACTCTTTAGAAACGAGCCTTTTTTAGCAGAAAACCTTTCACGGAAATCCGCACTGTCCGGTGAATCTTTAGGTACAGCTTGCGAATAGAATTTCTGGCACACCCTGGATAATCGATATTCCTCAGTAGGTATTCCATAACTGAAATCTAAGACTAGATTATCCGTCCTAAGGAAATATTCATTCGCCTTCGAGGTATCACGTATCGCCGATTCTGAGTCAGTTTCAGGATCCGCAAATTCTAAATCGTCTTTGTTGAAGTCCAAAAACTCATTCCCTTCCGGGGGAAATGGGGTGATTATTTTGTGATGCTCGCTCTCCGTTACGCCCATTTGAAGGTCGGCCAGTTCCCTGGCGTGCTGAAATATAATTGGCAGGATTATGTCCATAAGTTAAACAGGAAGCATCCGATCAAACCCATTTTTGTACTGCCGAATCCGGGTTTGGGCTTAGGGGTAAGATATGATTTCTAAAGCCAATTATTTGCATGCCGGGCGCCACCATCTTGTCTCCTACCTGGTTAACCTCAACCTTTCTATCTGTTTTATTATAGCTTGCACTTCCACCAATCGAGAATGGTCCAAGACTGAAGCCGCCACTAGCTCCGCCAGTTTGTTCTACTTCAGAGGAGACTTTATCATAAATAGACTTCGTGACGCTTATATTTCTGGCAAAGATCATGACAGTGGGATAGGCAAACAGTTTCCCCTGCGGTTTGTTAGGGTCGCCGTTACTTAACAATTCACCGGTGCCTGCTCCTGCCTGTGTTTTCCATCTCCATTTATTACTCATTAAGAAATCTTCCCGCAGCCACGATCTGAATAGCGGGACCTGAGTAAGTTCAAACCCCACTGTAAGGTTTTCCAAGCTAATATTGCTCGAACGATCTAGTTTAGAATAGTTTCCTCTAGCTCCTCCGATAAATCCCCACATGCCACCGGCACTGCCCTTTACCGCTCTGCTACTGTCGGTACTTTGCAATTTTGAAGAGGAAAATGAATATCCGGTCCACCCCGCTGATTCGTAGAACCCAGCCGGAACAAGGCGGGCAACATTATAATCCATACCGTCCAATAACGAAGTACGTTTAGATCTTCTGAATATCTCCCGGTATTCTTTTACGAGAAGACTCATACTTATACCTTCCAACTGCTCCAGTTCAGCCACTATGCTTTCGTATTCCGACTTTCGTCCCTGTGATTCCCACATATCCCATGCCGCAGTTACATCGTTATAGTATGTCGGGCCAAGCATAGATGCCTTTTGAACATCTGCGGCATTACCTGTAAGCGCCTTACTCATGAGGTCCGTATATTTCTCATAAGCATCTGCGTATGCTTTCTGATATTTGAGGTAATTAGCAACCAGTAGAGTTGGCCGTTCCTCTGTGAATTTTTCACCCGTGTCTGCGTCTGTTCTGTCGACGGACTGGACGAGCTTATCACGGTTGTCCTTTATACGCTTTTCCGCCTCAGGGGAACTAATAGTGTCTGCAACCTCACAAAAGTTCAGGGCACTCTCGTAAATATTTGAAATGCGTTGTTGAGGCTCCCACACCTGTACCTTAGACTTGTCAGGGTTTGGAACGGTCGAGATGACCTGATCTTTGCTTGGCACCGTGTCCACCAGCAATGAAAAATTGTCCATGGCGACTGTTAATGCGTAAGCCTCGTCGCCTTGTCTGG
>WNFU01003366.1_pt1 | contig 21489 bp, 18 predicted proteins | sample 5400121 | NCBI WGS metagenome assembly WNFU01 (sample SAMN13153360, study PRJNA577476) | soil metagenome | isolation source: 100 cm soil or saprolite under grassland replicate 1 | place: USA:California | collected 2016-06-15
ATCCCACACCGCGTCGCCGGATGAAAAGCTGTGGAGGACCACGACGGGCGGCCGCGGACCGAGCGCGCGTAACATCGCCGCCATATCGTCGTCGGCGTCGCGCGAGTGAACAACCACCGGCTTGCCGAGCTGCTGGCCAAGCTGCAGATGCTCCTCGAACGCGCGGCGCTGCGTTTCGCGCGGCGAGTGCGTGTAGTGGTAGTCGAGCCCCGTTTCACCGACGGCCACGACTTCCGGTGTGCCCAGCAGCTCGCGGACGCGCTCCCGCACCTCATCCGACCATCTGCTCGCTTCGTGCGGATGGACGCCTGCCGTCGCGGAGCGTCCCGCGGCGCCGCGGGCGAGCGCGACCGCGCGCTCGCTGCCGGCCAGCGACTCGCCGATCACCACGACGTGAGTGACTCCGGCGGCCTTCGCGTGGGCGAGCACGGTGTCGCGATCGGCGTCGAACGCGGCATCGCCGAGATGGCAGTGCGTGTCGACTAGCGTGCGGGCTGCGGGGCTCGAGGGGGGGACGCCGGGGATGACGGTGGCGTTGCCGGCACCGACGGGGTCGCCGGTGCCCGCGAGCCGAACGTCCGCGCACCGCGCGCATCCTCACCCGGCCAGCGCTTCTCGATCCAGAGCAGCACGGGCGCCGCGCGCTTCTCGATCCAGAGCAGCACGGGCGCCGCGATATAGATAGAAGAGAACGTGCCCGTGAAGATTCCGAACGACATGACCCAGGCGAACGGCCGGATCACCTCGCCACCGAGGACCAGCAGCGACAGCGTGGTTGCGATCGTGGTGCCGTGCGTCAGTACTGAGCGCGGCAGGGTTTCGTTGATCGACAGGTTGAGGATTTCGTACAGATTCTGGCGCCGGTATTTGCGCAGGTTTTCGCGCACGCGGTCGAAGATGATGATCGTGTCGTTGAGGGAGTATCCAACCACGGTCAGCACCGCGCCGACGACGACGAGACTGACCTCGAGATGCATCACGCTGATGAACGCGATCGTCGCGACGACGTCGTGGGCCGTAGCGACGATCGCGGCGAGGCCGAAGCGCCACTCGAAGCGGACGGCCAAATAGATCAGGGTCACGACGAAGCTGAACAGGATGGCGAGGAGCGCCTTTCCCTGCAGCTCCCTGCCGACTTTGGGACCCACCGCTTCCCGCCGCTCGATCCGGAACTGGCCCGCGCCGACGCTCTGGTCGAACGCCCGGGCCACCGCGTCGGCCACGGCTTGCGTCCCGGCCTCTCCTTCCGCGCTCGCCGCGCCGATCCGCGCGGTGACCACGAAGGAGGTGTCGGAGCCAAAATTCTTGAGCTCGGCGCCGTTGAGCCCGACCTTGTCGAGCGCGGCGCGGATGTCGGCGATCGGCACGTTGTGCGCTGCCTCGACCTGGACCAGCGTCCCACCCGTGAATTCGATGCTGTAGTTGACGCCCCGGGTCACCAGAAAGAGGAGGCCCACGAGCATGATGGCGCCCGTGAGCGAGAACGCCCAGCGCAGCCACTTGATGAAGTCGTAGTTCGCGTTCGCGAAGAGTCTGATCATCAAATACTCAGGGTGACCATGTCAGGCCGCCGATTCAGCCAGATCAGGAACAGGGTTTTCACGACGAAAATCGCCGAGATCATCGACGCGATGATGCCGATAATCAGCGTGATGGCGAAGCCTTGCACCGGGCCGGTGCCGACCGCGTAGAGAATGAGCGCCGTCAGGATCGTACTCACGTTGGAGTCGACGATGGCATTCATCGCATGTAAGAAGCCATCATCGACGGCGAGCCGCAGCGATTTGCCGTGCACCAGCTCCTCGCGGATACGCTCGAAGATCAGCACGTTCGCGTCCACCGCGATGCCGATCGACAACACGAATCCCGCGAGGCCGGGCAGCGTCAGGGTGAAGCCGAACGCCGCCAGGCCCGCCAGGGTGAACAGGCAATACAGCGTGAGCGCTGCGACGGCCAGGGCGCCGGACAGCCGGTAGTAGCCGATCATGACGACGACGACGAGCACCACGCCGACGATGCCTGCCAGCACGCCGTCGTGAATCGAGTCGGCTCCCAGGGATGCGCTGATCGTGCGCTCGTCGACGATGCTGAGCGGCGCGGGCAGGGCGCCGGCGCGCAGCACGAGCGCCAGGTCGCTCGCTTCCTGCAGCGGCTTGTTGCCGAGCTCGATTTGGCCGTTGGCGCCGATCTGGCCGCGGATCACCGGCGGTTGTCCCTGGACGCGGCTGTCGAGAATGATCGCCATGTAGTCGTTGATGTGGCGCGCGGTTTCATCGGAGAACTTCCGGGCCCCACGATGGCTCAGCTGGAACGGGACGATCGACTGATTCGTCACCGGGTCGCGCCGCGCGGTGGCCTTGACCAGCTCTTCGCCGGTAATGATGGGCCGGGCTTCCACCGCGTACAGCGCGCGATACGCACGCGCGCCGCGCGATTCGGATTGCGAGCCCCAGCGCAGATCGATGCCGCGCGGCATTGCCGCGCGTACGTCGGGCCGGTTGATGAGGCTGTCTACCAGCGGCCATTGCTCGTCCGGCACGAGATACTCGCCGGGGAGCTGACCCTGAAACAGCAGCGACGACAGCACGCCGGGCGTGTTCGCATCGGTCGTCGAATCGCGCTCCGCCTTGCTCGAGTCCCCGCCGAACAGCTGCGACACGGCCGACGGCGGGGCGGCGCCGCGCGACTTGATGCCGGCGCGGCGCAGCGCCGCATCCATCTGCGGCAGCGCATCCTTGAACTGATTCTTCATGTCGGTGATGCGGAACTCGAGGAACGCGGTCCGCTGAATCACGCTCTTGGCCCGGGCGGGATCTTTCTCGCCCGCGAGCTCCACGATCAGACGGCAACGGCCCTGGATCTGCACGACCGGCTCGGTCGTGCCGAATTCGTCGATCCGGGTGCGGACAACGCGCTCGGCACGCTGGATGGCGTCGGCACAGTCCGGCACCGGACCCTTGGACTGATCGACTTCGAGCGCCAGGTGAATGCCCCCCTGGAGGTCGAGCCCCAGGTTGATCGGCACCCGGCGCACGGTCGTGTCTTTCATCGCTCCGCTGACGGAATCGCGGACGCGCATTTTGACGTTGCGCGGCACCAAGGAGATGATGCTCACGACGATCAAGGCGCCGATGACATATAGCCGCTGACGAATCTTCCCCATCGCCTCGCTCTACCGGTTGAGGGTCGCCCGCGCCGCCTGGCGGTCGCGCTCGAGCTGCGCCACCAGCGCCTCGCGGGACGGGAACGCCTGCACTTCACGCAGGCGACGGACCCATTCCACGTCTACGGCTTCTCCGTATAGCTCGCCGTCGAAATCGAACAAATGCACTTCGAGCGTGCGAGCCTGCTCACCAAATGTTGGCCGGGGGCCCTGATTCATCATCCCGCCGAACATCGCCCCTTCCCCCTTCCCCCTTCCCTGCAGTTTCACCCGCACCGCATACACGCCGTCGGGCGGCAGCAGCTTTCTCGAATCGGGCGGCGCGAGGTTGATCGTCGGAATGCCGATCGTCCTGCCGCGTCCCGCGCCCCGCACGACCGTGCCCCGAATACTGTACCGCCGTCCCAACCAGCGCGCCGCGGAGTCCAGGTCTCCATGGGCGATCGCCGTGCGAATCAACGTCGACGAAATCGGTTGACCGTTGTCCCGCACGGCATCCACGACCGCCATGCCGAAGCCCTGCTCTCCCGCCAACCGCTCCACCAGCTCGACGTCGCCGGCTCGCCCGCGGCCGAACCCGTGATCGTATCCCATCACGAGCTCGCGCATCGCATACTCGTCGCACAGCCGCCGGACGAATGCTTCCGCGTCGAGCTGGGCCACGGCCGGCGTGAACGGCATCAGCACGAACCGATCGATGCCGCCCGCCCGCACCGCAGCTTCCTTTTCTTCGGGCAGCGACAGGAGCTTTGGCGCCGCCGCCGGATTCACCACCGCGAGCGGGTGCGGGTCGAACGTGACCAACACGCTCGCGAGTTTTCCGGCTCGCGCCCGCCGCTGCACTTCCGCGAGCACCGCCTGATGGCCGCGGTGCAGACCATCGAAGGTACCCATTGTGACGACGGTTGCTTGCGACATCAGCCTTCCGCCACCACCACGCGAGGCTTCAGAAGGTCGCCTACTTGCTCTGCTACCGCCACCAACTCATCGCCCGAAAACAGCGCTATCGGGGATCCGGTATTGGCTATCGCGTCGCCCGTGATTGGGCGACCGTGCACCACGGCATCCCTCTCCTTCTTATCTAGCTGACGTCGCGGCATGTCCGCGACCAGCACCGCCGCATCCTGCAACGCCGCCTTCGTCACCGCCTCCGGCGCCACCGCATCCGCGAGGAGCAGGGGCCCCACGGCGGTACGGCGCAGCGCGGTGAGATGGGCGCCGCAGCCCAGCTTCGCGCCGACGTCGCGCGCCAGCGACCGCACGTACGTCCCCGCGCTCACGGTCGCCCGAAATTGCAGATCAGGCACCGCGGCCTCGAGGACCTCGAACTCGTAAATCTCCACCGGCCGCGGTGCAGGCTCCACGACTTCGCCGCGTCGCGCGCGCCGGTACGCCCGCTCGCCTTCGATCTTGACCGCCGAGTACGCCGGCGGCCGCTGCTCGTACGCGCCGCGGAAGCTGCCGATCACGTCGGCGAGCTGCGCCGGGGTGATGGTCGTCCACGGCGCGGTGGCCACGACGGCGCCGGTCAGGTCGTCGGTGTCGGTCGTGACGCCGAGGCGGATGACGCCTTCGTACGTCTTCGGCCACTCCGCCGCAAACGGCGCGAGCCGCGTCGCCCGCCCGACGACCAGCACCAGCAGCCCTTTCGCGAAGGGATCCAGCGTCCCCAGATGCCCCACGCGCTGTTCGCCGAGCGCGCGACGGACGAGGTCGACGACGTCATGGGACGTGGGGCCGGCCGGTTTGGCCGCCAGGACAAGCCCACCGTCGCTCAGTCGTCCGTCTCCTTCAGCTCCTTCAACACGCGATCGATGTGTTGTGCGTGCTCGATGCCGCGGTCCAGATGGAAATGCAGCTCGGGGCTCGTCCGCAAATTCAGCTCCTTCGACAGCTGCGCCCGCAGAAACCGCGCGGCGCTCGCCAGTCCCTCGAGCGACTTCGCCTTTTCTTCGTCGGAGCCCATGACGCTCACGCGCACGTTGGCGTGCGACAGATCGGGCGAGACTTCGACGCCCGTGACCGTGACGAAGCCGATCCGCGGATCGCGCACGTCGCCGGTGAGGAACACGCCCACGGCGTGGCGGATCATTTCGCTCACGCGCTCGGGACGATGGCTGCGACGCTTCATCTCAGAGATAGCTCGTGCTGGTGTCCACGATGCGCGCGCCGTCCGCCCCGGCCACCAGCTGGTCCGCCTCGCGCAACACGCTCTCGGCATGGCGCCGGTCGGTGCTCACCACGGCGGCCGTCAGCTCGGCGCGCTGCCACAGATCCTGATGCCCCGTCTCCGCGACGGACACGTTGAAGCGGTTGTGCATCCGATCCTTGAGGCTCTTCACGATCGTGCGCTTGTCCTTCAGCGACTGGCACGCCGGAAGATGCAGCTCCCACACCATCACCCCCACGATCACGACTCAGCAGCGCTGAGGGAGCGCGCGACCTCCTCGATGCGGTACGACTCGATCAGATCGCTCACTTTGACGTCGTTGAAATTCTCGATGCCGATGCCGCACTCGAAACCCTCGCGGACTTCGCGCACGTCGTCCTTGAAGCGCTTCAGCGAGGCGAGCGTGCCATCGTACACCTCGACGCCGTTGCGGATCACGCGTACCCGCCCCGTGCGCGGAATCACGCCGCTCCGCACGAAGCAGCCGGCGATCGTGCCGATCTTTGCGATCTTGAAAATCTGCCGGACTTCCGCTTCGCCCAGCACCACTTCCTTCTTCTCGGGAGCGAGCAGGCCTTCCATGGCCAGCTTCACCTCTTCCACCGCCTCGTAGATGATGCGGTAGGTGCGGATCTCCACGCGCTCGCGGTCCGCCGCGGCGCGCGCATTGGAATCGGGGCGCACGTGGAAGCCGACGATGATCGCGCCGGAGGCACGGGCGAGCAGCACGTCCGATTCGGTGATCGCACCGACGCCGCGGTGCACCACTTCGACTTTCACTTCGGCGGTCGAGAGCTGCGCCAACGCGTCCGCGAGCGCCTCGGCGGGGCCGCCCTGGTCGGCCTTGATGATGATCCGCAGGGTCGCCACGCCGCCGGCGGCCGCTTCGGCCATGAAGTCCTCCAGCGTCTTGACCCGGCCGGAGCGCCGATGCTGCGCCTCGCGCTCGAGCCGCTGCCGCTTCTGCGCGATGTCGCGCGCCGCGGCGGCGTCGTCCATCGCCAGGAAGCTGTCCCCCGCTTCGGGCACACCCTCGAAACCGAGGATCTGCACCGGCGTGGAGGGTCCGGCGTCGGCTTCGGTACCGCCGCGCTCGTCGTACATCGCGCGCACGCGGCCCGAATACTGGCCGCAGATGAAGTCGTCCCCCACATGCAGCGTGCCGGTCTGCACCAGAATCGTGGCGAGTGCGCCCTTGCCCGGATCCAGCGACGCTTCGAGCACGGAGCCCTGCGCTTTGCGGTCGGGATTCGCCTTGAGGTCGAGCAGCTCGGCCTGGAGCAGAATCTGGTCGAGCAGCGCGTCGACGTTCGTGCCTTTCTTGGCGGAGATCGCCGTCATCAATGTGGTTCCGCCGAATTCCTCGAGCACGACGCCGTGCGACAACAGGTCCTGTTTCACCTTCTGCACGTTCGCCGTCGGCAGATCGATCTTGTTGATGGCGACGACGAGCGGCACGCCGGCGTTCTTGGCGTGCGAAATGGCCTCGACCGTCTGCGGCATGATCGCGTCATCCGCGGCGACGACCAGCACCACGATGTCCGTCACCTGGGCGCCGCGGGCACGCATGGCCGTGAACGCTTCGTGGCCCGGCGTGTCGAGGAACGTGATCTTGCGGCCGTCCTTGAGCGTGACCTGGTAGGCGCCGATGTGCTGCGTGATGCCGCCCGCTTCCCCCGCGACCACGTTGGCTTTGCGGACGTAGTCGAGCAGCGACGTTTTGCCGTGGTCGACGTGACCCATGATCGTCACGACCGGCGGCCGCGGCTTCAGCGTCTCGTCCGCGTCCTTCGTCTCTTCGGTCTGGGTGGTGGCGTACTCCTCCTCGCGCACCGCCTGGAAGCTGAACGCCGAGGCGATCAGCTCGATCATGTCGAAGTCGAGCCGCTGATTGATCGTCACCATCTGGCCGAGCTCTTTGAACGCGAACGTCACGATCTGGGTCGGCGGCACCTTCAGGGTGTTCGCGAGCTCGGACACGGTGATGAACTCCGTCACGCGCACGAGCGTCTTCTCGCGCTCGCGCTCCTCACGGCGGCGCTCTTCCTGCGTCTCGCGGAACGTGGGACCCTCTTCGCGGCGATGCACACCCTTCTTGCCGACCGGCGCCTTCAGCGTGGCGAGGGTCCGCGAGATGTTCTGGGCGACCGCTTCCTGATCGACGAGCGACTTCTTGCCCTTCTTGCGCTTCTTGCCCTTCTCCCGCCGGCGCTCATCGAGTGGCGGCGCGCCCGGGGCGGCTGACGCGACGGGCCGCGGCGGTACTGCAGCGCCCCCCCCTCCCCCTCCCCCGCCACCCGGACCCGACGGCATGCCACGCGCGACGGGGCGCGGGCGGACCGGCGTCGGGATAAAAGGCCGAGGGGGTGGAGACGACGGCATCGAAAAGATCGGCGGCGAAGGGGCGGAGGGCGGCGCAGGCGCAAACGTCAAGCTTGCCGCTGGCGCTGCGGCCTCGGCCGATTCGGCCGGCGCGAGGTCCTTGAACAGCGCGGCAGCCCGCTCCTCGAGCGACGGAGCTGCCTTCTCTTCCTCCTGCTCGCGGGCCACCGTCTCGAGCGCCAGGCGCGCGCGCTCGGCCTCGGCGGCTTCGGCGGCGGCCACTTCGGCGGCGGCGGCATCGGCGGCGGCGACCTCGGCGGCGGTGCGACGGCGGCGCTTGGGGCGGTTGTCGCCGGCGGCGACGGGCTCCGGAGCGAGCTCGACGACCTTGGCCGCGGCGCGACGCCGCTTGGGCGGCGCGGTGGGCTGCTTTTGCTTGCGCTTGTCGCGCTCCCAGCGCGCGCGCATCAGCGACACCTGCTCGTCCTTGAGCGGCGTCAGGTGACTGCGCACGAAGATGTCCATCTCCTTGAGCATGCCCATCAGCTGCTCGCTGGAGATTCCGAACTCCGCTGCTAGATCATGGATCCGCGTCGTTGCCACTAACTCCTCGCTGTTAGCTGTCTGCCATCAGCCATCTGCCGTCAGTCCGCGTGCCAGGGCCGGATCTGTGACGCCGACCGCCTGGACCGCCGGCCGACCCAAACCCGCTCCCAGCTCTGATGCCACCGGTCCACGCAGGACCGGAATTCCTTTTGCTTCTGCGAGCCGTGTGACTTTCTCCATCGTACGCTGGCCGGCATCCTCCGCCAGCACCACGCACATCAGCTTTCCCCGCTGCAATCCTGCTCGCACACCCGCGACACCGACGACGACATTTCCTGCCCGGACGCCCAGTCCCAACAGTCGGACAATCCGCGCACTCACACGGACGCTTTGGCGTCCGGGGGAGCCGGAGGGGCCGGGGGGGCCGGGGGGGCTGCCGTCCCGGGCTCCTCTTCTCCGCCTTCTTCAGTCATCTCATTGAGGAAGGCCATCATCTTCTCGGCCAGATCGGGCGTCATGCCCGGGATCTGGTCAACGTCCTCGCGCTCCAAATCGAGAATGTCCTGGAGCGTCTTCTTGCCAGCCTGCTCGAGCACTGCCACCAGCTCGGGCGACAAACCTTTCATTTCGGTGAGCGCCACCTGCGTGACCGACGATTGATCCGCCGGCGGGAGCGGCGCGAACAGCGGGCCTTCCCCGCCGCGCTCCAGCCACTCGCGGCTCGAGTAGAGATCGACCTTCCAGCCCGTCAGCTCGGAGGCCAGCCGCACGTTCTGGCCGTTGCGGCCGATCGCCAGCGACAGCTGGTCCTCGTCCACGATCGCCTGAATCGTTTTCGACTCGGGATCGGAGAAGACGCGGGCGACGCGGGCCGGCGCCAGCGACAGCTTGGCGAACCGCTCGGGGTCGGACGACCACGGGACGATGTCGATGCGTTCGCCGTTGAGCTCGTTCACGACAGCCTGGACGCGCGAGCCCTTCAATCCCACGCACGCGCCGACCGGATCGATGCCGTCGTCGCGCGACCACACGGCGATCTTGGTGCGGCTGCCCGCTTCCCGGGCCGTGGCGCGGATCTCGACGATCTGCTGCTGAATTTCGGGCACTTCCAGCTTGAACAGCGCTTTGACGAACAGCGGGTCCGCACGCGACAAAATGAGCCGCGGGCCTTTCGGCGTCTCCTCGATTCGCTTCAGCACCGCGCGAATCGTATCGCCCTGATGGAAGTGCTCGCGATGATTCTGATCGCGGTACGGGATGATCGCTTCGGCTTCACGGAACTTGTTGAGCATGACGACGATTTTGCCGCGCTCGATCTGTTGGACCTCACCCGAGAGCAGCTCGCCCACCTTGCCGGAGAACTCCTCCCGGATGCGGGAGCGCTCGCCTTCCCGGACGCGCTGGATGATGCGCTGCTTCGCCGCCTGGACCGCGGTCCGTCCGAACTGCTCGAACGGGACTTCTTCCTCAAGGACGTCCCCGGGCGCAAAGTCAGGGTCCTCGTACCGCGCTTCCTCGAGCGAGACCTGGGTGCCCGGATCTTCGATGGTTTCGACGACGGTCTTGAGGACCACGATCCGGATCGATCCCTTCATTTCGTCGATCCCGATCTCGGCACGCACGTTGGGGCCGTAGCGCTTTACGAGCGCGGCATGGAGCCCGTCCTTGAGCAGGTCGATCAGCTCACCGCGCTCAAGCTGCTTCGTGCTGGTCAGTTCCCGGATCGCCGAAACTACGTCGGTTGCGTTGGCCATCACCTGTCCTCAGTCATCAGTCATCCGTCGTCGGTATCGCCAGCCTTGCATCCTTGACGTCCGCCAACCGGTACTCGCGCTCAGTGCCACCCTGCGCCTGCAGCACCACGATCTCCGCGGTCGGCACGGCGACGATGCGCGCCCGTACCCGCCCCACGCCCGCCAGCTTCACATTGACGTCGCGGCCCACGAACTGCACCCAATGGCGATGCCAGCGCACGGGCCGTTCGATCCCCGGGCTCGACACCTCCAAGACATACCTATTGCCCAGGGGACCGCCTGCATCGAGCCACTGTTCGAGCGCCCGACTGGCCCGGCTGCAGTCTTCGACCGTGACGTTCCGTGGCGGACAGTCAATGCGGACTTGGACGAGCGGTCGATTCGGCGTACCGCCGATGCGCAGATCGGCCAGATCGAACCCCAATGCTTCGAGCCGGGTCCGAAAGGCCTCGACAAGACTCTCAGTGAGCATAAAAAAAAGCGCGGGCCGAACTTCGCCCGCTGCAGGGTGGGAATGTAGCCCAGGTCTCCCCTATGTCAACCGAGCGCTCGCCCGAGGTACGCGACCATCCGTCCATCCCGCCCTCGCGAGGCGCGATGCGAGAAAAACCGGTCCCGCTCCTCGGCGCTGCACCACGGCGAGACCGTGATCTCCTCGATGCCCAGCTTGCGCGCCTGCTGCGTCAGGATCGCCCGCAGGTCGAGCAGCACGGTGCCGCTCAGTCCAAAACGTACCGCGACCTCAGGACCGACTTCATAACACTTGCCACAAATGCCTACGCCGCAATGCATTACGATATCCCTTCCCTTTGCGAAGCCGCGCCACTTCAGCAGCTCGACGCATTGCTCCAGGATGCCGTCGGCTGTCCCACGCCAGCCCGCGTGGACGAGCGCGATGGCGCCCTTCTCTGGGACGGTGAGGTACACCGGGATACAGTCGGCGACGGTCACCGTGAGCAGCACGCCGCGCTCTCTCGTCGCGTGTCCATCGATGCCGTCGAGGATGAGCCAGCCCTCCGGCAGCGCCTCGTGCCAGTGCACGTCAGTGCCGTGCACCTGATGCGCCAGCACCGTCGCGGGAAAGCCCGCGCCGAACGCGGCCCGGAACGCGCGCCAGCGGCCGATGACCTGTCCGACCGGTTCGTCACTCCATAGCCCAAGGCTGAGCGGACGCGTCGTGATCCCCGCGACGACCCCATAGCGCTCGGCCCACTCCGCCAACTCGAGCCGCGGGACGGCGGCATCGCCGGTCGAGATTTCGGACAGTTCTGGTACGGGCGCAGCATGCTGCGCCCCTACTCTAGGATCGACGCTCAATCTCGGCTCCCAGGGCCTTCAACCGCTCATCGATGTGCTCGTAGCCCCGCTCGATCTGTCCGATGTTCTGAATCACCGAATCACCTTGCGCCGCGAGCGCCGCCAGTAGCATCGCCATGCCGGCCCGGATGTCGGGACTCTCGACCACCTGCCCGCGCAGCGCCGACGGCCCCGCGATCACGGCCCGGTGCGGGTCGCACAGTACGATGCGCGCGCCCATCCCGATCAGCTTGTCCACGAAGAAGAGCCGCGACTCGAACAGCTTCTCGAATACGAGCAGCAGGCCTTCGCATTGGGTCGCGACGACGATGGCGATGGACATGAGGTCCGCGGGAAACGCGGGCCACGGGCCGTCTTCGAGCTTCGGCACGTGGCCACCCAGATCGGGACGGATGCGGCGCTCCTGGTCGGCGTCAACGATGAGCTTCGCGCCTTCGAGCCGCGGTCGCACGCCGAGGCGCTCGAACGCGAGCAAAGTCGACCGCAGGTCGTCGCCCCGGACACCGTCGATCGTAATCGCGCCGCCCGTCACGGCAGCCAGTCCGATGAACGAGCCGATCTCGATGTGATCGGGGCCGACGGTATGCGGCGCTCCCGTGAGCGTCGGTCGGCCCTCGATCGTGAGCGTGTTGCTGCCGATGCCGTCGATGGCCGCGCCCAGGGAGACGAGAAACCGGGCCAGGTCCTGGACGTGCGGCTCCGACGCAGCGTTGCGTAACACGGTGGTGCCACTCGCGCGGACCGCGGCCATCAGGGCGTTCTCGGTCCCGGTGACGCTGGGCTCGTCGAGAAAGATGTCGGCGCCTTTGAGCTTGCCTTCCAGCTTGTACGCGTCGCCGACGGCGACGTCGGCGCCGAGCCGCTCGAGTGCCAGAAAGTGCGTGTGGACGCGCCGCCGGCCGATGACGTCGCCGCCCGGCGGCGGCAGGGTGACGCGGCCGAAGCGTGCCAGCATCGGACCGGCGAGCAGAATCGAGGCGCGGATTTCCTTGCTCAGGGCCGGATCGAGCGACTTCGGTTCCGCGCCCCTCGTGTCCACTTCGACGGTGTTCGTCCCGGGCCACTGCACCGCCGCGCCGACGTGCTGCAGCAGCGCAAGCAGGGTTTCGACGTCGCGAATGCGGGGCACGTTGTCGATGCGGCACGGGCCGTCGGCGAGGAGAGTGGCCGCGAGAATGGGAAGGGCCGCGTTCTTGTTGCCGGCGGGCCGGATCGTGCCCGAGAGGGGACGGCCCCCCGTGACACGGAACGACGGTGGCATAGGTCCGCCCAAGCTACGGGGGCGCTTGCGCCTGCGTCAAGCGTTCGCGAACGTTGGCCCTCGTGCATCCCGTGCTCGCGCTGGCGCTCGTCATCCTCGCCGGGATCGGCGTCACGCGCCTGTCGCGGCCTTCCTTCCGCTATCCTGCGTTGCTGGGCGACCTGCTCGCGACGGGCGTGCCGTTCCTGTTGCTCGGCCTGCTGCTCGGACCGGGACTCGGGGTCGTCGACGACGCCGGACTGCGCTTGCTTCAGCCCGTCGTGGCGCTGGCGATCGGATGGACCGGCGCGTTGTTCGGCACGCGCCTCGAATGGCGGATGGTGCGACGCATTTCGAGTCGCACCTGGCTCGTCGGCGCGACGCTCGCCCTTCCCGTGCTTCTCGTGACGACCGTGATGGCGGTAGTCCTGGCGCGCGCGCTGCCACCGCTCGCGGAAGCCTGGGGCCGGCCTCTGCTCCCTGCGGCGCTCGTGCTGGGCGGCGCGCTGACGACCGCAGCCAGCCAGCGTGGTCCGCGACTCGGCCGGCGCAACGCCCTGCTCGATACGGCATTCGGCGCGGCGGCTGTTACGCTCGCCGTCGCGCTCTACCATCCTCAGCTTGCCCCGCGGAACATCATGCTCACGCTGGTCACTGGAGCAGCGCTGGGCGGCCTGTTCCTCGCGCTCGCGCGCGGCGGGTTGCTGGCGGAGTCACGCGACGCAGGCGTCGCGGCGTTCGCCGTGATCCTGTGCGGCGCCGGCGTCAGCTACGCGGCCGGCCTATCGCCCTTCGTCGTGTGCGCGCTCGAGGCGGCCGTCTTGATGAGTTTTTCTCCCGCCGACGTGCGTCACGCCGTCGCCGGGTTGTTGCGCCGCTGGGAGGTCGCGCTGTACGCGGCCTTCCTTATAGTCGCCGGTGCCCTGCTCCGGCCGCTCACCGTGTGGCTCCTGCCGGCCGCGGTGGTGCTCGCCGTGATCCGGGTGCTCGTGCGCTGGGTGACGGTGCGATTCGGTCTCGATCAAGTCGATCCTGTCTGGCGATCGCTGCCGTTCGCGCCACCGCGGGAATTTGCCCATTCCGTCATCCGCCAGGGCGCCACGGCGGTCGCACTCGCCGCCGGGTTCGACCTCATCCGGGGAACGCCCGGCCCGATGCTGGTCACGATCCTGCTGAGCGTCATGGCCGCGGAGGCACTCGCATCGGTGCCCCTGTTGACAGCATCGCCACGGTCAGCAGAGGTTTCGTGATGCTGCCAACGTGGGTCGGCGTGGTGTCGGCGATCAGTCTGGCCATCATCGCGCTCGCGGCGCTCGTGGCAGCGGTTGGGATCGGTGCCGCAGCGCTTGGCGTGCGCGCGGCGGTAAAGGCCCTGAAAGGCTTTGCGGGACCGGCGATCGACGATGTGCGCCAGCTGATCGGCTCGATCAAGACCGAAGCCGACGCCCTGGTCGGCGCGTCGCGTGACGTACGGCAACGCATTGTCCGCGCAGCGGATAAAGCCGAGGAGCGACTCACCGATCTCGATGCGCTGACCGAAGTCATGCAGCACGAGCTCGAGGAAACGGCCATCGATGCCGCCGCCACGATGCGGGATGTGCGCCGCGGGCTCTCGGTGTGGAAATGGAGCCGCAAGTTGCTGAAGGGCAAGAAGCGACGGTGAAGCGACTGGCCGCGGCCGCCTTCCTGGCCGTCATCGCACTGGTGCTCTTCCCGGGAGTCGCACACGCCTGGACGCCCGGCACCCACATCTTCCTGGGTGAATCGGTGCTCACGAACCTGCACCAGCTCCCCACCATCGTCGCCGATCTGCTGCGCGCATTCCCTTACGATTTTCTCTACGGCAACATCGCGGCCGACACATCGATGGCGAAGAAGTACGCACCGGTCGGCCGGCATTGCCACGCGTGGCACGTGGGCCAGGAGATCCTCGACCTCGCGCCGAGCGATTCGCTGCGTGCCTTTGGTCTCGGGTACCTCTCCCACCTGGCCGCCGACACGATCGCGCACAACTTTTTCGTCCCGCGTCAGCTGGTGCTCACCTCGAGCACGGTGGCGCTCGGTCATTCCTACTGGGAGAGCCGGTTCGAGACGCATCTGGGCGACGCCTACGCGCGAGAGGCGCGCGATGTCATCCTCAAAGACCACACCGCGAGCGACGCGCATCTTGACGAGATTCTGTCACCGACGCTCTTCAGCGTCCGAACCAATCGCCGCCTGTTCCGCGGCATGGTGCATCTCACCGAGAGCCAGAGCTGGCAATGGGTGTTCCAGGTGATCGCCGGTACGAGCCGGTGGGATCTCGCTGATTCGGACATCGAGAAGCACATGGCCGTCGCATTCGAGTACGTGATGGAAACGCTGGGCGCCGACGCGAGCGACGCGGCCGCCCGGCGGCTGGATCCCGCGGGTGAGAAGGCACTGGGATTGGCGAAACGGATGCGGCGCCAGGCACTGCGCGAAGGCGGCCGGCACGAGCCCGAGCGCGTCGAGGAAACGGCGCAACAGCATTTTGGGTTGCCGACGCCGGCGCTCGAGTACTGGAAGCAGTCGCGCGCGCAGCGTCCCTGGCGGGAGAGCTAAGGGGCGAGCTTTTCCTCGAGTACGCGCTGAGCCAGCTTGGGATCGGCCTTGCCCTTCGACGCGCGCATCAACTGGCCCACAAAAAACGGCAGCAACTTCGTTTCGCCCTTCTTGTAGCGCTCCACTTCGGACGGATGAGCAGCCAACACTTCCGTCACCCACCCTGCGATGACGTTGGTGTCGCCCACCTGGACGAGACCGAGTGACTCCGCGATGGCCCGGGGATCACCGCCCTTCGCGGCGACCTCCCCGAACACCCGCTTCGCCGCCTGATGACTCAGCGTGCCGCCCTTGACCAACCCGATGATTTGCGAGAGCGCGGCCGGCGATACGCGCAGCTGATCGCCGTGGTCCTTCGCGTCGGCGAGCGCCTCCGTCATGACCCAGTTCGCGGCGGCCTGGGGCTCCGTGCTGGTCTTCGCAACCGTCTCGAAATAATCGGCCACGGCGCGCGTTGCCGCGACGACCGTGGCATGCTCACGGCTGAGGCCGTAGCTCGCCACGAATCGGTCGCGCTTGGCCCCCGGCAGCTCCGGCAGCTCGCTCTGCTGCTCGGCGATGAATTCCGGCGTCAACACGAGCGGCGGCAGGTCGGGCTCGGGGAAATACCGGTAGTCGTGGCTCTCTTCCTTCGAGCGTTGCGCCCGAACGGCATTCTCCTTGGAGTCGTACAGCAGCGTCTGTTGCGTCACGGTACCACCCGATTCGACGAGCGCGATCTGGCGGTCGCGCTCCACGGTCAACGCCTTCTCGACGAACGCGAACGAGTTGATGTTCTTGACCTCGGTGCGGGTGCTGAGCGCTGTTTCCCCCGCGCGCCGCACCGAGACGTTGGCATCGACCCGCAAACTGCCCTTCTCCATGTCGCAATCGGAAATACCGATGTACTCGAGCAGCTGCTTCAGGGTCTGGAGGTACGCGCGCGCTTCCGCGGGAGAACGCAGATCGGGGCCACCGACGATCTCGATGAGCGGCACGCCCGAGCGATTGAGATCGACCGCGGTCGCTTTGGCAAAACGATCGTGAATCGACTTGCCGGCGTCTTCCTCGATGTGCAGCCGTACGATCGTGGCGTTGACGACGCCGCGCTCGGACGAGAGGAACGAGAGGGTGCCGTTGGTGGCGAGCGGCTGATCGAACTGCGACATCTGGTAGCCCTTGGGGAGATCGGGATAGAAATAATTCTTGCGCGCAAACACGCTCTTCGGATGCACCGCGCAGCCGAGCGCGAGCGCGCCGCGAACGGCGAGACCGATGGCGGCGCCGTTGGCGGCCGGCAGCGCGCCCGGCAAGCCGAGACAGACGGGGCAGACCTGCGTGTTGGGAGGCGCGCCGAACACCGTGGAGCAACCGCAGAACATCTTGGACTTCGTGCGCAGCTGCACGTGCGTCTCGAGCCCGATGATCGTTTCCCAACTCATCAGGCTTCGTCCGTCGCGGGAACCACGCGCTCGAGCGCGTACGCGGCCTCGATCATTTCGTCCTCGAGGAACGCCTGCCCGATCAGCTGGCCGCCCAGCGGTAGTCCTTTTGCCCGCCCGATCGGCAGGGAGATCGCCGGCAGGCCGGCGAGATTCGCGGTCACGGTGAAGATGTCGGACATGTACATCGCGATCGGATCGGCGAGCTTCTCCCCCGCCTTGAACGCCGGACTGGGAACAGTCGGCGTAAACAGGAGATCGACGCCGCGATCGAACACGTTTCGGAAGTCCTGGGCGATCAGCGCACGCATCTGCTGGGCTCGCCGGTAGTAGGCGTCGTAGTAACCCGCCGACAGGACGTAGGTACCCACCAGAATGCGGCGGCGCACCTCCGGTCCGAACCCCTGGCCGCGCGTCGCGCGATACAGGCTGCGCAGATCCGCGGCGCCGTTGAACCGCGGGCCGTACCGGACCCCGTCGTAGCGGGCGAGGTTGGACGACGCCTCCGCCGGCGCGATGACGTAATAGGTGGGCACCGCGTACGGCGTGTGCGGCAGGGAGACCTCGCGGACGGCGGCCCCCAGCTCCTTCATTATCCTGATCGCGCGATCGCACGCCCGCCGCACGGCCGGATCGAGCTCCGGCGGGAAGTACTCTTTCGGCAGTCCGATCACGAAGCCTTGCAACGACTCCGGAACGGTGGGCAGCCGCAGCGGATCGCGGTCCTCGCAGGTCGAGTCCCGCGGATCGCGGCCGCTGATCACCGACAGCACGCGCGCGGCATCGTGCACGCTCCGGCCGAACACGCCGATCTGGTCGAGCGACGAGCCGAAGGCGACGAGGCCGTAGCGGCTGACGCGGCCGTAGGTCGGCTTGATGCCGACGACGCCGCAGAAGGCGGCGGGCTGCCGTACGGAGCCGCCCGTCTCCGAGCCGAGCGCCGCGGGCACCGCGCCGGCGGCCACCAGCGCCGCGGATCCGCCGGACGAGCCGCCGGGCACGCGCGTCTTGTCGAGCGGATGCAGCACGCGACCGTAGGCCGAGTGCTCGGTCGACGAGCCCATCGCAAACTCGTCGCAGTTCGTCTTGCCCGCGATCAGCGCCCCCGCCGCTTTGAGCTTCGCGACGGCGGTCGCCTCATACGGCGAGCGGTATCCTTCGAGAATGCGCGAGCCGCAGGTCGTCGTGAATTCCAGCGTGCAGATGTTGTCTTTCACGGCGACCGGCATGCCGTACAGCACGCCGGTCGGACGCGCCGCGGCGATCTGCGTGTTGAGCGACTTGCGGAGGTCTTTGGGAGGCGTGAGCAGCGCGTTGAGGCGCTTCGCTTTTACCAGGCGGTCGGCGACCGCTTTTGCGTCACTCACTCGAACTGGCCAAGCTTCGGCACGACGAAGAAGCCCTCCTTGAAGGCCGGTGCGAACTCATCGGGACCAAACGCCAGCCCGGACGGGGTGACTTCATCGGCGCGGAACCGGATCGCGTCGGGACCGGGCACAAAGACCTTCACCGTGCCGTTCGCGGGCACGGCGGAGAGCTGCGCCGCGTAATCGAGGATGCGCGACATCTGCTCGGCGAGCGTCGGCAACGCCTCCTCGTCCACGTCGAGCTCCGCCAGCTGGGCGATTCGCAGCACTTCGTCCCGCGACACACTCATGCCCCGTCTCCTTCCCAATCGCGCTCGAGCCCGGCATAGGCGACGAGCAGTTGCTTGGTGCCGATGTCCGGATCGTCGAAGTCCACGCTCACGCGCAGATCGCGGCCTTCGCCCGATACCGCGCGCACGATCCCGCCACCGAATTTGCGGTGGCGCACGCGTTCACCTTTGACGTAGCGCGGCGCGTCCTGCGACGCTTCTTCGGGAAATCCGAGATCCGGCAGCAGCCGCCGCGCCGCGGCGCCTCGCGGCCGTGCCGGCCGCGGCGACATCGCTCCTGACGATCGCAGCGGCCGCCAGGAGGGCGTCGTACTCCGCTCCTCCACGACCTGCGGCGGCAGCGCACCGAGAAACCGGGACGGCTCCGCGAGCTCCAGCCGGCCGTTCCGGTACCGCGTGCGCGCCCATGAGAGATACAACCTTTCGCGCGCGCGCGTGAGACCCACGTAACACAGTCGTCGCTCCTCTTCGACGCCGCCCGGCTGTTCGACGGAGCGACCCAGCGGAAACAATCCGTCCTCCAGACCCGCGAGCGCGACGATCGGCCACTCGAGTCCTTTGGCCATGTGCACGGTGAGCAGCGTGACGCCCGGTTCGTTCTTGTCCTCGTCCACGGGCGTGATGAGGGCAGCCTGCGTGAGGTAGCGCTCGACCGGAGTGCCCGTGCCCTCGGCCGCCTCGGGGTCCTGGACCTCCGCCCAGGCCGCGGCGCTGGCGACGAGCTCACGCACGTTCTCGATCCGCTCCATCCCCTCGGCGCCTTCCTCGGCCAGGTACTGCTCGTAGGCGGTAGTCGCCAGGATCGTTTCGAGCGCGGTGGCTGGGTCGGCCTGTCCCACCGCCTCGCGTAGCCGATCGAGCAGCGCGGCGACGCCGCTCAGGGCCTCTCGCACGTTGGGGCGCAGGTCAGTCACGCTCCCGGCACGGCGCGCCGCCTCGAGGAGCGGCTTCTGCCACCCGGCCGCCGCGCGGCCAAGCACGGCGAGCGAGGCGTCGCCGATGCCGCGGCGGGGGACGTTCACGACTCTCAGGAACGCTTCGTCATCCGCCGGATTGGCGATCAGCCGCAGATACGCGAGGAGGTCTTTGACCTCGCGCCGCTCGTAGAAGCTGATCGCGCCGATCAGTCGATAGGGAATGCCGCGGAACCGAAACGCCTCTTCCAGCGGGCGGGACTGCGAGTTGGTGCGGTAGAGGATCGCCATCCCCTCGTACGCCACGTCGGAATCCGCCGCCCTACGGGCGTATTCGTTCGCCAGCCATTCGGCCTCGTCGCGCTCGTCGGCGCTGCTCAACAGCGTCACGGGCTCGCCGCCCTTCTTCTCCGTAAACAGTGTCTTGCCGAGGCGCGCCGCGTTTTCGGAGATGATGCCGTTCGCGGCATCGAGGATGATTTGCGTGCTCCGGTAATTCTGCTCGAGTCGCACGAGCTTCGTGCCGGGAAAGTCGTTCTGGAAGGTGAGCATGTGCCGCACATCGGCGCCGCGCCAGCCGTAGATCGCCTGATCGTCGTCGCCCACGACGCAGAGATTGCCGTGGCGCTTCGCGAGATGTTTGACGAGCAGGTACTGCGCGGCATTCGTGTCCTGGAACTCGTCCACGAGGACGTGCTGAAACCGATCCTGCCAGTACGCGAGGCGTTCCGGATGCTCCCGAAACAGCGTGAGGGGGTGGAGCAACAGATCGTCGAAGTCCATCGCGTTGGCCTGTTTCAGCGCGGGTCCCAACGCGGCATAGACGTCGGCCGCGACCTTGATCAGCGGCGTATCCATTTGCGCCCCCCCCCCGAGCTCCTCGGGCGTCAGCATGCGGTTCTTGGCGCTCGAGATCACGCCGTGCACCGACCGGGGTGAGTACACCTTGGTGGAGAGCTGCCGGGCCTCGAGGAGGCGCTTCACCAGCGCCTCGGAGTCGTCCGAGTCGTAGATCGTGAAGTTCGGTCCGAAACCGAGCAACGGCGCTTCGCGGCGGAGCAACCGGGCCGACAGCGAGTGGAACGTGCCGATCCAGAGCCCGCGCGGATCGGCCCCGAGCAACTGGCCGATGCGCGTTCGCATTTCCCCCGCCGCCTTGTTCGTGAACGTCACGGCGAAGATCCGCTGCGGCGCGACATGGAGCGTCGTAATCAGGTGCGCGATACGTGCCGTCAGGACGCGGGTCTTCCCCGACCCCGCCCCCGCGAGGACGAGCAGCGGACCACCGGGATGCTCGACTGCCTCCCGCTGGGCGGGATTCAGGGGAAGTGGCAGCGAAGTCATTTCGCCAGCGGAAATTCCAGCACAAACACCGACCCCTTACCGTTGTCGCCCGGCCGGAACGCCACCCGGCCGTCATGCTGCTGCTCCACGATCCGGCGTGCCAGCGCGAGACCGATCCCCCAGCCGCCGGTTTTGCTGGAGACGCCCGGCTCGAACAGCTGGTGCTGCATCTCGGGGGCGACACCCGGGCCGTCATCGCGTACACTCACGCGGGCCAGAGCATCAACGCCCTCGACCTCCACCTCGATCCGGCCTCCCCGACCGCTCAACGCGTCGACGGCATTCTTCACGAGCACCTCGAGCGCCCACTCGATCAGCACCGGATCACCGGTTGCGGTCGGTCCGGCGCCCGGCGACGTCAGTGTGATTGTCACCGCGTGGGCGAGCGTCGGCAGCCGCGGCCGGAAGTACGCCACCACGCGCTCGGCAACCGTACCCAATCCGACGGGCTCGCGCCGGGCGGGACGGCCGATCCGCTCGAAGCGCTTCGCGACGCGCTGCAGCCGCTCCGCGTCCGCTTCAAGATGCCCGACCAGCTCGCTGGCCGGCGTACCCGGATTCTCCCGCAGGTAATCAATCCAACCCGTGATGCTCATGAGGGGTGTGCCGAGCTGGTGGGCGGACTCGCGCGCCATGGCAACCCACAGCCGGTCGCGTGCCGCGGCGACGCGCTCGCGCATCGCCCAGACCGCCAGCAAGACGAGACAGAGGAACATGGCGCCCTGGAGAACCGCGAGACCGGTGAACGCGGGGGCCGCGGGCAGGGCGCCGTAGTGGATCGTGCCGACGCCGGGCTGAATCAACGGCGGGTGAATGCGGTCCAGCTCGGCGATCCAGGCGCGCCGTGTCGCATCGCTCGCCGTGGCGTCGAACGGCTGGTTGTCGAGCGCCGTGATGCGGCCGGCGGTGTCGGTCACGGCCAGGGGGATGCCGAGCCGCCGCACTTCATCGGCGAGGGCGAGCAGCGCATCGGCAGCGGCGCCTTCGCGCGGATCGTTCAGGCCGGCGAAGACGTGGCCGAGGAGGCGACTGGTCTCGCGCGCGTCGTTGCGGAGGTG
>WNFU01003274.1_pt1 | contig 21488 bp, 19 predicted proteins | sample 5400121 | NCBI WGS metagenome assembly WNFU01 (sample SAMN13153360, study PRJNA577476) | soil metagenome | isolation source: 100 cm soil or saprolite under grassland replicate 1 | place: USA:California | collected 2016-06-15
CCACCGCGGCGATTCCGCCTCGGCCCAGTGCCCGAGCCTGGGCCCCCGCCAGGACCCGCTGTTGCCGTTCGTCCAGAACCGGCAGAACCGTGTCGAACATCCCGCCCAGCGCCTTCTCGCTGATCTCCACACCACAAGACTACTCCCGGCCCTGCGGGACGCCTAACTTATTCTGCGGTGGCTCCTAACCACAGCATTGACCCGTCAGAAGCGGCCGAATGACAAGCGCGTAGCCCCGACAGCGGGCCCGCCGACGTCGGGGCCGGATGCAACTGAGATCCTCCGAGCGCGCTTCGCCCGTGGGGAGATCAGCGAGGAGGAGTACAGGTAGATCTTGACCGTTCTCGACGAGACCAGACGCTGACCGTCCTATCTGGATGGGCTCAACTTCTCGTCGAGGGCCGCTTGCTGGACGCCCTCAAGCACACTCGATCCGGCGATGCCCACACGGGGAGGAACCGATAGATCCACAGATCTCGCTCAAACGCGGCGTCCGGCCGCTGTGCCGGGACGTCGACATCGAGTCCATGTCCGGGTCGTTCGACCTGTCCTCGTACGAGGACGTGCGGACTCACGCGGAGCAGAACTACGCGCGGGTCGCCGACGGAACCAGGCCCTGCGACGGCCGATGGCCCGAGCAGCAGGTGGGCCGGTTTCGTGACTGGATCGACGCGGGAACCCCGGAATGGGCAGCGAGCCGTCTCCATCGACTCGAGCGGCCGTCGCGCGCGTCCCCTCAGTCCAGGTCCACGGTGTGCGCACTTCGGCACGCGCCGAGCGGTCCGGTTCGGTGAGGGTCGTTCGGCCTTAACCGTGAGGGGCGTGCGGGAGGACCCTGAAACTGCTGTCGGAAGGTACGTCGATGACGCTGACCCACGAGCCTGGGTGTCCGCCGGTGGTCCGCACCGGGGTCGAGTGCTTGGCCGCTGGCGGTCGTCGGCGTGCTCGTCGCGGCCGTGATTGTTGTGATCGCGACCGCCGGCCCCCCTGAGGCGACGTCAGCCGCGTTGACGCGTGGCTCCGGGGTCTCGGTGGCCGACCGCCGCGAGGTAGCATCGTTCACCAGCGTCGAGCTCGCCGGTGCAAACACCGTGATGATCCACGTCGGCGCGCCGCTGTCGGTTGCGGTCACCGGCGACGACAATCTCGTCGGCCGGGTCACGACGGTCGTCCGAGCCGGCCGCCTCGTCATCGACAACACCGGCAGCTTCACGACGAAGGCGCCGATGCGCGTCGCGGTCTCGGTGCCGTCGCTCGACGGCGTGGAGCTCGGCGGAGCCGGCACCGTGACGATCGACGGCGTCGCGAGCGCCGACTTGAGGGCCGACCTGGTGGGGGACGGCACGTTGGTGGTCTCCGGCACTGCTCAACGCGTGACGGCAGTGCTTGCTGGCGATGGCACCCTCGACCTGCACGACCTCGTTGCCACCGACGGCACGGCGCGGCTGCAGGGCACGGGCACGATCCGGGTCCACGCCACGTCCAGGCTCGATGCGACGCTGACCGGCACCGGGACCATCCTCTATCGGGGCGATCCGATGGTGAGGATGCGCAACACGGGAACCGGCACGGTGGCCCCGGAGTAATGCCGAACTTGGGTCCAACCGTCTTGGAGCAAGGGCGGCGTCGGGCGGGTAATCGGGGCGTGCGGTGGCAGAGGCGAGAGCGCGGCTCGGCCGCCCCGCGGAGGGCCCTAGGGGCGGGTGCGCTCGCCGTTCTCTGCTTGGTCGTGCTCCTGCCCGGGTGCTGGGGGAAGTCCTCGACCAGGCTCGCGCTCGAAGGCTGCACGGTCGACGGCGTGTCGGCCCGCTGCGGGACGCTGATGGTCCCCGAGGACCGATCCGGCGGCGACGACCGCCAGCTGCCGGTCCGGGTCGTCGTGTTCCCGGCAGCCGGCTCCGCCCGGCAGCCCGATCCCGTTGTCTGGTTCGCCGGCGGGCCGGGCGACTCGGCGGTGGACACCATCAGTCGGGTGCGTCCGCTCCTCGCTCCGAACACCAGCCGGGACCTGGTCTTCATCGAACAGCGCGGCACCGGGGCGTCGGCCATGACCTGTCCGGCCTTCCCCGACGGGTCGGACCCGGCCGCGCTCGGTTCGGCCGTCCAGTCATGCGTGGACAGCCTCGACGGCGACCCGCGCTTCTACACGACGTCGATGTTCGCGGACGACGTCGACGAGGTCCTCGCCGAGCTCCACTACCCGCAGGCCAACCTCGTGGGCATCTCCTACGGGACTACCGCGGAGCAGGTGTTCCTGGCCCGGCACCCGAACAGGGTCCGAACGATGACGCTGCTCATCGGAACGCTCCTGGACTTCCCGGTGCTGGAGCGCTTCCCCGAGAGCGCGCAACGGCCGCTCGACAACGTCTTCGCCGAGTGTGAAACGAACGCCGCCTGCCAGTAGGCCTTCCCGCAGCTCCGGGCCGACTGGGACGCGCTGTGGCGCTCGGTGAACGCCGCACCGTGGGTCGTGCCCGCCGACCGGTCACCGGACGGCACCAAGGTCGTCTTCGACGCCAACCGGATCGCGTCCGGGCTGCACGACCTGCTCTTCGTCGCCACCACCCACACCCGGATACCGCTGATCGTCCACACCCTCGGCGCCGCCGACGATAAGGTCGCCGCCATCCTCGCCATAGCCCAGGCATACCCGGACATCACCGGCACGGGCTCGGGCGACGAGCAGATGCTCGGCTACTTCATCCGGTGCAACGAGGGGTGGGCCCGCTACGACCCCGGTCAGCTCGTCGGCACGGACAGCTTCGAGTACGAACGGGACCGGAACGACGCCGACTGGTGGCAGTCCGTCTGCACGCTCATCCCCGAAGCCGGCGACACCGCCGCGGCCGCCGCGCCACCGACATCCGACGTGCCCATCCTCGCCCTCAACGGCGAGGAGGACCCGCAAGACCCGCCGGCCAACATGGCAGGCGCCGCAGCGGTCTGGCCGAACAGCCTCGCGCTGACCGTGCCCGGGCAGGGGCATGACATCGACCCCCTGTCGGCGGGGTGCGAGATCCCACTCATCCAGTCGTTCATCGACCAGGGCGATGTGACCGGCCTCGACACGGCCTGCTTGACGCAACTCACGCCACCCGCATTCGACCTCACGCTCCCGATCACCTGAGCCAGCGCTCGTTCGCGGGCAGCAAGCGGACGTCAGGCTTCGGAGGCGAGACCAACGACGACAGCGAGCCGCTCACCGGCGGCGACGACGATGACACCGCAATAACGGTGGTCGATGGTGCCGTCCAAGTCGTCTCCGAAGGGAAATGGAAGCTGCTTACCCCCAGCCCGGAGGCAAGCTAGTCGGCCCCGGAGACGCGCGTCGCTCGCCTGGGCCCGCGTCCGGGTATGACGGCTGAGGGCTCTCCCGTCGTGAAGGTTCAACCCGCTACGAGCCGATCTGCTCGGCCAGCCCGATGAGGATCCCCTCAGGGCCTCGGACGTAGCAGAGCCGATACACGTCTTCGTACTGGACCACCTCGTCGACGAGCTGCGCGCCGTGTCTGCGGAGCCGGGCGAGGGTATCGTCGAGGTCGTCTACGGCGAACATGACACGCAGGTAGCCCAGAGCGTTCACCCGTGCGTTCCGATGATCGGCGACGACCGGCGGCGCGAGAAATCGCGAGAGTTCGATCCGGCCGTGGCCGTCCGGCGTACGCATCATGGCGATCTCGACGCGCTGGTCGCGCAGTCCGGTGACCCGCCCTGACCAGTCTCCTTCGATCATGGCTCGCCCTTCGAGTTCGAGGCCCAGCTCGGCGAAGAACGAGATTGCGGCATCAAGCGATTCCACCACGATGCCGACGTTGTCCATCCGTTGAAGCGTCACGCGGCCCACTCTAGTTCTGTTGTCGCTTCGACACGCCCATCGGACGAGCGCACCGGCTGACGGTTGAGCCGTCGGGACGATGGCTTCGTTGTTCGTTCCTCTCCCGCTGACGTGCGCGAGCGTCCTCTGGCCTGATCGGACTACGACCTGAGCGGGACGAGCGATTTCGACCCGACGCGGATCTCGAAGCCCTTGTCCTTGCGGGTCTTCCGCTCGGCCAGCTCGGTGCCCGGCGGTACGTCGACCTCCACCTCGGTGGCGTCGGCATCGTACGAGTTTGCGATCAGCTCGGCGACCACCGCGCTGGCCTTGTCGTACAGCTTGACGCCCAGCTTGTCGACCGTCAGCCGGGAGATCTTCAGCTCGTAGCCGGTCACCTTCGTGCTCATGGAGGAAGACCTCGCCTGCTCGTCGACCGCCGCGCATCATACGTCCCGTCGCCGGCACGTGTGATGGGGGACCATGAAGCGAGGCCGACGAGGCCGAGGAGAACAGCCGCATGACCGCAAGCTGGTCAAGGTGACGGTCGGTGTCGGACAGGCGGCGACGGGATCGGACGAGCTGGGGGCGGGCGTTGCGGCGGGAGAGTGTATCCACCCTCGACGCGCGCGCTCCTTCGCGCACTCGCTACGCTCGATCCCGTGCGGGATATCTGCGGGATATTCGGCGTTGCGCTTTCGACTTCACGAGTGGGGACAGGTTCAGGGCCGAAGCCGCTCCTCACAGCACGATGCCGTCATGAAGGACGCGCCGGCGGTCGATGGTCGCGGAGATCGAGCGTGCACTCGTAGGATGGCTCCTTCGAGGAGGCGTCGTGGAGCAGGTCTTGCTGGACATCCTCCGGGCCCGGCTCGACGAGGAGAAGAAGCTCGGCGAACTGGCACGGGCCATGATCGCCGCCGCGTGCCGGAGCGACGAGGCGCTCGCCGCCGCTCTCGCCGGTGAAGCGATCCCCTCGGCGAGTCGACGCCGACCTCAGGCCGTCGATCGTCGCCACCCCGCGCTCCTTCAGTCCATACGGGTGGAGGGATTCCGCGGGGTGGGGCCGGCAGCGACCTTGGAGATCTCACTGGGCCCGGGACTAACGCTGGTCGTCGGTCGAAATGGGAGCGGCAAGTCAAGCTTCGCCGAGGCGCTCGAGCTGCTCCTCACCGGCGACAACAGTCGGTGGAGCACACGATCCGCCATCTGGAAGGAAGGATGGCGCAACCTTCATCATGCCGAAGCGCGCATCGATGCCGAGTTCGTGTTGGAAGGCTCGAAAGGCACGACGTCGATCTCCCGTCGTTGGGCTCCGGGGGCCAAGCTGGAGGACGCCGAGACGCTGGTCACGGCTCCGGGTTCCGAGGTCTCGACGATGGACGATCTCGGATGGGCCGGCGCCGTCGAGATGTACCGTCCGTTCTTGAGCTACAGCGAGCTGGGATCGATGCTCGACTCCGGCCCTTCCGCGCTGTACGACGCGCTTTCCGCGATCCTCGGGCTCGAGGACCTGGTCGTCGCCGAGGCACGCTTCAAGGAAGCGGCCAAGGAGAGGAAGAAGCAGGCCGACGAGGCGAAGTCGTCGCTCGCACCGCTGCTCGAGCGCCTCGGGGAGATCGAGGACGAGAGAGCACGCGCCTGCCTCGGGGCGCTCTCGGGAAAGACCTGGGACCTCGACACGGTCGAGCGGTCGGTGATCGGGCCGGAGTACTCCCTGCAGGAGGAGACCGAGGGAGCGGCGCTCCGCCAGCTCACGACGCTCGAGGGCCCGGCCGCGGACGAGGTGGAGATGGCTGCCGACGGGCTCGAGGCCGCATCGGCCGCCATCGGTCAACTCGGCGGCACCGAGGCCCAACGAGCGCTTCAGACGGTCGAGCTGTTGGAGTCGGCGCTCCGGTTCCACGCGGATCATGGCGATCAGGAATGCCCGGTCTGCGGCACGGGAGCTCTGGACAAGACCTGGCGGAGGGAGACGGACAAGGAGGTCACACGCCTGCGGACGGTCGCCGAGCAGGCGGAGCTCGCTCATCGGCTCCGGAACGAGGCGACCAAGAGCGCCATGTCCCTGATGCTCGCGCCTCCGTCGCTCCTTTCCACCGCGTCGACGCTCGGGATCGCCGTCGACGATCTATCGAAGGCGTGGAAGGCATGGGCTTCGGGCACGTCGATCGACGTTGCCGAGTCGCTGGCGGCACATCTGCGGACCACGCACGCATCGCTCGTGACCGAGATCGAAGCGGTACGAGAGGCGGCCGCCAAGGAGCTACAGGCGCGCGAGGACATCTGGCGGCCGGTTGCCGCCGAGCTCGCGGCGTGGCTGGACGTCGCCAAGCACGCGGAGACGGGTGAAGCCCAGCTCGACGACCTGAAGGCGGCGGAGAAATGGCTGCGCGCAGCATCGGCCGACATCCGCAACCAGCGGTTCGCGCCCATCGCCGATCTCGCCCAGAGTGTCTGGGAGACCCTTCGCATGCAGAGCAATGTCGAACTCAAGAAGATCGTGCTCACCGGCGCGGGGTCGGCCCGCAAGGTGGTCCTGGAGGTCACGGTCGACGGCATGGAGGGCGCCGCCCTCGGAGTCATGAGCCAGGGTGAGCTCAACTCGCTGGCACTCAGCCTCTTCATGCCGCGGGCGTCCCTGCCCGAGAGCCCCTTCCGTTTCGTGGTGATCGACGATCCCGTCCAGTCGATGGATCCGGCACGCGTCGACGGGCTCGCGCGCGTCCTCGAGAACGCGGCCCGCTCCCGGCAGGTGATCGTCTTCACGCATGACGACCGGCTGGCCAGGTCCTGCCGGCTCCTGGAGATCGACGCGAAGGTGGTCGAGGTGACTCGCCGGGCCGAATCGGTCGTCGAGCTCCGGCCCGGCCTCGATCCGGTCAAGCGGTACTGCGCCGACGCGTGGGCGATCGCGAAGAGCGACGACATCGACCCTTCGGTCGTATCCCGCGTCGTCGGCGTCTTCTGCAGGTCGGCGATCGAGGCCGCATGTTCCGAGGCGATCACGCGAAGGCGTCTTGCCGAAGGCGAGGACTACGTCGCCGTCGAATCGCTCCTGGATGCCACCAAGGGACTCCTGGAGCTGTTGGCGCTGGCGCTCTTCGACGATGTCTCGCGCACGAAAGACGTCGTCCCGAGACTCGACAAGGGTATCGGACGTTGGGCGGTGTCCGCGTATCGGGGAGTGCAGGAGGCATCTCACAAGCCGATGGCTCGTGAAGCGCTCCTGGGCCTGGTCGAGGACAGCGAGAAGCTCGCACGCGGTCTGGTGCAGCTGCCGTGAGCGACGCCACCACGAGGGAGCTCCTCTACCGAGCCATCGACCTGCTCGAGCGACCGACGTCGGAGACCGTCGGTCTGTGGCCACGGGCCACCGCGGTGCTGACGCGTCAAGCGCTCGAACGAGGACTGACCGAGGTGCTGTCTGCACGGGTCGAAGGGATCGAACGGGCACCGGTACGGGCGCAACTCCTGTGCCTGAGGGTCCTCCTGGACGACACCGCGACGGCCGACGACGTGAACGTCGCCTGGTGGGCGCTGTCCCGCGCTTGTCATCATCTGTCCTACGAGCTGCCACCGACGGCGGCGGAGTTGCGGGCGTTGATCGACATCGTCGATCGTTTCGTCGAAGCGTCCTAGGGGTTTCCAGCGTGACCGGCCGAGTCCAGTCGTTAGCATTCCTCTTCACCGACATCGAAGGGTCGACCAACCTGCTTCGCCACCTGGGCGTGCGGTACCGCGCGGTGCTCCTGGACCACAGGAGCCTTCTCACGACGGCGTTCGAGCAATTCGGGGGACGGCTGCTCGGTTCCGAGGGCGACTCGCTGTTCGCCGCCTTCTCGAACCCCGAGGACGCGCTGCTCGCCGCAGCCGAGGGCCAGCTCCTCCTCGGTGAGGCGACGTGGCCGGATGACATCGCGCTCAAGGTCCGGATGGGCATCCACATCGGCGACGTGACCGTCGAGGAGGACGAGTACGTCGGCCTCGCGATCCACCAGGCCGCCCGCATCAGCAACGCCGCTCACGGGAACCAGATCCTGGTCTCGGAAGCAACGCAGCTGGCTGGTGCCGAAGCGCTCCCGGGTGAGATCACGTTGGAGCCGGTTGGGCGGTTCCGCTTGAAGGACTTCCCGGAGCCGCAACGCTTGTTCCAGCTGCACCATCCGAGACTGCCGTCCGACTTCCCCGCCCCTCGGACCGCGGGCGGACCGACGCACAACCTGCCGAGGACGTTCACCTCGTTCATCGGGCGTGACCGTGAGCTGAACGACCTGATCGACCTGCTCCGAGCGAGCTCGCTCATCACGCTCACCGGCCCCGGCGGGTGCGGGAAGACACGCCTGGCCATCGAGGCGGCGTCGGCCTCCCTGAGTCTCCGGCCGGACGGGATCTGGTTCGTCGACCTGGCGCCGGTCTCCGACCCCGGTCTGGTGTTGGCCGCCGCTGCCGAGGCGATGAACCTCACCGAGACCCATCGGGATGATCTCGACGGCGCGACCATACGGTTCCTGTCGAGAGGCAGCCCCCTCGTCATCCTCGACAACTGCGAGCATCTGATCGCCACGTGCTCCGACCTCGTCGAGCGATGGCTCGCCTCCTGCCCGTCGATGACGATCCTCGTCACGGCCCGGGAGCCACTCGGGATCGCCGGCGAGATCATCCGGCGCGTTCCCGGTCTCGACCTCGGACCCGACGGAGAGGGATCACGACCGTCGGAGGCGGCTCAGCTGTTCGTGGACAGAGCCGGCGCCCACGATCCCGGGTTCGAGCCGACCGAGGATGAACTGGCGCTCATCGCACAGCTGACTCGGCGTCTGGACGGGATCCCGCTGGCCATCGAGATGGCGGCGGGGCTGATCGGCGCGCTCGACGTGCCGGAGATCGTGTCGCGTCTCGACGATCGGTTCCGGCTGCTCACGGGCGGAAGCGGCAGGACCCTTGGGCGCCAACAAACGCTGTTGGCCACGGTCGAGTGGAGTCACGACCTGCTCCGACCGGCCGAGCAGATGCTGCTCCGCCGCCTCGCCACGATGTCGGGTTCGTTCTCGCTCGACGCCGCGGAAGCGATCTGCGCCGGCGACGGACTCGATCGTACGGAGATGGTGCAGTTGGTGCGCCGTCTGGTTGCGACGTCGTGGCTGATCAAGGAGCGAGGGGCAACCCAGGCGAGATATCGGATGCTCGAGACGTCGCGTCAGTACGCGTTGGAGAGACTCGTCGCGTCATCGGAGGCGGAGCGATTCCGCGATCGGCACACCGAGTGGTTCGTCGAGCTTGCCGAGAACGCGACCGGGTTCCTTCTCGGTGGGCCCGAGCAGGCGACCTGGTTCGATCGCGTCGAGCTGGAGCTCGACAACCTGCGGACCGCGTTGGCGTGGAGCCTCGGCGAAGGCGACGCGACCCTCGCGTTGAGGATCACCACGGCGCTGACGCGGTTCTGGGAAGTTCGAGGCCATTGGACGGAAGCGCTCCGCTGGTTCGAGCTGGCGCTGGAACGCGCGTCGGGCGCCCCGGCGCATCTGCGCGCTCCGGCGCTGGTGTCGGCATCGTTCATGGCGTTCTACCGCGGAAGCTTGGATGTGGCCCGCACCTTCGCCGAGGAGGGACTCGCCGCCGCACGTGAAGCGGGCGATGAGGTCTCCGAAGCCCGTGGGATGCGCTTCCTTGCAATGACCGAACTTCGGTCCGGCAACGAGGATGCGGCGCTCGACCTGTCGGAGCGGGCGGTCGCGCTGAGCCGCAAGACGGGCATCGGCGCGGATCTCGCGTTCGCCTTGCAGGTGTTGGGGCGCCTGACCTCAGATCCCGGTGAGGCGCGCGTCATCCTCAGCGAGGGTCTCTCCGTGGCCCGGGCCGCGAAGGATGGCGTCTCCCAGATCTATCTGTTGTACGCGCTGGGTCAGCTTGCGATCCGCACGCGGGAGGACGGGCAGGCGCGCGAACACTTCAACGAGGCGCTGGGGATCGCGCACCGGCTACGAGAACGATGGATGGCCATGAACGTGCTCGTGGCGCTTTCCCGAGTGAGCGAGGAGATCGACGCGGGCTCGGCCGTCGAAGAGATGATCGGGCTTCTCCGTCAGATCGGCAATCGGCTCATGCTGATCAGATGGCTTCGTCAGCTGGCGTACCTGCGACGGATCGAAGGCGACGTCGTCGGCGCCCGACGGTCGGTGGACGAGGCCCTCTCGGTGATCGAACAGGAAGGCACGGACGAGGCCAGGGCCCTGGGTCATTTCATCCTTGCAGGGCAGCTTGACGAGGGGGAGGGCGATCACCGGTCCGCTCTGCGTGAATTCCAGGCCGGGGTTCGTCTCGCACACCACCTCGGGTCGAAGTGGGAGACAGCGTTCGGTCTCGGCGGGATCGGGCGCGAGCTTGCTCTCGTTGGAGATCGCGCGCGTGCGGCAATGGTGCTGGGGGCCGCGGACGCGTACCGAGAGGTCGTCGGCATGCGGCCCGCGCGCCGCCGCGCGGAAGTCCTTCGCCGGACTGCCGAGGAAGTGGCTCAGCAGGTCCTGGGCGATGCCGAATTCGGCCGCCTTTGGGAGCGGGGTCGACGGATGTCAATAGACGATGTCGTGACGCTCGCGACGGAAGCTTGAGTCGCGGCCCAAGGAGGATCTGACGGCTTAAGGACTGCGACGGAGCACGCTCGGCAGTCGGCGCGGGAGCCCTGGGGCGGTGACGACGGCAGTATCAAGAGGTGGAAGTGGAGTGAATGCGCTACCGAATTGGGATTGACTGGGGAGTCCCGCATGTGCGCCTCCGGGATGGGGTCGATGCGGGCAAGGGAGGCCTGCCTTCCGGCGACGCGCGCAGACGCGTACCGATGGGCTTTGGTCAACGCGATTCCTCGAAGGGCGTTGGAAGATCCATGACCGCAAGCGGAGGCACACATGTCGAGCATGACCGGCGCCCGCCCTGGCGCGGGCGATGGTGGCTGGCCGGCGCCATGATCGTGGCCTTGGTGGCTGGAGGCGTGTGGCTGGCGCTCTTTGTCCGCACGGTCGGCGACCCACCTCGTGATATCGGGGTCGTTGTGGAGAATCGACTGGATGTCGGCGTCGTCGTCTTCGGTCAAGTCCCGGGAGAGGGAGAGCTCCGTCTTTCTGAAGTTGCAGCACACGGAACCAGGTCCACCGGACTCTGTTCCGGATATGTTCTCATCGCCAAGACCAGCGAAGGAGATGAGGTCGCGAGGCGCTCTACAAGCGAGGACCGTGACGAGATCTGGATCATCCGGACGCGGTGAGTGCGGAGGAGGGGAGCGCTCATCCGGTCGCTAGTCGCAGCCGGGCGCGTCATGGTCGGGAGCCGCTCCCCGAGGCGCAAGAAGTGATGACCCGGGGACGCCGCGGGTAGCACGCGGCGTCCGGGATTGAACCACCTTCGGCTGAGGAAGTTGCCCGGGGCTGGTCTGTGGAAGGTTGGCAGTCGCGAACGAGCCTCTCGAACGAGCAGGATCGTGGCACCTTGTCCTCCACCCCTGGCAGGTGGATACACAGCTCCCCGACCGCGTGCTCCTGCCAGTGACGGGACGCAACGCGAAGCGACAGGCACGGTCCGGCATTACCAGACCGACGGCGCAGACGGCGGGCCCTGACCTGCCGCGGGATATCTGCGGGATCAGTCGGGTCTGGGGGCACCTGTTCGTGGCGGAGGGTCGGCCCGAACTTGGGCGCTGACCTGCACGTTCGGCGTTGTAGTCCCAACGGGGTTCGAACCCGTGTCTCCACCTTGAGAGCGTGGTCTGAGCCAAGTCGCTGACCTGCGATGCCGCCCAAGAATCGCTCTTGACCTGCGGTTTCGGCTGCCAGTCGCCTCCAGTTGTTCCCCGTCGTTCTTCGACGTCATGCGGGATCAGTGCGGGATCTCGCGCGGGGTGTCCGCCTACTTGTGCTCAGCCCTCTCGCCCTTCCACGGTGAACCTTGAGCCGGTACGAACCGCGGCCGGGCCAGGGCAGTCGCTAGCATCCAGCTGCATGCCGAGTGGAGGCGGAAGAGATAGCCGTGGTTCAGTCGCGAACCGCGCCGGGAACGGCCGGCTGGCGCGTGATCGTCGGACGAGCGTCTTGGCGCTCGGCGCCCTCGGTGTGGTGTACGGCGACATCGGGACGAACCCGCTCTTCGCCATGCGGGAGGCGTTCCTCGCCCACCACCTCCGGGTCACGGAGGACAGCGTTCTCGGGCTCCTGTCGCTGATCTTCTGGTCCTTGGTGCTGGTGATCTCGGTGAAGTACGTAGCGTTCGTCATGCGCGCGAACAACGATGGGGAGGGGGGCATTTTGGCGCTCGTCGCCCTGATCCGGGGGGTGGAACTCGCGGGTCGGCGCCGACGGTGGACCCTGGTGCTGCTCGGCCTGTTCGGTGCCGCGCTCCTGTACGGCGACGGGATGATCACGCCGTCCATCTCGGTGCTCGCTGCCGTCGAGGGAACCAAGGTTGCGACGCCCGAGCTCCACGCCGTCGTGGTCCCAATTGCTGTTGTGATCCTCGTTCTCCTGTTCCTCTTGCAGCGCAGGGGCACCGCCTATATCGGACGCCTCTTCGGTCCCGTGATGGTCGTGTGGTTCACGGCGATCGGGGTGCTCGGCGCCGTGCAGATCGTCAAGCTTCCGGGGGTCCTACGCGCAATTAACCCCGGCCGAGCCGTCTCGTTCTTCGTCGACAACGGGGTCACGGCCTTCCTCGTGCTCGGGGCTGTGATCCTGGTCGTCGTCGGAGGGGAGGCCCTGTATGCGGACATGGGTCACTTTGGCCGCAAGCCGATCGTCGTGGGCTGGTACGGCCTCGTCCTGCCGAGCCTGATCCTCGTCTACTTCGGTCAGGGGGCTCTGCTGCTCAGTGAACCCGCATCGATCGACAATCCCTTCTACCGACTGTCGCCCGCGTGGGCCCTGTACCCGCTCGTAGTCCTGGCAACGGTTGCCACGGTGATCGCCTCGCAGGCCCTCATCTCGGGTGCGTTCTCGCTCACGCGGCAGGCGGTGCAGCTCGGCTACAGCCCTCGCCTTCGCATCAAGCACACGTCCGAGAGCCACATCGGCCAGATCTACGTCCCATCGGTGAACTGGCTGCTCATGCTGGCGTGTGTCGGGCTCGTTCTGGGATTCCGCAGGTCCGAGAATCTAGCGGCCGCATACGGCCTGGCTGTCAGCGGCACGATGCTCATCACCACGATCTTGTTCTTCGTTGTCATCCGCGAGCGGTTCAACTGGCCGGCATCGCTAGCCGTCCCCCTGTGCTTGGTCTTCTTTGTCGTCGACCTTTCGTTCTTCGGGGCCACCCTGTTCAAGATCCCGCGAGGAGGTTGGTTCCCGCTAGCCATGGGCGCCGTCATCTTCACCGTGTTGACCACGTGGCATAGCGGACGCGAGTTGGTTCGGAAGCGGCTTCGCGCAGGACTTCCGCTGACCGCGTTCGTGAAGAGTCTTTCCCGTCACCCGCCCGTTCGGGCGCCGGGGACGGGGGCGTATCTGTTCGGGACGCCGGGAGTGACTCCACCGGCGCTGCTGGCGAGCCTGCGTCACCACGACTCGCTCCACGAGCAGGTGCTGGTGGTCTCTGTTCTCACCGAGGAGCGACCACGGGTGCACCAGCTGAAGCGCTGCGAGATCCTCCATCTCGGGCAAGGGTTCCACGAGTTGATTCTGCGCTTCGGCTTCATGGAGGACCCCGATGTTCCCAGAGCGTTGGCCGCCAAAGCGACGCTGGAACTGGGTCTCGACCTCGATTCGGTCACCTACTTCTTGGGCAGGGAGTCCATCCAAGTGACGCCTCTACCAGGCATGGCGATGTGGCGGGAACATCTCTTCGCGCTGATGTCTCGCAATGCAACCAGCGCCGCTCAGTACTTCCGTCTCCCGCCCGATCAGACCTTCGAGCTCGGTGTGGTCGTCGCACTCTAAGGGCAGGCGCGTAAGGTCACCTCGATCTTGCCCCGCTGTCGCTGCACAAGCAAGCAGACATGAAGACAACCCCGATCGTGAGCTACCTGCGTGCTTGGTGCGCTTGGGTGGCCACACTGCGATCGCCGTTCGACGACTGCGGCGACCACGCCCACGAGTTCATCTGACGCGTGCGGGATCTGGCGGGATCTGGTCGCCCGTACCTTCTTGCCATCGTCCGTCGAAGTCGAAGATCGACCCCCTGGCCTGCGTTTTCTCGTCGTCCCAACGGGATTTGATACCCCCTCTGAGCTGCGGAGATGAGCGTCCAAGTGTGTGGGCATGTGTGGGCAGGCGCTCGCGCGCCGTTGGGCGTTGAGATAAGCAGTCTCGACATCCCGAGCAACGACCTTCAGTCTGCCGAGCCTTTCGGCTTCACCCCATGAGACGCCTCCAGTGTGGAACGCGCGAACAGCATGCGCCTGACCGCGACGGAGGTCACTCCGGAGTATGGGGGTCGGCAGTCCGCGCCATCGTCGCCCAGAGTGTCACCCGTGCCGGCCGTGGTCACCGAGATCCTGGCAGTCCAACGGGGATTTGAACCCTGTCTTCACCTTGAGAGTGTTCTCGAGCCCAGTTTCGCTACCTGCGGCGATACTCGAATCCGGTTCCTGACCTGCGGATTCGTGCTCCCGCCGTTCTTGTCAGTTCTTGACGTTTCCCGGTCGTTCGCGGGACGAATGCGGGGCGAACACGCCGGTATTACGTCATGCGCGGCCGCGTCTCCCCGAAGAAGGTCTGGTCCGTCGGAGGCTCGGTAGACGGAAGTCCATCTCGTGCGAACGCGACTGCGAACCGTTCAACCTCGTCACGCTTCGGCGGCCAGGAAAGCACTGCGACGTGTTGTCCAGTGAAGAGTGTGGACGTCGTTCTCCCATGGTCCAGGATCAGCAAGGGCTTCCCGCGCGACCGGTAATAGCGGACGAGATCCATGGCTGACGAGCCTCGGTCGTCAGCGTCGCTCTGGAGCCATAGATCGAGGACGATCACATCCGCATCGCGAGCGAGGGGACAGTCGCGCTCGTCGGCAGCGATGCAACGGTAGTCCGGTCGCCGCGGACCCGGGCACAGATCGACGTCGAAGCCGGCCATCTCGAGCCATCCGCCGACCGCTGAGCTGATCGCACGATCGTACGCAACGACCAGCGCCTCGCGGCCTGTCCCGCTTCGGGTCAGGACTCCAGCGTCCACGACCCCACCCTCGCCGGTGCTCCTCGTGTGCGGTGAGGGCCGAAAGGCCCCCATTCTCCGGGACGATGGCGCCACGCTGCTCGGCGGCCTGGGCGCTGCCATGCACCCATTTCCCCCGGCGATCCGCCACGGTCAGCCGATCCATGACGCTCGCTCTGTCTGCCCGCCGACCCGCCTCATGGAACGGAGACGGTGCTCCCATCGTGCGGGAGCCCCGTGCAAAGGCCCGCGTCCGTGTCGCATCCGAGGTCGACGATCGCGACGCTCACCGCTTCCCTCAGGACGCAGCGGGTGCTCGCCCAGGCGTGGGCAGTCGAGGGTGAGGCCAGGATGGACGCAGCCGAGGGTCATGTAGCCGGCCCTGGGAGCCATCCGATCCCATGTCCGCTCGTGCGACAGACGTGCCAACCGATCCCTTCGGTCGAGCGGCCATCCCCCCCCGATCTCGCTCGTGTTCCGAAAGAGCCATGAGGAGCCCTTCCGGGCCCCTCATGGTCGTACAGCCCGTGACGCCTCTACGGCACCGTGGCGAACTCGGTAGCCACCTTCGCGGAGCGCTCGATCTGCGTCATGACCTCCTCGGAGACGATGAGCCACTCCCTCGTGAGGTGCTCGACGACGTAGCTGCCCCTCGTGAGCAACATCCGGTACTCCTCCGTGTCGAGGATCTTCCGGATCTCCTGCTCCGGCCCCTTGACGAGGAAGAAGCCGAGGTCGGTCTCCGAGTCCCCGCTTGCGTACAGGAACGGCTCGAAGTAGGTGATGGCACCCATCCTGAGCGGCTCCCGCCAGAAGGTCACGGTCTCCGAGAACAGCTCGAACGCCTTCTCCTCGCGTCCCGGGACGAGCCTGCCGTACTTGACGATGTACCCGACGTCCATGAACATCCACCTCCCCTCTCGGAGTCCATGTCAACCCTTCTCGGCTCGGGCGTCGAGGGTCGATTGGTCCCGTGAGACCAGGGACCTCGCTTCGGGCCCCGGCTGGTCCATCCGCCAACGTGGGCCGCGGAGCTCGGCTGACGACGCGAAGAGGATGACAAGCTGGCCCCGAAGCCAGCGAACCTCACCTTCGAGCAGGCCGCGGCCGTCCCGATCTCGGGCCTGACCGCCCTCCACGCCGTTCGCGACGTCGGAAGGGTCGAGTCGGGGCAGAGGGTCCTGGTCATCGGCGCGGCAGGTGGCGTGGGCACGTTGCGGTGCAGGTGGCCAAAGCACTCGCCGCGGAGGTGACCGGCGTCTGCAGCACGACGAAGGTGGAGCTGGTCCGATCGATCGGCGCCGACCACGGGATCGACTACACCCACGAGGACTTCGCGGACGGCGTGCAGCGCTACGACCTCATCGTGGACACCGCCGGGAACCGCTCCCTCTCGCAGCTCAGGCGAGCCCTCGCCCCGAAGGGAACCCTCGTGATCGTCGGTGGCGAGGGTGGCAACCTGTGGATCGGGGGCTTCGGTCGACAGAGCGTCCGCGCGCCGATCCTGTCGCTGTTCGTGAGCCAGTCGCTGCGCTCCCGCTTGTGCCCAAGGAACGCAGCGAGGACCTGATCGCGCTGAAGGGCTCATCGAGGAGGGAAAGCTCACGCCGGTGATCGATCGGACCTATCCGCTCGCCGAGGTCCCCGAGGCCATCAAGTATCTGGCGCGGGAGCACGGTCGGGGGAAGGTCGTCATCTCGACGACCTGATGCTGCAGGACCCATACGCTCGCGATCGGGCCTGTTTACGCAAAGTCGTGGGCCGTCGACGGCGAAGCAAGCCCTTTGGTCCGGTCCGCGCCGATCCCACCAATATTCTCGAACCTCTCCGGCGGACGAGTGTTCTCGGGCGGACCTCAGGAGGGTGAAGCCCGACTGGTGTGGAGGCTTAGGCGGAACCCACCCCGCCCATTCCTTGGAAGAAGCGACTGACTGTCGTTGGGGTCGAAGGCCCGGTCAAAATGAACGACGCTCTCGTAGCCAGCTGGGCAACGACTCGCTCTGAAGAAGCAGACGCCCGAGACCTCGCCGGTCTTCTGGGAAAGGTCATCCAAGGCACCACGACCGGTTGAACCCTGGCACGCATGCCAGTAGCGGTCGAAAGGCCCACTGAGCTCAGCGCTGGCGTGCATCCGCGGCACAAGGCCATGGCAGGCCCAACCGGTCTCGCGATCCTCCAGGCCGCCGGTCTCGCCGTGCCATGCGACGGGCCCGACGTCCCGGGGTCGAGATCGTGTGCCGACAGCCTTCGCCTTTCGGCGAAGGGCGATGGGGCGTCAAGAGAGACAAGCGTGGGCCGTCGTCAATTGAGGACTGTCAGGTTGAGCTCACGAAGACGCTCGGGGTCGGCCATCAGCTCGATCTCGAGGATCTTGGTGTCCACGATCGTGAAGCCGAATACGACACGCGGCCGACCGCCCGGAGCCCACACGGCTCCCGCGGCGCCGTCCACCAACGCCGGTCGCGCCCCCTGGGATCTTCCCGAGAAGAGTCCGGCCACGGCCGACGCCCCGCGGACGCCCTTCGGCGCTCCCATTTCAACGGCCGCGTGATCGGCGATGACTTTGGCATCTGGGTCGAGCAACGCGAGGAGCGCCTCGAAGTGTCCGCCACGTGCGGCGGCGAGAAAGGCTTCGACGATCGCCCGACGGCGGGCGAGGTCGACATCGTTGGTCGTTGCCCCCTGCACTCGCCGGCGTGCGCGGCTGGCGAGCTGACGGGCCGCCGCCGGCGAGCGCTCCACGATCGGTGCGATCTCCTCGAACGGCACATCGAACATGTCGTGAAGGACGAAGGCGACCCGCTCGGCGGGAGTCAGTGTTTCGAGCACGACGAGCAAAGCCATCCCGACCGAGTCCCCGAGGAGAGCCTCCTCCTCCGGGTCGGCGACCTCGGCGCCCGCCAGGGACTCGGGAAGGCGCAGGCCCACCGGGGCCTCGGGGTGTGACTCACGTGAACGAAGCATGTCGATACAGACCCGGGCGCCCACCGTCGTGAGCCACCGTTCAAGCTCTTCGATCCCATTCGTGCCGGATCGATTGAGCCGAAGCCACGTTTCCTGCACCGCATCCTCGGCCTCGCTCCACGAGCCGAGGATCCGGTAGGCCACGACCTGCAACCGGCGACGGTGTCCCTCGAATCGTTCTTCCAGCCAGTCACGCTCGCCCATCGGTCACATTCCCTCGCTGGCTCTCGTCATACATGGTGACGGCTGAGACGCACCAGATGTGACGAAGGAGGAAGGGAGGATGAACCCGCAAGTCAGCGTCATCACACTCGGGGTCAGCGATCTGGAGCGAGCGAAACAGTTCTACGTCGACCTTGGATGCAACATCCAGTGGGATGAGGGCAGCTTCGTCGCTCTCGATCTGGGGGAGGGCTCGTCGAGACTGTCTCTCTACTCGCGGGAGGGGCTCGCCAAGGACGCTGGCGTGCCCCCGAGGGCACCGGGTTTCGCGGGTTCACGTTGAGCTACATCGTCCCGTCCGCCGAGGAAGTCGATGAGGTTCTGAGCAGGGCGACGAGCGCTGGAGCTGAGATCGTCAAGTCGGCTGGAACCGCCGAATGGGGCGGGTACTTCGGGTACTTCAGCGATCCCGACGGGAATCTGTGGAAAGGTGTCACAGCGCCGCCCCCGCCTGAATCGGCCGCAACGGGCACGCTGAGCTCGCTCGAAAGGAGTCTGGCTCGTCTTGAAATGCCTGGTCGCGAGCGCCAGACGAGGGACCGCAAGGATGCGCGAAGAGCATCGCTGCCGCTTCGAGATCGGGCCGTACAGGAAGGCGATGTCGCATGGACTTCGTAAAGGGGAGAAAGGCATGACCCCGATGATCGAAGCGACTGGCGTGGTCAAGCGATTCGGAACGACGGTCGCGCTCGACGAGCTAGAGCTTCTTGCGGAGCAGGGAGTGATCCTCGCCATTCTCGGTCCCAACGGTGCCGGCAAGACCACATTCGTGCGATGCGTTGCGACCCTCATCAAACCAGACGCCGGGGCTGTGCGCGTCTTCGGACGCGACGTCGTTCGGGAGCCGCACGCCGTTCGGTCTGCCATCGGTCTCGCCGGTCAGTTCGCCGCTGTCGAACCGACGATGACCGGGCGGGAGAACCTCGAGATGGTCGCGAGACTCTTCGGGCAGAGCAGTGGTTCGGCCCGGGGCAACGTCGCTCGCGTGCTGGATCAGAATGGGACTCACTCGGGACGCGGAGCGGCTCGTCCGGACGTATTCCGGTGGCATGCGCCGCAAGCTCGACCTCGGCGCCAGCCTGGTCGGCGCGCCGCACCTGTTGATCCTCGACGAGCCGACGACGGGTCTCGACCCGCGGAGCCGCATCGACCTGTGGGACGCGATCCGCAAGCTTGTGGACGACGGAACGAACGTCCTGCTGACGACGCAATATCTGGATGAAGCTGATCACCTCGCATCCGAGATCGCGATCATCGACCGCGGTAAGACGATCGCACAGGGCACGCCGGCCGAGTTGAAGAAGCGCACGGGCCGCAACGTGATCGAGGTGCACGTGCGTGATCGCGCCGACGTTCCTGAGGTCGCGAGGGCGCTTGCCGCCATCGGGGACGGCGCCCCCGCTCAGGTCGATGAGCCGTCGCGACGCGTCACAATGGTCGTGGAGGGCGGCACCGAGCAGCTGAGCCGAATCCTCACGCCTCTCGAGCAGCGCTCGATAGCGCTCGACGATGTCGCGCTCCGACCGCCGAGGCTTGACGAGGCCTTCCTTGCCTTGACCGGTCAAGTCCTCGAGCAGGCTGGCGACGAGAGTTCCAGTCCTCCCGCGAACGCGGGCTCGTTCGATCCCGGCAGCGCCGGACCAGGGAACAGCGCCTGACCAAGGAGGATCTCATGACAAGCGTTTCGGTCGCGGTTCGTCCCCCCTCGCTCGCGACGAGCACCACGGTCATCGCCAAGCGGAGCCTCCTCAAGTTCCTTCGCACTCCCCAGCTCATGTGGACCACGTTCTTTCAGGGCGTGATGTTCCTCGTCATCTTCCGGTACATCTTCGGCGGGGCGATCGGCGCGGGACAACTCGGGTACGTCGATTTCGTCGTTCCCGGCATCCTCACGACCATGCTCATCTGGCAGGGGATGGGAGCAGCGGTCGCCATCACGGAGGATCGTGCTCAGGGTCTGCATGATCGGCTTCGGTCGTTGCCGATCCCTCGTGCTGCGGTGCTGTCGGGCCGCGCCGCAGCCGACACAACGATCCTGTTGTGGTCGCTCACCATCATGACGATCGTCAGCTTCCTGGTGGGCTTCCGACTTCATGACGGGATCGCGAACGGGCTGATCGCTCTCGGCCTCATCATCGTCTTCAGCTTCGCGTTCGAGTGGGTCTTCATCACAACGGGGCTCTATGCGGGGAACGCGCAGGCGGCCCAGGGGATTTCGTTCCTCCTCGTGCCGTTCACGTTCGTTTCGAGCGCGTACGTGCCGGTGTCCTCGATGCCAGGGTGGCTTCAGACCGTTGCCTCGCATCAGCCCGTCACGTACATGATCGATGCCGTCCGGGCGCTCACTGGAGGGGCCCGAGCGGAAGCGCTCCTCGGCCATCCGGCGAGCTATTTCATCGTCCGATCTCTTGTCTGGTCGGCCGTCATCGTTCTGGTGTTCGCAACGATCGGGATCGCTCGATACCGCCGAGGCGAATGAGACCGCATCGGGATTGAAGTCTCCGACCACAGACTCGAGCGCCGGCCCAACGACCACGATCCGAGTTGTGGGAGGAACCAGCCAGCCAACGATCCCGCTGATGTTCTTCCCCGTCACGGCCAGCCTCCGCCGGTGGAGAGGCAACAAGCCCATGTGCCAAGCCGAGGTTGGGTCCGCGGGCGGGCAAGAGCTCACGATCGGGCGGCTCGTAGCCGGTCTTGATGCCGATTCCGGAGACCTTGTAGATTCCGCCACGGAGACCGCTGGAGCCTTCGGGTTCCGGCGGTTTTCATTTGCGACCGGTCTGTCCTCCGTATCTGGCTCGGCATCGCCCTGCGTGTATCCACTCTGGGTGAGTGGAGACAGCACTCCTGACCGTGTGTTTGTGCTGGTAGATCCCGGGGAACGCCACATGTCCGCCGCCTGTCCCGCCAACAAGACTGAAGGCGCCCTCTCCGGAGACCCGCCCATACCGCATCTCGCCCTTGGGCTTAGGAGACGAGAATCGAGCCTCTGACCTGGGCTCTTGTTTGTAGTCCTAGCTGATCGGTACGCGAACCAGGCCGGACATGCGATTTGTGCCACTGCGATTCGCTTGCCCGGGACGCGGAGCCCATAGACAGTCGAGTTCGGCCGCTGTCACCCAGACGCCGGCGTCCGGGTATCCGGTGGCGTACATGACCGTCTCGACTGCCACGACCCTCGCGTGGGATCCGCGCTCCACCCGCGCCTGGGCGAGTCGGCTTCACGTTCCCCGGCTCGGCGAACCAACGGGTGACCCTCACCATCACGAGCACGATCCCGGGGGGCTGCAACGGGACCGACATGCGGCTTCGGGATCCCAGCGGGAACCAGATCGCGTACGCCAACATCGGGAACGGCTCGA
>WNFU01005932.1_pt1 | contig 21481 bp, 15 predicted proteins | sample 5400121 | NCBI WGS metagenome assembly WNFU01 (sample SAMN13153360, study PRJNA577476) | soil metagenome | isolation source: 100 cm soil or saprolite under grassland replicate 1 | place: USA:California | collected 2016-06-15
TCGCCACGGAGACCTGAAAGCCTTCCACCTGGAATTTGTGGCGGTAGATGTTGCCGACGATCTGGTCGTCCTCGATGATCAGCATCTTTTTCATGATGGCCCCGATCCGGCGGAAGCGCCGCCTTCGGATTTCTGCCAATTTTCCAGAAAACACCGGATTCGTTCAAGCTCTTTGCTGGCCTGCTCCGCCAGCGCCGGCGCGTTGGACAGTTTGCCCTCCCGTCCCTGTCGTTCCAATTCGCGCAGGCTGGGGACGATGGAATTCATTCCGCAGGTGGCGCTGGCGCCGGCCGCTTTGTGCGCGATGCGTTCCACTTCCGGCACGGCGGTCGATTCAATCGCGGCCTTCAGACCGCGCAACTGCTCGACCGTCTGATTCAAATAGAGGTCGATCAACTCCCGCACGCCTGCCGCGTCGCCCCCGGCCATTTCGACCAGGCGGTCGATGTCAACCGGCGGTTCTTCTTTTTCTTCTTTTGGCGCTGGCGACGGAAGGGTCGGGGCGGCGACATTCGGTTTGGCGCCCGTTTCACGCCTGACGGTGGCGGTCCCCGAGCGGGTGGATGGGCGTTTTACCCGGGGCCCCCAGCGCTCCAACGTCGCCTGCACGGCCTCGGGCCGCACGGGCTTGGACAGGTAATCGTCCATGCCCGCAGTCAAACATTTCTCCCGGTCACCGGTCATGGCGTTGGCGGTCATGGCGATGATAATGATGCGGGATTTCGGGCCTGGACCGCCGGCGAGATCATTTTCCCGCTCCCGGATCTGCCGGGTGGCCTCCAGGCCATTCATCTCCGGCATCTGCACGTCCATGAACACGATGTCGTAGTGTTTTTGTTCCAGCGCCCGGATGGCCTCCAGACCATCGCCCGCGATGTCGATCCGATAGCCCATCTGGTCGAACAGCCGCAGGGCCACCTTTTGATTGACGATATTGTCGTCGGCGAGCAGCAGGTGCAAAGGCATGCGCCGGCCAAGGGTGGAATCGAGTTTGTTTGCCGGAACGACTTTGCGCGTGGCGCGTTTGGGTCCGCCCATGACCTGGAGCAGGATTTCGTGCAACTGGTTTTGTTTGATCGGTTTGGTCAGGCAGGCGGCGAAGGGCGAAGTGGATAACTCGAGGGACTCCAGCACATTACCCAGGGAGGTCAGCAGGATGATCGGCGGCACCTCCCGCCCGCGCAATTTGCGGATTTCACCGGCCAACGTCAGGCCGTCCATTTCGGGCATTTGCATGTCGAGAATGGCGAGGTCGAACGGTTCGTTCTGACGCAACAGATCCAGGGCCAGTTCGCCGCTGGCAACGTCACGGGGCAGCATACCCCATTTGCGTGATTGGAGCGTCAGGATGCGGCGGTTGGTCGGGTTGTCGTCCACGATCAGCAACCGCACGCCCGCCAGTTGCGGCTGGGTGCCCTTCAGCGGCGGCCGCACGGCCTGAGTGGGCTGTGTCTGGATGGTGAAGTGGAAGGTGGAACCTTTGCCGACCGCGCTTTCGACCCACATCCGGCCCCCCATCATTTCCGCCAGGCTTTTGCTGATGGCGAGGCCAAGTCCGGTGCCGCCGTACTGCCGGGTGGTCGAGGCGTCCACCTGGCTGAACGATTTGAACAGCCGATCAATCTTTTCGGGGGGAATGCCGATGCCCGTGTCGCGAACGGAAAAATGAAGTTCAATCGAGGCGTTCGTCGCAGAGGTCGCGTCGAAATTCGCCATAGACGGCAGCGGCCCGGCCCTGGGTGCCAACGCTTGCGGCTTTGCCAGTTTGACTTCGACCGTTACATCACCTTGCGGGGTGAACTTGATGGCATTGCCGAGCAGGTTGACCAGAACCTGGCGCAGGCGGGTGACATCACCGATCAGCGTCGGCGGCACGTCGTCGTCCATCTGATAGGCCAGGTCGATCCGCTTTTCCGCCGCGCGGGGCGCCAGCAGGTCGAGCGAGTCTTCAATGCAGGTCCGGATCTCGAACGGCTGTTTCTCCAGTTCAAGTTTGCCCGATTCGATCTTGGAGAAGTCGAGGATGTCGTTGATGATGGTCAGCAGCGCGTCGCCGCTGTTGCGAATGGTTTCCACCAGTTCGCGCTGTTCGCCGGTGAGTTCGCTCTCCAACAGCAGTCCGGTCATCGCGATCACGCCGTTCATGGGCGTGCGGATTTCATGACTCATGGTGGCCAGAAAATCGGACTTGGCCCGCGTGGCGGCTTCCGCGGAGACCCGGGAGGATTCGAGTTCGCGATTTGCTTCCGTCAACTGGTCCTGCAGCAGCTTGGAGCGAAGGGTGGTGCGGACGCGCGCGCGCAGCTCGGCGATTTCGTAGGGTTTGGTGATGTAATCCACGGCTCCGAGTTCGAAACCGCGGAGCTTGTCGGCCGTGCTGTTCCACGCGGTGAGAATGATGACCGGAATGTTTTTCAGATGGGCATCTTCCTTCAACTCGTGCAGCACGGCGAAACCGTCGTTTTTTGGAAGGCCGAGGTCCAGCAGGATGAGGCTGATTTTATTGCGCCGCGCCAGCGCCAGGCCCTCGCGCCCGTCGCGCGCGCACAAAAGCTCAATTTCATCCTCCCGCAGGTTGGCGACCAGCAGATGGTCCAAATCCTGATTGTCATCGATCAAAAGGATTTGTGGCGGGGGCGCACTCATGGCGTGGCGGGCAAAGGCCGGCTAAAACAGTCTGTCGATGGTTTTAACACACTAGCTGCATTCTATTTGTTTTTTCTTTTCCTGCTCAAGAACAAAACAGACCCGGCCATATTCCTCGGTCAGCTTGTCAAACAGACCGGCCGCTTCCGTCAGCCGCTGGTCCCGGGCCCGCATTTCCAGTTCGGCGCACAGGCGGGCGAGCCGACGCGCGCCGAGGTTGCTGGCGCTGCCTTTGAGACTGTGGGCCGATTCCTTCAAGGCCGACGCGTCCGAGCGGGCGATGGCGGACTGGATGCTTTGAATTTTGCCGGGCGTGTCGCGCAGGAACAAATCGATCAGCTCCACCGCAGTATCGGGTTCGCCCGGCTCCTGAAGCTCCCGTAATCCGGCGAGCACCGACGGATCAATGACCGCCTCACTGCCGCCGCTCTTGCTTTCCATCCGCTTCCCCGGGGCAACCGGACGGACGAAGCTGGCCGCTTCCTGGAGCGCGGCCTGCAATTCCGGCAGTTTGACAGGCTTGCTGATGTAATCGTTCATCCCGGCGGCCAGGCACTGTTCGCGGTCGCCTTCGAGCGCGTTGGCCGTCAAGGCGATGATGTACACCGGCGGCCGCTTGGAATCTTTCCTTTCCGTTTCCAATTGTCGGATCAGCCGGGTCGATTCATAGCCGTCAAGTTCCGGCATGTGGCAGTCCATCAGAACGATGTCATAAGGAATTCGCTTTAACGCGTCGAGGACTTCCACGCCGTTGGCGACGGCATCGGCCGCGTAACCGAGCTTCTTCAATTGACGCAACCCGACCTTTTGATTCACCACGTTGTCCTCGGCCATCAGAATTCGCACGTGTTTGGGATTGAGCGCGCGGCGGCCCGACGAGTCGATCGCGTGCAGCTCGTGCGCGTGCCCGGCGGGCGCGGCGGCTTCGGCCATGACCGAGGCGAGGCAGTCAAAAAGCCGGGATTCCTTAACCGGCTTGACCAGATACGCGTCAATCCCGGCGCTGCGCCAGGATTGCGCGTCCAGTCGCAGACCCAGGGAAGTCAGCATAACCAGGTGCGTCTTTTGAATGAGCGGGTCGGCGCGGATCGTCTGCGCCAGGGTCAGGCCGTCCATCTCCGGCATCTGCAGGTCCAGGATAACGAGATGGAATGGATCCGCGGCGGCGGCGGCCTGGCGGAGCGATTCCAGCGCCCCGGTCCCGGTCGCGGCGGTGTCCGGGCGCATCTTCCAGGAGCCCGTCCAGTGCTGCAAAATCTGGCGGTTGGTGGCGTTGTCATCGACGATCAGCACCCGCAGGTTTTCCAGGTTCCAGCGCGGCCGTTTGATAAAGTAGGTGGTGCCCGGCGGCTGTTTTTCCAGTTGAAGCACGAACCAGAACGTCGAACCTTTGCCGGGCGTGCTTTCCATCCCGATGCGGCCGTCCATCAATTCGACCAGTTGCTTGGAGATGGCCAGACCCAGGCCGGTGCCGCCGTAACGGCGGGTCAGCGATCCGTCCGCCTGGGTGAAGGCCCGGAAGAGCTTCTTCTGCGCATCGTGAGGAATGCCGATTCCGGTGTCGCTGACCGCGCAACGGATGGTGACATGGGTCTGGGTTTCGGTTTCCTTCGTGACGCGGACGACGACCTCGCCGCGTTCGGTGAATTTGATCGCGTTACCGAGCAGATTGGTCAGCACCTGGCGCAGCCGGCCGGGATCACCGCGCAGGTGGCGCGGCACATCATCGAGCACCCAGGAGGCCAGTTCGATGCCCTTGGCTTCGGCCCGCTCGGCGAGCAATTCCACCGTGCTTTCGACGGTGTCACGCAGGTCGAAACTGATGGTTTCGATGCTGAGTTTGCCGGCCTCAATTTTGGAAAAGTCGAGAATGTCGTTGATGATCGTCAGCAGCGCGTCTGCGCTGCTGCGGATCGTCCTGGCAAAATCACGCTGTTCCTCGCTCAGGTCGGTGTCCATCAACAATCCGGTCATGCCGATGATGCCGTTCATCGGGGTGCGGATTTCGTGGCTCATGTTGGCCAGGAACTCCGATTTCAACCGCGCGGATTCCACCGCCACGTCGCGCGCCTTGGCCAGTTCCTGTTCGGTTTCCTTGAGTTGCGTGACATCTTTGGTGACGCCAAAGGTGCCGATGATTTTGCCGTCTTTGTCCCGGAACGGCATCTTGGTGGTCAATCCCCAGGTCACGCGGCCGTCGCTCCAGGTTTCCTTTTCCATCCGGCCGATGATCGGCTGGCCGGTCAGAATGATGAATTGTTCGTCCTCGTAAGCGGCCTGGGCGTGTTCCGGCGTGAAAAAGTCGAAGTCCGTTTTGCCCACCGCCTCTTCCGGGTCCTTAAGGTTGAACTTGCGCCCCAGCGCCTGGCCGACTTTCACAAAGCGCGACGCGGTGTCTTTGAAATAGATGTTGTCGGGAATGTTGTCCAGCAGGGCGCGCAACAGGTCGCGTTCGTAGGCCAGTGCCTCCTCCATTTTTTTGCGTTCGGTGACCTCCCAGAACATTCCCTGAACGCCGAGCACGTTGCCCAGCGCGTCGTAGAGCGGCGTCTTGATGACCTGCACGTAAATCTTTCCGCGGTCGGTCGTCTGGTGTTCCTCGACGGTTTCGAAAGGCGCGCCGGTGGCCACCACGCTGTGATCGTCGCGCTGGTATTTCTCGGCGAGTTCTTTGGGGAAAAAATCGAAGTCGGTTTTGCCGATGATCTCCTCCAGGGGCCGGCCCAGTTCGGCGCAGAATTTTGCGTTGCCGAAGGTGAAACGGCCCTCTCTGTCCTTGCGGAAAATATTTTGCGGCAGCGATTCCACCAGCGAGTGATACAGGATCTCCGAATCACGCAGCGCCTGCTCGGCCCGTTTGCGTTCGGTGATGTCTTCCACTGTCCCTTCGTAGTAATGCACGTTGCCCGGGGCATCGCGCACCACCCGGGCGTTTTCCGATATCCAGATGACGCTCCGATCCTTGCGATAAACCTGGGACTCGAATTTGGAGACGATCCCGTTTTGTTGAATCAAACGGGTGAATTCCTCGCGCCGGCCCTGCTGCACGTATATTTGGTGGCTGATGTCGCTGACCGCGGCGATCAGTTGGTCGGGGGAATCGTAACCGTAAATTTTGGCCAGCATCGGATTGGCCGAGAGGTATTGTCCGTCCGGCGTGGTCTGGAAGATACCTTCCATCACGTTTTCGTAGATGCTGCGGTACTTTTCTTCCGCCTGCCGCAGCGCTTCCTCGGCGCGGAGGTGGCCGGCCACCGAACGCTCCAGCTCGATGAGATTGCGCCGCAATTCCAGCTGCATGATCACCTGGTGGCTGAGAATCCGCAGCGCCTCGATCTGCTGCGCCGTCAGACGGCGCGGCTTCCGGTCGATGACGCACAACGCGCCGATGGCCAATCCGCTCGCGGGCGTGATCAGAGGCATGCCGGCGTAGAAGCGGACCTGGGGATCGCCGCTGACCAGCGGGCTCCCGGCGAACCGCGCGTCGGCGGTTGCGTCCTCGACGCTGAACAAGTCCGTTTGCAACAGGGAGTGCGCGGAAAAGGAGACGTCGCGCGAGGTTTGCGACAGACTGAGTCCGACCTTCGACTTGAACCAGTCCCGGTGGGCGTCCACCAGACTCACCAGCGCGACCGGGGTCTCGCAGATTTGGGAGGCCAGGCGGGTCAGGTCGTCGAACGCTTCCTCAGGTTCGGTGTCGAGGACGTTATAGGCGTGCAGCGCCTGGAGTCGTTCGACTTCGTTTGAGGGTCGCGGGGCCGCTTTCACTCGGGATTCAGTTCAAATCGTTTTCCGCAAAATCTATACGGCAAACCAACCCGTTTCACAACCAAACTTTGGCGGCCGGCTCGGTGTCCGCGTAAAGAAACGGTTGCACTCGAAGCGCAAAAACCCGTAAATAAACCGCATGGTTCAGACTGTTGCCAGCCCGGAAGCCGGCTGTGGAGTCTCTCTTCTTCGCGACGAATACACCAGAGCATTTCGCTGGATGCTCCTGGCGCGAATGTTGGACGACAAGTTCGCCAGCCTCTACCGCGCCGGCAAAATCCATGGCGGGGTATTCCTGGGACGCGGGCAGGAGGCCTTGAGCGTGTCGGTCGGACTGGCGTTGCGGAAAGGAGACGTGTTTGCTCCGCTCATCCGCGATCAGGCCGGCCGGCTGGCTTTTGGCGAACCGATCCTGGACGCGGTTCGCACCTACCTCGGCTCGGCCCTGGGACCGATGCGCGGACGTGACGGCAACATTCATCGCGGCCGGCCGCGGGAGGGACTCCTTCCCATGGTCAGCCACCTCGGCGCGATGATTTCAGTGGTCAACGGCATTCTGTTTGCCCGGCGGCTCAGGAAGATCAGCGGCGTGGTCGGTGCCACCTCCATCGGTGATGGAGGCACGTCCACCGGCGCTTTCCACGAAGCGATCAATCTGGCGGCCGTGGAAAAATTGCCGCTGGTTCTCATCGTGGCCAATAACCAGTATGCTTATTCGACGCCCACCTCACAGCAGTTCGCCTGTCGCAATCTGGTGGACAAAGCCGTCGGCTACGGTGTCGCGAGTCATGCGGTGGACGGGACGGACCTGGCCGCCTGCCTGCAGGTCGTGAGCGAAGCGGTCAAACTCGCTCGCGAAGGTCGCGGTCCGCAAATGGTCGTCGCCCGTCTGCTCCGCCTCTGCGGCCATGGTGAACATGATATCGCCGATTATGTGGACCCGAAACTGAAACAGTCGCCGCTCGGCCGCGACTGTCTGAAAGTGGCCGAGGAACATCTGTTGCGGCAAGGATGGGCGGATGCGCGGACCCTCGAACGCTGGCGGACCGAAGTGACGCAACAGATCGAGGAAGCCGTCGGCACGGTTCAGCGCGAGCCGACGCCGGATCCGTACAAGGAGAACTGGCGCGCGTTGTCGTCGCCGCACTTTTTGGAGGCCGGCGAGGAACCCGCCGGTTGATGAGCGCATGAGCATCACCTACCTGGAAGCCATTCGAGAGGCGCAGGCCCGGGCGCTGGCGGAAGACCCGCGGGTCTTCATCTACGGGCAGGACGTGGGCGCCTTTGGGGGCGCCTTCAAGGCGACGAAAAATCTCGCCAGGGAGTTCCCCGGCCGGGTTCTTGACTCGCCCATCAGCGAGGACGCGATGATCGGCCTGGCCATTGGCGCCGCGATTGACGGGATGCGTCCGATCATTGAAATCCAGTTTGCGGATTTTTCTTCGGTCGCCATCAATCAGATCATCAACCAGGCGGCGACGTTGTATTGGCGAACCCAGGTGCCTTGTCCCATCACCATTCGTCTTCCCGCCGGCGGCACCTCCGGCAGCGGTCCGTTTCACAGCCAGAGCATGGAGACCATTTACGCGCACTATCCCGGTCTGGTGGTGGTGACGCCGGCCACGGTCGAGGACGCCTACAGCATGTTGCTGGAAGCCGTGGCGATTGATGACCCGGTGATTTTTTGCGAGCACAAATATCTCTATTATCATCTCAAAGCCGACCAATTACCCAACGAAGCCATGCCGACCGGGAAGGCGCGTATCGCGCGCGAAGGTCGGGACCTGACCATCGTGGCCTACAGCGCGATGGTGCACGAGGCCCTGGCCGTCGCGGAGGAACTGGCGGGTGAAGGCACGGAAATTGAGGTCGTTGATCTGCGGTCGGTGAAACCGCTCGACACCGACACCGTCATGGCGTCGGTGGCGCGAACCGGGCGGTTGCTTTGCGTTGGCGAAGCCTGGCCGTGGGGCGGAGTGACGGCGGAAGTGATCGCACGCGTGGCCAGCGAAGGGTTCGACCTGCTCGATGCCCCGCCCCAGCGGCTCAACGCCAAAGACACCCCCGTGCCGTATCATCCCAATCTTTGGGCGGCGCATCGGCCGACCGCCCGCAGCATCGCGGCGGCCGTGCGCAACCTGCTCAGGCTTTGATATGAATTTGCACAGAAGAAACCGAACGGGGTCGCGGGGTATCGGGGGATTGGGGAACCGGTTTGGCACACAACCCATCGCCCCACCGCCGCATCTTCCCGTTTCCCGAGGATAATCCCTATGCCGCAAGTCCCCATCATCATGCCGCAGCTCGGTGAATCCATCGCCGAGGCAACCGTTGTCAATCTGCTGATCAAAGTGGGCGACAAGGTCAACGCCGACCAGGATGTGTTCGAGGTGGAGACCAACAAAGCCACGATGAACGTGACGTCCCCTTGCACGGGCACGGTGGAGAAGTTGCTCGTGGATTTGAACGAAAGTTATCCCGTCGGCGCGGTGCTGGGCTATCTGGAGGCCTCCGCGGAGGACGCGGCCCGCCTGGGCCTGGATATCGCCGCCCCGACAGACCGCAAAGCCGGGGCGGCGAATGACGCGGGCGGTCAAAGCGCGCCGTACAGGATACAGAAAGTCGAGCCGACCGTGCGCGGCCTGCCGGTCCCTGCACACGCGGCCGGAGCCAGTTACATGTCGCCGCGAATGAAAGCGCGCATGGCTGAACTGGGACTGCACGCGGCCGACCTGGCGGGCGTGGCCGGCAGCGGCGCCGCCGGGCGAGTGACGATCCAGGATTTCGAGGGATTTCTGGCCAATCTCGAAAGACAGAAACTGAGTCCGGCTTCAACGATGCGCGTCGCCGTGGCGGATGCGATGCGCCGAAGCTGGACCCGGCCGCTGGCGACCGTCGCCCTTCCGGTTTGTCTGGAAGCAATGCTGGCCCATCGCAAAGCGAGCCAACCCAAGGCCGGTCCCGCGCTGTATGCGTTGCGCGCACTGGCGTTGGCAATGGCCGAGAACAGCGCGCCGGCCGGGCGATTGGTGGGCAACAAGATCGTCCATCCTTCGGCGATTGATGTCGGATTCGCCGTCGAGGTGGAGGACGGCGTCCTCGTTCCCGTCATCCGCCGCGCGGACAAGCAATCGCTCAGGGAATTGGTTGACCGCTACAACGAGTTGGTCGATCTGGCCCGGCAACGGCGGTTGCCGACGGACGCCACCGGCGGTTCCATTGCGACGGTGACGAACTTCGGAACGTTTGGATTGACCTGGGCCACGCCGATCCCGTTGCCGGAACAAACGCTCGTGTTGGGCCTGGGTGCGGGACGGCGAGTGCCGAGCTGGGACGAGGAGAAAAGTCAGTTCGTGCCGGTGACCGAAGCGAACCTGACGCTCAGTTTCGACCATCGCGTGCTCGACGGCGGCGCGGCGGGACGTTTGCTGGCGCGCCTCGCCTCCTTATTGAACGAGCCGGAGAAGTTGTGATCAACGATTCAAAGACGGACCTGGGCTCCCGGGTTGACCGCCATGCCGGCATCGGCCAGGGCCAAATCGGACGCCGGGCCTTTCGTCACATTGGTCCGGCTTCGACAAGCGGGTTAAGGAAAAATCGTTCGAAGCCGGCGAGCGCCACGCCTTGAGCCTTGAGAGGCGTTTAGGCGCCCTTAAATCCTTTGACGCTTGACTGCTCTTCCCGTAGCTTTCTCCACGCTTTTTTGAGGTCCTAATGATCGGATTTATCATCAAGAAAATTATCGGGTCGAGGAACGACCGGGAAGTCCGGCGATTGCGGCCGCTCGTGGCCAAAATCAACGAGATCGAGGGCTCATTGCAATCACTGCCCGACGAAGCTCTGCGCGAGAAAACCGCTGCCTGGAAAGAGCGCCTTGCCAAAATCGAGGACAAAAAGGAACTGGCCGCGGCGCTGGATGAAATTCTGCCCGACGCGTTTGCGGTGGTCAAGAACGCCTGCCGCCGGTTGTGGGGCCGGGAAATCGTTGTCCGCGATCATCCGTTGAAATGGGAGATGATCCCGTTCGATGTGCAACTCATCGGCGGTTACGCGCTGCACAGCGGTCGAATCGCCGAAATGGCCACCGGCGAAGGCAAGACCCTGGTGGCCACGCTGCCGGTGTACCTGAACGCACTGACGGGTCGCGGCGTGCACGTGGTCACGGTGAACGATTACCTCGCTGCGCGCGACAGCGAGTGGATGGGCGCGGTGTACCGGTTTCTGGGTTTGAGGGTGGGTTGCATCCTGCACGACCAGCCGCCCTCCGTCCGTCGCGAGCAGTACCACAGCGACATCACCTACGGCACCAACTCGGAGTTCGGATTCGATTACCTGCGCGACAACGGCATGGCCACCACCCGGGAGGAACAGGTGCAGCGCGGCCATTACTACGCCATCGTGGACGAAGTGGACTCGATTCTCATCGACGAAGCGCGCACGCCGCTCATCATCAGCGGCCCGGCGGTGATCAGCGTTGACAATCAATACGACAAGTTCAAGCCACAGGTCGAATCCATCGTCCACGCCCAGGAAAAACTCTGCCAGCGTTTCCTTTCCCAGGCCGAGGATTTGATCAGGAAACTTCGGCCCGCAGACGGGTCGAATCCGGCCAATCCGGAGGCGTTGGAGCGGGAAATCGGTCTGCTGCTTTACCGGGTCAAGATGGGCCAGCCGAGGTCCGAGGGCCTGCTCAAACTGCTCGAGGACCCGGACAATCTCCGGCTGATGAACAAGGCGGAACTGGAATTGCACGCCGACCAGTCCAAGAAGGAACTCTACGCGCAGAAAGAGGAGTTGTTCTTTGCGATGGATGAAAAGAGTCACGATGCCGACCTGACGGAAAAGGGCCGGAATTTTCTCAGCCCGAAAGACCCGGATGCATTCATGTTGCCCGACCTGACGGTGCTCTTCCATGAGATCGACGCCGGGCCGGAGCCGGACGCGCGCAAGCGGATGGAGATGAAGGCGGCGGCGCAGGCGGAGTTTGAAGCCCGGGCGCAACAGATTCACTGCATTGCGCAATTGCTCAAGGCCTACTGCCTTTACCTGAAGGACGTGCAGTATGTCGTGCAGGACAACAAAGTCATCATTGTGGACGAAAACACAGGCCGCTTGATGACCGGCCGGCGCTGGAGCGACGGTTTGCACCAGGCGGTCGAAGCCAAGGAAGGCGTCGAAATCGAGCGCGAAACCCAGACGCTGGCGACCATCACGATCCAGAATTATTTCCGCCTTTACCACAAACTCGCCGGCATGACCGGCACCGCTGAGACTGAGGCGGGCGAGTTCCTCGACATTTATAAACTGGGCGTGCTGGTGATTCCGACCAACAAACCGGTGGCGCGCAAAGACGCGAACGATTCGGTCTATAAGACCCGGCGCGAGAAATACAGCGCCGTGCTCAAGGAGATTCAGGACGTTCACGCGCAGGGACGCCCGATTCTCGTCGGCACCATCTCGGTGGAGGTCAGCGAGTTTCTGTCGCGGATGTTGAAGAAGGCGGGGATCATTCACTCGGTGCTCAACGCGAAGTATCACCAGCAGGAGGCGGAGATCGTCGCGCGCGCCGGCCAGCGCGGCGCCGTCACCATCGCCACCAACATGGCGGGCCGCGGCACGGACATCAAACTGGGCGCCGGTATCGCCGAAGCCGGCGGTCTGCACGTCATCGGAACCGAACGCCACGAGGCGCGCCGCATCGACCGGCAGTTGCGCGGGCGCTGCGCGCGGCAGGGCGACCCCGGGTCGTCGCACTTTTTCATTTCGCTCGAAGACGATTTGATGCGGTTGTTCGGCTCGGACCGGATCGTGAAGGTGATGGAGCGGGTCGGCCTGGAAGAGGGCCAGGAGTTGACGCATCCGTTGTTGAACCGCTCGATTCAACAGGCGCAAAAGCGCGTCGAGCAGCACAATTTCCAGATCCGCAAGCGGACCCTGGAATACGACGACGTGATGAACAAACAGCGCGAAGTCATTTACGGCTTTCGCAACGAGATCATCCACGGTGAAGACGTGCGCGACCGGCTGATGGACATCATGGAGGAAGTCGTGCTGCAGAAGGTCGAGGAGTTCAGCGCGCGCGACGCCGAAGTGAGCGAATGGAACGTGCGCGGGCTGGCGGACTGGGTGAACCTGACGTTCCCGCTCGGCATGCCGGAAGGCGAAATCGTCAAAGCGGCCAATCGCGGCAAAGACGTACCGGTGTCCGGCTCGATGTTCGACGGCCTGAGTCCCGCGCAGTTCGCCGTGTGCCAGTTCATCTCGGACAAGGTCCGCGGGGCCTACGAGCTGAAAATCAGTTTTGAAAATCCCGAACAACTCAAAACCGTCGAGCGTTACACCATTCTCAGCGCGATCGACCGGTTATGGCAGGAACACCTTTATGGCATGGACAGCCTGCGCAACAGCATCGGGCTGCGCGCTTACGGCCAGCGCGACCCGCTCATCGAATACAAAGCCGAAGCTTTCAAGGTGTTCGATGAGTTGATGGTCAACGTCAAGACGGAGATTTGCCACAACATCTTCCGCAGCGCTTCCAGCCTGATGGCGTTCGAGCAGTTCCTGCGCAGCGTGCCGCAGAAGACGATGCACCAATCCACCAGCGCGTTCGGCGGGGCCGCCGCCGGCGCTGAACCGGCGCCGTCCAAGGGCAGCGAGATGGTTTCCGAAGCCGTGGCGGCCAGCGAAAAGGCCAAACCGATCCGCACCGGACCGAAAGTCGGGCGCAACGATCCCTGTCCCTGCGGCAGCGGCAAAAAATACAAGCATTGCTGCGGGAAGAACGGGTGAGCGAAAGTGGGACGGCAATTGTTACAATCCCATGAAAATCCGCAGGTTAGAAAGGGATTTGGGGCATTTTCGCCATGAACTCTTTTGAACGCCGCAGGTTAAGTATTGTCGATGTAATGTCAGCCGTGCTGACGAAAGTAAACCTAACCGAAAGGACCGAGCTATGAAAAAGTCATTAGCATTGATCGCGGGTGTGGCATTGTTGTCGGCGGTAACCGCAGTCCGTACGTTCGCCGTTGACCAGAACGTGACCATTACCGGCGAAGCCAAGTGCGCCAAGTGCAGCCTGAAAGAGGGCAAGGAATGTCAGACGGTCATCCAGACTGAAAAGGATGGCAAGACCCTGACGTATTACCTGTCCGACACTGAGGCGAGCAAACCGTTTCACAAAAAGGTTTGCGAACAATCCAAGAAGGTCACGGCCACGGGCACGGTCAAGGAAGTGAATGGCAAGATGGAATTGGCCGCGATCAAAATCGAAGAAGCAAAAGAAGTGAAGTAAGCGATAACGCAATCGTCCCGCCCGCGGTTCCGCCCAAAAAGTTGAGAACCGCGGGCGGTTTGTTTTTTGGTTCTTTCTTTGCACAGGCCAGGTGTGGATTCAGGAAACCGGGCGGATTATCGGCGCGCGCCAGCGCCTGGCCATCCAGCGCGCGCGCTCTCCCATGGCCACACCGAAGATGAAATGTGCCGACATTGTGACCCCGACAAACGTCGCCGTCACCGGGATGCCAAAGACATTTGGATAAGGTGTCAGCAGCATGCCCAGTTCGAGTCCGACGGCCATGGCCACGCCTGCCATCCACCGGCTTCTCGCGGCTTCTCCCAGCATCGCCACAAACATGACTCCGAACGTCAGGCTGTTGCTGAAGTGGTAGGCCCAGCCGATCAAGTGGGCGGCCAAAGAGTAGCCCGGTTGTTCGACCGGCTGCGCCAGAATCATTGCGCCGAATCGCGGGAAGACTTTGAAAAGATTCAACGGCGGACAATCGAATCCATGCCCCACGTTTTCGCAAAAACAAACGGCAGGCGAAATGCGTCGTAGGCAATCGCGGCGATCAATCCGGCCCCGACGCCAATCATTACTCCGCGCCAAAGTTGCCGGTCACCCCAAAACCGATCGGCCAGCGCCAGGGCCAGCAGCAGCGTCAGCGACGGCAGGAAGATGGACAGCGTGAATACGCGCATCGGGCAGAGCCGGTAAAACTCGGCAAACAAGCAGCCGATGGAAGTCGCCGCCAGCAGGAAGACGAGAAGCCGGCCAGCACGCGTCCAGAATTGCTTGGCTGCAGTCAAGGAGGCTTCGTTGCTCACGACAAGGCCAGTGTGCCGTCACAAAACCAGCTTGGCAATACGGGGCAGATACTGAGGAGTCCTTTGGGAAAGAAATTGTGGCCCATCCTCAGAATCGCCAGTTCACCGCGGCCCGCAGCCGATAGTCCGCCACGCTTTGCAAGGCGGTGTTGTCGATGCTCACCGGGAGGTCTGCCCCGAGTTCGGCGCTGAATCGCTCGCCCCAGGTCACGCTGACCTGAGGGCCGAGAAAGACCGAGGCAATGCCGGTGTCGTCGGCCTTTTGCTCCTGGAACGTGTCGCGCCCCTTGTGCTCGCCGGAAACGTTGAGCTGCAGCGCGACGGTGTAGCTTTCGTTCAGAGCGAGGAAGATGCCGGGGCCGCCCCACCAGCTCAAATCGTCGGCGTACTGATAATTGAAATCGCCTTTCGTGCGGATGGCGTATTGCGCGTTTGCGGAGAGAAACAGGCGCCGCCGGCGCGCAAACACGCCCGTGCCCACGATCCCCAGGCGAAGGTGAATTTCTTCGTGGCCGTGCGATACGCGAGAAAGTTCGCGACCAGCGAAACATCGCCAATGCCCGATTCGCTGCCGCGCTCGCTGGCGCCGGCGTCATCGGCCCGCTGGAAGGAGCGATGGATGATCGGCAGGTTGACTTGAGCGCCGAGCCGGTCGTTAAAGTTGTAGCCGAGAAAGAGCTGCGAAATCGAACTGTCGAGGTGTTGGTCCAGGTCGTTCGGCACCTTGGCGCCGTCCGTCTGCAATGTGCCGTAGTGGGTGAACTGTTCGGCCACGCCCAGGGTGAACCCTTTTTCGACTTCTCCGCGCGCCTGCATCGCGGAATAGACCGAGCACAGATCGCAGGCCACGGCCGGCGCCGCCATAACGCCGGCCAAAACGGACACTCTCAAAATCTTCATTCAAAGACTCCGCGGTTGCGAGGAAGCCAAACGCTTCGCTCAGAGTTCGGGGACAAGCCTTGGGACGCGTCATCGGGCGCGCCGATTGCGGCCGATCACTGCCAACCGAGGAGAGGGCGGGGCGGGGGAGTGGGAGGGGCTCCGCGGCGCGTGTCGGCTGAGACCAACAGAGCGAAGGAAACCGCGTCAGGAGCGGGCGGGTAAACAATCATTCGCGAGGACACCAGGAAGAAATCGAGTTTGGTCAACCGTTTTTGCCTGTCCTGCTTCTGCTCGGATTTTTTTCCTTTCGCGACGAATTTGCAAAGCGGGCAGGGGTGTTTGCCATCGAATGTTTTGACCAGCGCAACCTTGAGCGGCGCGGTTTGCGAATAACCGGCGAACATCGTCACCCAGGCGACCGATTGCAGGATCGCCCAATGACCGCCCAGCGCAAACGTGAGCGCAACGACTGCCAGCCACTTGAGCGGGCGGGATGACATGGCGCACAAGCTACCGACCGCAGCGAATGTGTCAACGGGAAACGAATGAAACAACTTGATTTCGGCGCAACTCACTTTCTTGCAACTTCTCATTAGCACGGGGCATCAGCCGTGGCGGCAGGCATCCTTGCCTGCCGTAGAGCCGGGCATCCTGCCCGGCGGATGCAGCGCCGGCGTTTGCACGGCGCGTCCGTCTTCACCACCCGAATCCGCGCGGCAAGCTGCCGCCCTCTGCAGCGGCCAGGATGGCCGCCGCTACCACCGCCGGCAGGCGGCCAACCACCTGTGAAGCCGGGCGCTAACGAACGCGTCTGGGCCCTTGCAAAAAGGAGCTGCGCCCCCAGACGGCCAGACGGTCCCGGGGGGCAAAATATATCTTGCGTCGGTCGGAACGCTCTGGTTCATTGCGGGTGGATTGCAACTGGAACGCAAATCTTTCGTTGCAAAATCAGCGCTGGGTGGATTGCTGGTCCTGCTGTTGCTTTGGTCTTCGACGCTGGCTGTCAGTTCGACCCACAGTCGATCCCATCGCTCTGATCCCGCCAGGGGAACCGACCGATGCGCATTGTGCCTTTTTGCCCACGGTCATGTAGCCGCGGCTGACGTCAAAGCTCCCTCAACCCGCGTTCTTTACAGTTTCGTTGGATTTGCGCCGCGAACGATGAATTCGTTTTTGGCGCAACACGATTACCGACTCTCACCCAGCCGCGCCCCGCCGTTCGAGCCTTCTCCACTCGTCGTTGGTTAATCATTCGTTTCGTCGTGAACCTTTGCGCGAACGCTGAGCGTTTGCGCCCAACCCGCAGAAGCCATGAAACTCGAAATAGCGTTTGGATTGTCCTCTGTGCTTTGGCTGAGTGCGATGCCTCTGGCAGCGCAGGAGACGAATCAAGTCGAGCAGTTGAAAAAGCAGTTGCAGGAGTTAAAGGAGAATTTTCAGAAGGTCCAGGAGCAGCAACGCCAGCAAACGCCAGCAAATTGAATCGCTGCAGAAAAAACTTGAAACGTTGCAGAGACAAACGGTCACAAACCAGCCGGGTGCCGTTGCTTCGCCGCCGGCGGCGCCAGCGGGGCTGTCCACTGCGACCGTGACGCCCTGGTCGCCCACCGCGCCAATTCGCATCGGCAGCGGCCAGAACTACATCAACCTATCGTTCGACGCCCTGATGGCGGCCGGGGCCACGACGGCAAACGACATCGACAAGCTGGAGTTGGGTGGCCACGATCCAAAGCAACGCGGGTTTACCGTGCAAAATCTGGAGACGGTGTTTGACGGCAAAGTCGATCCTTACTTCCGAGGACAGGCCAACGTTGTTCTGCAGATTGATTCCCACGGCGAAACGACGATTGAGGCGGAGGAAGCGTATCTGGAAACGTTGTCCCTGCCCTGGAACCTCCAGGTCAAGGCAGGACAATTCTTCACTGAGTTTGGCAGGCTCAACCCGACGCATCCGCACACCTGGGATTTCGTCGATCAACCGCTGGTGAACGGACGATTCCTGGGCGAAGACGGGCTGCGCAGCGCCGGCGCCAGGCTTTCCTGGTTGGTGCCCACTCCGTTTTACTCGGAACTGTTTTTCACGTTGGCGAACAGTCAGGGTGAAACCGCCTTCAGCTTTCGCAACGATCACGAAGGCGAGCCGTTTCTTGGACGTCCGGCCATCGAGCGGGGCGTGAAAACTCTGGGCGACATGCTGTTTGTGCCGCGTTACGCCGCGTCTTTCGACCTTACCGATGCGCAAACCGTGGTCGCGGGCGCTTCGGCGGCCTTTGGCCCTAACAGCAGCGGCAGCGACACCGACACGCAAATCTACGGCGTCGATTTGTTCTGGAAATGGAAATCGCCCCGGCAGCATGCGGGCTTTCCCTTTGTCTCCTGGCAGACCGAAGCGTTGCTGCGCCGGTTTAAAGCCGGCGCTTTCAACGGCGACTTGAATGGCGACGGGATTCTCGATCCCGGCGAGCAGGACCTGAACGGCGACGGGGTTCCCGACGTGTTGCCGGGCGAAACGTTGATCGATTACGGCGTCTATTCGCAAATTGCCTACGGCATTAAAAAAGGCTGGGTGGCGGCACTTCGCGGCGATTACGTGTTTCCCGACAAACAAGGTTTGTATGAGTCGATCATTGGACCCGACCCCGACCGCGCTTCACGCTATCGCATCTCGCCCAACCTGACCTATTATCCGAGCGAATTCTCCAAGATCCGTCTGCAATACAACTTTGACCACCGGAACGGCATCGGGGATGACCATTCCGTGTGGATGCAGTTTGAATTCCTGCTGGGCACCCATGCCGCCCACAAGTTTTGAAATCGGGGCGAGTGATGCATCGAGCGTAATTCAACGTCCAACTCCACAAAATTATGAATAACACTTTCTCAATCATCGGCCTGGCGGCGCTGCTGGGTGGCGCGCTGCCGTTGCAGGCCAAAATCAACGTTGTCGTCACCATCCCGGACTACGGCGCCATCGCCCAGGAGATCGGCGGCGACAAAGTCAAAGTGACTGCCATTGCCCGAGGAACGGAAGATCAACACTTCGTCGATGCCCGGCCCAGCTACATTCGCGTGCTCAACCAGGCCGACGTGCTCGTCGAAGGCGGCGCCGAACTTGAGATCGGCTGGCTGCCGCCGCTGGTCACCGGGGCGCGCAACGACAAAATCCTGTCGGATGCGCCCGGGCACGTGATTCTTTCACGCGGTATCCGGCTGCTGGAAGTGCCGACGGGGCCGGTGGACCGGTCCATGGGCGATGTCCACCCGTTTGGCAACCCGCACTTCTCGTTGGACCCGGCCAATGGAAAAATTATCGCGAACATGTTGGCGGAAACCTTCAGCCGACTGGACACGGCCAACGCGGCTTATTTCCAGGCCAACCTGCAAAAGTTCAACGAGCGCCTCGACAAAAAACTCACCGAGTGGACTAGGCTGCTGGAACCGTATCGCGGCAGCAAGGTCGTCACTTATCATAAATCCTTCGACTATATACTGGACCGGTTCGGCTTGGTGCTGGCCGGGACGATCGAGCCCAAGCCGGGCATCGAGCCGTCTCCCAGCTATGTCAATTCGCTCATTCCCAAGCTCAAGGCCGAGGGGGTGAAGCTCGTGATCATCGAACCGTTCCGTCCGCGCAAAACCCCTGAATACGTGGCGCAAGCCATCGGCGCCAAACTTCTGGTGGTGCCCGGGGCGGTGAACGGCAACGAAAAAGTTAAAGACTACCTCAGCCTGTTCGACTATGATGTGGCGCAGATCGTGGCGGCGCTGAAGGAAATGAAGTGACCGAAGAATCTGTTCTAGCTCTCGAAAACCTGGCGGTCGGCTACGGCCGCCGCGTTATTTTGCCGGAGGTCAATCTCAGGCTCCAGCGAGGGAGTTTCACCGGGTTGCTCGGCGCAAACGGCTCCGGCAAATCGACCCTGCTCAAGACCATTCTCGGCATTCTGCCGCCCTTGCAGGGGCGGATTGTGCTCCATCCCGTCGACGGCCGGGCGCCCGTGCTGGGCTACATGCCGCAACGCGAATCGCTCGATCCGATTTATCCGCTTTCCAGTTTTGAGGTAGTGCTCATGGCGGCGTGCGGTCGAGTCGGGCCGGGCCGATTCATCGACCAGGCCGAGCGGGATTTTACGCGGCAATGTCTGGCCGAAACGGGCGCGGCTGATCTTGCTCCCAAACTCTTCTCCCAGCTTTCCGGCGGACAAAAGCAGCGCGTCTTGATGGCGCGTGCGCTCGCGACGAAGCCGGATTTCCTGTTTCTCGATGAACCGACCGCCGGCATTGACGCCCAGGCCACGCGGGGGGTCATGGAGGTGCTGAAAGAAATTCACGACCAACACCGCCAGACTATTCTCATGGTCAGCCACGACCTGACTACCGTCAGGCAATACGCCGAGGAAGTCATCTGGCTCCATGAAGGCAAGATCATCCACGGGACAGTCCGCGAACTGCTGACCCGAGACAAGATTGAGGAACTTCTCAGTCTCGAGTTGCGCTGATATGCCCGTCAAACCATCGAAGCCTTTTTGAACCGCAGCCACGATATGGACACGCTTCGCGAAATTCTGAGTCCGGACTTTCTGCTGCGCAATTCGATTTACATCAGCCTGTTGGTCGGCCTGGCATGCCCTTTGGTCGGAGTTTATTTGACGCTGCGCCGGCTCATTTTCATGGGAGTGGCGCTGCCCCAGATTTCCTCCTGCGGGATTGCATTTGCCTTTTCGCTGCAGGCCTGGGGAGTCATTCCCCACATGCACGAGCGCGAGCATAGTCTCGCGTTCATCGGCTCAACTCTCTTTACCCTGCCTACCATCCTGCTTCTGTCGCTGCTCGCGCGTCGGGGCGGAGGGTCTGTGGAAGGGCGCCTGGGCACCGTTTACGTGCTGGCGGGCGCGTGGAGCGTCCTGCTTCTGGTCACAAACCCATTGGGCGAACACGGGCTGCTCGATATGCTCAAAGGAGAAATCATCGCGATTTCCAACGCCGATTTGGGTTGGACGGCGGCGACCTTTGGCACCGTGGTCCTGGCTTTCTTCCTGTTTCGGAAAGAATTCCTGCTGGTCTCCTTTGACCGCGAAATGGCTGTTACTCTCAAGAAGAACGTGCTCTTTTGGGACGCGCTGTTGTTTCTCCTCATCGGCCTGGCGATTTCGATGGCCGTCTTAAGTGTCGGTCCCCTCGTTGCCTTTGGCTTCCTGTTGATCCCGCCGCTGATTGCTCACCTCATTGCCCGCAACATGCGCCAGTTTGCACTGGCCGCTTCGGGCATTGGTGGCTTCAGCGCGTTGGTGGGGTTCTATTTTGCGTATCGGTGGGATTACCCTGTCGGTCCGACCGACGTGGCTTTGTTAGGGGTTGTTTACGGACTGGTTTTTGTCGCTCAGAAAATCGTCGCGCTTGTGCGATCGGACGCCCCCGATGCCAGATCGGCCGCGGGTGCCTAAGCCCGGTCGTCTGCGCGCTGGATCACTATCTGGCCAAATCGTCGAGAAACGCGAGGTTCTTACGGAGCGCGCTTTCTCCTTCCTCTCCCCGCGACGGAGGAGTGGGGAGAGGACCGAGGAGAGGGGCGATCTGAAGAGACAAACGCACTTCTCTCCCAGCTCCTCTCCTCCATAGCATCGAAGAGAGGGAGTCTTTGGTTGCGGCTGTGCCGCGCTCGCGCACGCAATTCTTGGCGAACTCATCAGGCATCACCAAGCCTTGTCTCGGGGAATTTCGTCGGCGGAGTCAGTTTGATTGGGTTGCTGGTTCTGTTATTGAGGTTCTTTTGAAAAGGGTGAGTGAAGGACTACCGGTCGTCGATGCGATAGGAGGTCCGCTCCCGAATCCAGGCCAGGTCGGGGTTGCCGGGGGAATCGTTCCAGTGCGCCAGAATCCCGCCCGTGGCCGGCGGTGTGGTGCGCGGGTCCAGCCAACGATGCGTTTCCGTGTGGCCGTCTCCCATGGCAACCACGCCCCGCCCGCGGTGCAGGCTTGAGGGATAGTGATAGAACTGTTCCGGTTCATCGGGCAGGCGCACGACGAACGCGGGGAAACAGATGTTATCCGGGTGAACGTCCTGAAAGACGAAGATGTTTGC
>WNFU01006571.1_pt1 | contig 21462 bp, 21 predicted proteins | sample 5400121 | NCBI WGS metagenome assembly WNFU01 (sample SAMN13153360, study PRJNA577476) | soil metagenome | isolation source: 100 cm soil or saprolite under grassland replicate 1 | place: USA:California | collected 2016-06-15
CGGCGCCAGCCGCAATTCTTCGGTGACCGAGTCGACCGTCGAGTAGACCGATTGTGTTGCCCGAACGCCACGAGATCGCCGCCATCGTCGCCGCGAGGTCCGTCCCGCAGACGGCCGAGGCGATCGCCTAACTTACCCGTGCCGAGGAGCTCACGCCGGCAGAGCTTTCCAGCAGATCGGGACGCGCGACCCGCAGACCTGAGCGAAGGTCCCGGTGGGCACCGCTTACGGAGTCTGGGACCGTTGCCAGAAGCGAGCTACTGATTGGAGGCGAGGGAGATGCCCGAGAGCAGAGATCGCCTCAAGATTGGAACGACCGTTCGATTCACGGTGCCAGGCTTTCTATCCGACGGAACAGGGTCTCGTACAGTTATCAGCTATTCGAGCCTTGTGCCCGACTCTTGTCGTAAATGGCGACTCGATCGATGAGCGTCGAACAGCTGATGTCCTCGAGGATCGGCTATTGTTGATCGGCGCCGACATAGCTCAGCGGTAGAGCAGCTGTTTCGTAAGTCTCCCGCGCTATGCGCAGTGCTACCCCGAATGGAGACCCGATACAAACGGGCCCACTTATCAGCTATTCGATTCTCTGAGGTGCCCGTCGTAGACGGACGCTGCGGCTGCGCTCTTCCTGCGGCGACCCAGGACCCTGCGCGATCCCTGAACTTGGGCTCGTGGGCGCCGTTCAGGGTGCGGAGGCGAGCGCCCAGCTGTATGTGCCGTAGCTCGACGGTTCGTGGGTAACTTGGCCGATGAAGGTGCCGTCAAGGTCCATGATCCAGAGGTCATTGACACCTCCGGCTCCACGCTGGACCAGCAGATCCTTCCCGTCCGGCGACCACACGCCAACCTCAGCTTGGTCCGAGCCGTCGTTCGCCGAGATTTCCTTCTGATCGCTGCCGTCGGGGCGGACAAGCGAGACTACGGACGTGCTCCCGCGCTTCCGCGAATACGTGATCCACTCTCCGGTCGGAGACCAAGACACCGCCCAGACAAAGTCCGCGGGCTGCGTGATCGGGAGGGCCTCGCCGCCGTCGATGTCGACGACGTAGATCCTGCCCTCGACCCCCAGGGCTGCCCGCCGCCCATCTGGCGAGAGGCTCCCTGCCGGCACGTCGAGGAAGTTGTGAGTCGTGCCGGGCGGATTGAGCTGGCGCAGGCCGCCGCCATCGGCGTTGACGACGTACAAGTCGCCAGCATGGTGCGGCTCGTCGCCGCGTTCAGCCAGGAAGAGGACGTGCGACCCGTCTGGTGTGACGCCGAATGGGTCGACATGGACAGTCCCCTTTGGGGGCGTGATGAGACGGAGGTCGGCCAGGTCAGCGGAGGCGAGGTACAGGCCGTTCCGGGAGGGATCCGTCTCGTCCCAACCGTCGAAGGCGATCCGCCGACCATCCGCGCTGGACGCTCCCGGGGCCAGATTGAGCGTCTTGATCGGTGGGCTGATCACCACGCGGTCGCTGCCATCGGGCTTGATGGTTGCGAAAGAGAACGTGCCGTGCCCGGTGGCGCCCAGCGTCCAGACTCGCGTTCCGTCGGCCGACCACTGAGCGCAGGTGCAGCCCTCTGCCGTGAAGAGCGCCTGCTCGTCCGTGCCGTCGGTGTTGATCGTGAAGTAGTGCTCGACCTCGTCCGATCCCCGCCGATGGAACAGGATCCGGCCGGCCGGCACCTCCGCCAGGGCGGCGGTCGATGTTGCGACGGGCGAAGCGACGGCGCTCGGTGGCGCCGCAGACGACCCGGTCGGATCAACGGAGGTCGCTCCTTGGCCCGCGCACGCCGCAAGGACCGCGACAACGAACACGACCAGGATTGGTGAGCGAGTCATGGCGGGTCCTCTCTTCGTAACGGCTGGCGGACGATCACGTGTACGACGACATGACGATCCAGCGAGCCGAAACCTTCACGCACCAACTGCAGTCGAGACCGGACTGGCGGCTGCTCGCTACCTCAGCCACCACGCTGTCGATGGACGTGCCTGGCGTGTGCGTCACCTTAATCGCGACCGCAACGATCCTCATCGAGATCCTGGGCTTGCCGATGAGCGCTCGCGCTGATCCCGCCAAGCCACACGAAGTCCGGGCCGGGTCGTGGGCTCCTGCGCGACAGCCTGCCCGGTCTCCCGCGCGTCCGGGCGATCGTCGCGGACCGCGGCCATCGGGGCGTCCGGGCCCTGGCCGACCGCCGCAACGTACGGCTCGACATCAAGGCTCCGCCGAAGGTCGAAACCTTCACTCGGACTCCTCCCGGCCCGCGTTAGCGCCTCCAGGCCCTACGGCCACGATCAGAAGCCGCACGTCTCGTCTGCGAAGTCCAAATCATGGCGCGGGCTGCCAGAGGGCGTTGAGCATGAACTCGGTGATGGGAATCTCGCTGTCGGGATCGCGGACCCACGCGCAGACCACGCAGCTCGCTCCCGTGAGCTGGGCCACGTCCTCGACAGGCAGCTTGGCCTGGTTCGCGCCGTCAGCGTCCATTATCCGGAGCTCGTATCCGGTCGGCGCCGATGGATCTCCGACGGCATGCGCAAACACGATTCGCCCGTTTGCCGTCCATTCGGGCCTGATCGAATTACCCTCCGTGAGGCGCCGGAGGTCCGTGCCATCAGGGCGGATGACGTAGATCACGCCTCCAAAGGCGGTCGGGTCGGCGACAAACGCGATCAGTGAGCCGTCCGGCGACCATCGCGGCCAGATTGCGTCGAGGTCCTGCGGGCCGAACTGGTGGAGATTGCTTCCATCGACATTCACCATGTACAGCGCCGCTCCGGCCGGCGCGGCGGGTTGTCGGGCGAAGGTTAAGCGGGTCCCGTCGGGCGACCAGTGCGGCGCGTCGTTGCCGTCCGAAGCGGTCGAAGTGAGCTCGGTGACGTGACCGGTCGCCAGGTCCAGCAGGGCGATCACCGATTCCCCGGACGTCGTGATGGGAGGCCGTGCGTACGCGATCGTGCGGCCGTCAGGCGAGAGCTCGTAGCCCCCGACGGTGGGACACCCGGTCGGGCACAGCACTTCCAGTGACACCGACTGCACGATCGTGCCCGACGGGTCGGCCAGCCACAAGCCAGTAGCATCCTCGAACAGCAGCCGAGTTCCATCCGGTGACCATTGGAGTGGGGTCTGGTAACCCGGGTGATCCGGGGTGAGCTCGTGCGCACCGGTCCCATCCGTGTTCGAGACCCAGATGCGGGAGCAGCCGGTCGGCCTCTGCCCATCGAACCAGCGGGTCGCTCCGCGCTCGCAGTCACCGCCGACCGCCTCAAGTGGAACGAAGTTCACGTAGGCAATCAGGCCCATGGGCGCGATGGCCGAGGGCTGGGCAGAGATCGACGGCTGCGCGGAGGGAAGCTGGGATGGAAGCACGTCTGAAGGAGCGGGACCTTTGCGGAAGATCCCCCCGACCGCAAGGCTGCCCGCGAGCACGCCCACCAGCGCGGCTGCGGCGAGCAGGGTGAACCCACGGCGAGAGCCGAACCTGCGCCGGAACGCCGGCGGTGCCTTCGGAATCGCCGCCACGCTTGACCGCAGGGCGGCCGGGACCGTCTCTTCTGGCGGGATCTCGCTGCGGTACCACTCCCGCAGACGGCGTTCGAGCTCTTGGTCGGTCATCGGTCGGTTCCCTTCGCGTCGACCGGATCGATCGCCGCGTGTAGGCGTTTGAGGGCGTAGTGGAGGCGTGAGTGGACGGTGCCTTCGGGAATGCCGAGCCGGCCGGCAATCGCCTCGATCGGCAGGTCGCCGAAATAGCGAAGGGCGATGACGATGCGATGCTCGGGTGGCAGCGTCGAGATCGCGTTCGCGAGGACGTCGCGGTCGTTCGCATCGCCGAACGGGTCGCCGGCCATGATTGCGACCTCGGCGGAGATGTCCGTTGCTCGCCGCCGCCCGGCACGCAGGCGATCGCGACAGGTGTTGACGAGGATCCGGTCGAACCACGGCTCGAACCGCGAGGGGTCTCGGAGCGTTGACCACTTCCGCCAGGCCTGTTCGAACGCGTCGTGGGTGGCATCCTGCGCGTCAGTGGCGTCGCGCAGGATCGCGCGGGCCAGTCGATAGGCCGCGTCGAGATTGTCATCGGCCAGACGCAGAAAGGGCCTGGGCGCGCTCGGTCGGCTGCTCGGCCACAGTGGGCCGGCTGTCTGCCATCTCGATGACCTCGGAGGATCGCCTCACGATGACATGACGATCCAGCGAGGCAAAACCTTCACGTGTAATTGGATGGGGCTCGCGACCGGAGCCGCAACCGGCAGAGTTATCACCTATTCGGGCGCTGTGCGCCCGCATAGTTGCCAGAGACCGTTCGGTGTCGAGCGTGGGAACAGCTGCTGCCTGAGAGCATCACCTATACTCGCGCTCGCGCCGACATAGCTCAGCGGTAGAGCAGCTGTTTCGTAAGTCTCCCGCCCTCTGCGCAGTGCTACCCCGAGTGGAGGCCCGATACAAACGGGCACAGTTATCAGCTGTTCGTTTCGAGGGGTAGCCCGCCTACGATCGACGCTGCGGGCGCCAGTGCCCAAATCGACCTTGGATACCTGAAATCCGGCTCCAAGACGGTCGCTCGATCGGGTTCGGCCCACGCCGATCTATTCGACGCTGATCGTCCCGACCATGCCGCGTTCCCGGTGAGTGTGGACGCTGCAGTAGAACTCAAGGTTGCCGGGACCGGTCGGCTGGATCACGACGGCCGTCGTCGTCTCCGGCGACACCTGGACGTGGATGTCGAGGCTGTCGATATCGAACGAATGAGGGACGTCCTCCGGGTTCGTGATGATCAACCCGAGGACTTCGCCGTCCTTCATCTGGGGGCTGCCGACAAACGCGAGGTCCTCGATGGTGATGACCCCGGTCACGGTGGGCGTCTTCGTACCACCCGGTCCGCCGGTCGGCACCAGGCCGACGAGCAGCGCTGTCGCCGCCGCACCCACCGCGATGCCGATGCCGGCCACGGACACCAAGCCAGCGCGCCCGGAGCGCGTCCAGATCGGCCGGCCGCGGCCGATCTCGAGGAACGCGACGATGCCTCCGCCGATGATCGCGATCGCTCCCGTAAGAAGGATGACCGTGACGAGGAACGCGGCGGTATTGGCCGGGCGGGCGAGATCGTATGGGAGATCCTGCGCGTTGAACGCCTGGATCCACGCGGCCACGCCGACGGGGATCAACCAGAACCAGGCGCGGCGTCGCGCTCCCGCCCAGGCTAATGAAAGCGTCCCCATCACGCCGAAGATCGCCGCGACGGACGTGAAGATCGGAGGCAGGTTCCGCACGATGCGCTCGTCCCCGGAGGCAGGTCCGTACACGCCGATCAGGTACACCAGGAAGTACGCCAGGCCGGCGACCATCACCCAGCAGCCAGCACCCACCACGGTCATCGCGAAGGTACGGTCGACCTGCTGGCGTTCGACCCGCGTGACCGCGTTGGCTCGTTCCGTGATCGCAGTCATGTCATCCACCCCATCTGAGGCGCGTCCCTGGCCAGAGTCGTCCTCGAACGCTGCAGCGACGCCATGTCGGTCAGCCGCTCCTCGCCTGGGCATGCGGCACTCCGCGGATCAGCGACACGCCGATCGCGATCCAGGTCAGCAGGTAGGCGAACAGGGCAACGACGATCGCTATGGCCGGTCCGCTCGTCTGACCGGGACCGAGCAGCGCGAGGCCGATCACGACGACCAAGGTCAGGAGCTGCGCGATCGCCGCACGTCGTGCGATGCCGGCACGTGCGAGGTCCCACATCAGAGTCGCGGATCCGACCGGGACTACCACGAAGCCCGCCCTTGGGACAGGGCCTACATCGATAGCGCCGATGATCAGGGCGATACCGACGGTCACCAGGATGGCGCCGACCGCGCCGAGTGGTCCGAGGCGATCCTGGAACCGCCAGGCTAGCCCGAGAGCGGCCGCCGGGAACGCGACAAACGACCCAAGCAGGAGGACGACGCCGCCGGCCGAGGCCCAAAGGGCGTCGCCCATGGGCTGGTACAGGATCACGAGGAGGCCTGGGAATGACCCAGCGACGATCGCGAGCATGCCGAGCGTGCGAGTGCTCATCGATGAACTCCCGTCCAGGCTAGATGGGGTCGGGGAACGGCGGTAGGCCAGGCGCCAGCTGACATCCGCGGGCAGCCCGAACAGGAGTCGCAGGAACAGGTCCGCGTCGAGCGAGCGAGCCGAGCGCCCGGCGGCGGCCGCCTCCGCGTGCTCGCACCACAGGTCGTCGTCGATCTCGTCCCGGCGCGCGGTGCGTGCGTCGGCGGGCAGGCCCCGGGTGTAGAGGTCGACCCAGCCACGCACGAGGCCGGCGACCGGCGAGCCGGTCATGACGGCTGGACCGCCGCGGAGCGCGGAAGGGTGTCCTGGCGCTCTGCCGACCTTGCGTCGGCCAGCGCCGCTTCGCCGGTCAGCGTCACCCGGTAGAAGCGCCGCCGGGGTCGCCCTTCGTCGGCGGCGAGCTGCGGGTCCTCCCAACGGCTGGCGAGGTGGCCGGCGCGCTCGAGGCGATCGAGCGCCTTGTACAGCGTCCCGTACGCCGTCAGGCGTCGCGCGCGCGCCCCGTCGCGGAGCTCCTTGGCCAGCAGGAAGCCGTGAGCCTCCCCGATCCCGCGCTGGCGAAGCTCCAGGGCGGCCTCGAGGATCGAGACCTCGAGCGGGACGAGTGCGCCTTCCTTGCGTCGCATGCGCGCACAATAGGAAGATATCGTCGCATTGTCAAGCCCTTGCGCGATGTCTTCAGTCATCGATGACCGCGACAGCGTCCTGCGGCGCGCCGGCTTGACGCGCCTTCGCGAAGCGGATCGGGCGTGCGCCCATCGCGGCTGTCAACGACGTCCAGGAGCAGCACAACTGGATGACTCGAGGGCGGCCGATTTCAGAACGACCGTTCAGGTGCTCGTCGTAGACGAGCGAGCGCGAAACCGTCCCGAAATTGCTGATAGTGACGGACTCCTTGAAGGGAGTCGGTTCCACGTCCCAGTCCATGACGCGTCGATACCGCAGGCTGCGTGGGCCCAGTGTCGTGGCAGACTCGGAATGCGAATGTTGCTCAGGGGCGGCCGCAATCTGCCGGGACCAGCCATAGATCGACCCCGCCATGCCCGCCTGGTCGATCCGACATGAAAAACAGGATCGATCCATCGCTGCCCAGGTGCGGTCGGCCTTCGAAGCCCGCGGAATTGACACCAGGTCCAAGGTTCAGTGGTGTCCCGAACGTCGCTTCGGCATCAGGTCTCGCCGCTATCCAGAGGTCCCAATCGCCCGCGCCACCCTGTCGTCTGGACGCGAAGACGATCCTGCGATCATCCGCGGAAAGGGTCGCCATCGCGTCGGCCGAGGCCCCGTTGACCGGGGAGCCGATGTTTTCGACGGTGTCGAAGCTCTCGTCGACGCTTGGGCGTACGGCCCGCCATATATCCATGTCGCCTTCTCCGCCAGGTCTCGCAGAGGCGAAATAGAGCGTCCGCCCATCGGAGGAGAGGGCCGGGAAACCGGTACCAAACTGAGTGTCGACGGGCTCGCCTAGACGCTCGGCTTCGCCGAAGGGAGCGCCCACGGCCTGCCTCCTTGCCATCCAGATCCCGCCATCGTCCCGGTCGAAGAAGAGCGTTAACTCGTCCGTGGTCAGGCTCGGCGCCCCCTCGTTGCTCTCATCGTTCACGCCCGGTCCCAGGTCGTCAGGCATACCAAAGGGCGCATCGAGCGACGCTCGTTCGGCGACCCAGATGTCGCCACCGCCCTGGCCCCCCGGCCGATCCGAGACGAAGTAGAGGCGCAGCCCATCGCCGCTAGGCGCTGGTCCCCCGTCGAATCCGATGGTATTGAGGGTGGACCCCAGGTTCACGGGGGCTTCGAAACTGCACATCGACTCGCCAGTGGTCGAAGGCGTCGGGTCGGCGTCGCCGGCCCCGGCGACTCTATGAAGCTCGACGCGAACGTGGTCGAAGACTCGGCCGGCTCGCCCGAGCCGGGCGACCCACCGCAGCCTGTGATTGCGAGGGACGCCGCCAGCCCGAGCACGACCCCCAGATTCACGCCGCGGCCAGGCGCCGCGTGGTGATTATCACGCCTCGTCAATCGCCTTCTTGCGTGAAACCACGTCCAGGATCAACGCTGCGGGCCGCTGAACTCCCGAAATCCTCTCACGAATGGGTCGTCTGATCAGATCGTCCTAACGACCCTCCGCCGTCGATCCGCGTGGACGCGAGTCACGAGCCTCGGCATCAGGCAGGAGCTCGCGTTCCAGGGCGGCCGTCAGCCACTCCTCGTACTGCTTGGACGTCCAGCCACGACTGACGACCAGGAGGTCGTGCACCTCAAGCGAGCAGAGCGTCCAGAGGATGTCGCGCGCGAACTCGAATGACAGTCCTGGACGCAGGCTTCCGCGTTCGGCAAGCATCCCGACGAATCGGCCCTGGCCTTCGAGCCGCCATGCCTCCATGTCCTTCCACAGCGCCTTGAGCTCGGGGTCGGTCGCGACGGCTCCCAGCAATGCCCGGAGGAGCGGCCCGACCCGCCGATGGATACCCGGCTGGGTCGCGGCGTACAGCGCAATCTGCCGTCGCGGATTCGCTTCGTTGATGACGGCCCGAATTGCCGGGCGGTCCTCGACCGGAACCTCGGATCGCTTGCTACCGCCGGCCACCAGTGCCTCCATCACCGCCCTGAAGAGCGCCGCCTTGCTGCCGAAGGCGCGATAGAGCGTCTCCACGACGACCCCGGCCTCGGCGGCGATCAGCGGCATCGAGGCGGCGCTGTACCCCCGGTCCCGGAAGAGCGTTCCGGCCGCGGCGACGATGTCGCGTCGAGTCTGGGCGGCCTGCTGCTGCCGGCGCGGCGACTCGTAACGACGGCGGGGCTTGACAGCTTGGCTCATTTAGTGAGAATGTACCTTACACCAATTCTGGTCTGTTCCGACGAATGATAGCGAACCGGGGAGGGCAACGGAGATGATCGACGATCTGAAAGCCACGGCTCGTCGGACATGGGAGGAGATCTTCCCGGCGTGCGACGTCGACGCCCTCGCGGAGGTGATCTCCGCCGACTCCATCGACCATGGGGCGCGTGCCGACGAGAAGCAGGGATTCGAAGGCGCGAAGGAGACGATGCTCTGGCTCGGGCGCGTATTCTCAAACCAGCGATGGGAGATCCACCAGGTCGTCGGCGAGGGCGACACCGTCGTTGTCCATTGCACCTTTCATGGACGCCAAACTGGCGAGCTGATGGGGATGCCGCCGACGGGTCGCGACGTGGCCTACGAGTACGTCCATATCGTTCGCTACCGCGATGGCAAGGCAGTCGAGCATTGGGGGATCCGCGACGAGATGACCCTCATGCGCCAACTGGGCGTCATTCCCGGCCGACCCGCGCCGGCATCGGTCGGCGCATAGGAGGGGGCCGACCGAGAGGATCGCGGACGATGGCACGGGACGTCATGAACGCGATTCCACGAACCGCTTGGACTCGGCCCCGCTCGACGACGCTCCTGCTCGCGTGGGCGGCGCGATCGCTGGTCCGGTCTTCGTGGCCGTCTTTCTGATCGAGGGCGCCACGCGCGCCGGCTACAACCCGATACGCCTGCCGGTCAGCCTGCTGTCGGTGGGCGCCGACGGCTGGATGCAGGTCGTCAACTTCGTCGTCGACGGGTTGCTGGTGCTCGGGTTCGCCCTGGGCCTCGCCAGAGCCCTGCGGGAGCGCGGCACGCCCAGCGCACTGGGACCCCTGTTTCTTGCGATCTTTGCGCTGGCGATCCTCGGCGCCGGTGCATTTACCATGGACCCTGGCGCCGGATTCCCGCCGAGCACGGCCCCGCCGGTCGAGCCGACGACGCACGCTGTCATCCATGACGTGGTCTCGGTCGTGGGGTTCACGATGCTACCGCTCGCTTGTTTGGTGTTCGCACGCCGCTTCTGGACCTGGCGTGATCCGCGATGGGCGGCGTATTCGGCGATCACTGGCGCGGTGCTCGCAGTGGGGTTCCTGGTTCTGATCATCGGCTTCAACGCGCGAACGCCCTTCACCGGCGTCACCGGCTGATCCAGCGCGTCTGGATCGTGGTCGGCTGGGGATGGATCGCCGTCCTTGCGGCCCGGATGTTGCGAGGACGATCTAGCGCCCGCGGCGGCTGAGCGACGACCCACTGTCCGCGACGAAGAGGCGGCGACGCTCCGCTTTCGTTGGTTCGCCATCCCGCGCAGAGGCTCGCTGGCGGCCTTGCTTGGCCGCGCATAGGGAATCGCCCGATGCGCGAGCCGAGGCGGGCTCCTACGGTCGGCTCGAACGTCGGCCGCGGAGGGCATGCATAACAGTGGTCAAAAGAGCTCCGTTCCTGGCCATGCCCGCTTGGGCCGTACCGGCGGCGAGCAAGGTCGTCATCCAGCGTCTCGATTCAGGCGCCGTCGTGACGAGCAGAACGTCCTCGAACCGGGAGCGGCCGCGCAGTCAGACGTTTCTGGTCGAGGTCTACACGGCGGCTCGTGCCGTCGCGACTGCCGCCGAGGCTGCAATCTTGGAGGCGACATCGCGGCAGCCGAGCGCGAAGGGGGCCGAAGAGACCAACTGGTCGCCGGAGCTCCTGAGCGCGATCTTCGTTCCCGGGGACGAGACCGCGTTCTTCCTGGTCAGGGCGCGCGACGAAACCGAGGTCAGGGTACTGCTCGGCCGCGCTCGAGTGCGTTTCGACCGGATCGTTCCGGCCGACGCAAGGAGCCTCTCCGGGGCATCTCTCGAGCGTGATCGACGGCAACCGGCGAGGCGGACGGGTAGGCGGTCGTGACCCGACAAACGACATTGCCCCGCCGGCCAACCGGGACTACCGTCAGCACGTGGGCGTGGAGATTGTCGGCCGGGACGCCGAGCTCGAGGCCATCGATCGCCTCCTGGCATCTGACGTGTGCCCGCGAGCGCTCGTGTTGTCGGGCGATGCGGGAATGGGCAAGACGCTGCTCTGGGACGAGGCGATCCGACGAGCCCGCGAGAGCGGTCACCGTGTCATGCAGACCCAGGCATCCGAGGGCGAAGCGAGCCTGACGTTCCTCGGCCTCCACGATCTCCTGAACGGCATCGGAGACGACGCTCTCGAAGCGCTTCCGCCCCCACAGCGCCACTGGCTCGACGTTGCCCTGCGGCGCAGGAGTCCAGGCTCCGAAGCCGTGGACCAGGGAGCCGTGACGATCGCGTTCCTCGCGGTCATTCGCCATCTGGCGCGGGAGCATCCGGTGCTCGTCGCCATCGACGACGTCCAGTGGCTGGACCGTTCCTCCGACGCGGTGCTGGGCGCCACGCTCCGACGCCTTACCTCCGAGCACGTGCGGGTTGTGGCGACCCGGCGCAAGCAACCAGGCGCGACGGTCGAATCCAGCGTCGAGCGCGCCATCAGCGAGATCGCTGGAGCCGTGGAGGTCGGCCCGCTGCCTCTGGGCGCCCTTCGTCACCTGATTCGAAGCCGAGTCGGTCTGGCGCTGGCGCGACCGGCTCTTGTCAGGCTCCACGCCATGACCGGCGGCAATCCCTACTTCGCGCTCGAGGTTGCGCGAGCGCTGGCAGCACAGCCGAGCTCGCCCGCCTCCCTCGACGAGATCATTCCGGCCGATCTCCGCGCGCTCCTCGCTCGGCGCCTCGATGCGTTGCCCGAGCCCACCCGCCGAGCGGTCACCGCGATTGCCATCGGTCCAGACACCACCGAGCCGGAGTTATCGCGAGTTCTCGAAGTCGCCGACGACGAGCTCGAGGGCCTACTGGAACCTGCCCGGCGGGAGGGACTCATCTCCCTGCTTCGGAACAGCCTTCGGCTCGTCCATCCGCTGCTCGCGTCCGTCGCGCGTGGGGACGCGGCGCCCAGCGTCCGCCGCGATCTCCATCGTCGCTTTGCAACGATCACGTCGGATCCAGAGGCGACCGCCCTTCATCTTGCTGACGCTGCCGCCGGACCCGATGACGCGGTCGCGGCCGCCCTCGAGGAGGCAGCGGCGGCAGCCGGCGCCCGAGGGGCGACGATGGCAGCCCTTGACCTCTACGACCGGGCCATCGCGTTGAGCACGAGGGCGGAGGCCGACGCCGTCGCTCGACGGCAGGTCCGTCGGGCGGAGGCACGCTTCGTCGCCGGTGACACGACCCTGGCACATGAAGAGCTCGCCGCGCTCCTGCCGACGATCGTGGACCCGAATCTGCGGCTCGAGGCTTCGCTGTTGCTCGCCACGATCGTGTGGTTCGACGGCACGAGCCACGACGCGGTGCAGATCGCTGAGTCCGCCCTGGCGACGACGGAGGATCCATCGTGGCGGGCCCGGTTCCACTCCCGCCTGGCATGGATGTACGAGGAGGATGTGGACCGCGCGACAGACCACGCGCGGAATGCCCTCGAGCTTCTGGATCCGGTATCCGAACCAGCCCTCTATGCCTTCGCCCTCCTCAATGCCGCCGAGGGCGACCTTCAGCGTGGCCGGATCGCGGACCACGCGGCCATCGTGCGTGGGCACGAGCTCCAGCAGGATCCGCGCATCTGGGAATTCAGCACACTGCCCGCCAATTGGGCGAAATGGATGGACGACTTCGAGCGGGCGCGGGCGCTTGCCCACAAGTATCTCGACCGCAGCCGCGACACCGGCGACGACAGCTCGGTCGCACAGATGCTCGGTTTTCTCGCCGAGCTCGAGTGCTGGACGGGAAACCTCGGCATCGCGCTGCGGTACGCGGAGGACGCCGTCGAGACGGCGGAGGAAACGGAGCAAGTGGTCTATCTATCAGCCGCACTTGCGCGGCGCGGGCTCATCCGTGCCTACGGAGGCGACCTCGATGGCGCTCGCGCCGACGGCCAACGAGCGCTGGAGCTGGCGGAGACGACCGAGAGTCCACAGCTGACGGCTCTGGCGCTCGGGTTGCTCGGGTTCGTGGACCTCACGCTCGAGGACCTCCCGGCCGTCGTGACGGCCGACGGTCGCGCGCTGCAGATGCTCGACGCTATCGGGGATCGAACGCAGCCCGCCTTCCGCTTCCAAGCCGACTTGACCGAGGCGCTGATCGCATTGGGACGATTCGACGAGGCCGAGGTGATGATCGGGCGCCTCGAGGCTCGCGGCGAGCTTGGCCCCGTCTCCTGGGCGCAGTTGGTGGCGGCTCGATCTCAGGCGCTCCTCGCGGCTGCGCGCGGCGACGTCAGTCGTGCGCTGAAGCTGGCGGACGGGGCGGTGGAGTTGACGGGCAGGTGTCCGATGCCGTTCGAGGTGGCGCGAACCCACTTGGCCGTTGGTCAGATCCGCCGCCGAGCGGGGCGACGCCGCGCGGCCTCGGACGCGCTGGAGACCGCAAAGGGCGAATTCGCGCGCATCGGAGCGAAGCATTGGGTCGAACGGGCGACGGCCGACATCACCCGGCTCGGACTCCAGCGGACCGCCTCGACCGAGCTGACGCCGAGCGAGTTTCGGATCGCGCAGCTGGCCGCGTCGGGGCTGACCAACCGCGAGGTCGCAGACAGGCTCTTCATCAGCGCAAAGACCGTGGAGGCGAACCTCGCGCGGGCGTACTCCAAGCTCGGCATCCGGTCGAGGGCCGAGCTCGGACGTGTGGTCGCGAGCCTCGGCCCGGACGGCTTCGCCAAGGGATCGCTGCTGTAGGTCGGGGGCTCGGGAGAGCGGAAGCCGGCTGCCGTGGGGAACCGGGAGCAACCACGTAGGGATTCCCCCGATGCGCCCGATGGTGCCGCGGATGACCGTGTCCTCTGACAACCGCCAACAGACCACCGCGCAAGGGAGGACGCCATGACTTCCGCCAAGACGAAATTCAGGGCCTGGCTCGTCGGCCTCGCGGCCGTGAGCGGGCTGGCCCTTTCCGCCGCGAACGCCCTGGCCGTCTTCCCGAACGATCAGGTGACCAACTACGCCGGCTGTCTGAATACAGCGGGCGCGGCGGCCGGGACTTTCTCGAGGGTCGCCGTCGGCGATGAGCCGTCCAGTCCTTGCGGCTCGAACCAGATGCTCGTCCATCTCAGTGGCGGCGACATCACGTCGGTCATCCCCGGACCGGGCCTCAGCGGGGGCGGTACAAACGGCCAGCGGCGACATCCCTGAATGGAACGGCACCAGCTGGTCGTGCGGCGTCGACAACGACACCACATACAGCAACGGCACTGGCCTCGACCTCCTCGGTACGACGTTCAGCGTCCAGCCCGGTTACCGCCTGCCGCAGACCTGCAGCGATGGCCAAGTCGCGAAATCGAACGGGACCACGTGGAGCTGCGCGGCGGACGTCGCGGGAGGCGCGGACGCCTGGATCGGCTCCCACAACGGGTTCATGAACATGGTGCCGAGGGCCGATGTCCTGGACGTTTCTGTGCCCGAGGGCAAGTTCACGCTTGTCGCGAAGGGCGTCGTTTTCGACGTCAGCCGAGACCAACACACAGACTGCATCCTGACCGCCGGCGAAGACGCGCAGGGGGTCCCGATCGCGATCGATGAGACGATGTTCGATACAGAAGACACGGGAGTGAGCGAAGTGTCGTTCACGCTGATGGCGACCAAGAGCCTGCCGGCAGGCGGCGCCACCGCCAGGATCATCTGTTCGAGCAGCGACGAGATTGGCGACGCCGAGGTCGGAATGGTCAAGCTGATCGCCACGCGGGTTGGCGATCTGCATTGAGTGACGCGCTGCATGAATCGCTGCCGACAGTTAGGCGGGAGGAGCGCGCCACCATGAGTCGCACTCAACGGAACCGTGCCATCGTCCTCGGCGGCAGCATGGCCGGTCTGCTCGCGACGCGGGTCCTCGCCGACGAATTCGGCGAGGTCCTGCTCGTCGACCGAGACCGGTTCTCCTCCGACCCGGAGTCCCGGAAGGGCGTCCCGCAGGCGCGTCACGTCCATGTCCTGCTGGCTCGAGGCCGGACGATCCTCGAGTCGCTGTTCCCGGGTCTCCTGGATGACCTGACGGCGGCCGGCGCAGTCTCCCTCGATTGGCCCCGCGACGTCCTGGTCGCGGCGCCGAGCGGCTGGGTGAATCGTGCCGCTCGCGGCGTCCGGATCACGTCCCTGCGGCGAGATCTCCTGGAGTTCGTGGTTCGCGAACGCGTCCTCCGGATTCCCGGCGTGCGGGCCATCGAGGAGACCGACGCCGTGGGGCTGCTCGCCGGGACGCGCTCCCGGGTCGACGGCGTGGCGATCCGGCCACGTGGCGCGGGCGACGTACGAGAGCTCGAGGGTGATCTCGTGGTCGACGCCACCGGTCGCGGCTCACACGCGCCCCGATGGCTGGAAGCATTGGGTTACCCGGCCCCGCACCAGGACACCGTGAACTCGTTCCTCGGCTACGCGAGCCGCCTCTACGAACCGAGCCGTCGGCCCGGCCGCGACTGGCTGGCGCTGTTTCTCCAGCCGCAGCCGCCCGACGGCAGCCGCGGAGCCGCGCTCTTTCCCGTGGACGGGGACCGCTGGCATGTCACGCTCGCGGGCGTCGGCGGGGACCACCCACCGACCGACGAAGTCGGGTTCCTCGACTTCGCGCGAAGCCTCCGCACGCCCGTGCTGTACGACGCGATCCGGGGTGCCACGCCGCTGACGTCGATTGCGGGCTATCGGCGAACCGAGAACCGCCTATGTCGCTTCGACGAGCTGCCGGAGTGGCCCGACGGTTTGCTCGTCGCGGGCGATGCTGTGTGCAGCTTCAACCCGATCTACGGCCAGGGGATGACGGTCGCGGCCGAAGGCGCCCTGGTCCTGCGCCGTTGGCTCTCCGACGGCGGCACGGCCCGGGCATTCCAGGGCGACCTGGCGAGCGCGGTCCGGACGCCGTGGCTGCTTGCAACCGGGGCGGACTTCCGATATCCGACGACCGAGGGCCGTGGCGGACGCCGCCCAGGAACGAAGCTGATCCACGCCTATCTCGAACGTCTCGACGCGACGGCACGCCACGACGAGGCGGTGGCGCATCAGTACATCCGGGTGCTCCAGATGCTCGCTCCGCCGAAGGTCCTTCTGGGGCCCGAGGTTGTGGCACGCACCCTCCGCGGACCGACTCAGCCCACCAGTGAGGTGCTCGGACGGCCGCCGACGAGACCGCGCCTGCCACACGTCGGCGAACAGGTCGACGAGCTCGACGGCGTTCGTCTGCGGCATCAGGAGCTGCGCCTCGGCCACGGCATCCGGTTGCACGCCGTCGAGGCCGGCAGCGGCCGACTCGTCGTGCTCCTTCACGGCTTCCCCGAGTTCTGGTATTCATGGCGTCGCCAGATTCCGGTGCTGGCTCGGGCGGGCTTTCACGTCGTCGCGGTCGACATGCGCGGCTACACGACGTCGACGAAACCGCGAGCGGTTTCGGCCTATCGGCTGTCCGAACTGACGCGAGACGTCGAGGGCGTGATCCACGCCCTCGGTGCGGCGTCCGCTGTCGTCGTCGGGCATGACTGGGGCGGCGCGGTGGCCTGGGAGCTCGCGCGTCGACGTCCCGATGTCGTCGACGCGCTGATGATCGTCAACGCGCCGCACCCGGCCCGCTTCGGCGAGAGTCTGCGAACGCTCGACCAGCTGCGCCGCAGCTGGTACATCGGGCTGAACCAGCTGCCGAGAATCGCCGAGGCCTGGGTCCGCTGGGGCGACTATCGGCTCATCCGTCGGCTCTTCCGCACGGCGCCATCGCGACGGGACGCATTCACGGCGGCCGACGTCCAGCGATACATCGAGGCCATCGACCGTCCGGGTGCCCTGACGGCCGCGCTCAAGGCCTACCGGGCGCTCGCGCTGAGCTTCCTCGAGCCCCGCGACGAACCGCGACCGATCGACAAGCCCGTGCTCGTCGTGTGGGGGGAGCAGGATCCCTTCCTGGGGCCGACGCTGGCACGGCCGGGTAGCAGGCTGGCCACGGATGTCCAACTGGAGCGTCTCGCTTCAGCGAGCCATTGGCCGCATCTCGAGGAGCCGGACGTCGTCAACGCGATGATGGTCGACTTCGTCGCCCGCGTCGCGCCCCCGGACATGAGGATCGAACGACCGGCCGTTTCGGTCGCGTGACCGGGAGGCCCGCTAGCGCGAGGTCGGCCTCAGGCTCGGCGGTGCGCGAGATCCGTCCAAGACGCTCTCCTGATTCAGGCGCACATGGGGCAGCGCAGTGATGACCCGATGACTCGTGCATTGGTGCTTGGAGGCGGAGGGTTCTCGGGCATCGCCTGGGAAGTGGGCGTGCTTCGGGGCCTGTCAGCGGCCGGGATCTCCGTGCTCGATTGCGACCTCGTCGTTGGCACGTCGGGGAGTGCGTACGTTGGATCGCGGGTGCTGGCGGCTGACGATTTCGACGGGATCAACGACTCGCGCACGTGGACTCCCCCTGCGGATGGACCGGCCTTGGCTCTGGCTTTGGGGTCGACGGCTGTGCGCGCGATCCGACTCACGCGGCGGCCCATCCTCCATTGGGCGGTCCCAGCGTTGATCGCGTGGCGCGCCGTCTACGCCATGGAGCAACTAGCCGCACGGCGCGGTTTCGGTGACGTTGCGAAACTCCGAAGAATCCCGGGTATGCGACGCGAGGGAGCCGTTCCGTCGGCTGAGCTGCTGCAGTTCGTTGGTTCGCTGGCTCGATTCGCCCCAACGCCGCCGCAAGAGCGCTGGATCAGTTACTGGGAAGCGGCTCTCGACGGAGCGGGCGGCTGGCCGGCGCGTGATCTGGTGATCGCGACGGTGAATACCACCGACGGCACGCGTGTCGCGTGGAACCGATCGGACGAGGTGTCGATCGCGCGAGCCGTCGCGGCGAGTACGTCGATCCCAGGCTTGTGCCAGCCGGTCACAATCGGTCGGGCCCACTACATCGATGGCGGTGGCCATTCGCCAACGAACGCCGATCTGGCTGCCGGGCATGATCATGTGCTTGTTGTGGCTCCGGTTGACCGAGGCCAGCTCGCGGCCGAGGTTGAAGGACTCCGCGCCAAAGGTTCAACCGTCTCGATCGTCTGCCCGAGCAGAGGCTCCAGGGAGCGGCTTGGCGTCGCGATCGGGGAACTCCTTGACGTGGCCAGGATCGGGCCCTCGAGGACCGCTGGCGAGGCGGACGGTCGCGCCGCGGCTGCGATGCTCCGAGACGCTGGCTGGCAATGAGCCGTCTAGGCGGAAAAGGGTCGCCTGGTGTCGGATCCGACCCCCGGGACGCGACTTCGGGTTCCTGCGAGGCGAACTGCTCCCAGGTGCGAGCGCTCAGCGGCGTCTGGGGGCCGGGCGAGGTGATCGCGACGTAGAGGGGCGAGAGGCCACCCAGCATCGTTAGCAACGCGAGCGGTCCCCAGCTAGGCCGTGGCACGCGGTTCTGCGTCCCGGATTGGCTGGTCGCCTCGGCTGGGGCTACGTCCGTAGCCACAGCGCGACACCGATCCAGGCGAAGCCGAGCGCGAGCAGGATCCCGAAGAGCGCCGAGCCGATCTGGCCGGCAGCTGGTGGGAGGAACTCAGCGACGAAGAACACGAAGAAAAACCCGGCCATCGCGGCGAGGGACAGGATGGCCGCCGGCCGTGGAAACACGTTGGCTTGGAACGTGGCAATGCCGGTCAACAACAACCCGAGGGTGAGAGCGATGCCGAGCACGAAGACGAGCGGGTGCTCCCCGGATGGCGTGTTGAGTGACGGATGGAGCAGCGGCGTCGCGGCAACGACGACGAGCAACAGGAGGCCGATCGAGAGCAGCGCGTGCCCCACCAGCCCGAGCGCGCCGGCGGCACCCGCCTGCGCCGCATACATGGCGGGGAGTGAGAGGAGCAGCAGCGCGGCCGCGGAAAGCAGCAGGGCTGCGACCTCCGATGAGAGTGCTTGACCGACGACCGGCTCGCGCGCGATCAGGATGATCGCCAGACCCAACGTCACGGCGCCACCGACGAGGACGGGGCCGCTCCAATGAATCGCGGTGCTCATGCGAACCAGCCCACCACGTTCCCTCCCGTCAGAGACCAAAACGCATCAGGATCATGCAGCTGAAGATGACCAGGAAGCCGATCAGCTCGAGGGACACGAGGCGCTTGACCCGATCGGTCGCCGCGGCGAGCTCAGGCGGCGGCGAGCCGTCCGGGCGCACGGGGACAGCGTCCATCCGGCGCAGCGCCGGCACGATGACGACGAGCCCGAACAGGTAGGTCAGGATCGTAACGCTGAGGGCCGTCAGCCAGGTCAGCCCGTAGGCCGAGCCGAGCAGGACGTCGAGGCTCTTGATCGGTCCCAGGATGGTGCCGCGGACAAAGCCCAGGATGATGATCAGGGGGACGACGGCCCGGAAGATCGGCGTCGCGCGGGACCCGATGTACGACGAGATCTCGCGCTGGGTCACGATCGGCAGCCGGTTGATGGCAGGGATCACGATGACGTCGAGCACGAGGGCGTTGCCGAACCACAGGATGCCGAGCAGGACCTGCAGCCACTGCACGGCGATGACGACCCAGTCCACGCCGATACCGTACGCGGCCACGGCGGCGGGTCCATCCCACGAATCTGGGATTCGTCGACTTGTCGAACCCGGAACCGGACACCACAATCGCGGTTGTGGCGACCATGCTTCCGGACCGACGCCTGTCGTTCGTGCGGCTGCTCCACCGCGACCTCGACCTGGCCGCCTATTTCGAGGAGGCCGATCGCGCCCTCAAGCGCTGCGTCCCCTTCGACGCGTCGTGCTGGTTGAGCCTTGACCCTGGTGGCTTGCTACCCACCGGCCACTTCTCACGCGAATATGGCTTCGACCATGGACGTGATCAAAGCGTGACCGGCAGTCCGCCGCCCCTGTCAATCGGTCGGCGTTCGCGTGCCCAGGCCAAGCGCGCCCCAATCCGGCGGGGGGTCGCTGACGGCAGGCGTCGCCGGATCCACGATCGCCTCGACCACGATGCCGGCGATCGTGTCGGCGGCATGATCGGCCGGCCAGCCGCGCACGTGGACGAGCTCCTCGAAGACCGTCGGCGTGGACAGGGCGAAGGCGACGTCGGCAGCCGGCTCGGCGGCCCCGGGCGTTCGCAGGCGCCCCTCGGCGTCAAGGCGGCGGCAGATTACCCACAGGTGCGTTCGTCGCATCGTGTCAACCTCCGCCAGCTGGGCGCCCAGGTCCTTGTCAATTCGGCGAGTCCGCAACGTGAAGGCGACGAGTGGCCAGCCTCGATCCCACAGCCTGAACGTTGCGTGCAGCATCCGGCGCAGGGCGGCCTCGCCATGCGGGCTGCCGAACACCGCCTCGAGCTCGTCGTACAGGCCGATCTCTCTCTGCATGTCGTCGATGGCCGCGAGGACGAGCCCCCGCTTCGAGCCGAAGTTGGAGTAGATCGTCTGGACCGACACCCCTGCCCGTTGGGCCACCTCGTCCACCCGTAGGTCGGATCCGCGCTTCACCATCTGGCGAGCCGTGCGGATGATGCGCTGACGGGTCGTTTGCGGTGGCATCGGTCCATCTTGACAGACTAGAACCACGTTCTAGTATGAGAACGTCGTTCTAGTACGGAGGTGGATCGTGTCGACCGCTCGAATTGCGTCGATGGCGGGCTGGCTGACCCTGGCGGCAATCCTGGCATCCGAGGTGGTCGTGCCATCGGTTCTGATCGGCCCTCCGCCAACAGGGTCGATCGATCGCGCCGTCGTCGAGGCGTACTACGCCCACGAAGCCCTGCTGCCGTTGGGCCTCATCGCGATCGCCACCATCATCGGGTTCCTCGTCTTCGTCACGGCCCTTAGGGAGGTGCTCGTGCGGCGCGAGGAGACGGCATTCTGGGCGAACGCCGGCTTCGCCTTCTCGCTGGTGGCCGCCGCTCTGCTTCTCGCCAGAACGGCGCTCCAGATGGCCCTCGTTCGCGGCGTCGCCGCGGGCAGCGACGTCATGCCGACGTTCTTCACCTGGGACTTCACGTACAACACCGCTCTGTACGCGATGGAGGCCAGCTATCCGCTGGCATTCGCGATCGCGATGAGGGCTTGGGCGGGAACACCACGCTGGCTCATCGGTCTGGCCGCGCTGGTGGCGGTCCTGCAGCTGGTCAACATGACTTCGCTCGTCGTCGGACTGCCGATGGCGATTACGCTGCCCGGAACTCTGGCATTCGTCGCCTGGTTTGCGGCAACCGCGTGGCAGGTCGGCCGGCTGGCACCGACCAGCAATCCGGCCCCCAGTCCGGCGATCGCCTGAGTACGAACGGGAGTTGCACCGAGCCCCCGAGTGGGCCGCACAAGCGGCGCCCGACAGGTGGTCCTTGGCCGTTCGATGCCATCAACCTGACCGGAATTTCGGTGTGAGCACCTGAAAAGGTCCATGGTGCCGTTCCCGGCAACGGAGTGATCGGCGTCGAACGAGCGTTCTAGTCGATCTGACCTCGTCGCTTGTCGACTTCTGCAGTTATCAGCTGTTCGAGCGTTGTGCTTCCGTTCTGGACGGGTGCGCGGTCACGTTCCCGAAATCCTCTTACGAATCGGTCGGTGGATCGGCTGCCTCGTCGCGCGGGATGTACGCCGGCGACCAACACGGCTGTCGGTCGCCGGGAGAG
>WNFU01003285.1_pt1 | contig 21458 bp, 34 predicted proteins | sample 5400121 | NCBI WGS metagenome assembly WNFU01 (sample SAMN13153360, study PRJNA577476) | soil metagenome | isolation source: 100 cm soil or saprolite under grassland replicate 1 | place: USA:California | collected 2016-06-15
TATCTGGCATTGAACAGGTTCTTTCCGTCGTCGAAGTTGTGTTCGTCGTGCGGGTACTTGCTGGATGAGTTGCCGCTGTCAGTTCGAGAGTGGGACTGTCTGGTATGCGGGGCGCATCACGACCGAGACATCAACGCGGCGATCAACATCAAATGATGGGTCAATACCTGCTGAAAACTACCCGGTCGGACGCCGGGAAAGTCACGCCTACGAGAAATGAGCGACGGCGTTCAGCGTAGGAATCCACAACTATACCGCTCCACGGTTAGTGGGGGAGAAGGTCAAGCGGACCAGGACTTCGAAGCCCTGAATCAGATTCTGCAAAATGTCGTTGCGCAGGTGGGGCGACTCTCACAGGCGCAGCGAAGTGGGCAGGCAAATTTGCCAAAACCTATACAGGAGCCGCAGAATATCCTCCATGGGTAAAGTGCTGCCGGAGATGGAAAGTATTCAGTCGCTGATCTGTTCTTTCTTCCGGAAGATTTTTGGAGATCTGAGACTGGGCGGGCCAACCTGGATTTAAATCTCTGGGCTGTAGTCAAGAAGGTAGGCGAGCTGACCTTCGATGGACGGAGCGAGCGGCTTGGGCATGAGCACAACAGCCCCCAGACATTGGGTGGATACTCGAGATAAGCTTTGTGGCAAATGAGACTGTGAGACTAAACCCCAACTTCAAACTACCCAACGGATCTATTATGGGGTGACGCAATGCTGAAGGAACAAAACCGGCCGACCTATGCCGAGCTCATCGGTGAGATCGTACAAAAGTCGCAGGATCCAATTTCTATTGAGGAAATCACGCGGCGCGTCGGGCATATCCGGCCTTCCAGGTCTCGCACTCCCAAAGGCACAATCCGTAACGCTATAATATACTGTGAGATGGTCACCCATGTAGGCCAGGGAAAATACGGGTGGTATCCTCGGTTGATTAATGGTAGCCGAGTTCGCGTACCACTCATCAGTTGCGATGGCTACTTAGAGAAGATTGTCTTCGATGATGAGGCGCAAAATCTTCTACGGACCCCGTCCTTTACCAGCGACAGCAAGCCGGTTGATCTTCGACTGCCGAACGGCGCCCATGCTTCGCTTCAATTGGAGCTCTCCCGCAACCGCGTATGGGAAACCGCGGCATCGCCAGAGCTTTGGCAATGGCTCAAGAAATGTAGTGCCGCAAGCGGGGATGCCCTGATCATCGAAGCCGTGGATACTGAGGCGCGATGTTATAGCGCTGTGTATGAGTCTCAGCGGAAACGGGACGCCGCAGCCATTCGCGATCGCACAAAAGAGATTGAAAACGTGTCCCTGGACTACGTCGAGGATCGTGATCTTTATCCCAGCCTGTTTGGCTTGGCCGAGCGCTTGCTAGCCAGAGGATACTACAAACATCCTGTTCCGCCAGAACCGATCTCATGCATCTGGAATCGAGTGGCCCCCGATCCAACCGAACAATCAGCATATGCTGATTGGGTAATCGGGAGACGGCAAGTTGGTGGTAATAAGAAGTCACGCTCTGTCTACCAACTTAAGATATTACTCTCTGAAAGCAACCCTCCAATTTGGCGCCGCGTACTTGCCACCGACACCACCACTCTGAATGATCTTCACTGGATCATCCAGCAAAGCATGGGGTGGACTGACTGCCATTTGCATCAGTTTATTATCGACGGTCAGTACTACAGCGATCCGGAGTTCGGTCTGCATGGTTGTGGGGCTGATATTCGTGATGAATGCAATATAACGCTGAGGGAGATCGGCGCGAAGAAGCCTGATCGATTCTTTTACGAGTATGATTTCGGTGATCGCTGGTTCCATGAAATCGTCATTGAGAAGATAGATCGCCTCAATTCGGATGGCTACTACCCTCAATGTATTGGTGGCGCACGGGCCTGTCCTCCGGAAGATTCCCATGGTGTTGACTGTTACGCCGATTTTCTCCGCGCGATTCAAGATCCAGGCCACTATGACCATGAGGAATCGCTTGTGTGGATCAAGGGTTACTTCGATCCCGAGCATTTCAATCTCGACTTGGTCAACAAGAAATTCAGATACGGAACACAGGAAGCGGGCAGAGGATCCAGAAAGCAATGACAAAACTCAAAGATCCCTGAACATGTTGCGATACACTATTCGAAAGATATAGCAATATTCAGAGTGGGATTATAGGCTGTAATCTTCAAAGGAGTTCCCGAAGGATTGAAGTCAGGGCAGTTGACGCCGTATACGTTCAGGTTGTATGACGCAATTACCCCGACGGCTAGCCCCTCCATAAAGGTATTCCTCCTCCATAAGCGAAAAAGATCCATACCAAAAAGAACCAGACGACTCCGGTTAGGATCCCGATTACCGCGAGTATGCATGTTTTTGTGTCATACGAGGAAGTCTAATGGACTCATGAGTCTTGAGACAAAGTCAAAGATGAATGGCAACACAAAACTGAGCAGCCCTGAGATCATCGCCACCCAGGCGATGATTCGCGTGAAGACTACTATCTTCGGTGGCTGATCAGCGTTTAACCGTTGGCTATGGGAAAAAGACATCTCTCCGATAACAAAAAAAAGCAAACACGACCCTCTGCAGTGAGGTCTGGCGAAGCCTTTAGGTCTTTGCTCGGGCCTTCGTAGCGCTCTTTTTGGTACTCTTCCTTGGCCGGCCACCTTTCACGCCATGAATTGCGCCCTTCGCGCCTTCTTTTTGCTGCTTCCGTTCCTTAGCGTCGAGGCGGCCGAATTCCTCGATGAGGCTCGCGACCTCCTCTCGCTGCCTATCACCCAGAATAATCACCTTGGCCTTACCAACAGCGAATTCGGCAAGCGCTAGGCAGGCGCTGCGAGCCATAACAAGAGATTTTGCGTGTTCTTCTCTCTTTTTCACCCTCGCCTTCTTAGGCATAGCTTTCCTCGCTCTCTCCACTTCCGGGCCAGTCTCACATTACTCGTGAAGCAAGAGCGCTGAAAATAATACTCGTAGCCGACGCATCGTCGGCCCCGCATCGAACCGACAGACCCCCGCCAGATCGGTTCGCGGAAGTGGAAGGAAATTCCGCTGTCGCCAGCCTCAATCATTTTGATGAGCTCCTTTCCACTGTCGATCCCCATTGCCTTAGCCATTTCAGCGGAGTTCCAAAGCTTCACCCTGAGGGGCAGGGGAGTCATGTCATATTTGATTGTTCTGATGGTTGGTATATATCCTCACTGCTCCCTGATTTTGCGCCGGAAGGGCCGTTAGTCCAGCGCCGTTTTCGCCGAATCTCACTCCATCCGGGATGGCAAGCTGTATTCGGCTCATTTTACTTCCTTATGTTTGTGGATAAAGTCGATCAGGATGGCCAACCGTTTCGAGTTTAGTTCCAGACCGACAAAGCGTCGGCCGTTCAGAAAAGCGTGTCTCCCAACCAGACCGCGGCCCATGCAGAGATCGCCGATGCACTGGTAGTCATGGTTCGCGCAGATCCATTCAATAATCGCCGCCTCGTCGAGGTCTTCAAGCTCTTTGTACCGCCGGCGGGAATAGTTATCCGTGGCATGGATAACGTAACACTTATTGGCCGATTTCTTATAATAAGTGGAGTTGTAGAACGTGACATGTTTATAGCGCTCGTGGCATCTTTCCAGGTAAAAGCCTAGATATTCCTTGCCCATCTCGATAAAAAGATATTCGGGCGCGATCTGATCGAGGCGGCAAAACAGCCGGTCGGAGAACCACTCAAAGCTGAAGGATGAGACCGTCTTATCAGCTTTCGTATAGAAGCTCTTTGCGTTGCCGGCATTCCACGGCGGATCAACGAAGATCGTATCGGCCTCGCGCATAAACTCCGGCATATCGTCGGTCCAGTCGCAGACTTTCACCAACGAATTGTTGGGCAACTCGATGATGCCTGACATATCATATTCCCGATGGACGCCGCCGTAATCCCAATCGCTCATGCCGCCTCCTCGTCTTCGACTATCTCCCACGACATCGAATACGCCGAGTTCTTGAATAGCTCGGCGACGCCGGTCAGTTGCTTATAGCGGTGGATGGTGTCCAGATCCATCTGGAGCCGTTCGGAAATCTCTTCTTCGGCCGCCCCGCCTTCGAGCATTCGCCGGATCAGTTCTGCATCTAAATCCACTTGGTGAACGCCGCGCGCGTCGTTGAACTGCTTGGTCGCAATCAGGCAATCGACCATAGTCAAATGGTCCAGATAGACGATCGGCACATAATCCATGTCGAGCCACTCGGGACCAGTCATTGAAGTCCGATGCGCTCCATCGACGATTACGAACATCTCCATTTCCTCATCGAAGATCGCCGGCACGGGGAAGCACCAACCATTGAACAGGATCGACTGCTCCAGTTCCCGCATCTTATTGCTGGGGACGAAATTAGGGTTGTAATTGTTCGGACGCAATAAATGCTTGGCGACCAGGACCGCACTTAAACAGGGCATTCGAATCGGCCCGCGCTTTTTGGATTCCAGCATGAAGTGCCGCAATTCATGCCGAATGCGGTAAAAATCCTCAATCGTATTGATAAAAATCGGCGTCATAAAACCTCGCTGTAGTAACGGATCAATTCCTCACGAGGGTCGGGCTTGTTGTCAATGGGAAGATTGTTTTCGTAATCCCCCAATATAAGCTGCCGACACTGCTGACGCGCCACATGCTCATTGACAAGATGGCGGGCGAACCGCCCGACGAAAATCTCTTTCTTCGTCGGGTCTGGATAGGTGTCCAGCAGGAAATCACGGTAGGCGATCCACGATTTGAAGTTCTTCGGCAGCTTGGCGCAGCGAAACAGCTTTGCGTTACGCCCGGCCTCCTGCGCGAGCGCGACGCCCTTTATACGTTTTAGTAATTTGTCGTAGGTCTTCGGCTCGAATTCTGGCAGGTCGCAGATGCTCTTAAAAGACCGCTCGTGAATAAGCGAGCTGACGCGCATTTCGCTGATCGGATAGCCCTTCTTAAACTGATAATCGTAGATCTTTGAGTAGCGCAGGCCTTCGTCGTAGATATAGCGCAAGACATCGTGAAAGTTCCAATCGTAGACTATATAGAGGGCGACATTTGAGCCTTTCTTGGTCGCCCAATAGATATTTTTCTCTCCAATACGGACGGGATTTTTGACCATCGCCCGCCAGCGGTTCGGCGACTCGCCGGCGGCGCGCAGTCCGACGAGAAAGGCCGCGCCGGTATAACAACGCTCGAAATTCTCGATGACGTCATAGAAGCCGAAGCCCTTGTTCTTATCGCGCACGGTCTGGTCTTCGAGCGCCCACATCCGGTGTTGAATCGCGAAGGGCTTTTTGGGGCGCATCCAGTCCTTATGCTTGCCAGCCTCCCAGCAAATCAACTGGCTTTCGGTGAGCGACGTCGCGTTAGTGAGCGCGAAAGGGATTTGCAGCCATATCTTCGCGATATTTTCCGGGAATAGATCCATGAGGTAGTCCACCTGGTCAATCGTACTTTGATAGACCACCTCTTCATCGAGAAAATATAGCCCGATCTTGCGCCCGCGCCGAAGGGCCTCGACCAGCGCGAGATGCGCCAGAACAGTCGAATCTTTGCCGCCGGAGATAGAAACAATAATCTGCTCGAATTGATCGAAGACAAACGACATCCGCTCACGCGCGGCTTCAAGCACATTCTTTGTATTGCTGTAAACTTGTCTGGGCATCCTTCAGCCTCCCGGCCCACTCGCGATAACGGGCCAGATACCATTGATCGACTTTCAGATCGGCGACCAGGACGTCAAAGATGCCCTGACGCGAAAGCGCCATGAAATCCGCGAAGTCGATGAAATTGTGACAGAACTCGAAGACCGTATAAGGCGCATTCGGATAGCTCGGTTCCTTGTAGGTCTGAAGAGTCTCGATCTTGAAGCGGTTGTTGCGCCCGACGTAATACCGGCGATCGGCGAATAAGCCGTCGACGCCAGCCTCAACGTGTTTGAGCTTCGCCTTGCCGCTCATCAGATAGAGATTGCGTGGGATCGTATGCGGGTCTTTGAGGCCGATATTCGCGACGAGTTCCTCTTTCTCAGCCTGATAGGCGGCTTTTGTTTTGGCGTCCGTTTCAACCGCGACGGCATTAAAAATAGCTTCGACGGGCGCGACCTCGATCCGGCTCTCGCCGAGGAGATCCCGGCTGAACTTCTCGCGCTTCCAACGGCTGCGCGTATCGAAGTCAAAGAGGACCATGAAGTCCTCGATTGAATCAATAAGCGGCAGACATTGGAAAATCAACTGGTGAGTAGTCTGATTTAGGCAGTGGCGAATGCAGTTATAGGTCAGATCGTATCGGTTCTGCGTCCGCAGGCACTCGTTGACCACGACCAGTGTCCTGTTGTTGATCTCCTGAAGCAGCCGGTAGAAAAACTTATACTGAATGATTTCGGCCCACTCGATTATTTCATGATTATCGAATGAGCATGAGGGCGCGAACTTCGCCGGCGAGAGGATGATAACCTTCTCAATCTCGCGCTCGGCGCAGTATTCCACGATCCGCCAGTCTTTCGCCTGGTTGTCGAGTCCGAGATAAATCATCAGTTCTTCGGGAATCTCCACTGCCATTGATTGGTCGGTATGCGCAGTTGAGCGAGGCGCTCGCCCTTCGCGCTGCAAAAAATTCTCAGGCTGCCGTCCTCGTGAATCTCCGCTTCTTCGTCGCCGATGTCTGATGGCGATATGCCGTATGGCAGAACCGCCGCAGCCCGCGCGGCCAATTCGTTCCACTGCTCTCGGACCTGCGTGATGATCAAAATATCGTCAAGATTTACAGGGTTAGCCATATCGTTGAATCTCCTCGAATTCCATACAAAATACCCGCCACATTTCCGGGAAGAGTTGGCGAAATCGCACTAGACGTCCCATGTGCAGTCCCGTGACGCCGATTGGCGGGCCGTTTCGGATCTTCTCTCGATCAATATCGTAGAAGGCCGGATAAGGCAGGCCGTGCAGGTCGATATAGGCCCATATTTCGGCTTTCGTCCAATTGCCGACGGGCGAGCAGACCGTAATGCCATCGGCTTTTCGCGTATACAGTTCGCCATTGCCTTTGATAACGAAAGCTCGGTGATTTCCCTCGCCTCGCCATCGCAGACCCCATACGGCGCCGCGCATCCCCTGCTCGCGGTGAAAGCGATTGATCGGCTCATAGAGCAGGGCTTTATTCAAGCGTTCGTCCTCGGCGTTATTCATGTTGGCGCCGTAGGGAATACCGTTCAGCCGATACCAATCATAGAGTGTGACGTCGGGGGCGATCTCCGTGAGCGATAGTCCCTCGGCGACCATCAGGTCTTTGAGCGCCAGGCAGTCAGGCCATTCGGCCAGCGGTCCCTGGTTGACCCAGGCGGCGCGCACAGCTGGCCGAAGGCGCCGCGCCAGGTCGCAGGCAACCAAAGAATCGACGCCGAAACTCACCGCTACATAGGAGGCGTCGCCGATCGTCTCAAAGAATTCGCATAATGTGGCGAGCGCCTTTGAGACGCGCAGGCCGATCACGCGCCGGTATGGCTCGGCGACAATTGGACGCCCATAATGAATCTTGCCCCTGATTCCATAATCAGCCCAGTCTTTTATTTTCCGCTCATGCGGCGTGATACAAACCTCGCCTGCGATCATATCAACCTCGCAGCGGCCGAACTGAGGCATATGCGCCAGGTTTCTTTTAGCCAGTAGGGGGGCGTCCAGCCCTGTTGTACTCCGACGCCCGCGTCCCACTCAACCGGGATTGGGCGCAATGGCTCGCCGGCTTCATTGTAGAGCGAAAATGGCTCATCGAGCGGTTCTACCGTCCACTCGGTGATGAAGCCGCATCCCCGCTTCGGCGCTTTGCCGAAAAACTGGACATAGGACAGCAGGCGTTCGATCTCGGTCTGATTGCCGACGCAGGTCGCCTCCCATCGCTCAGCGACATTGCGCCGCTCAGGGACGCGAAAGTTCATATACGGCCCGGCCAGCTCACTGGGATAACGCCGCGGGCGCTTTTCGCCCAGCGTCTGGCGCAGCGCCGGCATCGCGTATGGATTGTCCGACGTGCGGCGATGGATATGTGTCGAGCCTTTGGCGAGATTCACCGGGAAGAAATCCGTGGATGCCCACAGTGGCAAGCCGTCAATGAGCGCGGAGAGTTTTAGCGGCAGCGGCTGCCAAACCGGAGCGTCAACGCGCGGGAATGGCCGGCCGGCCAGGGCCTCGGTCACCATCGCCCAAGCCAGAATACCGTCCAGGGCAACCGGATCATTGCTCGCCACCGGCGTAGCTGTGCGCGCCGTGACGCGCAGCGCCCGGGTCGGGAGTCTCCCGACCCGGGCGCCGTATTGATCGAAGTCAGCCAAGTGGATCACGCCGCGCATAGCTTGACCTCCGTGCAAAATGTGGCGGCCATCAGCCCCTCGGCCAGGCGATCACGGCGCCCGCGCAGGTAGGTTGTATATTCATCGGCCCACTCGAAGCGTTCATCCTCCGGAAAGTCGGCCAGAAACCAGCTGTGCCCCTGCGCGCCGCGGGCTCCGATCCTGCCGCCCTCAGCCTGCCAATCGCGCAGCCCTTGCAGCGTCGCGCCGATAGTGAGTGAACGCGTAAACGGCTGCCATGCGACCTCGACCAGCACGGGCGTGTTAATGGCCAGTGTCTCGTAAGAGAAAATCATCTGGCCATCTTCTTTATCATTCCCGCCGATGCCGGAGCGCGTCCGTGTCGTCTCGGCCACCAGATCGAAGATAGATATGTCTGACCGCAGATCGCCATCTGTCTTGCGCTCGGTAATCTTATTGTTTTCCCGGCAAACGATCCAACTGGCCAGTGAGACCTGCGAGCGGGTCAGGAGGAACTGATCGAATGAGCCGCCGAGCGCGTCCACCATCGGATAACTCTCCCTGACAATGGCCTCATACAGATCACTCGCTGCCGGCGACTTCGCGCCCTTTTGCGTGTTGCCGCCGGAGTATAGAAACCTCTCGACGCCCACGGGCACAATCTGTCTGTCGGGTTGCAACCCAAGTTCGCCGAGCAGTCGCGTGGCCATAGGCTCGCGCAGCAGGTTATGTCGCAATGAATTATCGGAGATATTCGGAAGCTGGACGGCAAGGCCGGCGCCATTTTCCGCGGCGATGTCCGCAATCTGGCTGTCGGCCATTTGGCATACCTCCAGCTCGGTCTGTTGGATTTTCGCCTTGCGAGCATAATCCGCGCTGGCGGCCTTAATGCCGTCGGCCACCATACGCGCCGACATCACGATCAACTCAGGCGCCCGAAGGATCGCGGTAAGCGCAGCCGCTTGAATAGGCTTGGGCAGCGTGAAGAGCGCGGCCATCACGGCGTATCCGCTCTCCGGATACATCGCCAGCGCGAGTTTGCGAGCCATATAGCCCCAGGCGGTTGGGAGCGTGGAGCAGCTGGTCGCCGCGTCCGCCAGGCGGGTAGTTAAATATTGCTCGCCCCTCCGGATTTTGTGGGTCACGGTTGACAGCCCCCTAACGAGGCTGCAACCAACAAGTTATGTAACCAATTCTCGTGGTACTCAAAACCGTTCAAATCAGCAAATGGCGATTTTCGCTTCGGGTCTTCGCGGCGCACCCGAGCACTGTAAGAATGGAAATTCCAATACAATGCCATCGCCCGCAGGGCCAAACGCGCTTTTTCGCCGTCGCCGTGCAGATAGCGCCTGGCATAGAGAAGCCGATCCAGCCAGTTGATCAGGCGATCCACAGCGTTCGTCGTTCGATAAGCTTCCGGCATTTCATAAGCCAGTTTGTATTGTTCCCGCTTGGCGTACAATTTCTTGACGGCTTCCAAGACCGGGCCCTGCAACTCCTTGTCCGCCCATTCCACCAGCCGCCGGAGGCGTTGCGAGAATTGGCGTCGCGTCGTGGCTTGATAACAATGCCAAACCCGATCCAGAACCTCTTTGCGCAATGGGCCTCGGCAACGGTTCCGGATCTTCAAAACGCCGTGCAGGAAACACAGGATCAAGACAACGCCCGAAAACAAGCTCTGCCAAGCCAGTCTGGTCGAATGAAAACCATCCGTGCAAACGCCCTTTGGCGCGTAGTTCTTATCGAGTTTCCGCGCCTCTTGTTTGAATTCCCCGTAGGCCTCCTGAAGCTCGGGAGCTGTTTCATTCTTGGCCAAGCCGACTCCCAGAAAACATCCGCAGCCGACGGTCGTAGCGACCAGGACTTCTTCCCCATTGAGCCAGGTGATCTTTTCATCCGCCACCACCTGCTCAGGCAATTTCTTGGGGTCTTTGACCGTCGTGCCGAGGAGCGGATTGCGTCCGAGCGAAAGCCACATCCGATCCCAGTAATTGATGTCGTGTCCATAGATTTCCACCACCGTTTCAACTCCCAGGCCCCCTCCCATCAGACGAAGCCCCTTTTCAACATCATCCGTTCGTCCTACTCCATACGGCATGATGAAAGATGGGCGAATGGCCAAGACTTTCTTGCCAGCCTTCAATTTGATGCGGCGCACGAGGAGGTCCTGTTTTTTCTGATAGTAGCGCGAATGAAATTCGTAGCCTTCAGAAAATGCGGGCGGAAACAGTTCGGGATACTTCTCGAACTGTGCGGCCAGGAATTCTCGATACCGGTCTGGATCGGCAACACAAATGGAATATTGCTGTTCACAGTCGAAGGGCAAACAAATATGATTGCAGCGGGCGAATGTTCGTTCGGAAGTCTTCTTGGTTTCTTGCATACTCCAAGAGAGACATCAAAACGAATCGTTCGCCCAGTTTTTCAAAGATCTACATTTTTCAATGACTTAACCACCCCACAAAATCCGGAGGGGCGAGAAATATTGGTAGCGTTCTAGCCCGCTGAACAGTCCTTGGCCCTCGCCACCGTACATCAGCGGAAATTGTGCGGTGAAGAGCACGGCGACCAACTGCGCGCCGGTCAGCGTCTGGAGAAACGGGATATTGCTTTTGGCGACCGGGAAGCGCTGAAGCAAATCATTGATAGCGGGCTTGGCTGTCGCGTTTGACTGGCTCAATTGCTCGCGACTGAGAATCGTCAATTCCCTGGAGAAGAGCGTGGTGTTATTGGGCCCGGTGCTATTTGCGCCGGCCTCGCCGTGGGCGAGCGGCGTCGATGCGGTCATTACGAATCGAAACGGTCGAGGAACATTCGGATTCATTCGGATTGGTCTCCTTTTGTCGTTGAGCGACTATCAAGGCCGGTGTGAATTCCGGCCAGTTTCGTTTTACGGCGAGCTCGGACTCCAATCGAATAGTCTCTGTCAGTCCGATTTTCTGGGCGACCTGCTGACCTTTCAGCAGGCTCGTGGCGATATGCGCTTTGCTAAAGTCGAGCGAATAAATGCGCTCGATCAGATTCAGAGTGGATAGAAACACTGGCAGCGATAGCGCATGGTTGCCGGAGATGCCGCGCGTCGGATCGTGGATATACATAGAGCAGGTCTTGCCCCTTGATACTCTGGCGAACGGCCAAACCCGTTTTTTCGGGTCGGTCGTAAGGACGATCGCGCGCGGCTGATCGTGTGAGAGCGCGCGCAGAGCTTGCGACCAAGTTGGGCGCTCATCTGTCGCGCTTTCGACGCTGATAAGGGGAAAGACAACTCGCCCTTCGGTGGCCAGCAGTCCGCGATGCCAGTATTTGGGCTTCGACCAGAGGCCATAGCAGGGCGCGCAGATATAGCCATAGGCCAGCTCAAACAGAGCCGTAACGTTGCTGGTCGTGATATCCAGGATGTCCCGCTTGTACTGGCCTGGCCCGTCGAAGCCGCACAGGGCGCAAAGGCCGTCGTGTGGGCCATGAGGGGCGTCGGGGAAGATAAAGTGACTGATGGGTTTCACGGGCTGAGCGTAAACCCCTAGGGGTTTTGAGTCAAGAGAGAAATAGAGTATATTCATGCTCGACAGCAAGAAGGGGTCTCGGTCTGGCGATAGATCCGAGCCCTGTTGAGAATCCCTGAACGTTGAACGCTCACTCGCGGGCCCATCCGGGTCACGCTTGCTCGAAGTAGTCATAGTGGCATGCGGATTGGAACATCCGTATTGACGCTTGCCAGGCTTCCGAATCAGCCCTATATCGGCCAGGGTGTGATCTCCCAGCTCGCTCCAAGTTGAGCCTCCCCAATCGAACGTGGCCGGCCACGTCTTCCAATGGTCACATTGGCAGTTGTAATCTTCACAGCAAGGGCCGAACTCCTCGTCTATCGAGTTATAGATTTCCTCGAGGAGGTCATACCACTTGTCGCCCTCCAACTCCTGCTTGGAGTCTACGCGCACCACGTAGAAGTTGGGTCGGATCAAGATCGGAGACAGACGGATAAACTGCTTGCCGTCGCCCCACTTTGCCTCAACTAAATAAGGAGTGATTTTGTATTTCTGGCCCCATAAAGAGTCCTCAATCTGTTTCAGTTTCATTACCGGCGCCCTCCCGCGCCATATTTCCGCATTTGCCCTGGCTCTCCTCCTGCGCTTGTTTGCAAGACTCGCACGGTCGGCAATTCAACTCTATCTCGTCAGGCGTCGGCGCTCGGCCAATATCAACCCATTGGCCGCAGTGAACGCAGGAATAGCCCCACTTTTCCGGTTGCAGATGATGACGGTCGCAGCACGGCGTCAACCGCACCGTGCCGCCCGAGCGCAACTCCGCTTTCAATAGAACGAACACCTCAACGCTCATTCTTTGTCTCCGACATTGAATAGGCCGAGGTTTTCTTTTTCCCTTGGCGCTTCCCCGTCGCCGCCTCCATCTTCCCCACAACAACGACCGCGGAGCAGCGAGCGCAAATAAAATTGTTGGTCGCCTTCATTTCACTCATATACCCACTTTGTAAACGTTCGCACACACAGCCAGTGAAACGCGCCGCAGTAGCGGATAATGATGGGCTTCCAATACCAGGCGGTGACGTCGAATTGGATTTCAAACGACAGTCCAATCACCCTGCGCCCGTTGTAGCGACCGCGAGGCCATTTCATCTTCATTCTTTGTCTCCGACATCGAAATAGTCTTCAGTTGTATCTGGCTAGCCCTACCCGGCCTGCTTTGCGCATCGCTTCTCTAAGCCGGCGCGCCTGGCGCAGTTCCCTCATCGCTCTCGGCGTCTTTCTGATCAGGACCACCTCGGCTCCGGTAGGCTTACGCTGCTTCAGCTCATGATCGAAGATCAAAACAGAGCCGCACTTCAAGCACACGCTGATGCAGCCCGGATAAGGTTGTACGTCGTCGCCGAATATATATGTGGATCGGTCCAGCAACAGATTGCATTTGTAACAGTTTGAATCAGGCACTTTTGCTGACATCTTCCATCCCTTCAGTTCCGGCGTAACACTTCTTCCAGCGAACGGCCGCAATAAGTGCAACGCCCCTCACCCCACTTTGGCCCGCTCCATCTATGACGCGCGCCAACTCTTTTACCGGTCTTCGGACTGCGCCCTCCGAAGGTAGAGCACGACAGCAAATAGGGGCGGCATTTCTTCTGTTTCCGCGCTTTCCGCGATCTCTTATTCCAAAACTTGGCAGACTCGCGATTGGACCTGCGGAAGTCGTCTACCAATTTCACTATTGCCTCATCTCCCTCTTGCTTTGCGATTCTTCTGATGGCTTTGTCATCGCAGCCTTTCAGGATTTCCCACGCAAGCGATTCTTGTCCGTCATTCACCAGAACTAGCAGCGCGTAAATAATTCCCAAGTTAATACCGGCTTCAAAAGTATCCTCCGCGCGCAGCCTGGCATTTTCCGCTTCCAGTTCTCGCGCAAGAGCGATCAATTCTTGTTCCGCCGGATAATTAAGTGTTGAACTGCGCAGTTTGCGGTGCTCGGCTATCAGCGCGTCAACTCTGCTTTCTTTTCGTCCGCTCAATTGTCGCCCTCCTTATACTTTCAGGAACTCTGACCAACACTTGAAGTGCCACAGCCAGCCGTCCCACTTTCTATTACCGGTCCCCGGCTTGACCGTCGCGCCGCAGAGCCCGCATTTCCGCGAACTCTGTTTTTTGCAGCCTCTCATCAGTTTCATGGCCTTCTCAATCCTCGAAAAAGACGTCCGAAGCTCGAATGTCTTTGCCCCTTGTAATCAGTTCCAACGCGCGCAAATACGACAGCGCGGATGCTAAAAGAACCTCTGAAATGCCGTTCGATGGCGTCAGCGGCAAGGTTGAGTGTTTGACTCAACTCACCAGCGGGGTCAGCATCGAGTTCCGAGAGCAGCGGCACGATCTGCCTTTCCATCTTGAGCTGCGTTTCGCGCAGCATCTTCTGCGAGTGAGCGCGCTGCCGGAGTGGAGACGGGCGAGCGCTATCTTTGTCTTCCGCCCGCCCCGCCGCCCCGGTATCGGCCACGCCGGATGGCGTAAGACCTTTCAATCCCAGTCATTGATTACAACAAGCCTCCCGTCCGGTAGACTCAGCCCCCGCGCTTTATATTCCGCTTGGGCCTTAGCCCAGTTTTCCTTGACTATCTGCGGCACTGAAAAAACAACCGCACTGTCAAAGTAACGGGCGCGTCGTGGCGGGCAACGCAAAATACGATCCGGCAATGCAGGCACGCTCATTTCGTCCTGCAGGAAGCCGTCGTCTACAGCGAGGGGGATCACAAGGTACTCGTCCTTTGTTTCGTATTGGTCTCGCAATCCCAAATCTCTGATTTCGTCGGGCAGGTCAACGTATCCGTCTTCGTCTTCAATAGCAGGCGGATTCAGACAGCCATAGCCAAGCATGTTGTACAGTCCTTGTCCCATTATTCTCCTTTCGCTACCGTCCTATCTGTTGCCACCCGAAGGGGCGGCGGAAATAGCAGAGCCCGAACGAAGCCCCGGATGGGCGTTAGTGAGGGCGCGTCTCCGGCGGGCGGAGTTCCGGGAAAAAGCGCGCGGGGCATCTGTGTCCCCCCTCCTGTTTTTATCAACTTGCGAAGAAAAATATATCATACCCCTACAGACTTTTCAAGAAAACCCTGTATAGGACTACAACTTTTTCTTGACACTCCGGCCATTGCGACTACAATTGCGAAACGTTGTAGGGGGCGATATGGTATCGCCCGCATGAGAAAGGGAACCATGACAGCGCGACAGTTCGCCAACAAGACGGGCGCGGCTTACACGACGGTGATGCTGTGGCTCAAGCGCGGCATCATTCCGGGCGCTGAGCTGAAGGAAGATCAGCGCGGAGTTTACTGGGAGATACCAATATCGGCCCTGAAGACTTTCAAGAAACCCAAACTCGGAAGGCCGAAGAAATTGAAGAAGGATCAGTAAGACATGCCGATTATCAGAACGATCAAGTACGAAATGACTCCGCTCCCGGTGAAGGTCAAGCTCTGGAACTCGGACGAGATGGCCAGGGCGATGGGCATCCAGAGCGGCAAGAGGCTGATTGAGATGATCGAGCGCGGCGGAAGCGGAATTTCATACCACTTCCGCGAACCGGTCTGGGCAGGCTCGGTGAACTCGGAGCAGGGCCGGCGGATCGTCGGCTATGAGTATTACTTTCAACCGGAATCCTATAGGGCCAACATGAAACTGGCGAAGTGGAAGCAGAAGAGGCGGCGGATAAGCGAGGCCCGCCGAGATGATTCCGCCGCTGCGGCGAGTGCGGAGGGAATCGAACGAAAGGGGAGGTAATGGCCCGAGCACGATTTACTAAAGATGAGGCGGAAAGACTCGTCGGCGCTCGCGTCCGGACACGCGCCGACCTCACAGGTGTGCAGGCGGGGACGTTCGGCCAGGTTATCGGCCGGCGGGAAGCGGGCAGGGCGGGGGAGTACGATGTGATTGTCCGCTTCGATCCCATACTGACCACGCGGCCTGTGATCAAATGGCTATCGAAGTTTGACTTCCTTTCTTTCGCGCAGGAGGCGCCACATCATGAGTGATTTGCTCCCGGCGGGCTTTCGCAAACTGACTGTCCCCATGCCGCCGATGTTGCCGGACGTCGTCGGCGTAACCAGTGACCATCGTTTCTTCAGGCTCAATTATGAAGGCTCGAAGCCATACTGGTCCGACGGCCGCGCCGGCAGCACGTTCTCTTACTACGCGGCTTATGATCCGTACGTCAACCACCTAGCGCTGTCGATCCATCTGCTCGACGTCAGCCTCGGCCACGATGACGAGCCGCCAACACATTCGCTGCTCGTTGATCGCCAAGAGGCCGCAGTCTACGTCGGCGCCTACAACGAGGTACGCCATTTCCTTCAGTCGCAGCACCCGCCGCGCCGGCCGCCGACGCCGGAAGAGATCGAAGAAATGAACAGGTATCTTGCCGAAATGGAGCGGCTGAGTTTTGACCAGCTCCGCGAGCGCGGTATGTTCGAATTCCTGCTCGGGCCAAAGCCCTCGCAGCAGGACCGCTGCGCGGAGATGATCGTCTGGCTCGATGAGTTCATAACCGACGACCTCATTCAGTCTTATATGGCCGCAGCCGAAGCCGGCCGGGTTGAGGCATACTACTATCTGGACCGCTACCGGCTCATGATCGAACGCAGTAGTGAGATCAACACTTCATCGAACTGGACGAACTGACATTAATTGACATCATCTCCACCTAAGCCTGACGGCTATGGGTGGAGATTCCTACGCTGAACCCGCGTCGGATTCATATCTCGTAGGCGTAACTTTCCCGGCGCCCGACCGGGTAGGAGATTCGAATGAATCCCTGTTTTTTCACGGCGCCGTCGCCATTACATATGTTTGCAATTGTCGGCTTGCTTGGTTTTCGCTGTACCGAATTCATCTCCACCCAAGTTCGTGATACAGGTGAAGTATTCCTTCGCGGACTCAATAAGAGAATTGATTATGGAGAAACCAAAGCCGGGGCCGAAGAAAGCCGCGAAGAAAGGGGCGGCAAGCTGATACCAATATTTTCGGTTCTTCCCGTTCTCACTAAATCGCTCGAACGGCCGAACCTGCCACACAAAAGATTCTATTGGATCCTGGCGGTAGGGAAGTTGCCGCACTCTCACCTCTCACACAAGATCGATCTGTTGATTGAAGCTGTTAAAAGGCGCTACAGTCTGAGGTCCGACGCGATCGAGAGATTGGAGGCGATTCTTCGTTCTCATCCGACTGAAGCGCCGAACATCCTCGAGGCGAGAATACTCAAAATGGATCCTGAAGATGTCAGCCTCGTGGGCGACCTGCTGAGCGTCTTCGATTGACGGCGTGGCTATTGATGGAATTTGAGGCCGATGATCGTTGACGTCATTCGTCTGATAACGAGAAAACTAATCTTTTTGGTAACCGTTCAGGTGGGGTCTCTGGAAAATTGTGAACTAATGGACATCTCCAAAAAACCTGGCTAATCTGACGTGGTGCTGACGCTCGACCAAATCGGAATCTCTGAGGCCGACTGGAACCAGATGCTCGCCGCTGGCCGCGTCGCCATCATGTTTCTCCTCAAACAGAATCAACTCCTGGAGAACCGCAACTACACCTACCACCTCGAGGTCGAGAGGTTGAAAACCGAACTGGAACGGCTCAAAACACTAGAACTGGAAGTCGCCGCATTGCGCGAGCGGCTAGGGCAAAATTCTCAGAACTCATCCAAACCGCCCTCTTCTGATCCGCCCTCAGTTTCACGTCCGAACAACCGACAGCCGAGCGGTCGCAAGCGTGGCGGTCAACCTGGTCATCAAGGACGCGCTCGGAAATTATTGCCGGTTGAAGAGGTCGATACTGTGATCGAATTACGCCCAACCGCGTGTCAGCAGTGCGGGCACTTATTGATGGGCAATGATCCGGACCCGGCGCGTCATCAGGTCAGCGAGATTCCACCGGTCAAAGCCGAAGTCACCGAATACCGACAGCATCGATTGAGTTGCCCAGCCTGTGGAGAGGTCACCGCGGCCGAGTGGCCGGCTGAAATGCCGAGAGGAAGTTTCGGGCCGAGAGCGCAGGCGGTGGTCGGTGTCTCACTCTGGACCTTTGTGCGAGAGGAAGGCGTGGAACCGACCAATAATGATGCCGAACGCCCGTTGCGGCGTGCAGTGCTGTGGCGGCGAAAATCGTTCGGGACGCAGAGCGAAAGCGGCAGTCGCTTCGTTGAGCGGATTATGACGGTTGTCACAAGCCTGCGGCAACAAGACCGGGATGTGCTTGAGTATCTGACCTCAGCCTGTGCGTCTCTCAAAGGTGAGAGTGGCTCGATCTGTCTGGTTCCGGATTCTGGATGATCGTCTACACGGCGTCCGCCTCAAAAACGTGCTGGCCGGCCGTTTGATCATTGCTTACAACGAACATCCGCGTCCGTTGGTCTATAAACAAGTGACGAATGCCAATTTAAGAGACAATGACAGACACTGATAACTTGTCCCCCATACCGGAAGAAACAAAAAAGATCTTCGAAGAATTCTTCCTGTTCATCGAGTTGAACGGCCCAGGCCCCGAGCCCAAGACGGATGAGCCGTCGCTTTCTGCAGAAGAGCGGACTGAGCTTCAGATGTTCGAGCGTTTCCTCGATGAGTGCCGGGTGCCTGAGGACCTTAGAAGAAGGATCAAACGGCGGTACATCGAGGAAGAATTCATCAGGAGGAAAAAAAGAGGAATTATGACATGGGGGTGGAGGTTCATCTCTGCATTCATGTTGATTACGGGAATCCGCTTCTGGTGGTCCTCGCCAGTAGAATTTCCCGCTTATGCACTCTTGGTTTTCGTCATATTCAGCGCTCTGTTTTTTTGGGTAGGTCAAAAAATCGAAGATCAGAGGTATGAAATACAAATATTAAGGATTGTCTTAGTATCCATCTTAGGTTTAGGGAGCCTCATGTGGTGGCTTTCACCGAAAGAATTTCCCCCTCTTATGGCCCCGTATATCGTCATAACGAGCGCTCTGATTTTTTGGCTTGGTGAGAGAAGAAAGCATTGAATCTGCGCCTTGTAGACGTCCGCAACCTTAACAGCACTCGCGTCTCAAACAAGCGACCCCAAAGGAGATGAGAGAGGGTTTGCGCTGACGGCCCCCACCTGAACGGTTACTCTTTTTGCGGTTTCTACCTGCGTCTGATAACGAAAAACCAAACAAACCGCCTCCGGCGCGGCAAGGAAGGGTCGAGGGTTAACCGGTTGCCCACGAAGCAGATCCTCTCAGATTGACTGCCTGGCTGGGACCTGAACGGTTACATCCAGCCTGACCACTTATGTGGACCGGGCTGTGGGCGTAGGATGCTGTGTTTTAATTTTGCCTCGATGGTTGGGACAGCCAACTCGAGCCAAGTGCCCTGATATGTCGCAACGAACAAGTAAACAAGTCCTGAAACCCGTCAGGCATTCCAGCAACACGGCCCCCGATGTGGCTCGCCCTACCGATCAGATAAAACTTGGCCATCATCCGGCGCCTCCGCATCCCTTCGGTGAGGCCTTTCATGCGGAGGACGGTTACACCCAGACCGAGGTTCTACACCGCGCGCTCTCCGAACAGGACGGGAAGAGGGATGTTGCAGTGACGGGCATATGTGAAATGCTTGGTCGGAATCATGCGAGCCAGGAAATGATGGAGAGCACAAGGCAGCTGCGCGAGGCTCTGACGAGACTCGGCTTCGGAGCGGCTCTGCAAAGGCTGCCTCGACGATTCCCAACGAATTCAACAACCCGGAAGGGTAACCTCGCGGAGATCGTGCTGGCCGAGTATATTGTTACTGCCGCCGGCACCGAACTCCCGATCTATCGCCTTCATTTGATCTTGATGCGAACCCTGTGAGGGTCATCGTTGGCGAGGCTAAATATAGATCAACTTCAGACGCGCGCGTAGTGAGGGAATTGGTAGACTCTCTTGAGCGGTCACACAAAGGCGGCCTGCCGGCCTCGCTACAGTTCGTGGCGGACCGACTTTTCGAGACTGGGCAAGCGGCTCTCGGAGAGCGCGTTCTACAATGCGCGACGCTGTTCTTGCTTGGGCAGCTCAGGCTCGACTACGTGGGGCTGCTGCTGAGCGACACAAAGAGCGCCCGGCGGGTCAACAGCGCGACGCCAGATTCTTTGCAGCGCCTGGTGATGATCTCCCTCGGCGTCGAAGCGCCTGACTCGTTAGTTGATGACTGCTATCGGAATTTGGAGTGATGAATGTCTATCCCCGCTGAACGGGCGCGTGCGATTATCGCTGAGTTTCAAGCGACTCGAATTGAAAACCTGTTCGCGCAAGCCCACGCGAAGCACGTGCTCCACGAAGTGCAAGAGGAGCCGGCTAACTTCCCGGCTTTCGACCCGGCCCTCGACGACAAGGTTACGTTCGCCGGATACTCCCTACTTGGGGCCGGCTGTAGTCTCATCGAACAGGGGGACCGCGCCGAGGGGGCCGGCGCGCTGGAGCGCGGGGCCTCACTTCTGCAGTACGCTCATGGTCCACGGGCGGCGGTGGAGAGGGAGAGCGGCTTTCACGTAGTCGAAGAGCGGACGCCGGCCGCCCGTATTATCGGGGCGTATCTTCGCAAGGACATGTCCGCGCTGCTCGAGCGCCTCGACCAAGTGCTCCTGAGCGATCAGCCGTTTCCTGAAGAACAAGCGGAGTTGGACGAGTCGGCCATCACAGTCGCTGTCGCCCAGGCCGTTTCTTTGGCAGTCGAGTTCATCTTCACTGGAGCCCGGGACCTCCTCGGCCTCGCTGACGATCAACTTCGCGACGCGGGCATTGTGGCCGCCGCCGGTGGGCATCCGGCTTGGTGGTGGGCCGTGAGGCTCCTGCGTTTGATGCTGCAGGATCTCGATGGCGCCTCACCGTGGAATGTTCTCCCGCCCTACTTCGGTCCGGATTCCGCGGCGACACTTGGAAAGTACATCAAGCTCCTGGCCTTCTTAAAGCGCCCGGTCGCCGAGTTGTGGGTGTCACAGCGAGCTGCCCTGCCGCTCGCGCTGAACTTGGCGAACAATGGGGCGGTAATCAACCTGCGAACGAGCGCGGGTAAGACACGCGTGGCGGAGTTAGCAATCTTGCAGACCTTACTGGCCGAACCGGGAGCTCGAGTATTTTATCTTGCGCCTTTCCGCTCCCTTGCGCTCGAAGTCGAATACACGCTGGCGGCCTCCTTCACTGAGCTCGGCTATGGAGTTTTACACCTTTACGGCGGCGCTAGAGTCTCATCCGTGGACACGGAATTAGCTGCGGAGTCGGCAATCACAATCGCGACCCCAGAGAAAGCTCGATCACTTTTCCGGGCCGCGCCAGAGCTGTTTCAGGACGTGAAACTCGTGATCGTGGATGAGGGACACCTGATCGGACCATGAGAAGTTCGTTACGGTGAATCCGCAATGATGTAACGAGCTTCTCAGACCGGATAGGAGATGATGTCTTAAAGAGTCTTCGGCCGCCGACTCGCCCGAAGGTGGGAAATTGGCTTGATCAGATCAAATTTCAGGAAATGTACTTTTGTGACGTGATCAACATTTTTGAAAAATCATACGGTAAGGCCGCTCTTTACGAGGGCTACAACGTCCGCAAAAATGCAATCAACTCAGCACGCTCTTCGGCCGGAAGGCGCAGCCCGAACTCATGGCCTTTGATCGCGCGAGTCTCTGTACCCG
>WNFU01003288.1_pt1 | contig 21445 bp, 21 predicted proteins | sample 5400121 | NCBI WGS metagenome assembly WNFU01 (sample SAMN13153360, study PRJNA577476) | soil metagenome | isolation source: 100 cm soil or saprolite under grassland replicate 1 | place: USA:California | collected 2016-06-15
GCCTGGCCGAGCCATCCGGGGTGACCAGGACGATGGCCCCGAGTTCGCCTGGAAGCCGAGGACCCCGCCGTTGACGTAGGCGTTGCCCCGGCCGTCGACGACGATCTCGTTCCAGCTGTGCTCGGAGAGGCTGCTCAAGTCGGCGTGGGTGGTCAACGATCCGTCCGCCTCCCTACGCAGCAGCCGCTTGTTCGCGACGACGAGCAGGCTTCCGTCGGGCAGGAAGTCGATGCAGAACGGGAACGATCGCACGTCGGAGACGATCACCTCGCTCCTGCCGGTGAGGTCGATGGTCATGATATCCTGCGCGCCCCAGTCGGAGAACCACAGGCGATCGCCGTGCCAGCGTGGCGACTCTGGGAACGCCAGACCGGTCATCAGGGTGTGCAGTTCAGGCCGTGAAGCTGCCATAGTCATTCCTCCGTTCTACTTCGCGACTCGGTCACTGATGGGAGTAAACGTGCCGGACCATGGCCCGGATAGATCATGGTAGCTTTCAGCGATCGAATCGTGTTCCAGCTCCGGCTGACGGTAGCGCGGGCCTCAGTATCGACAAGCGTTGGCGGTGCCAAGTCGCCCGTAAACGCGCTGCCTTCATCCAGGACCAAGGCAATACTATCATCGGAATGTCCCGGCGTACTGATGATCGCACCCGCAATGCCAATACTCGCCAGGAATGCCCGACTGCCGTCGATGGCCAGCTGCAGGTTGTCATGCAGCGTGATGTCAACATACGGCGTGCCCGGTTTCATAAACGTCTTGAGCCGCGGGATCGCCGGGAGTTGTGGCTCCAGCACGATCAGCCGGACATCGCGCGCTTTGAGTTCCTGGGCCAGGCCGGCATGATCAGGGTGATAGTGGGTCACCAGCAAATAACCGATGTCCTGGAGAGGAATACCTGTGCGCCGGAGGGTGGCCATGAGCGTGGGCAGCGTCCCAGGCCAGCCGACATCAATCAGCAAGCGCGTGGTGCTCGACCCAAGCACGTAATAGTTGGTCGAAGCGTAGCCGACATTCACAATCGGGATCATCGCTGACTGCCCTCCGCCGGCGCCAACTCCTGGCGACCTGATGCACTAGCGTCATCAGGGTCGCCCGGCGATCCTGACGGCAAGATACACCCCAGACCATCATTGTACCGAGATTGGCGCCTTTCGAAAGGTCGATTCTTGCCCTTATACGCGTGGTTGGATGGCGGCGGCGCGGCGGATTGTGCCAGGCGTCACCCCGATATGCGTCGTGAACAAGCGCCCGAAGTGGCTGATATTCTCATAGCCAATCGACCAGGCGATCTCCGCGACGGTGTGCGTGCTCGTCAGGAGTAGCCGCTTGGCCAGCTCCATGCGGCGAGCAATCACGTATTGATGCGGCGCCAGACCTATGCTGGCCTTGAAACAGCGCGCGAAATGAAACGGGCTGAGGTGAACCAGAGCAGCCAGATCTTCGAGGGTTAGTTGTGTGCAAAGATTGGCTTCGATGAAATCGCAAACAGTTCGGATGGCTGTCTCGCTCAGTTTGCTGCCATTCAAAGTGGCATCTGGCAGCTCAATACCGCAGTAGTTGACCAACAGCCGACCCGCCAGGAGATGCGCCAGGCTGCTTGCTTGAATATCAGATGAAGAACGATGGTTTCCTTTCATCTCAGCCTCCTGCAGATAGTCCTTGTGCGGCATAAGCAGGCAGTTGAAATGCCTCGAACGCGCGCGTCAGCGTCTGCGCCAGAGAAAGATGCCAGATTTGCAGATCATCGGTGGGAGAGTGTACTGCCTATACGCGCCAGGCATCAATACTGCCCCAGCGTTCCCTGCCGCCTTGCTGCGCGCTCGCACAGGGCATAGATCAGCCAGCCGCCCAGCACATACACCGCAGAGTGCGCCAGCAACGTCAGTAGACTGCCGTCGGCAAGCAGCGTATCCAGCGAGACGTCTTCGAGCGCCACCCGGCGCATCAGCGTGATGCCATGCGTGGTCGGAAAGGCCAGGCCGATGATCCGCAGCCAGGCCGGCATCAGCGCCACGGGCACCACCGTCCCATTGACGAACAGAATCAGATCCTGGAGCAGATCCGCGATCGCACGCACGTTCTTGAACAGCAGCGCGGCGCCGCCCAGCAGGAAGCTGAACCCGAACAGCCCGGTCAATGTGAACGCAATGATCAGCAGCACATCCCAGCGCACCTGCAGCCGAATGCCGACCAGCAGCACCAGCACCGCCGCCGAAAGGAAGACGGTGATCGTTGCGACGATCAGAATGGCGAATACGCGACCAAGTAAGAGCAGCCCGGACGACACCGGGCTCATGTACATCTGCTCCAGCGTACCCGTCATCGCCTCCCCGGCGATGCTGTCATTCACCTGGAAGAGGATAATCCTGGCGTAGAAGGTCATCATCCAGCCGGGTAAGACGAAGGCCATCTGCTGCGGGTCGATCGTGCCCATCCCCAGGAAGAAGCCGATCGCCAGGAACACAATGCCGCGCTGAAGCATTTCGGCCAGCGAGTTATATCGGTAGCTCCACAGATGGATCAGCGCTTTGTAGGCTTCATTGCCCATCACACGAACTGTCGTCGTCATTGGTATGTGCCTCCGATTAGCCCTGGCTTTCGATCAGCTGGACGAACACATCCTCGAGATCCGGCTCGATACGATTCACAGAAACCAGCGGTAAGCCCAGATCGCGTATGTGAGCGAGCACTCTATACAGTGAGTCTTGATCATCCAAGGTGCCTGCGAGCACGGTCCCGTTCTCTACGGAGGCCGGCGTGAGGCCCGCTAAGCGTGCCGAGGAGTGGCCGTTCAGATGTCCAGCAACCTTGATCTGATACTGCTCGGCCTGAAAGAGCGAGAGCAGCTCCGCCATCGGCTTGTCGGCGAGTAGCCGGCCTTTGCGCATCACCGCCACACGATCGCAGACGGTCTGGACCATGTCCAGCTGATGCGAGGTCAGAATAATAGTCTTCCCTTGCTCGCACGCAAGCTTCGTCACCCAATGCTGAACTGTCCGCGCAGCCTGCACGTCGAGCCCGAGCGTTGGCTCGTCGAGCAGGACGATCGGCGGATCGGCAATCAGCGCACAGGCAATCGCGACTTTCTGCTGCATCCCACGTGAGAACTGGCGAAGAGGGTCGTGGCGCCGCTCCCATACATCGAGCTCGCGCAGCAGCCGCTCGCCGCGTGTTTTGAGTGTTGGGCCTGTGCATCCCTTCAATCTGCCAAAATACATCAGGTTTTGCCACGCCGAGAGCCGCCAGTAGACATTGCGGGTGCCTTCCAGCACCGCCCCGATCTGGCGCATGACGGCGCTCCGCTCGCGCGCGACGTCGTGATTATTCACGCGGATGCTGCCGGTGGTCGGCGTGATCAGGCCGCAGATCATCTTGATGGTGGTGGTTTTGCCGGCGCCATTGGGGCCGAGAAAGCCCAGCACTTCTCCCGGTTCGACGATCAGGTTCAGGTTATCCACCGCCGCCGCCTGCGCGTTGCCCGCCTGGCGATAGGTTTTGGAGAGTTTGCGGATTTCGATCGCTGCCAGCATAGGTAGCTCCTGGTATTCTTGTCTGGAACAAGAATACGCATTATCGCAACTCGCAGCATGTTCAAAGCCTGCAACCTGCGACCGGCGACCTGCGAGCTGCTGCCAGGGCCGTAACCTACCGAAGCGCCTGCTTTTAGAAAGAGCATACACAAATGCCGGGTGATAGCGTGTCACCCGATCGGGTGAATGGCGGGGGTGATTGGTAGGGGTGATAGTACGGGAAACACAATCTCGGCCAGGTAGTCAGCAGCGATCCGCGAAGAACACGAATAGTGTGACGAGATAGCCACACATTCGCGTCAGTTCGTCTGCATTCGGGGATTCTCGATTGGTGCTCTAGAGAAGCTGTAGCTGCCTGGCTCGCTCGATCGCCGTGACGCGGCTATGCACGCCAAGTTTGTCGTAGATACGCTTGATATGGGTTTTGACCGTGTTCACCGAGACCACCAACTCGCTCGCGATCTCCTGATTCGAGAGGCCGGCGGCGATCAGACGCAACACGCGCAGCTCGCGCTCACTCAACGCTTCAAGGAGTGCTGAGGACTGAGGACTGAGGACTGAGTAGCGAGCCTGCGCTGCCTCAATCCTCAGTCCTCGGCCCTTAGTCCTGGCGAAGGCGGCCAGAAGTTTCATGATGTAACGCGGTGCGATACTTCGCGCTCCTGCTTCACGTAATAATGTAGCCATCGGCTCGGCCTTCTCGACGAACGTGTGGAGATAGCCCTCTGGTGCCGCGAGTGCCAGCGCTCGGCCGAGCGTATCGAGCGCCGCAGGAAGGCTACCGTGCGCCTGGAACGCGAGCGCCTGGAGCGTCATCGTGCTGAGCGCCCCCCACATCCACCCCGCGGCCTCGTAGCTACGGAGCAGCTGCTCCAGCACCACTAGTGCGTCGCCGGGCTTGCCCTGCGTAATCAGTAAGGATGCCAGGATCGCGTAGCCGTCGCGGTGACGGCTCACATCGCCGTCGACCGCGATCGTGCGCTCTTGCGCCCATCGTGCGACCGCATCAAGGTTGCCCTCGGCAAGCCACAGCCGCGCTCGCGTGACGGCAATGCGCTCGGCGGCCCACCCGATCTTCTTGTTGCGCAGACTCCGATCGGCGCCGCTCGTGGTTCTCAACGCGCTGGCGGCGAGCTGTTCTGCATACTCGATGGTCTCAAGCGCAGCGCCCAAGTTGTCCTGCGCCAACTGGAGCTGCGCCAGGTAATAGTAACCGTCTAACAGATGCTGCAGGTGGCCCCATTGCTGGCACAGCTCGATCCCTTGTGTCACATGTGTCGCAGCAGCACCCCGATCCTCCCATTCGAGCAACACGCCGCTCAGGTAGACATGCGCCTTGCCTGCGTTGAGAACTGGTCGCCCCTGCTGAGAGGCGTAGTGCAGCGCCTCCTGATAGATGGCAGCTGCCTGGCGGAGCTGGCCCATACGCCCGTGCAGCTGGCCGAGGCTTCCAAGCGCGACGACGACAACGTCGGCGTATCCGCCGGCTTTGCCAGTGGCGATTGCTTGGGCGAAGGCCTGCTGCGCCGCCGCCGTGTCGAACAGCTCTTCGGCGGCATAGGCGTCGCCGAGATTCAGCGCTGTCTGGCCCAACAAGAGCAAGTTGGTCTCGGGCAATCGCTCAATCGCGCGGCGAGAGAGTTCGACGGCGGCGGCATGGTCGCCAACATTGATCGCGACTGTCGCACGGGCGGCGTCGATCAAGACAGCCAACTCTTCCCGCTCAGAGGACTGAGCGCTCGTCACAGTGGCCAGCGCAGCTTCCGCGTCGCGCAACTTGGGCTCGACCTCGGCGAGTCGGCTGGCGACCAGCATGGCCCAGGCATACGCGACCGAGAGCCGTGGGCGCACGCGCACCAGGGCGGCCGGTAAGGCTTGCAGCCAGCCGCGCACCGCACGAGCCTCGCCAGACGTCAGCATCCGCTCGGCGTGTTCCTCGACGAGCCGCGCAGCGCAAGCATGATCAGCGGCTGCCAGGGCGTGATTGATTGCCTCGGCGATCAACCCGTTCCGCTCGTGCCAGAGAGCTGCCTGACGATGGAGCTCAGGTATACGCTCGGCGTAGGTTGTGCGGAGCTGGCTGCGCAGAAATCCGGCAAACAGCTGGTGATAACGATACCAGCGCCGCTCCTGATCGAGCGGGACGATGAAGAGGTTGGCGCGCTCCAGATGCTCCAACACCAATTGAGAATTGAGAATTGAGAATTGAGAAAACTGCGGCTGTCTTCGACCGTTCTCAATTCTCAATTCTGCATTCTCAATTCCGAGAACGGCATCACACAATGGCCCGCACAGGCGATCGAGAATCGACGTCTGAAGCAGGAATGACTGTATGTGTGGAGGCTGGCGATCGAAGACCTCCTCGGTCAGGTAGTCCAGGATGTAACGCTGGCCGCCGGCGAAGGTCTTGATGAACTCGTCGACGTCGTCACGATTGTGCAGCGAGAGGGCTGCCAGTTGCAACCCGGCGATCCAGCCTTCAGTACGCGCTGCCAACGCCGCGACACGATCATCCGAGATATCCAGCCGCATGGTCTGCTGCAGGAACAGCGTCGTTTCGTCTGCTGAAAACCGCAGATCGTCGGCTGTGATCTCGACCAACTGGTCGCGAGCGCGCAGCCCAGCGAGGGGCAGCGGCGGAGTCGCACGGCTGGCTACGACTAGATGGACATGTGAAGGCAGCCGATCGAGCAAGAGTGCGACGCCGCGGTGGATCTCCGGCGCCTCAATCATGTGATAATCGTCGAGGATCAACGCGCATTCCGTCGAGAGATGGGCAAGGTCGTTGATCAACGCAGTCAGCACCGCCTCGATCGGCGCCGGCTGTGTGGAGCAGAGCAAGGCCAGGGCCACGTGGCTGATGCCATCGTGCAGCCCTTCGAACGCTGCGAGGAAGTAGCGCCAGAAACGCGTGGGGTCGTTGTCGCCCTCATCGAGGGACACCCAGCCCAAGCGGAGAGCGGAGAACGTAGAGTGTAGAGCGAGTGCGTCGTGAACCCGTTCTACGCTCTGCGCTCTCCGCTCTAGGCTCTGGAGCCAGGCGGCCAGCAACATGGTCTTGCCGAAGCCGGCGGGGGCCGAGAGCAGCGTCAGTTTGCGGCGCAAGCCCTGACTGAGCCGCGCGATCAGGTGGGGGCGCGGCACCAGGCCGGGACGGGCCGGCGGGGGCGATAGTTTTGTCGTGAGCAGCGGAGGCACCAGTGACATGCCACCTCCTGCGGAGCGCCGCTCGACGCCTCAAGAGCCTTGCCTGGCTGGCTCAACCGCTGGCGCAACTGGCGGACGAAACGCCGCGGCGCCCTGTCAGCCATGTGCTGGCCTGCCAAGGCTCCTGCTCGGCAAGCCAGGTGAGCGGCGGCCCAGGAAGGATATTATACCGTATCGCCAGGCTGCCGTCGGGAGGATGCCATTTCACACTGGTGGGCTGACAGTAGCAGTTAGTGCGCGGACGTGATTGCCAGGGGGCGTAAGAAGCCCTGGCGCTTTGGCCCAGGGAGTCATCACCACCGGTTCCAGTGCAGCACTGCTTCCAACGGTTTGCGAGCAGCGGGCTTGAAGGTGGTTCCCAGTGTGTACGCGACGGGGATGAGCCCGACTTGCATGACCTGCTCGTAGGGGATGCCCAGCACCTCGGCCGCCTCCTGCTCAAAGTCGAGATGCAGGGTTGTCAGGACCGTGCCCAGGCCACGTGACCGCGCGGCCAGCATGAAACTCCAGGTCGCAGGCCAGATCCCACCCCAGTGCGCGGCCTGCCGAGTAGCAGACAGTTTCTCGGCACGGCCCTCGACGCAGGGTATGACGTGGACTGGAACCTCGTGCAGATGTGCGGTCAGGTATCGCGGTGTGTCGGCTATCCTGGTTAGGTATGCCGCCTCCTGCTCATCGGCGGCCGCGGCGATCATGTGCTTCAAGATATCCTCCTGACCGCCTGGAGAGCCGGTGCTTTTGCGATAGAGGGCTGCTAAGGCCTCACGCTGCGAGGGATCGGTCACGACAATAAAGTGCCAGTTCTGCATGCCGCCTGGGGTCGGCGCCTGCACAGCCAGGGACAGGCATTCGCGGATCACTTCCGGCTCGACCGGGCGCGTGAGATCCAAGCGCTTGCGCACGGCGCGGGTCGTGGTCAGCAGTTCATCAATCGATAGATCGAGCATGGGCACGATGGCATTTCCTTTCGCTTGATCATCATCCGTTGCGTACTGCGCGCTTCATTCGTTGATCGCAGATTTCGCCCTGTCTTCCTTCTTGAGCCAGGTGTCGAAGTTCATTAGGCCAGGATGCTGTCTGCGCAGCGCAACGATATCCGTCGTGTAGCCGACCTGGTTAAGGAACTCGAATGCGCTAGCGATCTGCGCGTTTTGCTGGCGAACAGTCTCAACTGGAATCTGAGTATAGCGGATCGAGCGTCCGGTCGCACGGCTGATGGCCGCGGCTACCTGCGTCGGCGTGAGCGCATCTCCTGCGATCTCGATGGTTTTGCCCAGATACTCGTCCGGGTGCTCGAACGCCAACGCCGCGAACGCGCCAATGTCATCGGCGGCGATCAGCCCGATCGCTACGTCCGGCTGGAATGCGATTGCGAACGTGCCGCTTGGCACGCCGTAACGCGAACCGAGCAGGTCGTCCATGAACAGGCATGGACGTAAAATCGTCGTGGGCAGGCCGAGGGTATGAACATACTGCTCAATCTCCCACTTGTTGCCATCGCCGCCGACGCGGGCCAGCTCCTGTGCGCTTTGTACTGAGCTGTAGACGAGGTGCTGGATGGAGGCCGCCCTGGCTACGTCGGCGATCTGCTTGCCCTGGCGGACCTCGTCGACGCTGGCCTGCACACTGAAGACACCGTAGACGCCCTGCATGGCTGCCGCCAACGAAGCCGGATCGTCATAATCGCCCTGGACGACCAGAGCGCCAGCCTGATGCAGTGCTTGTGCCGCCGGCTTATCGGGGTCGCGGGTAAATGCCCGAACACGCCAGCCGCGTATCAGCAGATGGCGGGCTGTTGCGCCGCCCTGCCGGCCGGTTGCTCCCAGGACTAACACGGTCTTTTTCATAGCGGTCATGATGCTCCCCTATCTCTACTGCCATCCAGCCTACTGGATGGCCGGATAGAATGGCAATTCCCAATTCCCACACTTGCCAGAAGTATAGGCCATCTGACACAATGAATGCAAATCATAATAGTCATAATATTATGAAGAGTGTGCATATGAACTTCTCACAACTTCAGTCGTTCGTCGCCCTCGCCGACATGGGAAGTTTCACCGAAGCAGCCGATGCAGTGAGCCTGACCCAATCGGCGGTGAGCCATGCGCTCTCAGCCCTCGAACGCGAATTAGGCGTGACGCTCCTCGAGCGCAACCGCAAAGGCGTCGTGGCCCTCACCACCGTCGGCCAAACGATCATCCCCCACGTGCGTGCGCTCCTGGCACAAGCTGAGGCGATCGAGCAAGCAGCAAAGGCTGCACACGGCCTGGCGATCGGGAAACTGCGAGTGGGCAATACGCTGTGCCTCTGTCCAGGCGTGCTCGCCAGTGTGCTGACTTGTTTTCAGCAGCAGTATCCGGAGATGGAAGTGGTGCTGTTTGAAGGCACGATGCAAGAAGTGGGGGAGTGGCTTGTGAGCAGCATCATTGATGTCGGGTTCGTGCCCCTCCCGGCCATAGGGATGGACAGCACGCTCATCACGATGGACGAGCTGTGTGTGGTGGTTGCATCTGGGCATCATCTGCACGCTCAACGGGCCGTGACTTCTAGCGACCTGCGTGAAGAAGGTTTTATCCGGCCAAAGAGCGAATGCTCATTTCAGCTCATGGAGCTGGCTGGTCTTGAGCCGAGCACTGTCAGGCGCTCAATTCGCTATCAGGCTAGTGACAGCGCCACGATCCTGGCGATGGTCCGTGAAGGCCTGGGGATTACGCTCTTGCCGCGCATGATGCTGCCGACAAAGGTAGAGGGCGTGGTTGCGCTTCCGCAAACGCCGGCGCATAGCTGTCCAAGAGCCACGGGTCGGCCACCGGCAACACGACGAAGTAGGCGACCAGCCAGACCAGCAGCCCATACGCAAGCCCCGCCACCACCGGTATCCCAAAATCCGAGGGCAGCTGCAGCCAGCGCCGCGTCACGATACCGAAGATTGCGCCGAGCAGCATCGCGATGATCAGGTGGATCAACGTGCCGATCAGCACCGGCAGAGCGGCGAAGCCTGCCTGTGCGGCCGCCTGCGCTCCGAGTACGACAATGGCGATCGCTTTGGCTTCGTGCCAGATATCCTGTCGCTGCGTGACCGAAACCAGCGCTGCGACCAGTGCCATCGCCAGACCACCGGCCAACCCCGCGAGTGCGCCGCACAGACCGATGACATCCGGCAGCCGCGAGACCACCACCCGTGTAGGACGTGCTACAGAACCCATCGAGACTCTCCCGTGCTCCTAATCCCCAATCGATGCTACGCTTGATTTGCGTCACCGAGCGCTGCGCTGGTCAGATCCCAACTGTGATCAGGTTTGATATCCGCGCTTGAACCCTTGGTCTGAGAGTAGACTGATTCGCCAGCGCCCATACGCCACGAAGGCTGCCAACCCGGCGACAACCACATTGAGGACGGCGTTACCGATCTCGCCGCGTAAGATGTGGAAGACGATCGCGCCGAGCATCACCAGCATAAGGCCGAATGCAGCGAGCGGGGTCAGCCGGGGTTGAATGCGGGTCAGCCCCGGTAGGATCAACCCCATAGCCGCAAGCAGTTCCGCCGCGCCAGTGATAGCGTGCAGCCATGGCGACAGATCGTACATCCATTGGAGTGGCGCTGGCAGATTGGGCGGGAGCACGAAGTGGATCGCACCTGTGGCTGTCACAAACACGGCCAATAGGACTTGCAGAACCCATAATAGCTTGTTCATAAGCGTGAGCTCCTCATGTGGCAATGAACAGCTTTCCTGGTCGCTGTCATTGCGAAAACTCGTACGATCGTGCGTCGCTCCGGCAGTGAGCACGGACAGTGGGCTTTGGTCCAAGTGCTGGACGAGCAATGCATCGTTATTGGGCTTTTGTGAACCTCTGGATGATCGGTATCCAGAAAAAGACCATATAGCCCACCACCAACCCGCTGAGGATGAAGGTTCGGATTGCGAGTGGCAGCGTCAGCAGTACGTCGCCAAACAGCAACGAGATCAGGGTGACGACCGGATAGACTCCAATCCACGCCAGCACGAACAGACGTCCGCCATGGAAGCCAGTTTGATTATCTTGCGACATCGAAATCCTCCACCTGGGCAAATGCCCATCCTTGTCCTTTGCCCCGGCTATCTGTGTCACAACCGACTGTGTCGGTGTACCGGGAGAGCCGTATCCCCGCGGCTAGTAGCTTGTCTTTATATAGTATGCCAGATCTGATATACTGGTACAAGAAGGTATTTTATACTAGTAGTAAGTCATACCAGGCTAGACAGAGGGCAAGCACGATGCGGCGCGATGATAGCGAGCACACGAGGCGGATGGAGTTAGCCAGTTTCCTGCGCACACGGCGCGAACGCCTGCGACCCGAACACGTCGGACTGCCACTACGACCAAGACGCCGTACGCCCGGCCTCAGGCGTGAGGAAGTCGCCGAATTGATCGGCATTGGCGTAACATGGTACACCTGGTTGGAGCAAGCACGACCGATCCACGTCTCGGCAGACGTAGTAGAACAGTTGGCGCGGGTCTTCCGATTGAGCGAGGATGAACGAGCCTATCTCTTTCAGCTGGCACAGCGAACCCTGCCACTAACGCTATCTGAACCGCACGACGTGGTACGACCGGTCTTCCGTGATGTATTGACCGCACTTGAACCCTCGCCTGCCCACATTCGTGATCGCAGCTGGAACGTGCTGGCGTGGAACCGCGCAGAGTCGTTTCTCGTTGACTGGCACGCTTACCCAGCGAGCGAGCGCAACATTGTCTGGCATCACTTTACCAATCCCACATTTCGCCGTATCATGGTGAACTGGGAGCGCGAAGCCCGCAGTGTGCTTTCCGAGTTCCGCATGGAGAGCGGGCACCACGCTGAGGATGCTTGGTTCACGAGTCTGATCGGGCAACTGCACGAGCGAAGCGCAGAGTTTCGTGATTGGTGGTCGCTGCATGAGGTACGGCGCGAGCGTGAGCTGCCGATTGAACTCCAGCATCCCGATGTTGGGCGCCTGATACTCCAACCAGTGACGGTCGTGTTCGCGACTGAACCGCAGCTCGCGATGCGCATCCTGATGCCACTGCCAGAGGCGGATACAACCGCCAAGCTCCACGCGTTGATGCAAGCGGCAGAGAGGGGTTAACCCACGCGGCGGGATCGCCCCCGCCCAGGTTAACCTCACTCGGTGCTCGTCGTTCAGGCGCAACGGCGCGTTCTCGCCGGCTCAATTCACGCTCGCTCCCCTTGCTTGCCTGTGCCGAGGTCACGCCTGCCTGCCTTGGAAATGAGCAACAGCACGCCGACGACCCCATAGCAAAGACCACGGCGCCGGCTACAAGCGAGGCGCTCAGACCTCTGACGAAGGCCTCACGCCGCATCGGCGAGCCGCTCGCCTGCTTCCGCCATTCACACAGTCGGATCGCACATGCCTCAGAGCTTCACCACTCCTGCGCGTATCGCCACAAGTGCTGCCTGGGTTCGGTCAGCCACACCCAGCTTTGAGAAAATGATGCTCACGTAGTTCTTCACCGTACCCTCCGAGAGAAACAGCCTTTGGGCGATGTCTGCGTTGCACAATCCGCTCGCCAGCAGCCCAAGCACGTCGCGTTCGCGTTCGCTCAGCTGGCTGATCAGTTTTCGGTTCTCCAACACCTGATCCGGTTGATCGGCCACGTGTTTGAGAAGCTTCGCAGCCACTTGCGGATCAATATGGCTCCATCCCTGCATCGTCTCCCGGATCGCTTTGAGTAACTCTTCCTGGGGCGTATCCTTCAACACATAGCCCGCCGCTCCAGCGCGTATCGCATCAATCACCCAGTCCTCGTCAGCATAGGTCGTCAACACCAGGATGCGCGCATCTGGGAATTGGTCACGAATCGCCTTGGTTGCCTGGATCCCGTTCATCCGCGGCATTTTGAGATCCATCAGCACTAGGTCCGGCTGGGTTGTTCGTGTCAGCTCGAGCGCATCGGCTCCGTTGTTGGCGACGCCAACCACCTCGATGTGTGGGACGCCGTCCAGAATGGCGCGTAACCCCTCGCAGACGATCGCCTGGTCGTCACAAATCAGCAGACGTATCGTTCCCTGCGCCTCCGTGCTCATTGGTTGCCTCCGTAGGAAAAGGAGATCTGTGCGCCCTTCCCGACCTGGCTTGTAACCGCCAGACAGCCGCCGATCATCTCGGCGCGCTCGCGCATCCCCAGCAAGCCATACTGCTCGGAAGCTGCGCCACCATTCAGATCAAACCCGCATCCGTCATCGCGGATGATCAGTCCTAATTGATCGCCATCCTGCTTCAGGATCAGCTGGGCATGTTGCGCCTGGGCATGCTCGGCGATGTTGGTGAGCGCTTCCTGAGCAATCCGGTACACACACTGCTGGACCTCACCTCCATAATCGTCCAGATCGGGATCGATAGTCAGCTCAAGTCCAAAGTCAAACCGAGTGGCGTAGGATTCGGCCAGAGCGCGCACGGCCAGGGCCAGCCCCAGATCGTCGAGCGGCTTGGCGCGCAGCTCTTTGAGCGCCCGGCGACTTTCGCTCAGCCCTTCACGGACGGCTTGCAGCGCGTGGCTGAGCAGCGCGTTCGCCCGCTCCACGTCCAGGCGCAGCATGGCCCGCAAGCCTTCCAGCTCGACGGCAACCCCGCTCAGCGTGTGGGCCAAGACGTCGTGCAATTCGCGCGCCATCCTGTTGCGTTCGCGGCTGATCGTCAGTTGCTCCAGCGTAGAGGCGTAGAGCGCCAGGCGCGTATTGGCCTCGCTCAGGCGCTGCCGCTGCTCGCGCTGGACGTTCATCAGCTGCACAATCATCTGCCCGACCAGCAAGAAGATAATCGTCTGGACAACAATGATACCCACAAGTGAACTCGCGATCGACTCCTGGAACAGCGTGGTTCGCGACACCAGAGCGATGTTGAGCACACTCGTCAGCGCACAGAACACGACCACCTGGCGCATCGCATACTGCCAGCTCAGCACGACCAGCGGGATCAACAGCAAGATGATCTGCCGCCAGAGCAGCACTTGTGCAAATAGTTCTGGAGCAGTGTTGGCGGTGGCGTGCAGGCTCATGACGTTCATGTTCACGAACGGATCGAGGATCGGTCCTGCCGCTGCCCAGACAATGCCAATCGGGAGATACAAGGATTTGAGGGTTCGCTGCAGGGCAGGAACCGACAAATACACCAACAACAGCCCAGGCTCCAGGAGGCTAAACACAGCCAGCGTGACGACTGCGGGTGGTGGTGGAGCAGGGGCAACAAGCCAATGCGTGAGCCCGAGCGCGGTGATAGCCACCTGCATGCCGATGAACAGGCGAAAGCTTGGCAAGAGGCCGGGTTCTACTTCTCTAATCGGTTTCATGGCTTGGATCATACCATAGACCGGTTCTTCTTGATAGTGACGCTGGCAATTTGTTGCTATGACCATGGTCACAACAAAAAGATTACCCAGGTCATAGCGGTCCCTTACCCCAGGCACTACAAAACACTCCGCTTTTTGCTTATCCTACGTAGCGTTCCAGCATCGTTCCGCATGATAAGGATGGAGATAGGTGAAGAGCGGTTTTCTCTGAAAGGAGCACGATTGATGCATTGGTTCGCACATCACCACCACAGCGAATCGAGCGAGGCGGCGGCCAAATAGACACACGGGCTGATCCTCAATCTGGGCTGGCGCTACGACCTGATGGGATGGTTCTTCGACACGTTCCTGTTCCGCGGCAAGTTGCACGAGCTGAGGCAGAGAACCGCCAACCTGGCCGGCATTCAAGGTGGAGAGACGGTGCTGGATGTGGGCTGCGGCACGGGAACGCTGGCGATCGAAGTCCAGAGCCGCGTTGGCAGAGCGGGCCGCGTCTTCGGCGTTGACCCAGCTCCACAGCAGATCGCCCGTGCTCGCTCGAAAGCTGCTCGGCACCAGGTGCCGATCGAGTTCCAGATCGGGGTGATCGAGCAGCTCCCCTTTCCCGATCAGACGTTCGATGTGGTGCTCTCTACCCTGATGATGCATCATTTGCCTGCGAGCCTCAAGCATCAGGGACTGGCTGAAATCGCCCGCGTGCTCAAAGTCGGCGGGCGCCTGGTGATTGCCGATTTCAAGCGCAAGCAGGAACGGGTGGGCCAGGCGGCGCGCTTTCACGCCGGGGGGAGCAGTATGCACGATCTGGCTGCCCTCGTCAGGGAAGCCGGTTTCGAACATCTGGAAACGGAGGAGATGCGGCTCCCACGCTTCTCTGCATTCCCAGGAGCAGGCTTTCTCAGGGCACACAAAAGCTGATTATCCCAAACGGGATGGTTTTTCTTTACTAGGAGATGAGAGCTATGAGTAACAATCGATCACATGAAACCACCACGCGGCCCCCCTCTCGTGCCAGTCGGGCTGCAGATCAAGGGCTGCCACTCTCAGAACCGATCATCGATCTGCAGCAGGTCGTCAAGACCTACGAGTCCGCCTCCCAGCCCTTCACTGCGCTTCGAGAGGTCAGCCTACAGATCCAGGCCGGCGAGTTTGTCGCCGTGGTCGGCAAATCCGGCAGTGGCAAGACCACGCTGCTCAATCTCCTCGCCGGCATCGACCGCCCCACCAGCGGAGTGGTCTCGGTTGCTGGTAGTAGGCTGCACGCACTCTCAGAGTCGCAGCTTGCGGAGTGGCGTGGCAGGACGATTGGCCTGGTGTTCCAGTTCTTCCAACTGCTGCCGACCTTGACAGTGGCCGAGAACGTGATGCTGCCGATGGAGTTCGCAACGATCGTTCCAGCGGCTGAGCGCCAGAGCAAGGCGCTCGCACTCCTCTCTCGCGTCGGTATCCAGGATCAGGCCGACAAGTTGCCTGCTACTCTGTCGGGCGGCCAGCAGCAGCGCGCCGCGATTGCCCGCGCGCTGGCCAACGATCCGCCGCTCCTGCTGGCCGACGAGCCGACCGGCAATCTCGATTCGGCGACCGGCACGTCGATCCTGGAGCTGTTCGCCACTCTGAACGCTGAGGGGCGCACCATCGTTATGGTGACCCACGAGCGCGATATCAGCGGCTACATCAGCCAGCAACTCACGCTCCTCGACGGCCGCGTCGCCGATGGGGCTCAGCCGGAGGCGGATCATATTGAGTCAGCGGAGGTGAGGCTATGACACGGCTACTATTCGTCAAGCTGCTCAGGGATCTGCGAGGAACATGGGCGCGGATCGTGTTGATGATCCTCGCCCTGAGCATTACCGTGGTGATGTTCAGTGCCGTGTTGTACATTTGGGGCATTTCTGCCCGCGAGATGCCGCGCGACTACTTGAGCACCAATCCGGCCTCGGCGACCATTTTGCTCGAAGGAGATCGTGACGGTGATCAGCTGGCAGCTATTTCGGCCGAAGCCCGCACGCAGCCAGGGATCATCGATGCAACGTGGCGAACCCAATTCAAGATCCTGATACAAGGGCGAGATGGCGGGTGGAGTCCCTACCCGCTCCAAATCTTTGTTGCCGCGCCCGACGACCCGATGCGAGTGGAAACCTTCACGGTCGAGCATGGCAACTGGCCGCCTGCCGCCGGAGAGATCCTGGTCGACCAAGGATCGCTCGATCTGCTGAAGCTGGCAGTTGGAGACACGCTGGTTGTTCAGGCGCCGAATGGTACACCAGCATCGCTGCGGATCAGCGGGGTAGTACACAACGCGGGGATAACTCCGGCCTTCCAGGAACAAACAGGGCATGCCTATATGTCCGCGGCATCCCTGCCAAGTCTGGGAAAGCCCGTCGCTCTGGATGCGCTGAAGATCCAGGTGGCCGACCAGCCGGGTGGAACCACACCGAGCCGTAACCGAGAGACCATAGTGGCTGCCGCACGTGATCTGGCCCTCTGGCTCCAGCAAACCTATGGCGTGGCGGTCGACGAGATCCAGGTTCCGGCACCGTATCAGCATCCTCACCAGCAGCAAATGAACACGCTGATGCAGGGACTGTTCACCTTTGGACTGGCCGGCCTGCTGCTCAGCGCGATCCTGGTCGCCACCATGCTCAATGGACTGTTTACCCAGCAAATTCCGCAGATCGGGATCATGAAGGCGATCGGCGCACGCTCGGGGCGGGTGCTGCAGGTGTACCTGCTGATGACGCTGCTCATCGCCGCCGCGTCGACTGCCCTGGCGATCCTGCCAGGGATCAGCATGAGCCGCGCCCTGGCTCCCGAATTGCTCTCTTTGCTGGGCATCGAGGCCGAGAGCCTCACGGCGCCCTGGTGGATGTACCTGGTGGTCGTCGCCGCGGGCATCGGCGTGCCGCTGCTATTCGCTCTGACATCGGTGGTCAGGACGAGCCGCACGACCGTCCGGGAGGCGCTCGACGAGCGCGGCGTCGACCGCCGCGGAGACATCTCGACGCGCTTTGACGCCGGGCTTGGCCGGCTGCGAGGCCTTGACCGCACGACTGTTTTGGCGTTCCGCAACATCTTCCGGCGCCGGGCGCGGTTCCTGCTGTCTGTCGGGCTGCTGGCTGGCGCTGGCGCGGTGTTCATCGCCGGGATGTCGACCATGGCCGCCTTCCAGGCATTTTTGGATCGAGAAAAGGAGTTGCGCCGCTGGGATGTTGAAGTGCAACTTGCCGACAGCGATCAGGTCTCGGCAGTCGCAGTGACAGACCTGCTGGCAGCAATACCAAATGTGACACACGTGGAGGGATGGAACATCGTACAAACGAGCGTTATGGCGCCCGGTCAGCAGTTCAGCATCACCCGCACCTATCCCGACCAGGGACACGGCAGCATCGCCGTGACCGTCGTTCCCCCGGCCAGCTCGCTCGTGGATCCGCCTCCTATCCTGGAAGGCCGCGGGCTGCGCCCCGATGAGAGAGGTGCCATCGTGATTAGTAAGGCAGGACTTCCAGAAGAACTCACCACTGTTCGCAGCGGCGACACCATTCAATTGGAAATTGGCGAGAGTCTCACCAATTGGCAGGTGGTTGGCATCGCCGAGCCGGTGGGCGGGCGCGGGGACATCTTCATTACCCAGGCAGGCTATGAGGCAGCTACGGGCGTGAGCCAACCCAGTCTGCTGCGCATCGTGACCGATACCCACGACGAGCAGACCCGAACAACCGTCGCTCAAGCGGCCGAGCGTATCCTGACGGAGGCGGGGTTCGTGGTGCGCTCTGCGGCGTCGGTCAGTCGGGCCCAGGCCGTCAGCGTCGGCCATATGCTGCCCCTCATCCTGGTTTTTCTGGGAGTCTCCATTGGTATGAGTGTGGTTGGGTTTGCCGGGCTGACCTCGACGATGAGCACCAATGTGCTCGAGCGCACCCGTGAATTCGGGGTGATGAGCGCGATTGGGGCGCCAGCCTCCACTGTGCGCCGCCTGGTCGTTCTGGAAGGCATCTTTACCGCGGTGGTCAGCTTCCTGATCGCGGCAATGCTTGCTCCGCTTCTCACGGCGCTCATGATCAGCAATCTTGATCTGCCCGTGGGCGCACCCTTCCAGATCTCGGGAGTGGGAGTCGTGGTTTGGATTGTCTTGGTCGTGGTTGGCGCGGTGCTGGCTACCCTGGCGCCCGCATCGCGGGCATCGCGGCTGACCGTGCGCGAAGCACTCGCATACTTGTGAGGCGGAATAACACCAGGAGACAAATACAATGACACAGAAAGTCATTACTGTCATCGTCGTGATCGTTGTCGTTGCGTTGTGCGCGTCGGCAGTGATCTACGCTCCAAGTCTTGGCGAGATTATTCAGCGCCTACATCCGATACCGCAACACTAACGAGCCAACTCATCAGGCGGACACAGCCAGGTCTAAGCAGTCAGGAGGATGGAACTGATGCACTCGCTTCGCGCTTTGCTCTCAGAGTTCGGCTGGCGACGCCGCGCGTTCTCACTCGTCGTGCTGCTCACCCTTGGGTTATTTGGGTTAGTCGCCGTGGTGGACGGATCTGAAATGTTGGCCGCCGGCCTCGACCACCGCATCCACGACTTCACGTTCTCGTTCCTCTTCGCGACGGCCGCAGCGGGGGTCCTCGCCCAGCTCCAGACGCCGTCGAAGAATGTCGCTGGTCAGTTGATGACACTGATACCCTGGGTCGCGCTGGGGCTCGCCTTTGCCCTCACGAACACCTGGGTTCCGTGGGATCTGGTTGCGATTTTCGGCGTATTAACGCTCGTTGCAACATTTCTTCACCCAACTGGGCGCGATCTCTTTCGTTCGTCCAGCGTCTCGCGCGTGAATCGGGTGATGCTCGCACTGGTCATCATCGCGGCCGTGCCGCTGCTGGCATTCGCGTCCACCAACATCGGGCTGCAGCGGAGCGTCTCCAACGAGCATGCCGCCCTCGGCCACTACGGTTTCATGGCCGCCTTCAGCTTCACCGTCATGGGTGTGGGCCTGTTGGCGAGCCTGCGGCCTGACGGCTGGTGGCTCTCGGCGTGGGTCGCCGGCCTGCTCGGAGCCCTGTTCGGCCTCGCCTCGGTGGTGTTCCCGGACGTCGACTCGAGTCTCGGCCCGATCTGGGCACTCGCGGCGATTGCCTGGGGCGTCGTGTTCGTCGCGGTGGCCGAACTCACCCAGGACGCGGAGAGCCCGACGCTGCTCGGTTCATGGGGCATAGTATCGAAGTCGGAACGCGGTTGAGAAGATGGCGAACAGGATGGTCGAGAAGGTCGGGCGCGACATCGTCTCCAAGGTCAGCTCTCTGCGGCCTCGCTCAGCAGCTTTCGGATGACGTCGCTGAGCTGCTGCTGCGCTCGGGCGGCGTGCTCACCTCGATGCACGGGCGGCGAACCGCGGCGCCATGGCGCTGGAGTCACTGAAGCACCATGGCGCGGGCAGCGTCGCACTGCTGGAAACCGTGCGCATTAAAGGCCAGGCGCTGCGGGTGATCGGCGTGCTGGCGCCGAAGGGCGACACCCTGGGCGGTGGCGAGCACGTCGGCTCGGCGGACGACCAGGCATTCGTGCCGCTCAGCGCGGCCCAACAGCGGCTGTTCGGCGCGCGCACTCGACGGCAATGGGCGGCAGGTGCAGTCGATCGGGCTGTCGGTGATCAAGAGCCAGGATATCAATGCAGTGCAGGCGCAGATCTCAGCGCTGCTGCGCGAGCGGCATCAGCTCAAGGCCGATGGCACGGCAGACGACTTCCGTTTCTTCAACCAAATCCAGTTGCTTGGCACCTTGACAACGATCACGCGGTGATGACGGCGTTCCTAGCGGCGGTGGCGGGCATCTCGCTGCTGGTCGGCGGCATCGGGATTATGCACATCATGCTGGTGAGCATGACCTCGCGCACCCGCGAGATCGGGTTGCGCAAGGCGGTGGGTGCGCGCAGCCGGGACATTCGGCTGCAGTTCATCGTCGAAACGCTGGTGTTGAGCCTGGCGGGGGCTGATCGGCCTGGCCCTCGTCGGCCGCTAAGCCAGGCTCGACCTGCTGTCGCTGGGCGAACTCACCCGCGCGGCCAGAAACTCCTCCCAGGTTCGGCGGCCCACAGCCCTCTCCGGGTTCAGGTTCGCGCCAGCCCGGAACGCGCGGGCGGCCTTGCCTGGCAGCCAGACCGGAATGATCGGCCGGTGGTGGTGACTGGCCCGCAGGTAGGAGCGCAGCAGCTCGGCCATCTCGTACACCCGCGGCCCGGCCATGTCATCCACCAGCCCGGCCGGCGTGCCAAGCGCAAGTTCCACGAGCCGGTCCGCCACCTCGCCGGCGTCGATGGGCTGGAACTGGAACCCCGCCGGGACCGGTATCACAGGTAGCCTGGCCATCTGCCGCGCCACCATCAGGATCAGGTCATAGAACTGGGTGGCGCGCAGCGTCGTCCAGGGCAGGCCGGAGTCGGCCACGGCCCGCTCTGCGGCTAGCTTGGACCCGAAGTAGCCAAACATCGCGCGGTCAATACCGCTGGCGAGGGGGATGGTGTCGGCGCCGACGACCGAGATGTAGAGTAGGTGCCGCGCCCCGGCCCGCGACGCGGCCCGTACCAGGTGCCGCGCTTTGTCCTCGTCGCCCTTGCTACTGCCCGCGCAATGCACGATGATCTCGGTGCCCTCCACCGCCTCTTCGATCCCCCCGCCCGTGGCCAGGTCACCCCTCACGAACTCGATACCCTCCCCGCCCTCCTTGATACCCTCTCCGCCTTCGCGGCTGCGTCGGCTGAGCACTCGGACGACGCGACCGGCGTTGAGCAGCCGCGAGACGACGAGCCGCCCCAGGGTGCCCGTGCCGCCGGTGACCAGGATGGGTGACGTCACTGCTTCCTCCTACTCTGATGAGCCGTCCCGCGAAGGCCAGTTCCCCCTCGCCCGCGAGAACTGATCATCGCCGCGCGCGGGCGCGCGGAACTGGCACGCAGCAGGACGAGTTGGTTTCCTTCGGCAGGTCGCCTCGTGTCCATGCCGTTCCGAGCGCCTGGAGGGCGCCCATGACACTAGGCACGCTTATCATCGACTCGCTGATTCGAGCTTTCATCGTATCTCCTTGTCACATCCGTCGTGTGTGGGGTCATGTCTATGACACCTGACAACGAGAGGATGTGACCGATGGACCAGAACGAGTGGCTGGCAGACCGCTTCGAGGAGCAGCGGGCCCTTCGGCGGGCAGTGGCCTACCGGATGCTCGGCTCGCTCACTGAGGCCGACGACGCCGTCCAGGACACTTGGCTGCGCCTCAGCCGGGCAGGAGCGAGCGAGGTCGAAAACCTCGGCGGGTGGTTGACCGTTTCATTCAAGCCTGCATTACCGGCGATTTGGTTATTGTTTCTCTCCTTCGTGTGGTCACAACA
>WNFU01008528.1_pt1 | contig 21437 bp, 20 predicted proteins | sample 5400121 | NCBI WGS metagenome assembly WNFU01 (sample SAMN13153360, study PRJNA577476) | soil metagenome | isolation source: 100 cm soil or saprolite under grassland replicate 1 | place: USA:California | collected 2016-06-15
TGCGCGACCCCATCGGCTGTCCGTTCTCCGCCACCGCGTCGACGCCCATGACTCCCACTGCATCGGTACGAGCTAAAACCGCGTCGAAGTCACACAACTCGCCGTGGAGAGCGACCGGAAGACCGGTTCGCCGCAGTAGCGAGAGCCGCTAGGCATTTCCAGGGTCTTCGACGCGCGTCCTTGCCAATCGACTTGCCAATGGCCTGCGCGTGAAACGGTGAAGCTCGAAACCGGCTTGGAAAGGGAAGCCGACGCCCGGACTCGAACCGAGGACCCCTTCATTACGAGAACGATCCGTCACGTGACGTCACGTGACGTGCAATTCCTCGCAGTGACCGATTTGCAGGCATTCCCTGTCTCGCACGCTGCCTGCCATGTCAACGCGTGCAAACGCGTTCGAGGCTGTTCGTTGGGGCGCCACCAGAACCCCTGCAACGCCCGGTCGTCCTGAAAGAAGCCGACGCCCAGATTCGAACTGGGGACCCCTTCATTACGAGTGAAGGAGAGCGGTCATTCGCTGTCACAGGCTGTCGTCGCAGCCCACACGTCTATGCGGAAACACGACGACAGGAAACGACCCCGAGCGACGGCGCGCGTAAGCCTCGTGTGCGCGTGGTGTGCGGGCGAGCGCGCTACGAGTGCGCTTACATCGAACAGTAGAAGGTGCCCCGCCGAGATTCAGGCCCGTCCGTCAACGGCTTCACGCACTCGTGAAGGCGTCGGCTTCGGTCCGTTCACGAGTGAAGCCGGAACGTCGGAGAAGCCTATCCGCTGGCCCTATCCGAGCTGTGGTCGTCCGGCGCAGGCTCCGGCCAGCGAAGGGTCACCCGCCACGGCATCACCGACTCCAGGAGAGTGGGCCGATGTCGACAATCCAAGGACCATACGCTTTTGCTTTACCGCCGTTGGCCGGCGCGATGAAGACACGGTCCTCGCAGGCAGCGTCGCAGAAGACGTGGCGCGCGAACGCGAGGTGACGACCCGCGGGCGACCACTCGGGGTGCAAGCCGTGGCGAAGGACAAGCTTTGGCCTTCCTCCGCCAATGGGGACGACGTAAATGCCGCCGCCGCTCCTCCAGAAGACAAGCTTGGAGCCATCTGGTGAGACGTCCGGATCGGCGCCGCGGACGATCGCGCGCAGGTTATGCCCGTCGCTATCGATGCTGGAGATCATCCCAACGCCTGTAGAACGCGCCGGATTACGAACGAACACGATCCGCCTACTGTCCGCTGACCAGTCCGGTGCCGCCGCACCCGTTGTCAACCATTTGATTCCGATGCCCGTGGCAGAGATGGTGAACAGTTGCTCGTTTGAGATGAAGACGAGCCTTCGGCCGTCGGGCGACCAAGCGACTTGCGTCGGGACGTACTGCTTCCGTCGAGTGTCGAAGATCAGTTTGGCGCGCGACCCGTCCCGTCGCATCACCCAGAGGCCGTTAGAGCCCGCGAATGCGACACGTCGCCCGTCCGGGGAGAAATCGACCGACTCGACTGGGCCATCGGGAGCACCCACGCGACGAGGAGGCCGTCCACTAGCGGGAATCAGATAAATCCCCCTGATTCCCGGGCCCCCCGCCGCGATCGTTCCGCTCGGGGCGACTGACTCCGGGTTCGCCGCCGTGACCGAGACGGCGACAAGAGCGGCGAGCAGGCAGAGACTGCTGACGAGAAACGTGCGCATAAGACTCAGCGTACGCAGTTTGGTTTTCGTGTCTAGTGATCCTTCCCCGAGTGCTTCGTTGTCGATTGGTTGCCCCGCTCTGCGGTGTCCTGACCCACCCCGCAAGAGAATTGCGGGGGTCTCGGCCAACTTTGCTCCTCTTCTCGCTCCGCCAGAGGGCGGGCCGTCGTAAAGTTGCAGTCGTTCATCAGACGTTCCACGAACGGTCTGAGAGTGCGCCGCTGCGTTGCCTTCGAGCCCTGTAGCCGGAAATTCGGTCTCATGTGCAGACTGGCAGAGCACGGCCTGGACGACGCTCAAGCTTCTTGCAAATCCTATTCGGGATTTTGTCGAGATCTCCGCCATGTAGAAGCGCGATATGGAGATGCTCGACCCCGTTCGCGACGCCCGAGAAGCCGAGCAGCTGGCTTGCTACCACGTTGTCCCCGGATTTGACGGTCGCTTTCGTCAGATGGGCGTAGTACGACCTCTGGTAATTCCCTGGCCTATTGAGATGGAGCCGTTCGCCTGCGAGTGCTGGATCAGTTGATGGCCGTCCCGAACTGTCTCTGATCTTGCCTACCTCGCCTGACCGGCCCCCTGGGTTTGGTCCATTTCTATTGAGGGTCCAGTCCGGCGGCGCGCAGTGAGCGAAGTCGACTTCGTCGACGAGCGTCTCGGTGTGATTGGTCCACATCGTGTAAGGTGGGTTGCTCTCACTTGCTGCCCGCTCTCGAGCTGGCGGCGAACTGGTGTGGTGTCATCATGCCGAGCCCGCGGTGTGGGCGCAGCGTGTTGTACTCGTCGACCCAGGCGTCGATCAGCACGCGCGCTTCGAGCAGGCTGTCGAACTCCTCGCCGTTCAGCAGCTCGTCGCGCATCGTGCCGTTGAAGCGCTCGACGAACGGATTCTGTTGCGGGCTGCCCTTCTCGATGAACGCCGTCGCGACGCCGCGCTCGGCGAGCCAGTCGAGCAGGCTCGCGGCGATGAACTCGCGGCCGTTGTCCGAGCGCAGCACCTGCGGCCGGCCGTGCTCGTCGAACAGGCGGTCGAGCTCGGCGACGACGTCGCTGGCACCGATCGAGCGGTCGACGCGACAGCCGAGGGCGACCCTCGTGTACTCGTCGACGACGTTCAGGATCCGCAAGGCGGCGCCGTCGCGGGTGCGGCCGCTCATGAAGTCATACGACCAGACGTGGTTCGGCCCCGACGCCGGCCGGTTCCAGACCGCGTTGTCGGCCGTACCCTGCGCCTTCTTCCCGGACGCTTGGCTGCGCCGGGGCGGCACCCGGTGACCTTCGAGCCGCCACAACCGCTCGATCCGCTTGCGATTCACCCGCCAGCCCTCCGTGCGGAGGAGCGCCCAGATCCGTCGGTAGCCGTAGCGCGGGTGCACGCCGGCAAGCTCGTTCATCCGAACGACCAGCTTGAGTTCGTACTCAGGCTCGAGTCGCTGGTAGCGCTGCGTCGAACGATGCTGCCCGACCACTAGGCACGCCCGACGCTCCGACACCTTGTGCCGACGCTGCACGTACCTGGCTGCGTCGCGCCGACGCGCCGGGCTCACCATTTTCCCCGCTGCAGGTCCTTCAGCATCGAAATGTCCAGCGCCTGCTCGGCGACGATCTTCTTCAGCCGCGCGTTCTCCTGCTCGAGCGCCTTCAGCCGCTGCGCCTCATCCTCCTTCAACGCCCCGTACTTGATCCGCCAGCGGTAGAAGGTCTGATCCGAGATCCCCAGCCGCTTACACGCCTGCGGGATCGTCAATCCCTGCGCCTGCAGCTTCTCGGCCTCCCGCAACTTGGCCACGATCTGCTCCGCGCTGTAGCGCTTCGCGCGCATCGATTACCTCCATTCGGTCTCTCACAATCAGCCAACACCACACACCGGCTGGACCAAATGAAGGGGGGCCGGACAGCGTTGAAAGAAGTGCTGCAGATCGCGAGAAGCCGACGCCCGGACTCGAACCGGGGACCCCTTCATTACGAGGGTTGATCAGCTGTCGCTGCGGGACGCGCAGAGTCGCGCGAAGTCGCATGGCTCCAAGGAACGTGCTCGACCGCGGTGGCGGCCGAAGACCACAAACGACAAAGACGTAGACCCCGCGTAGACCCCGCGGACTTACTTCGCAGTCACTTGACGCGCCCGCGCTTCACCGAGTTCAGGATGCGCAGTCCGATAAACAATGCGAGCCACGCTCCTCCTAGGACGATTCCAGCAGCGAGCTTGAGCCAATCCGGTAGGTCGAACGCGTAGAACGCGATTAGGTAAACGACGATCGCGACGACGACAACCTCGCGCGCACGGTCCCGCAGCGAGTCGCCACGAATCACTCCGTCATGCTAGGCGGCGTTCGTCTGCGCGAGTGCGCGGTAATGACGGCCCCAGACAGACCGACCGCCGAGTCTCACAGTCCCCCGAGCAGAATCCGGGCTGCCACGGCTGCTCGGTCGGGTCTGATAGCCCGCGTCAGGCGTAGAAGATGTCGATTTCGGCGACCTTGCCGTGTCGCATCGTGAAGATGGTCCCCGGTGCGTCTGGCATAGGCCCCGCCTGGCGACTGCACTCCCCGTCGCCGCAAGCCATGTGGAGGGCGCGCAACTCCTCTCGGCTTGACCCGACATGCACGCCGGAGCCAGTGTGAAAGCCACCCCACGTGGTTTCAAGGCCCTGGACTCGCGTCGTCAGTCCGTCGTGGAACCAGTAGTCGACGACAAGGCGGCCCCCGAAGTACCGGACGAGACCACGCCGCCCTGACCTGCCGGGCCCGAACGCCTTCTCGACGCTTTTCCGCGGCTCGCCCAAGCGGATGCCTGCAATCGACTGGCCGAGGACGATCAGCCGGCTCTTGGGTTGTGCTGCGCTCGACCGGGCGGCATGGTGCGAAGAGGAGCAGCCGACCAACGCAGGGGAGGCGAATAGCAGCACGCATAACGCAGCGACGGAGTCGACGTGGGCACTCATAGGCTCGACTCTAGGCCGTGCCCGGCCAAGGGTCATCAGATAGCACCGCGTAGCGAATCGACGCCTGGGCCAGTGTCCTCTCATTTGACCCGCGGTTTGGGAAGCTGAATCAAGCCGTTCTGGCCATTTCGGTCTGACTCGGTTCGGTGCCGTCAAACGCTCTATTCATGCGGTCCTCGCGGTTGTCGACCTCCGTCGAGCAGAGGCGCATGGAAGGCGATTTGCGACCGTTTCCTTAGCAACCCCTTAGCAACGTTTCCGTCGCTGCCCTCATGCGTATTGACGTGACGGCGGGGCGATCCTTCATTACGAGTGGAGCAGCGTCGGCGCTGGTCGCGCTCTGGCGCACCCTGCCGCACCGTTGAGCCTGCCGCCTCGACCGCGAGCGACGACGGCGGGCGTCGCACGACAACTTCGTGTGCGCGAGGTGTGCGCGTCGGATTCCAGCGCTCGCGTCAGCGTTGGGCTTCGCGCTTGCCTTGATCTGAGCCTGGTCGCGATGCGGACTAGGAGGGACAAAAGCGGCTGTTCGGTTCCCAATCGGAACAGGATTGGTAGATGGCGCGCGAACCCAACGCGCGCGCTGCGCGGGGATAGATTCGGCTCGTGTCTCCGCACCTGCCGCCAGGGCCTGAGCTCGAGACGTCCGAGCTCAGCGAGGGCGAAGAATTGCACGTCTTCAGAATCGTGCGGACCGACGATGTGGACGCGCCCGAGTTCGCCGATTCGTTCCGGTCACACGCCGAGCTCGGCCTGCCACCGCGTGGCGTCGAAGAGACTCATCCACTGATCTACGAGGGGATCTCCGCCTTTGAGTCGCGGAAGGCCGCGGTCGCCACCGCGCGGAGGTACCCACGCATCGGAAGCTACGTCGCGGAGCTCCGAATCACGCCGGACGCCGGGGCCCGCTACCTGCGCTGGGGCGCTCGGGGGCACTTGACTCTCTGGGGCGACGCCATCAAGCTTTCCGAGACGGCCGTCGATACGATTCCGGTAGAAGGAGCCCCGTAATGGACTACATGATCTTCGACAGCGCCGGAAATGCTCTCGCCTCGTTCGAGGACGAGCTCGACGCGCGCGCGACGCTGCACGCGATCGTTGCCGTTGAGCCCGAAGCCGCCGAGCATGTTGTCCTCCTGGCCTACAACGATGAAGGCATGCCGGTCGGCGACGCGGTGGGCGCCTTCGACTGCCCGCCTCCCGTCATCGTCGAGCCGTCGGTCTTTCTCGCACGGCAATTCACGGATGCTCTCGTGCGCCGCGTCTCGAAGGATCAGAGGCGCTACGTCGACGCAAGCGGCCCTGTCTGGGAACCGGACGTCCACGCGGCGCCGACTCCCGTCTAGGAAGGCGCCTAGCCGAGTTCGGCCTGCGAGCCTTCTTTGGGGGCCGCCGGCGCCGGACGGGTGCTGAACGGCAGCCGCCAGTTCTCTTCACTCCTGCCGCCGATCGTGAGGCGCCATTCGTAACGCCCGCCTGGCGGGAGCGGAAGCGGACCGAGATTGATCGCGAGCGGAACCCCTAAACCTGTTCCGGGTGTGACTCCTGGCGGCCTGCCGACCTCGACCTCTCCTTCCAGAACGAGAGCCTGCTCGCCCATGGGCGTCGGGACCATCACAGGCTGCCCATCGCTGTCCATGAGCTCGAGCCGCCAGTGGTGCCGCATGTTCGCGAGATCCCATGAGACTTCGATGTAAATCGCGATCGCGGACGGGCTCGGCTCGGGCCCCGTGATGTTCCAGCCACCCCCGAGAATGTAGAGCTTCCCTTCCGCCGCCTGCGCGGAGTCAGCCAGCATCATCGTCGCACGGATCGGCACGCGCGGAGAATATCCCGCCGACAGGCGCACCTTACCAAGGCCAGTTGCCAGCTCAACGACAGACGTCGGCGTCGGTCACGGCTGCCCGCGCGGCGGGACCGTCATGGTTGCAAAGGACCCCCGCGCGGTTGACCATTTCGTAAACGGGGTTACCGCCGCGTGACGCTGAGTGCGAGCCCACCTGGGATCAGCGCCGTGAGAAGTCGGTCGTCCTCCAGGATTCGCCTTCGGTACTCGGCCATCTGGGGAATTCCGGGCAAGTCAGGAACGAACTGGGCGAGGAAGAGATTGGCGCTCACAAGCAGTCCGCCTGGGCGCAAGAGACGGAGAAAGTGCTTGAGGTCGAGCGGCATTTCCTCCGGATCGCCGTCCGAGAATACGAGGTCGTACGGTCCTTCGAGCGTCGGTAGGACCGCAGAGCCGCTGCCGAGGAGAACCCGCACCCGCTCGGAGTAGCCTTCACGCTCGATCTCCGTTTCAGCAAGTCGAACGTGATCGGGGTCCTGCTCGATCGTCTCAACGAGGCCGTGACTGCTGCGCGCCAGGCAGAGTGCGGAGTACCCTAGCCCGCAGCCGAGCTCGAGAACCCGGTCCGCTCGGATCGCCGCGGCGAGAACGCCAAGGAGCGGACCGCTCGAAGTCGGATAGACACTGCAGCCCGGGCCGTGATCCCCGCGGTGCTCGTCGGAGGCGAGACGCACGCGCTCGAACGGGTCGCGCTCTCGCTGCGCCGCCTCGATCCAAGCCGCGACTGCCTCGGGACTCGTCGGCTCCGACACGCAGAAGATCGTACGGCCCACCGCCACCGACCTCACGCGCCCTGATGTGAGCGGCATTAGCACGTGGGAGGCAGATGCACCCTCCCGCGCTCACCAACATGATCCCGACGAGTCAACGCCGACGTCGTCAGGTCTGAGGCTCTTCCGCATCGATGATGAGCTCCTATGTCAACCTGACCTCACGCTCGCGTGCATCTGCGTCTCGCGGGGTTTTCGAGCTGTTGGCGTCGCGGCGGAGCTGCTGGTAGACGACGTCGGAGAGGTGGCGCTTCAGCGCGCGGCTGGCATCGCGGCGGCTGCGTCCCTCGGCCAGGCGGCGGGCCATGTACGCGCGGGCGCGCGGGTCCATGCGCGCCTGGGTGAGCGCGATCATGTGGATCGCCTGGTTCAGGCGGCGGTTGCCGCCGCGGTTGAGCCGGTGACGCTGCGTCTGTCCTGAGGAGGCGGGGATCGGGGCGGTGCCGTTGAGCGAGGCGAAGTGGCGGCGGCTGGGGACGCGGTCGACGTCGCCGACCTCGCCGATGATGCGGGCCGCGATCAGCTCGCCGACGCCGACGATGTCGACCAGGCCGGTGCCGCGCTCGCGCACCAGCCGGCGGATCTCCTGCTCGAGTTCGGTGCGCTCTGAGTCGACCGCGCGGATGCGCTCGATCCGCCGGCGCGCGAGACGAGCCTGCACCGACCGATCCCGTCCGAGCAGCCGCTCGGCCGCCTCGAGGCAGGCCGGCTTGGCCAGGGAGGGCACCCGCTGCTCGTAGCCGGGGTGCAGAGTGACGAGGTCGGCGTGGAGACGGTTCTGCGCCCGCGTGCGCTCCGAGAGCAGCTGCGCGCGGTAGTCGCAGAGCAGCTTCAGGTCGCGATCGAGGGTCGCGGTCCGGACCGGCGCCAGCTCTTCGCGCGCCGTCACCCGGGCGATCGCGTACGCGTCCCGCGGGTCGCTCTTGCCGTTCCCGCGCAGGCGCCCGCGCTCGCGCTCGGTCAGATGCCCGCGCACGTCGCGCACGTCCTCGCCGCGCTCGAGCAGCTAGAGGGAGAGGCCGTGTCCGAGCCAGCCTGAGCCCTCGACCCCGAAGCGACGCTCGCCCGGCGCCTGCCGCTTGACCCATGCGTGCAGCCGCCGATGACCCGCGCGGTCGTTGCGAAACTCCTCCACCGCCAGCTGGCGGCCGAGCTCGTCGACGAGACAGACCGCGAGCGAGCTCTTGTGTGTATCGACTCCCACGAACAGCATCTCGACCTCCGATCCGATCGGCAGTACGATCGGGCCGAGCGGCGCGCACGCATGCGTGGGGCAAGCCAAGCTCCTATCAAGCGACGCCGCTCACCCATGGTGAGCCCCGGAGGGACACTCATCAAAAGAAGGCCACGCACACTGCGGGCATGAATCTGCAGAGTCACCTCCGGGGCTCGCCGCCGTCAGCAGGTGACGGCGACCCCCGGAGGACTAACACGCATGCATCTGTGTCTCCCCTGCTATCGCGGTGAGTAGTTGCGTCCGCGACGGCCCGAGGGGCGGTCGATCAGCGTTCGATGTAGAGGCCGCGTCGACGGGTGCGGACGCGCTCGAGTTCCATCATTCGACGGAGGCGCTGGAGGCGTTCGAGGTCTCGTGGGCGCGTGCTTGCTTCGAGCATGCGGACGAGGTCGATTGTCGAGGCGATCTGGGGGCGCAGGCCGTGGCCGAGGTTTTCGCGGTTGGCGCGGATGCGGAAGTCGTCGTAGCCCCGCGTGCCCCACGGCCTGGGCACGACCCTCAAGCGGCCGGCGTTCGTCGGGACGGTCAATGGCTCGCCCTCTGCCAACTCGTCCGCCTGGAGGGCTTCAAGCGCCGCGCGAGGGGCGCCCACGTCTTCGAGGGCGTTGGCGAGGTGGCGCAGGTTGTCCTCGCGCAACGAGGGGACGATGTCCAGGCCACGGGTCAGTTCGCCGCTTCCGTGCACGACCCGGGCGAAGCCGCCGATCACCACGTAGCCGACGCGGTGGCCTTCGAGCGCCTCGAACAGCGCGTACGGATCGAAGCGCGTGCGCTTGCTCACTCGTCGCCCAACTGCTTCAAGAGGGCCTGAACGCGCTGTTGCGGCGCCTGGACGAGGCTCGTCTCGAGCTCTGCGTCCAGGGCCGGGCTCTCTTGGCGTTCGGCGATCTCGAGCTTCAGCACGAAGCCGCAGGCTTCGACGATCGCGCTGAGGTTCTCGAAGCTGGGGTCCTGGCCGCCGGTTTCCCAGCGGGCAACCTGGGCGCGATCACGGCCGATTCGCTGCGCCAGCTCGGTTTGCGTCAGCTCGGCCTTCAGCCGGGCTTGACGGATGATCTGAGCGCTGGTCACCGCAACGGAGTCTACCGCGTGTTGACAGCCACGCCAGTAGCTGATAGGTTACCCCGTTCTCATGGCGCTTCATCCTGGCCAGCTCTCCTTCCTCGAGACCGACGAGCCGGCCGAGCCGCCGAAGAACACCACCCGCCGACGCACGAGGCGACAGCCGACGACTCGGCGCGACAAACCTGCCGAAAGCACCACGCGGGAGCGCGGTAGCGCAAAAACCCAACGCCGCTCCACCTCGGTACCGGCCCTCGACAAGCCGGCGCTTCTGACGACGGTCGAAGCCGCCGCTCTCCTCCACGTCCACCCGCGAACGGTCCAGCGCCTCGTCGACCGCGGCCAATTGTGCGCCGTTCACCTCGGAAGCGCGGTGCGATTCGATCCGCGCGACGTCGCGGGTCTAATCGACGGCGTCAAACGGGCACGACCCGCACCTGCCGCAACCAATCCGATCAGAGCTCGCGGCCGAGCGTCCGGCTCGTTCGCGGAGCGGCTACGGTCAAGACGAGATGAGCATCGAGCGACGCAGGCGTAGCGACGGCCGGACCGTCTACGTCGTCCGCTGGTACGAAAGCGGGCGCGGCAGCACGAAACGCAAGCGCACCTTCGACCGCCGTCGCGACGCCGAGCTCTTCGAAGCATCCGTCCGCCGTGCGCGCCAGCTGGGTCAGCTCGCCTCCGAGATGATCGGCTCGAACGCGACGCTCGAGGACTTCCTCGTCGAATGGTGGGACACATACGCAGCCACACACCTGCGCCCGAACACGCTCGCGACCTACACGACGCTGCTCGACAAGTGGATCGTCCCCTACCTCGGCCGCAAACGCCTGCGCGAGATCACACGCGAGACGATCGACAACTACGCGGCGCAGCTGCGCGTCGACGGAGCGGGCGCACCGACGGTCAACCGCACGCTCGGCTTGCTTCAAGGCGTCTTCCACCGGGCCGTGGAATGGCGACGGCTCGGCTGGAATCCGGTCGTCGGCGTTCGCCGCGTCGCGCACACCCGCGCCGAGACGATCGACGCTCGCACGCCGGAGACAGTCGAAGCGATCCGTGCGCAGCTCGACTCGCAAAACGCCGCGCTCGTCGGCGTCCTCGCCTACGAGGGCCTGCGGCCGGCTGAGGCATACGCGCTCATGTGGAGCGACGTCCTCGACGACCGCGGCCGCCCACGCGAGCGCCTGCGCGTCCAGAGGGCCATCTCCGGCGGCGAGGTGACAACGACGAAGTCGCAGCGCGGGCGAGAGCCGGAGCTGTTCAAGCCGGTCGCGCGCGAGCTCGTCGAGCTCTACCTCGCCCGCCGTCGACCCGACCTTCAGACGCTGGTCTTCCCCGACAGCCAGGGCGGCCACCTGCGTCGGCACAACTGGCGCCGCCGCGTCTGGATCCCCGCTCTCGAGCGCGCCGGCGTCGCCTACTTCCGCAGCTACGACCTCCGACACACGTGCGCCACGTTGCTCCTCTACGAGGGCCGCACGCTGAATGAGGTCGCCGAACACCTTGGTCACGGCGACCCCGGCTTCACCGCACGCACCTACGCACACGTCATGCGCGACGCCGCCCGCCGGCGCATCACGATCACAGAAGCGATCGGAAACGGCCGTGCCGCCGCTCGCCGTAGACCCCTGGTAGACCCCTCCGGCCTTGAGCCCGGGACTTCCGCACTCGACTCACGCGAAAAGTCCCTGGAAATCGAGAGAGCCGACGCCCAGATTCGAACTGGGGACCCCTTCATTACGAGTGAAGTGCTCTACCAGCTGAGCTACGTCGGCGAGGCTCGTACTGTAGCGGCGCTCGCCGGGTTACTTCTTGTCGTTTCCTTGCCGGTTGCCGTTGCCGTTGCCGTTCCCGTTGTTCGGATGGTCGGGATGGTCGGGCTTGTCGGGCTTGTCGGGCTTGTTGTCCTGACCCGGCGGGTCCGCGGCGGGCAGCGGAGTGGGATCGGCGGCCGGCGCGATCGGCGCGGGGTCGTCGGGCTGGGTCGTCGACTGCGGCCTGCGCTGTGGTGCCGGCTCGGCGGGAGGTACTGAGGGCTCGGTGCTCGCGGCGGCAGGAGGCGATTCGGACGCGGGCGACGGCGGCGCCGGTGCGACGTCGGGGGAGGCGGGCGGAGCGGGGGCGGAGGGCGTGTCCTCCGGGCTCGACGCGGGCAGCGCGACGGGACGAGGAAGCCGGCGCTCCACCGAGCGCGGCCGCTCGGCTCGAGGAGCGATTCGATTCGGCTGGGATGCGATCAGGGCCGGCCCGCTCGAGGTGATCTTGCGAGCTGAGTGCGTCGCCGCCGCCGAGCAGCGCTTTCGCGCAAGCGATTGCGCCACCGACGTCGGCGCCGCGGCGCAGCCGCCTCTTCCACGTGTCAGCGTCTTGCTCCAGGCCCTGAGCGAGCGCGCGACGTGCGCGGAAGATCAGCGTCTCGACCGCAGCCTGAGAGAGCCCGAGCTCGGCCGAGATTTCGCGATAGGTGAGTCCTTGCCACTCCCGCAGAAGAATCGCGCGCCGCTGGTTCTCGGGCATCTCCTCGAGCACGTCTTGGAGCGAGATCAGCTCGTCCGAGACCTGCTCGCGTCCGGGAATGATCTCCTGGAGCACCTCGAAGTTGTTCGGCGACTCGACCTTGCCTCGACGCCAGGAGGAGCGTCGGCGCGAGAGGCACACGTTGTGGGCGATCTTGAACAGCCAGGCCGACTCGAGCTCGGGGACGATTCCCCGTGAGAGGCCGCGGAAGGCGTTCATGAAGGTCGTCTGGACGGCGTCCTCCGCCTCCTCGCGCGACCCGAGCTGGTGCAGGCAGTAGCCGTAGATCTGTGCGGAGTAGCGCTCGTAGAGATCGCTCGCCGCATCTGCGCCAGGAGCGACCGGCCGCTCGATGCGGGTCGCACGGCCTATGGACGGGACTGCGGCCACCTGTCCTCCTGACTGCGGATACGAGCGGTCCCACCCGGACGCGCTCGTAGAGCGAATGTCGGCAGGCCGCCTGCGGCCTACAACCCCTGGAACGAGGGTGTCTCTAGACCAGGGCGGGAGCGGTGCCGAGTTCCCGGCGGAGGCGGACGAAAAGGGCCTCCAGCGCGAGCGGCGGGCTGAGGTTGAACTCTTCGAACGCGCGCCAGGTCTCGCGGACGATCTCGCAGGCGCGCTCCGCGGCCGCGAGCCGTTCCGTGGTGCCGTCCTCGGCGAGGACGGCGATCCGGTCCGCGTGAACGACGGCGCGCTCGGCGCCGACGGCCACGACCACGAGATCGCGGTACCAGGACCCGAGCTCTTCCAGCGCCGCCAGGAGCTCGTCGCGCTCGGCCCCTCGCGCCGCGCGCCGAACGCGCTGTTCCGCCTCGCGGGTCGGCAGGTCGAGCGTCTCGAGCTCGGTCTCGGCGGACGCCTTCGCCTGCGCGCCGCGCTCGCGCGCCCCGTCGAGGATCCGCTGCGCCGCCTCGCCCGGTTCGAATTCAGGATCCGCATAGACCGAGCGCGCGACCTCGAGCAGCGCCTCGCGGCGCTTGGCCGATTGCGGATCGAGCAACCGCGCGGCGCGGTCGAGCCTCCCCGCCGCGAGCCGCGCGAGCGTCGCAGCCTCCGCGGGCTCGAGACCGGGCGCGCGTGCGGCGATCTCCTCCCGGACCGCGCGTTCCGACAGGCGGCTGAACGGCACGAGCTGGCAGCGCGAGCGGATCGTCTCCGGCAACGGGCCGAGATCGTTCGCGACGAGGACGATCACGGCGTACGGCGGCGGCTCCTCCAGGTCCTTGAGCAGCGCGTCGGCGGCGTCCTCGTTCATGGTCTCCGCGGAGAAGACGAGGTAGACCCGCCGCTCGGCCTCGAACGGACGCATGTGCAGATCGCGGCGCAGCACGCGGATGTCGTCGATGCGGATCTGGTCGCCGACGGGCTCGAGCAGGTAGAGGTCGGGATGCGTGCCGCGCTCGACACGGGTCGGCTCGCCGATCAGCTGCGCCGCAAACGCGATCGCGGCGGCGCGCTTCCCCACCCCGGGCGGTCCGTGGAAGAGGTACGCGTGCGCGTGACCTTCGGCGAGCGCGGCGCCCAAGAGCCGCTTCGCCTCGGGCTGCTCAGGAAAGCTCTGGAAGACGTCCACGGATCTCCTCCGCGATCGCGTCCGCCGGCCGGTCGCCGTCCACGGTCGTGATCCGGTTCGGGAACATGGCTGCGAGCGAACGGTACGCCTCGTCGACCGCGCGATGGAACTCCGGCCCTTCCCGCTCGATCCGGTCCGAGGGCGAGCTGCGCTCCAGCGCGACCTGCGGATCGACGAGCACGAGGAAGGTTCGGTCGGGCAAGAGGCCGCCGGTTGCCACGAGGTTGAGCTCGAGGACACGGTCGACGCCGAGGTTGCGGGCGATGCCCTGGTAGGCGAGCGACGAGTCGACGTACCGGTCGCAGACGACGTCCCGTCCGTCGCCGAGCGCCGGTCCGATCACACGGTGGACGAGCTCGGCGCGCGCGGCCGCGAACAGCGAAGCCTCCGCCCAGCCGCTCATCTCGAGCCCGTCCAGCAGGAGACGCCTGACCTGCTCCCCCAGCGGCGTCCCGCCCGGCTCGCGCGTCGCCACGACCTCCCGGCCCTGCTCGCGCAGCGACTCCGCGAGGAGCTCGGCCTGCGTGGTCTTCCCGGACCCGTCCAGACCTTCGAAGGTGATGAACACCGCCGCCGTACGATACGGCGCGTGCGGGCGGTCGTGACCGGAGGCGCGGGCTTCATCGGCTCGCACGTCGTGGAGGCGTTGCTCGCGCGCGGAACGTGATCGGGACGCTGCACGTGTTGGAGGCGGCGCGACGGCATGGAACGAAGGTCGTCTTCAGCTCCACCGGCGGGGCGATCTACGGCGAGTGTGAGGGGCCTGCGCGCGAAGACCATCCGCGGCGCCCGCTCGCGCCCTACGGCGTCTCGAAGCTTGCGGGCGAGGAGTACATCGCCGCCTATTCGCGGCTCTACGGCGGGGGCCACGTCTCGCTGCGCTACGGAAACGTTTTCGGGCCGCGTCAGGATCCGCACGGCGAGGCCGGGGTGGTCGCGATCTTCATGAGCCGGCTGCGCGACGGGGAGACGCCGCGCATCTTCGGCGACGGGACGCAGACGCGCGACTACGTGTTCGTCGGCGACGTCGTGGCGGCGACACTCGCCGCGGCGGCGCACGAGGGCGCCGTCTTCAACGTCGGCACGGGCAGCGAGACGTCCGTGCTCGACCTTTACGAACGCATTCAGCGCGTCGCCGGGATCGAGCGCGAGCCGGAGTTCGCGGACGCGCGACCCGGCGAGCTCCGGCGCAGCGTCCTCGACCCGTCGCTCGCGCAGCGTGAGCTCGGCTGGAAGGCGAAACGCTCGCTCGACGAGGGGCTCGCCGAGACCTGGGCCTGGATCAGCGGGGACTAGACAGGTCCGAATTCCGAACCGGACCGCGGCGTGCCGCCGCCGAAGATAGGCGGGGCCTAGCCGCGAGTCCGGTCCGCTTCGGCCGGCTGTGGACGAAACGTCACACTCTCGACACACCCACCCCGCCTGGACCGGACCTGGCGGGGCCGCGATCGCAACGGACCCGTCTGGGGACAGTCCACGCCCACGGCCGGAACGGCCGTGGGCGCGCCGGCCCCGGCTGAACGGCCCGGCCGGCGATGAAGGAGCGGAACGCCGCGGCCCGAACTTCGTCCGGGCGATGGAGCACGCGCACGACCTCGTCCGGCCTTGGCGCCGGGCCACGATCGCCGTCAGCGCGGTCGCCGCGATCGAGCTCGTCGCGCTCGCCGGCATCGGGATCGTGCTGCTCGGGAACCCGCTCGCGAACCACTTCCGCGAATCGACGGCAGCCGCCGCGCCACGCAAACGCACGGCGACCGCCGCGCCGGCCAAGAGGGCGACGCTCGAGCGGAGCGAGACCTCGGTGATGGTCCTGAACGGCAACGGCCGGGCCGGAGCCGCCCATGCCGCGGCCGACCGTGTGAGCGCGCGCGGCTACCTGCTCGGCAACGTCGGCAACGCGGCGACGACGACGCCGCGGTCGCTGGTCATGTACCGCTCCGGCTACGCCGCCGAAGGAAAGCGGCTCGGACACGACCTGCACGTCCGGATCGTGCGGCCGCTCGACGGGATGCTCCCGTCACAGCTCATGGGCGCACACCTCGTGCTCATCGTCGGCACGTAGCCGGGTCGATCTTGCAGCGCGCCCGATCGAGCGGGCCTCCCTTCTCGCTTGCAGGCCCGAAGGAATCGAGCGTGTAGGACTGGTTGAGATCGCGGTAAGCCGCACGCGGTCGCTTGAGCACGTCCAGCTCGAACTCGCCGAGCCTGTACCACGTCTCGGCATTCCTTGGCTCGCGGTCGCGCGCCCGCCGGTAGAGCTCCAACGCCTTCGCCTTCCGCCCCAAGAGGTCTTCGCCCAGCGCCCAGACGAAGAGCGGCTCCACTGCCAACGGATTGAACGCGTGCGCCGACTTCGCCTCGTCGACTCCGGCGACGGCGTTTCCTCGCGTGAGCGAATCGTAGGCAGCGCTGAGGCGGTGCTCGGCAAGCCAGGGAGAGACGAGCGAGTAGAGCGCAGCGAAGGCGCAGACCCCGGCCGCGGCTGCAGGCAGCCAGCTTCGACGCGCCCGACCCGCCCCGGAAACGAGCATCCCCACCGTGAGGAAAAGCGGGCCTTGAACGCCGACGTAATCCCAGTCGATGTCCACGAGCGAATGCACGACGCAGACCGCCACGCCCAGAGCAAGCGCTGTCGCCGCAGCCGTACGCTCGCGGCGCAGGATCGCCACCGCGGCGGCGCCGAGCGTGAGCACGATGAGGAGGAAACCGACGATCCCGGTCTCGCTCAGGTCCTGCAGCGGCGCCGAGTGCGGCTCGGAGACCGCGAGCGGCGAGTTGCGCTCGATCCGGTCCGTGAGCCCGAAGGTGCCCGCACCCGTCCCCTGCACGGGATGATCGACGAAGGCGTCCCACGCCTCCTGCCACCAGCGCCAGCGGTTGCTCGAGCTCGTGCTCACGAGACGCTTCTGCCCCTGCGGCACCTGGGCGCTGACGGGATTCGAGAACTCGTGCCAGCGGTCGCGGACGAAGTCCCCCGGACCGCCGGCGCGCACGACTGCCGCCGCGAGCGTGGCGAGCATCAGCGTCGCCAGCAAGGCCGCGACGGCGCGGACCACGCTACGATCCACCGCCCGCGTAACCACGAACCGCAACGCGACCACGATGACCGCCGCGCCCGCCACGAGCGCGGCTCCGAACACGAGCCCGTCCTGCACGCGAACGCCGTGCGGCTGTGCGTCGTCGCTCACACCCGGGAGGAGCAACGCCGCGCTGGCAACCGCCGCGCCTGCGATCCACGCCACCGCCAGCGGTCCGATTGCCTCGAGCCGCCGCTCGTCCAGCGCGAGCCACACGAGCGCCGCGACCAGCGTGAGCACGATCCCCACGCGCGAGTACGTAAGGACGACGACGACGAGACCGGCATAGAGGAGCAATGCACCTGCGGCCCGGGCCCGTCCCACGACCCAAAGCGCGACCGGAACGGACGCGGCCGCCAGCAGTCCGAGCTCGTTCCAGTACCCGAGCGGATACCGCAGGCGTGCGAGCCGGCTGTAATCGCCGTACAGACCCGGAATGACCTTGGCCGCCAGCGCCCATACGAACAACGCGCCGAGCAGCACCGCCGCGCCGTACGCAAACCGCCGCGGCGAGACACCACCCAAGAGCACGCCGACCACGGCGAACGCGAAGTAGACGAGCCCGCGGTTCGTGTAGTCCCACGAGCGGCTCGCCTGGATCGACCAGGCGATCGAGACGCCTTGCCACACGACGAATGCACCCAGCGCCGCGAGGAAGACGACGGCCGCCGAGGACAGCTGCGGGGGCCGCAGCGCCCATCCGTCCGCCGCCACGATCACCGCCACGGCCCCGATCCAGAACAGCCGCGACTGGCTCGAGCCGTCGTTGAAGAAGAACGCCGCAAACGCCAGCGCGGCGGCTACGGCGGGGAGAAGCGCTCCCCGAACGGCCGCCCGTCGCATCGTCGGCGAAGCTAACACAGGCCGCATCTACTCAAGGGTTCCGGACGTCTACGCGAAATCCCGGGACCTCGTCCTGCTTACAAACCGTTTACAACCGACACATGCGAGCCTCACTCCCATCCGGCAAGGTGGGCAAGATCGTCGTTAGAGTCCCGCCAAGCCGCAGCCCGGCCCCCGCATGCCCAGGTTCCTGAAGCCCCTCATCCTCCTCGTCGTAGCCGCAGCGGCGGCCGCGACATTCGGCGTCGGCACGGCGCAGGCGAGCAAGTGCTCGAGCGCCCTCATCCACGACTGGTACGTCGACGGCCGCATCGACCAGACCTATCCCGTCCACTGCTACCGCGAGGCGCTGAACGACATTCCCGAGGACCAGATCGTCTACGGGACGCTGCGCGACGACCTCAACCGCGCGCTCCAGTCTGTGATCCGAAACCACGATGGCAAGATCCGTGCGAGCACGCTCGTGCCCGGCTGGAAAGGCCCGGGTGACGGACCCGGCGCGGGCGGCAAGCACGACGAAGGCTTCTTCCACTGGCTCGCCAAGAAGATCGGGCCGAGCAGCGCCGATTCGGTCCCGGTCCCGCTGCTCGTCCTCGGCGGCCTTGCGTTGGCCCTGATCGCCGCCGCCGCCGTCAGCTTCTTCGCGCGCCGCTGGCAGGCCCGCAGAGCCACGGCACAGCCGCCTCCCGCCTAGGTCTTTAGCTCTCTCGGCGGACTGAATCCCGCTTCCCAAGCGGCTTTGCGGGGCAGCGTGTCGGTACAATTCGTTCCGTCCGGGCCTGTTTCTATGGTCCAGATCCCGATCGGCGGCGCCTCCTCGAAGACGCAACACCAACACCGATCGAGATCTATACCGTCGAACTAGTGCTCGGGAGGGACAGGATGGCGACCGCCAAGGAAAGAGAGACTCAGACCCCGGCTGAGCCGGCTGAGAACACCGTCGTCGACGACACGGCGAGCCTCGCCGTGCGCCGCTACTTCACGATCCCCGGCCGCGACCCGTTCGACGAGATCGAGTGGGAGACGCGCGACGCCTTCATCCCCGGCAAGGAGAAGCCGGTCTTCGAGCAGAAGGACGTCGAGTTCCCGAAGTTCTGGTCGCAAACTGCGACCAATATCGTCGCGCAGAAATATTTCCGCGGACGGATGACCTCGCCGGAGCGGGAGCGCTCCGTCAAGCAGATGATCGGCCGGGTCGTCGACACGATCTCGGCGTGGGGGCGCAAGGACGGCTACTTCGCGACCGACGAGGAGGCCGACACCTTCGAGGCCGAGCTGAAGGCAATCCTCGTCAACCAGCTCGCGAGCTTCAACAGTCCTGTCTGGTTCAACGTTGGTTTTGAAGAGAAGCCGCAGTGCAGTGCGTGTCAGAAGTACGACGCACTTGTTTCAACTCCCGATGGAATGGTCCCAATCGGCGAACTCGTCGAACGCGAGCAAGTCGGCCGTGAGGTTTATGACTCTCAGGGCGTGACTCGAATCGTCGCGTTCAAGCACAACGGTCGGAAGCCAGTGCTTCGAGTCAGTCTTCGAAATGGCCAGTTCATCGAAGCGACACCGGACCACCTTGTAAAGGCGGTCCATACGCGGCGAACTGAGGCGTCATGGCTGCGGATGGAGGAGTTGCGCGTCGGAATGCGCCTTCACCTTCATCCTCACCGTGCCAAGGTACTTTCTCGCGTTCTTGCTCGTGTTGGTGGGCCGGAGTCTGAAGAGACGATTCCCGTCACGGTCACGAGCGAGGACGGCATCGTCGAACGAGCAGAAGCCGCACTCGCAGGATGGCTCCAAGCGGACGGAGGCGTAGGCCGATACGAGGGCAAGCTGCGCGTCGAGTTTCAGGTCGCAAACGACGACGAGTATGCGTGGGTCTCTCAGAATCTCGAAATCGTCTTTCCTCACGTGTACCGCAGCATGCGGGAAGTGAAGCGGGAGGACGGGTCCGTATCGTGCCGTCGAATCAATCTCTACGGCGAAGTCTTGAGCGACTTCGTGGAGAAGTGGGGGCTTTTAAAGCGACGACATGAGATCCGGGTGCCAAGCCACTTGTGGACCGCTTCCCACGATGTGATCGCCGCATATCTCCGGAGCCTTTTCCAAGCCGATGGCTACGTGACGGTGCAGCGCGACAACCACGGTGAAAGCGGCCGAGTCGCATTCGCGGTCATTAGCGAGAAATGGACCGAGGACGTACAGCTCTTGCTGAACGTCTTGGGGATCTACTCACGGCGCACGCACAAACATGAGAAGCGAACAGATCGCCAAGATCTGCACGAAGTCTCGATCTCCATCGGATCCGAGCGTGCCCGTTTTGCCGAACTCGTTGGCTTCGCCAGCCGAGAGAAGCAGAGAAGGCTGCTTGATTCTCTGACTATTACTGGCTCCAAGGTTTGTCCAGACTTGCGCGAAGAGGAAATTGTGTCGATCGAGCCGATCGGGGTCCACGAGGTCTACGACATCCAGACCGAGTCCGGCGAGTACCTCTCGAACAACATCGCCGTCCACAACTGCTTCATCCTCTCGATCGAGGACTCGATGGAGTCGATCCTCGACTGGATCCGGCGCGAGGGCGTCATCTTCCGCGGCGGCTCGGGCTCGGGGGTGAATCTGTCGAGGCTGCGCTCGTCGAAGGAGCAACTCTCCAAGGGCGGCTATGCGTCGGGGCCCGTGTCGTTCATGCGCGGTGCCGACGCATCGGCGGGAACGATCAAGTCCGGCGGCAAGACACGTCGCGCGGCGAAGATGGTCGTGCTCGACGTCGACCATCCCGACATCGACGAGTTCATCTGGTGCAAGGCGCACGAGGAGCGCAAGGCGCGCGTCCTCGAAGCGGCCGGCTACGACATGTCGCTCGACTCCGCCGACTGGGCGTCGATCCAGTACCAGAACGCGAACAACTCCGTGCGCGTCACCGACGCGTTCATGGAGGCGGTCGAGGCCGACGCCGAGTGGAACCTGACCGCGCGCACCGACGGCACAGTCGTCGACACCGTCAAGGCGCGCTCGCTGCTGAAGGACATGGCCGAGGCGGCCTGGCAGTGCGCCGACCCGGGCGTCCAGTACGACACAACAATCAACAACTGGCACACGCTGCCGAACACGGGCCGCATCAACGCGTCCAACCCGTGCTCGGAGTACATGTCCATTGACGACAGTGCCTGCAACCTCGCCTCGCTGAACCTGATGAAGTTCCGCCGCGAGGACGGCGAGCTCGACGTCGAGGCGCTCTCGCATGCCGTGGACGTCCTGTTCCTCGCGCAGGAGATCCTCGTCGGCAACTCGTCCTATCCGACACCGGAGATCGAGCAGAACGCGAAGGCGTACCGCCAGCTCGGGCTCGGCTACGCGAACCTCGGCGCGCTGCTGATGGCGCGCGGGCTTCCGTACGACTCGGATGAGGGCCGCGCCTACGCGGCGGCGATCACGGGGCTGATGACGGGCCGCGCGTATCGCAAGTCGGCCGAGATCGCGGCAAGGATGGGCCCCTTCGCCGGCTATAAGCCGAACGCGGCGGCGATGATCGGCGTGATGGCGCAGCACCGCGCCGCGGTCGGGAACATCCAGGACTCCGAGGTCATCCCCGCTGACCTGCTGGCCGCGTGCCGCCAGGCCTGGGACGACGTCCTGAACCTCGGCGAGGTGCACGGCTACCGCAACGCGCAGGCGACCGTTTTGGCCCCGACCGGAACGATCAGCTTCATGATGGATTGCGACACGACCGGGGTCGAGCCCGACTTCTCGTTGGTGAAGTCGAAGAAGCTCGTCGGCGGCGGCGAGATCACGATCGTGAACAAGTCCGTGCCGATGGCGCTCGAGAAGCTCGGCTACGCGCCCGCAGAGGTCGAGGAGGTCGTCGCGTTCGTGGACGAGCGCAATACGGT
>WNFU01003295.1_pt1 | contig 21430 bp, 21 predicted proteins | sample 5400121 | NCBI WGS metagenome assembly WNFU01 (sample SAMN13153360, study PRJNA577476) | soil metagenome | isolation source: 100 cm soil or saprolite under grassland replicate 1 | place: USA:California | collected 2016-06-15
AAGGTTGCCATGGTCCGCGTGGAGGCGAGATGAACCCTGCACGGAGATTCCCACGGTGGTCCGTGATGGTCGCCGCTGGCTTGCTGTGCGCTCTCCTCGCCGTCAGCCCCTTCGGAGACGCGTTGGCGCAGCCCAGGCCGACGTCCCCGCCGAAGCCGGAAGGGGAGATGCGCTGGGCGCTGTACGTGACGCTGTCGCCCGTGTGGTTCGATCCAGGAGAGTTCATGGGTCTCACCGCGTTCTGGGTGCTCTACGCGATCCACGACGCGCTCGTGAAGCCCATGCCCGGTAACCTCATGACGCCCAGCCTGGCGGAGTCCTGGACGGTGAGCGCGGATCAGCGGGTCTACGAATTCAAGCTGCGCGAGGGGCTCAGGTTCCACAACGGCGACGCCTTCACCGCCGAGGACGTGAAGTTCAGCTTCCATCGCGCGAAAGGATCCAAGGTCCTGCACGACAAGGTGCGGGAAGTGGCGGTCGTCGATCCCTACCGCGTGCGCTTCCACCTGCACGAGGCCTGGCCCGACTTCATGACTTTCTACGGAACGCTCGTGAGCGGGGCGAGCTGGGTGGTACCGAAGCAGTATGTCGAACGGGTGGGCGATGACGGCTTCAAGAAGCAACCCATCGGGCTCGGCCCCTACAAGTTCGTGAGTCACGCGCCGGGCATCGAGCTGGTCATGGAGGCGTTCGAGAGTTACTGGCGCAAGGTGCCCTCGGTGAAGCGGCTCGTCTTCAAAAGCGTCCCGGAGGCGACCACGCGCGCGGCCATGCTGAAGCGGGGAGAAGTCGATATCGCCTACCTGCTTGACGTCCCGCAGGCGCAGGAGGTGAAGCGGGATCCCACGCTGAAGCTGGCCTTCTCCGGGGGGATCGCGATCTTCTTTCTGGATTTCCTCGATCAGTGGGACCCGAAATCCCCCTGGGCCGACCAGCGGGTGCGGCTCGCCGCGAACTATGCCATCGATCGCCGGGCGCTGAGCGAGGCTGAGACGCTCGGCGCCTCCAAGCCCGCGGGGAGCATCGTCCCGCGCAACTTCGAGTTCGCGCTGCCCATCGAGCCGTATCCCTACGATCCGGGGAAGGCGAAGCAGCTGCTGGCCGAGGCGGGTTATCCCAACGGGTTCGATGCCGGGGATCTGCATCAGCTTCCCCCCTATTTCTCGATGGGCGAGACGATCATGGGCTATCTCGGGGCCGCGGGGATCAGGTTGAAGATGCGGCCGATGGAGCGTGCGACCTACACCTCGGCGCTGCAAGCAAAGAAGCTGCGCGGGCTCTGTGTCTGCGGCACCGCGATCTACGGCAACGCCGCCTCGCGGATGTCGGAGCACGTCCCGAGCACCGGCGCCTACGCCTATGGCGGCTACCCTGACATCGACGCGCTGTACAGGGAGCAGGCCCTCGTGACCGATCGCCGCAAGCGCGAAGCGCTGCTGCACCAGATCCAACAGCTTGTGCACGAGCGGGTGAGGTTCGGGCCGATCTGGGAATATATCTGGCCGAGCGGCGTGGGGCCACGGGTCGACGAGCCGGCGCTGATGCTGATCAATCCGTATCCCTGGTCGGCGCCGCTCGAAGAGGTGCGGCTCAAGAGGAAGTAAGACGGGCCCCGCGTTATGACGCGTGGAGGCTCGCGAGAACCGACGGCAGGGCCGCCAGCACCTCCCGGAGACACTCGCGAACACGGACGATGTTCACTTCCGCCCTTTCGGGGACTCCCCCGCGCGATACCTGGGCGATGAATTCCTCGCGGCTGGTCGTCATCAGCAACGACGCGTTGATCTCGAGCTGGATCGCGTGGACGCGTCGGCTCTGGGGTTGGCCGTACATGGTCACGATGTTGCCCCCGGCATAGCCGCTGACGTTCAGGTGCACCTCGAAGCCGTGCCGGGTGAAGATCGCGGCCACGATCGCCGCGAGCTCGGGGGCACAGGTCGTATCGTGACGGGTGCCGATGATCACCTGGTGATCTTTCATCCGGCGCGGGCTCCCGGTGTGGCCATCGAGGAGCATCGCGTACCCATAGGCCCGGCGGAGCTCGGCGAGCAGGTGCTCCAGGGCCGAGTAATACGGATCGTAGTGCGTCTGCAATCGCGCTTCGAGGTCGGCGAGCCCCAGTGGGCGCGCGAAAATGGGCGCCTCGCGCATGGTATGGGTGCGCACCACGCCGCGTCGCGACCGTACCTCGCCGTCCTGGTGCTCGAAGTCGTCGCGGCGGCGATTGACGTCGACGAACATGCGTGAGAACGGCGTCGCGAGCACGGTGGCCCCGTGCTCATGCAGATCGCCGTAGAGATCGCCCACGAAGGTGTCGGCGAAGCCGTAGGCGAAGGTCTCGAACCAGGGCTCGCGGTAATCGTCGCGGGTGATGTGCGGCAACGGCTGCGTGCCGTAGTGGGGCACGCTCACCAGCACCGGCGTGCGCGTCCCCGGTGCGGGATGTCTGACGATCGGGAACGATCGCTCCGCGGTCGCCTCCCTGACTCCTAGCGTTCTCTCACCACCGGGTTACGCAGCACACCGATCTCCGGGACCTCCACCTCGACCACGTCTCCGTCCTTCATGTTCTCCGTCGCGCCGTCCGTGCCCATCCACAGCACGTCGCCCGGGTCGAGCGTCAGGTACTGGCTCATGCGGCTGATGAACTGGCGCACGCCGAAGATCGCGTCCTTGACGGCGTAGGTGAACATCTCCTTGCCGTTGAGCCGGATCGTGACGCGGAGGTCGTCGGGGTTCAGCCCGGTGACGATCCACGGGCCCATCGGCTTGAAGGAGTCGGTGTTCTTGCCCCGCCAGAGCGTGCGGTCCCCGCGCTGCCAGGTTCGCTCGCTGACGTCGTTGCCGATCGTGTAGCCGAAGACGTAGTCGAGCGCCTCGGCTTCCGAGACGCGCTTGCAGCGCTTGCCGATCACCGCGACCAGCTCGCCTTCGTACTGGACCAGCTCCGTCGCGTCCTTGGGGATGACGATCGGCTCGTCGGTCGCGACCAGCGCGTTGTTGGCCCGATAGCCGACGTCGGCGTTAGGCGGGAACTCCGGCTTCACGCCCCGGCGGTGGGCCATCTCGGTCACGTGCTCCCGGTAGTTGACGCCAGCAGCATAGAAGGTAGGCGGAATCACCGGGACGAGCAGCTTGACCCGGCTCAACGGAACGGTGGTCGATGTCCGGGAATGACTCTCGAACGGGCTCCCCGTGACTTCGGTCACCGTCGTCCCTTCGATGACCCCATGCGCGACGTTTCGTCCCGATTGGAACCGGCACCATTTCATGGCCGATGCTCCTTGAGGAACGCGCCCACCTCGCGGTTGAAGACGTCGGGGCGCTCGAAGTAGGTTGAATGGCCGGCGGCGTCCACGCGCTCGAAGCGTGAGCCCGGGACGTGCTCGTGGACTTTCTTTGACAGCTCGGGCCAGATGAGCCCGTCCTCGTCACTGGTCAGGAAGAGCGTCGGCACGCGCGTGGCGGCGTAGCGCTCCACGGGTGTCGTCAGCCGGCCGAGCTGGTCGCGGAAATCGCCGGACAGCGGCGCATTCATACCCGCGATCTGCGCGTAGAGGAAGGCGCGAACCGGCTGCTGCTTGCGGAAGGTCTCACCCAGCGCCGCGTGCCACAGCACGGCCGGGCGAGGTGGACTCGCGGCGGCGAGCTTCTGGCGCAGGGCGGCAATCTCGGCGTTGGTCAGGTTACCGACCGTGTTCGCCATCACGATCGCCCAGAATCGCGCGGGCGCATGCACGGCGGCGCCCACCACCGCCCAGCCGCCCATCGACTGCGCGACCACCGCGGCCCGCGCGATGCCGAGGTGATCGAGCAGCGCGATCGCGTCGGTCGCGAGCGCGGCGGGACCCGGACCGCCCGACACATCGACTGACTGCCCGAATCCGCGCTGGTCCACCGTGACGCACCGGTACTCCTCGGCGAAGACCGGCACCTGCTGCCACCAGCTCAGGTGATTGCCGCCCGCGCCGTGCAGGAACAGCAGCGTGGGCGCGTTGCCGCCGGTGTCCTCGTAGTAGAGGCGAAAGCCGTCCTTCACCATGAACGCCATCGTGCTACCTCCTTGGCCGCCGACGAGACCCGTGAACGTGCGAGCAACGTCGACCCCCGAGCCCGAAGGCCATCGCGGCGTTAGCCTAGCACCGAACCGGATACTTCGGAACGAGCGCTCACGGGTCGCCGACCGGCGACCCGCTTACTGACGCTTGCGACCCAGGGCGAAGTTCAGCGCCAGGGTGCGGCAGATGCCTTGCGGGCTCGCGAGGTTCTCTACATCGGCGAGGAGATCCTTCCGGAACTGCTCGCGACGCTGAGCGGACAGCCGTGCCAGTGCCGCTCTGGCGTGCGTGCTAGAGAACTCGGTCCAGTATTCATCTCGGTTGGAAAAGTAATAATCATGCCGTTCCGGGAGTACCTTCACGTCTGTGAAATCTGCTTCGACGAGGAGACGCCGGCACTGGCTGGGATCAGGCAGCGGAGTCGGCGCCTCGAACACCGTAAGGCCGTAGCGCTCCTGCCATTGTTTGGCTAGCTCGGCCAAGTATTGATTGTTGTCCTTGCCGAACGTCGAAAAGAGCACTCGACCGCCGGGCTTGAGCACTCTGCCCCACTCACGGAGGGCGGCAAGCTGATTAGGCAGGAAGAAGATCCCCGACGCGCAGATCACCGCATCGAAGGTCGCGTCCGGGAAGGGTGGACGCTCGGCGTCCCCCTCGCGCCACTCTGCGTTGGTCACCCCTTTTGCCTCGGCCTTGCGTCTGGCCTGTTCAAGCATCTCTTTCGTCAGGTCGAGCCCGGTGACCTGCCCAGTGGGCCCGACAACCTGGGCTGCTGCCAGCGCCAAATGCCCAGTCCCTGTTGCGACATCGAGTACCGATTCACCCGGCTGTAGTTGTGCGAGATCAACAAGCCTGCCTGCGCAGATACGGACAAACCGGATGTTGTCGTAGTCCGACGCCATCTCTTTGTAGGTGTCCTTGACCTGAGCCTGCACATCACCGGCCATGAGACCCCTCCTCGAGCGCGGGCGTGTCCACCCCCCGGACAGCCGGAGGTGGCATCGCGGCGCGTATCGTGCCCCATCGAGACCATCTGGTCCAGCGGGGCGTCCTGCGCGATACTCTCCAGTCCATGACGACTGAGCTCCACGACCTCCCGATTGCCGAGCTCTCGGCCCTGATCGCGGCGCGGAAGCTCTCGCCCGTGGAGCTGGTCGAGGCGCTGATCCAACGCGTCGAGCGGTACGACGGGCAAACGCGTGCCTTCATCACGCGCACGTTCGACCTGGCCCGGCGGCAGGCGAGGGCGGCCGAGGCCGACGTCGCAGCAGGCACCCACCGAGGCGCATTGCACGGGATTCCCTTCGCGCTCAAGGACATCTACGACACGAAGGGCATCCTCACCTCGGCCCACTCGCGTGTCTTCATCGACCGCATTCCCGCGGAGGATGCCACGGCGACGAGCCGGCTCTTCGAGGCCGGCGCCGTGCTGCTCGGCAAGCTCGCGACGCACGAGATGGCGCATGCGGGTCCCTCGTTCGACCTGCCCTGGCCCCCGGCGCGGAACCCCTGGAACCTCGCGCACTTCACCGGCGGCTCCTCGTCGGGATCGGGTGCGGCCGTGGCGGCCGGCCTGGTCCCGCTGGCCCTCGGCTCGGACACGGGTGGATCGATCCGAGGCCCAGCGTCGCTCTGCGGCATCGTCGGTCTCATGCCGACGTTCGGCCTTGAGCCGGGCTGGCGTCATCACCAACTCCTACACGTTCGACCACTGCGGGCCGCTGGCCCGGACCGTCGACGACTGCGCCGTGGCGCTGGAGGCGCTGGCCGGCTACGACCCGAAGGACGCGGGGAGCCTGAGCCGGCCGATCCCCCGCTATCGTCGAGCGCTCGGTCAAGATCTGCGTGGGCTCAAGATCGGCGTCCTGCGGCACCACTGGGAGGAGGACATTCCGGCGTCCGAGGACGTGCGCCAAGCGATGGACGCGGCGCTCGACGTTCTGCGCCGGCTAGGCGCCGAGCTCGAGGAATGTCGCGTGAGGCCGCTCGGCAGCTACTTCGACGTCAAGATCATCATCGCCGAGAGCGAGATCTTCAGCGTCCACCAGAAGCATCTGATCGCCCGGCCCAAGGACTTCGGCGCCGACTTCCGCTCGCGCGCGTTTCCGGCCGTGCTCTTCACCGCCAACGACTACGTGCAGGCCACGCGCGAGCATCGCCGGATGATGGTGGAAATGGAACCGCTCTACGCCCGCTTCGACGCCTTCGTCACGGCCGGCATGGGTGAGGCCGCGCGGCTGAGCGACTACCGCAGCGTCTCGTTCTGGCAGAAGCCGAGCTTGCTGACCGCCTGGAACGTCACCGGCCAGCCCGTGCTCGCTCTTCCCAACGGCTTCGGCAGGAACGGTCTCCCGCTCGGCATGCAGATCGTCGGCCGCCCGTTCGGCGAGACGACGATCCTGCGCGTCGGCCATGCCTACGAACGCGCCACGGAGTGGCACACGCGGCGCCCCCAGCTCGTGCAGGGTGCGACGGCGCCCGACGTCACGCCGCCGCCCGTGCTGTCGGAGCCGGCCGATCACGTCGATGCCGAGACACGTGATCTGTGCGTGAAGGCCGCCCGGCGAGCGGGTCTCCAGCTCGACGATCTGATGCTGGCTCAGCTCCTGGAGGGCGCGCCGTACGCACTGGCCATGGTGAAGCGCCTCCGCCGCGACCACGACCCGCACCACGAGCCTGCGAACGTTTTCAGTTTTCCGCCGTCCAGGCTCGGATGACCCCTACGACCCTGGAGGGGATTTCAAGTCGCCCTTGGATCCAGGGCGTCGCGCAACCGGTCGCCGACGAGGTTGATCGCGAGCACGGTGAGGAGGATCGCGAACCCGGGAAGCGTGGGGAGCCACCAGGCGACGGTCACGAAGTCGCGCCCAAGGGAGATCATCTGGCCCCACGTCGGGTACGCGCGCCCCGAGCCCACGCCGAGGAACGACAGCGCCGCTTCCGCCAGGATCGCCTGCGCGACTTGTAGCGTGGACATCACCACGATCGACGACACCGTGTTGGGCAGGACGTGCCGGAAGATGATGCGCAGGCGTCCCACGCCGATCGCTCGCGCCGCCTCGATGAACTCCTTCTCGCGCAGTGCCATCACCTCCGCCCGCACGACGCGCGTGTAGCGCTCCCAGCCCGTGAGCCCGAGCACCACGATGATGGTGACGAGGCTCGGCCCCAGCGCGGCCACGAAGGCGAGCGCGAGCAGGATCTGCGGGAACGACAGGTTGACGTCGACGACGGTGCCGATGGCCGTATCCACCATGCCGCCGACGAACCCGCTCACCAGTCCCGCCGTGACGCCGACGATGAGGCTCACGAAGACCGCCGACACGCCGACGAGCAGCGAGATGCGTGCCCCGTGGACGATCCGGCTCAGCACGTCGCGCCCGACCTGGTCGGTGCCGAGCGGATACGCGGCATTGCCGCCGGTCTGCCACACCGGAGGAGTGAACCGGCGGAGCAGGGATTGCTTCGCCGGATCGTGCGGCGCCACCCACGGCGCGGCGAGCGCGACGCCCACCACGACGAGCAGGATCAGCATGCCCGCGAGGGCGGCCGGGTTGAGCGCGAACCGCCGCCACGCCCGCGAGCCGCTGGTGGCGGCGGCGGACGGTTCGTAGGCCACGGCGTCCCGGGGCAGGGTGACGGCCATCAGCGGAGCCTGATCGTGGGGTTCAGGTAGACGTAGAGGACGTCCACCAGGAAGTTGACCGACACGATGATGATCGCGAGCACGAACACGCCCGCCTGCACGATCGGAAAGTCGAGCTGCACGATCGCTCTGACGAGCAGCCGCCCGACGCCCGGGACCGCGAAGACCGTTTCCGTCAGCACCGCGCCACCCAGAAGAAGGCCGAACTGCAGACCGATGACGGTGACGATCGGCAGCGCCGCGTTGCGCAGCGCGTGGCGACAGATCACCAGCCACTCCGACACGCCCTTGGCCCGCGCCGTCCGCACGTAGTCGAGGTGGATGACCTCCAACATGCTCGCGCGGATGATCCGCATGAAGAGCGGTGTCGTGAACGCTCCCAGCGTGACCGACGGCAGCACCACCGACGACCACGAGTCCCAGCCCGAGACGGGCAGGAGCCGCCACTGCACCGCGAAGAGCAGCATGAGCATGATGCCGATCCAGAACACGGGCATCGATTGACCGAGGAAGACGACCACCGTCGCCGCATGGTCGGTGACCGTGTTGCGGCGCACCGCGCTGTAGATGCCGATGGGCAGCGCGATCGCGAGCGCCAGAGCAACGGCCAGGCACGTCAGCGCCAGCGTCGTCGGCATGCGCTCGATCACGAGGCCGAACGCCGGCTCGCGATAGAAGAACGATTTGCCGAACTCGCCGCGCGCCGCGTTGGTGACGAAGCGAACGAACTGCGTCGGAAGCGGATCCGAGAGTCCCAGCGCCTCCCGGAGCTTGACGCGGTCGGCCTCTGGGGCCTCCGGCATGATCAGGGCCACCGGGTCGCCGCTCGCGTGGAGGATCGAGAAGGTGACGATGGAGACGCCGATGCAGACGACGACGAAACGGAGGAGGCGCCGGATCAGGAACGCCGACACGACGCCTCCTCCTTCAGCTCATCAGTTCCTCGGCTTGGCCGCGAAGAGCCAGAGCCACTCGTCGGGGCGCGCCTCGTAGGCGACCTTCTTCGAGATGCCGAGCGTGTCGTTCTGCGTGTACAGGAAGACCGAGGGCGCCTCTTCGCGGATCATGCTCTGGATCCGCGCGTAGATCTGCTTGCGCTTCGGTTGGTCAACGCTCGAGCGGGCCTCGTCGATGAGCTTGTCGAGCCCCTCGACGCGCGCGTAGTGCTTGCCGATCCAGCCGCCGGGCTCGGTGTGATAGAGCGGGTGCAGCACGGCGTCGGCGTCGAAGACCGAGTAGTTGCCCCAGTTGCCGTACTGGCCGTTGGTGGCCTTGCCCTCGGCCTGGAAGAACTTGTTCCACGCCGGGCCCGGATCCCACATCTTCACTGTCGTGCGGAGCCCGACCTCGGTGAGCATCTGCCCCAGGGCCTCGAAATGCGGGCGCCAGTCCACCGAGGAGCTGTGCAGCGTGATGTCAACGCCGTTCGGATAGCCCGCCTGCGCCAGCAGCGCCCTGGCCTTCTTCGGATCGTACGGGTACGGCTGCACGGAGGGATCGTGCCCGAACGCGGCCGGCTGGACGACCGTAGCCACCTGCCGTCCCAGCCCCGCCATCATCTTCTGGAGCATCGCCTGCTTGTCGATGGCGTAGTTCGCGGCCTGGCGGGCGGCTTTCTTGTCGAACGGCGCGCTCCGCATGTCGAGGGAGATGTAGTGCACGCGCAGGATCGGCGTCGTGCTGATCCCCGTCTGGGGGTGGTTCTTGATGTCGGGCAGGAGGTCCGCGTTGACGTTGCGGATGATGTCGACGCCGCCCGTCTTGAGCTCGGCCACCGAGGTGGCGACCTCCGGGATCGCCCGGAAGACCACGTACTTGAACGCCGGCTTTCCGCGCCAGTGCTGGTCGAACGCCTCGAGCCTGATGTGCTGGTCGCGCTTCCACTCCACGAGCTTCCACGGGCCGGTGCCCACCGCCGCCGTGCTGCCGAACGCCTCTTCGCCGACCTTCTCGAGGTGCTTCTTCGGGACGATGGGGAAGAACACGACGCGCTCGAGCAGGAGCGGGAACGGCTTGTCGGTGACGAGATGGATCGTGTCCGCGTTGACGATCTTGACTTCCTTGATGGCGCGGACGTTACCGTACTGGGGCGACTTCTTCTTCTCCTTACCCGGCTCCAGCACCCGATCGAACGAGTACTTCACGTCCTCGGCGCTCATGGTCGAGCCGTCGTGAAACTTGACGCCCTGACGGAGCTTGAACTCCCACGTCGTGTCATTGAGCGCCTTCCACGAGAGGGCCAGCGAGGGCTCGAACTCGAGCTTCGGGCTGCGGTGCAGGAGCGAGTCGAACATGTTGATGTTGACGAGGATGCCGACGCGCTCGAAGTGCATGTGGGGGTCGAGGGTCGGCGCGTGCGACGGGAGCGCGACGGTGAGCGTGTCCTTGCCCTGCGCGGCGGCGCCGGTCGGCACGGCGACGAGCGCCGCGAGAGCCAGGACCAGAAGGCCGGGGAGCCAACGTTTCATGGAGTGTCCTCCTTCGACATTGCAACCGAACGGGAACGACTCGGGCGAATCGTGTGGTGACGATACACCAGGCCCGGGGGGAGTGGAAGCCCATGGATCGCCGCGGGGGGACTAGCGTATGGGCGCGATGCTAGAATCCGCCCGGCGGTCGGGGCAAACCGCGCCCGACCAGCGAAGGAGGCAGCGTGAACATTCGACCGAATCGCTTGAAAGACAAGCTGGCCGCCGGTCAGGTCGCGACGATCCTGTCCGGCACCAACGACCCGGACCTGATCGATCAGCTCGGCACGCTCGACGTGGACGGCATCTGGCTGGAGGGTGAGCACGGAGGCGTCGACTACGCCGACCTCGGTAACCTGACGCGGGCCTGCGACCTGTGGGGGAAGACCTCGGTGGTCCGGGTGATGGACAACGACTACGCCACGATCTACCGCACCCTCGATCGCGGCGCCCAGGGCATCGTGGTGCCGCACGTCAACACGCGGGCGGAGGCCGAGGCGGTCGTCGCAGCCGGCAAGTTCGCGCCGCTCGGCAAGCGCGGCATGTACACGAGCCGCCAGGGATTCGGCGTGGGCGACTACTTGAAGACCGCCAACGACCAGAGCCTTTTGATCGTGCTGATCGAGGACATTGTCGGCGTCCGCAACCTCGATGAGATCGTCAAGGTCGACCACATCGACGTCTTCTTTGTGGCCCCGAGCGACCTGGCGACCTCGATGGGCCAGATCGGGAACATGGGACACCCGGAGGTCCAGAAGACGGTCGACGGCGCGATCAAGAAGATCGCCCAGGCTGGCCGCGTGGCCGGCACGCTCGTCAACGCCGGCAACGTCGAGCGGTATACGCGGATGGGCGTGCGGGTAGTGATGACCGGCTTCTTTCCCTGGATCCAGGCCGGCATGAAGGAACTGATCGAGCGCGCCGCCGCGGGCGCCCATTTGGCATAGAATGGCGGCGGTGTGCAAACTCCTCTGAAGGAGGCTCGTCATGGCCGAGCCTATCTGGAATCGGTTCCTGACCGAGCGTGACAAGGCGGTGTTCGCCGCGGCCGGATACGGCGCGCGCGCCGGCTTCGGCAACCGCCCGGCCCTGCTCGTCATCGACGTCAACTACAACTTCTGCGGCGACCGGCGTGAGCCGATCCTGGAATCGATCAAGCGCTGGCGCAACTCCTGCGGCGCTGAGGCGTGGGACGCGCTGGCGCGCATCAGGGAGCTGATCGACACCGCCCATGCGCAAGGGATACCCGTCATCTACACCACGGGGGTACGCCGCGCGGACAACTGGGACTCCGGGAGCTGGTCGTGGAAGAACACCCGCACCGACGAGCGTCCCCTCGTCACGCGGACCGAGCGCAACGGCAACGAGATCGTTGCCGAGATCGCGCCGGAGCCCCACGATATCGTCGTCCTAAAGCAGAAGCCGAGCGGCTTCTTCGGGACGAATCTGTTGAGCTACCTCGTCCTCCTCGGCTGCGACAGCGTCATCGTGACGGGGACGACAACGAGCGGGTGTGTCCGCGCCACCGTGCTCGACGCCTTCAGCAACAACTTCCGCGTCACGATCGCCGAGGAGGCCTGCTTCGACCGCTCCGAGGCCAGCCACGCCATCAACCTCTGCGACATGCAGGCGAAGTACGCCGACGTCATGAAGGTCGAGGAGCTGAAGCGCTACCTCGCGTCGCTTCCCAAGGGTCTCTTCGATCTCCCGCGCGGGGTGGCCCCCACGGCGTAGGCGTGTCCCGGACCGGGCGCCGGGTTGGAGCGTGCGGGGGTGAAACTGGTCGATGCGCTCGGCATGACTGGCGACGAGGTCGTCGCGCTGGTCGGAGGAGGCGGGAAGACCACGGCCATGTTCCGCCTGGCGCGCGAGATGGTGGAAAAGGGCGGCAGCGCGATCACGACCACGACCACCCGCATCTTCGCCGCGCAGATCGCGCTGTCGCCCGCGCACGTCCCGGCCGCCGACGCAACGCGCGAACGCGTCTCGGCCGCGCTGGCCGCCCACCGGCAAGTGCTCGTCATCGGGCCCACGAACGCCAGCGACGGCAAGGCCGATGGCGTCTCCCTGGATCTCTTCCGGCGCCTGCGGAGCTGGTGTCCAGGCGTGTGCATCCTGAACGAGGCCGATGGCTCTCGCATGCGCCCCTTCAAGGCTCCGGCCGAGCACGAGCCGGTGATTCCCCCGGAAACGACGCTGGTGGTTCCCCTCGTCGGCGCCGACGTCTTCGGGAAGACGCTGGACGCCGAGCACGTCCACCGTCCAGAGCTCGTCAGCGCGCTCAGCGGCGCTCCGCTGGGGACGCCGATCACGCCCGAGATCGTGGCGCGCGTCCTGGCCCACCCCGAGGGCGGACGCAAGAACGTGCCGGCCGGCGCCCGCGTCGTTGCCCTGATCAACAAAGTGGAGAGCCTCCCGGACCGGAAGCCTGCGCGCGAGACGGCCGAGCGTCTTTTGCGCGAGTCGGCGATCCGGTCGGTTGTGCTCGCCGCGGTGCGCGAAAACGAGCCCGTGCTCGAGGTCTGCTCGCGGTGACCCCTCGGATCTGGAGATCGCAATGACAACGGTGGAGACAGCGCTCGGTCCGGTGGCCACGACCGAGCTCGGCCCGACGCTGATGCACGAGCATATCGTCACGCGCTCCCCCGGGGTTCAAGAGAACTGGCCCCACCTCTGGGACCGAAACGCGATCCTCGCGATCGCCGAGCGGAAGATGGCCGACCTCTACGCCCGCGGCATCCGCGCGATCGTCGACCTGACCACCGTCGATCTGGGCCGGGACATCGACCTGATCCTCGGGGTGGCTCGCAGCTCGCGCGTTCACGTGATCGTCGCCACCGGTGTCTGGTGGATGCCGCAGCGGTACTTCAGCGCGCACGGCGTCGACGCGGTGGCCGAGTTGTTCATCCGCGACATCACCCAGGGCATCGGCACGAGCGCCGTCAAGGCCGCCATCATCAAGTGCGCGACCGACACGGCCGGCGTGACGCCGGTGATCGACAACGTCCTGCGCGCGTCCGCGCGAGCCCAGAAGGCGACCGGAGTGCCGATCTCGACGCACACCTGGGCGGCCGGCCGAACCGGCGAGTTGCAGCAGGCGATCTTCGCGCAGGAGGGCGTGGATCTCGGCTGCGTCATCATCGGCCACAGCGGCGACAGTGAAGACCTGGGGTATCTACGCGGGCTGATGGAGCGGGGGAGCACGATCGGGATGGACCGCTTCGGCCTCGAGAGCTTCCTGCCCACCGCGAAACGGGTCGACGTGCTCGCCCGGCTCTGCGCCGAGGGCTACGCCGGCAAGATGGTCCTCTCGCACGACGCCAACTGCTGGACCGACATGGTGTCCGAGGAAGCCAAGCGCCGGACCCGACCGCTCTGGCACTACAATCACATCTCGGACGACATCCTGCCGGCGCTCCGCAAGGCGGGGGTCAAGGAGGATCAAATCGAGCAGATGCTCGTGCGCAATCCGCGGGCAATCTTCGAGGCTCGGAAGGGCTGAAGATGGGTGAGATTCCGATTTCGCTCACCTGCGCCGACTACGCCCGCATCATGCCCCTCGCGACCGGCGAGGTGAAGCCGGAGGGGATCGCGCTCGCGATGATCCTTGGCAGCCGGGGCTCGTGGCCGGCGCGCGCCGAGATGCTCCGGCGCGCCGTGCAGGATCCTGGCGTGCAGGGCGGCGAGTGGTCGATGGCGCAGTACCTCTACCGCATCGACAAGGGCGACCGCCGGTACGTCGGCCTGCCCGTGTTTCCGCTGCGCAACTTCACCGCGCGCGACCTGTACATCCGTCGAGGTGGCTCGATCCGTCGACCCGCAGACCTGGCCGGCAAGCGCATCGGTATGTACAGCTACACCGCGAGCGGCTCCATCTGGTACCGTCACTTCCTGCGCTTCGTCGGGCTGGACCCCGCCTCCATCGAGTGGTGGATCGGGAACATCGACACGCCCTGGTCCGCCCCAATGGACCAGCCGCTGCCATCAGGCGTGAACGCGCCCGTGAAGGGCAGGTCGCTCTCGGACCTGCTGATCGCCGGCGAGCTGGAGGCGATCTACAGTCCGCCGCGGCCCGCTGCCTACCATCCCAGGACGGGTCCGATCGTCCGGCTGTTCCCGGACTTTCGCTACATCGAGCAAGAGTACTTCCTCAAAACCGGCGCGTTTCCCCCGCAGCATCTGATCGTCATCCGGTGCGAGGCCTGGGAGGCGAACCGGTGGATCGCCAGGAGCCTCACCGAGGCGTTCAGTGCCGCCAACGATTGCTTCACCGCGGCGCAGAAAGGGTTTCCGTACGCCACGCCGTGGCTGGAAGCCGAGCTCGAGGACACCGTGGCGGTGATGGGCGAGGACTTCCACCCGTACGGACTCGAGCGCAACCGAGCGCAGATCGAGGCGTTTGCCGACGAGGCGTTCCGGCTGGGCCTGACGAGCCGCCGGGTCACGACCGACGAGTATTTCGCGGACTATCTCCGAGGAGGTTGATTCGGTGACCATAGACCGCAGGAGCTACGACGCGACAGGATTTCGGGGCACGGTGGCACGGACGCGCGCGGAATCCGAGCCGTGGTGGCCGGAGCCGGCTGGCGCCCGCCGGGGCGCGCCCAACATCGTGATCGTCTACATGGACGACATGGGCTATTCCGACCCGGGATGCTTCGGCTCGGAGATCGAGACGCCGAACGTCGACGCGCTGGCCGCGCGCGGCCTGCGCTTCAATCACTACACGACGCATCCGATCTGCTCGCCCGCGCGCGCCGCGCTCCTCACCGGCCGCAATGCCCACGCGGTCGGCACCGGCTGGCTCGCCAACAACAACGCCGGATTTCCCGGCTACACCGGCGAGATCCCCCGCGACGCCGCGACCCTGGCCGAAACGCTCCGCGCCGCCGGATACGCGACGATGATGGTCGGCAAGTGGCACAACACACCCGGGCCCCTGAGCCTGCCCTCCTCGGTCAAGGACTCCTGGCCGACGCAGCGTGGCTTCGAGCACTTCTACGGCTTCATGGAAGGCGAGACCAACTTCTTCTTCCCGGCGCGGCTGATGCTCGGCAATGCGCTGCTCTCGATCGACGAGTACCCGCGCGACTACTACTCAACCGACGACTGGACCGATAAGGCGATGGGCTTCGTGCGCGAGCACCGCTCCGCCTCGCCCGACAAGCCGTTCTTTCTCTACGTCGCGAACAACGCGGTGCACGCGCCGTTCCAGGCCAAGGCGAAGGACATCGCCAAGTACCGCGGCCGCTACGACCAGGGCTGGACCCGCGTCCGCGAGGCGCGGCACCGGCGCCAGCTGGAGCTGGGCCTGATCCCGCCGGGAACCCGGCTGGCGCCCTCCGACCCCGTCGTACCCGCCTGGGACGACACCGATCCGGCCGATCGGCCGCTGTTCACGCGGCACATGGAAACCTACGCGGCGATGCTCGACTGTGCCGACCAGAATCTCGGCCGGCTCGTCGCGCTCCTCGAACGGATGGGCGAGCTCGAGAACACGATCATCGTGTTCTCGTCGGACAATGGCGGCACGCACGCCGGCGGGCCGATCGGCTCGATCTACAACAACCGCCGCTTCTCGGGCCTCCCCGAAAACCCGATCGAGCGCGAGCGCGAGGGCCTGGATCTCATCGGCGGACCGCGCAGCAACGCCCTGTATCCGACCGGCTGGGGTCAGGTCTCGAACACGCCCTTCCCGACGTACAAGACCTACACCGGCGGCGGGGGCCGGCGTGTGGCGTTTGTCGTCTCGTGGCCCGCGCGGATCACGGGCGGCGGCGCAATCCGCTCGCAATTCGTGCACGTGACCGATGTCATGCCAACGCTGCTCGATCTGGCCGGCGTGGCGCCGCTGGCGCAGGTGAGTGGTCGGCCCGCGCAGGCGTGGCACGGCCGGAGCTTCGCGCCCGTGCTGCTCGATGCCTCGACGCCGTCGCCGCGCCGCGAGCAGTACTACGAGTGCTGGAGCAACCGCGGCTACTATCGAGACGGCTGGCTGGCCCGCTCGCTTCAGAAGCGCGGCGAACCGATCGACCTCGACAACTGGACGCTGCACGATCTGGACCGCGACTTCTCCGAGAGCGTGGACGTGCGCGACAGCCACCCGGGCAAGCTCCGCGAGCTGGTCGCGGCCTTCGATGAGACAGCCTGGCTCAATCTCGTGTACCCGCTCGACAACCGCACGATGGTGCAGAAGATGAGCGACGGCGCGGCGCGTGCGGGCGCCGCGGCGCCCCCCGGGCGCCGTTTCTTTCCGGGCTCGCAGACGGTGCATCGGGCCGTCGTCGTGCCGCTCATCTCGGACCGCTCGTTCCGGGTCCGCGCGACGTTCGTCCGGCGTGACGTCGATCAGGGCGTCGTCTGGGCGATCGGCGAGCAGATCGGCGGCATGGTGCTGTATGTCGAGGACGGCCGCCTGCGGTTCTGCTACAACGGCTACGGGGAATTCAGCGAGCTGCCGCCGATGGCGCTGCCAGTGGGCGAGATCGAGGCGACGTTCGAATACGAGGCTCTCGGCACTCGCCGGGGCCGCGGGCGCATCCTGGTTAACGGCGTCGCGCAGACCCCGTGGCAGGCGCTGTCGCCGACCCTGATGGTCGGCTTTCACGAAGGGCTCGACATCGGTATCGACCGCCGCGCTCCCGTGTCCTGGGACGTCTACCAGAAGCACGGGACCTTCCGTTACACGGGCACGCTCCACGACGTGACCATCGAGCCCGGCCCGCGCGCGCCCGACTCGCCGCTGGCACGAGGGTAACGCAAGGGACAGTCGGAGCGAGGGGAGGTGTAATGGCGATCATCCTGGGCACGGGCGCACATCGCTACGAGGTCGTCGATCAGTGGGCGAAGCTGCCGCCGGGGCGCGAATTCAACGCCGACGTCGCCGCGGTCGGAGTCGACAAGCAGGACCGGGTGTACGCGTTCAATCGGGGCCAGCACCCGATGGCCGTGTTCGACCGCGACGGAAATTTTCTGCGCTCCTGGGGTGAAGGGGTGTTTCGCCGCGCGCACGGCGTCCACATGGCACCGGACGATACGATCTGGTTGACCGATGACGGCGACCACACCGTCAGGCACTGCACGCTGGACGGCAAGGTGCTGCTGACACTCGGTATCCCCGGCACGGCGAAGCCCTACATGAGCGGCGAGCCGTTTCACCGCTGCACGCACACGGCGCTCTCGCCGCAGGGCGATCTCTACGTCTCCGACGGCTACGGCAACTCGCGCGTCCACAAGTTCGCGCCGAACGGCACGCTGCTCAGCTCGTGGGGCGAGCCCGGCACCGATCCCGGCCAGTTCAATATTCCGCACAACATCTGCTGCGACGCCGACGGCTGGGTCTACGTCGCCGACCGCGAGAACCACCGCGTCCAGGTGTTCGACGGGCACGGCAAGTTCGAGGCCCAGTGGAACAACATGCACCGTCCCTCGGGGCTGTTCATGGAGCCCGGCCCTCAAGGCCGCTTCTACGTCGGCGAGATCGGCGGCGGCATGGGCGTCAACTACGACATGCCCAACATCGGGCCGCGGGTCAGCATCTACAGTCACAAGGGCGAGATGCTGGCGCGGCTGGGCCAGCGCCCGGCCGGGCTCGAGCCGGGCCAGTTCATGTCGCCGCACGGGCTGGCCGTCGACTCGCATGGCGACATCTACGTCGGCGAAGTGTCGTTCACCAACTGGGGCAATCGCTACAAGGGCCAGCCCCACCCGCCCGGGCTGCGAAGCTTGCAGAAGCTCGTCAAGGTGCGCTGACGCCATGAAGGTCGGCGCCATCTTTCCGCAGACGGAGTGTGGCACCGACGTCAAGGCCATTGGCGAGTTCGCCCGGGTGGTCGAGGCGATGGGCTTCGATCATCTCTTCGTGGCCGACCATGTGCTGGGAGCCGATCCGAAGTTTCACTCCCACCCGTCGCTGGCGAATTACTCGCACGAAGCCGTCGTGCACGAGGCGCTGACGCTGATGGCGTACCTGGCCGCGGTCACCAGCCGGCTCACGCTGGCCACCGGCATCCTGATCCTTCCGCAGCGGCAGACTGCCCTGGTGGCCAAGCAGGCGGCCCAGATCGACGTGCTGAGCGGTGGCCGACTACGCCTCGGCATCGGCGTGGGCTGGAACGCCGTCGAGTTCGAGGCCCTCAACGAGACCTTCGAGAATCGCGGCCGCCGGAGCGCGGAGCAAGTCAAGGTCCTGCGCGCGCTGTGGACTCAACAGGTCGTCGACTTCCGCGGCAAGTTTCACCGGATCAGCCACGCCGGGCTCAATCCGATGCCCATCCAGCGGCCGATCCCCATATGGTTCGGGGTGGGCAGCCGCGACCACGCGGTGCCGCCCGAGGCGGCCCTGCGGCGGATCGCGCGGCTCGCCGATGGCTGGAGCCCGAACTTAACGCCCGACTTCCAGGGCCAGGCCATCGTCGCCCGCGTGCACGGCTACGCCCGCGAGGCGGGCCGCGACCCCGCCAAGCTCCCTTTGGAGGGGCGCATCCGTCTCGCCGGCCAGGGTCCCGACGGATGGGGGAAGCAGGTGAACGCGTGGAAAGCCCTCGGGGCGACCTCCGTCATCGCCGAGCCGCGGGGTGGAGGCCTCAGCTTCCCGGATGGACATCTGGACGTGCTGCGCAGATTCAAGGAAACAGTAAAGGAGGCATCGTGATGCAGCCAGTGACGCTGAAGATCTTCTCCGACTACGTCTGACCCTGGTGCTATCTCAGTACCGTGCGTATTGAGAAGCTCAAGGCCGAGCACAACGTGAAGGTCGAATGGGTGCATTTCCCCCTGCACCCCGACACGCCGGCGGAAGGCCGCTCGCTGGCCGAGCTGTTCGCGGGGCGGAGCGTGGACCGGAAAGCCATGCACGCGCAGATGAAGGCGCGCATGGATGCGGAAGGTCTCCCCTACGGTGAGCGCACGATGACCTACAACAGCCGCCTGGCCCAGGAGCTGGGCAAGTGGGCCGACACGCAGCCGGGCGGAGAGGCGCTCCACGACGCGCTGTTCCGCGCCTACTTCGTGGAGGCGCGCGACATCTCCCAGCCCGCGGTGCTCCTGGAGATCGCGGAGCAGGTGGGACTGTCGGCCGACGGCGCACGCGACGTTCTGGAGAAGCGTACGTTCAGGGACGCGATCGACAGGGACTGGGAGCTCTCGCGTCGGATCGGGGTCACCGGGGTGCCGACGTTCGTCGCCGGCCGCTCCGGCGTCGTCGGCGCGCAGCCCTACGAGGTGCTGGAGCAGCTCGTGCGGAAGGCCGCTCTGGGTGACACGGCACGGTAGGTATGGAGGGTGGATCTCGGCGCTTTCGTCTGGCATGCTGACTACAGGAGACGAGCCGCACAACCTTTTCAGTCACGGAGACACGACCGATGGAGGGGCATCACCATGGCATTGCGGATCAACAGCGAGGCACCGAACTTCACCGCCGAGACCACCCAGGGCCGGATCACGTTCCATGACTGGATCGGCAGCGGGTGGGCCATCCTGTTCTCGCACCCGAAGGACTTCACGCCGGTGTGCACGACCGAGCTCGGATACATGGCGGGCCTGAAGCCGGAATTCGAGAAGCGTAACTGCAAGATCGTCGGGCTCAGCGTTGACCCGGTCGCCGATCACCAGCGCTGGTCCAAGGACATCGAGGAGACGCAGGGGCACGCCGTGACCTATCCGATGATCGGCGATCCCGAGCTGAAGGTGGCCAAGGCCTACGACATGCTGCCGGAGGAGTCCGGCGCCACCGCACAGGGCCGGACCGCCGCGGACAACGCGACGGTCCGCTCGGTGTTCGTCATCGGGCCGGACAAGAAGGTCAAGGCGATGCTCACGTATCCGATGTCCACCGGCCGCAACTTCGATGAGGTGCTGCGGCTGCTGGACTCCTGCCAGCTCACGGCGAAGCACAAGGTAGCCACTCCGGTGAACTGGAAGCAGGGCCAGGACGTCATCATCGTCCCGGCGGTCTCCGACGAGGACGCGAAGAAGGCGTACCCCGCGGGCTGGAAGGCGCCGAAGCCCTACCTGCGCATTGTGCCCCAGCCGAAGTAGCTGAGGCCCGGCCAGCGCCGGTGGCCTCGACGACGGGCCACCGGCGCGCGCTTCCGCGACCCGTCACTCCATACGGCACACGGGACAGCGGTCTCCCGCCGGGGTTAACCAGCTCGCAAAAGCTCGTCGAGGTGCGCTGACGCCTCCTGTACAATCCCCCGCGGGCGATTGCACGATTCCACTACGCCGAGACGATGACCCGGAGGAACGCGATGCCGATCTTCACGCGTCCTGATGCCGAGATCCACTACGAAGTCCACGGGTCGGGCTACCCGCTGCTGCTCTTCGCGCCGGGGGGGCGGCACCAGCGCCTCCGGCCAGGAGGTGCGCACCAGCGACGCGCTGCGGTTGCTCGGGTCGTCGAGCGGGAGTGACGACAGATGAAATTCGGGATCCACATCGGCGCCATGGGCGGCCCGCTCGGCGAGATGCGCAAGCTGTGGAAGTTCGCCGACGCCAAGGGCTTCGACTGGTTCTCCGTCTCCGACCACTTCCAGGAATCGCCGCCGCGCGGCGGCGACATGGACTGCTACGAGGCGATCGCGACGCTGGCCGCGGCCGCGATGGACACGACACGCGTCCGGCTCGGCAGCGGCGTCTACTGCGTCGCGTATCGCAACCCCGGGCTGCTCGCCAAGTCGCTCACCACGATCGACCATCTGTCGAACGGGCGCGTCGACTGCGGCCTCGGCGCCGGCTGGCACGACGTCGAGGCGAAGGCCTTCGGCTATGCGTTCCCGTCGATCGGTCCCCGCGAGGACATGCTCGAGGAGTACGCGCAGATCATGCGCCTGCTGCTCGACCCTGAGCAGCGGCGCGCGAGCTTCGACGGCAAGCACTTCCGCCTGGCCGACGCCCCGAACAATCCCAAGCCGCTGCAGCCCCGCATTCCAATCTGGATCGGCGGGCGCGGCGAGAAGCGCACGCTGCGCGCGGCCGCGAAGTATGCCGACGGCTGGAACGGCGCCTACATCGGCCCGGACGACTGGAAGCACAAGAGTCAGGTGCTCGACCGGTGGTGCGAGACGGAAGGGCGCGACCCCAAGACGATCATGCGCTCCGTGAACCTCGGCTTCTATCTCGGGGCCGACACCAGGGGGGCCGCCCGCGCCGACGAGATCTTCCGCAGCCACTTCGGCACTGGCGCGCGCGCCGAGCGCACGGGCTATCTCCGTGGGACGATGAAGGACGCGCGCGCGATGGCGGACCAGTTCCGCGCG
>WNFU01003407.1_pt1 | contig 21427 bp, 21 predicted proteins | sample 5400121 | NCBI WGS metagenome assembly WNFU01 (sample SAMN13153360, study PRJNA577476) | soil metagenome | isolation source: 100 cm soil or saprolite under grassland replicate 1 | place: USA:California | collected 2016-06-15
TCAAAACCGGCCTATATCCGGGCATTACCGCTTTTGCAGGAAAAACAGATCGAAAAGATGGATCAACTCTATCGCAAGCGGCTGCAGTCGCTGCAGGCCGTCGATGATTTGGTGGAGAGCGTCGTTGACACGCTGAAACAAACCGGCGAGCTTCATCGGACGTATATCGTGTTCGCGTCCGACAACGGGTACCATTTCGGGCAACATCGCTTAATGCAGGGAAAGCAAACCGCCTATGAGGAAGATATCCACGTCCCCTTGCTTATCCGAGGACCGGAAGTCCCCGCGCACCGCTCTGTGCCGCAGCTGGCCGTTGAGACTGACCTTGCCCCAACTTTCGCAGAATGGGCGTCGATCACTCCGCCAGGATTCGTCGATGGTCGTTCCCTCGAGCCGTTGCTGGAGAAATCTTTACCGCCGCCGGGGAAATGGCGTGAGGGGATTCTAATTGAGCATCAACCCGGGCCCGAGCCGTTCATGTCGTGGTTTGAAGAGCGCTTGTTCCAAACAACGCAAAAATCGCCTCTGACAGCTTACCAAGCGGTGCGATCGAGCAATCGTCTGTTTGTTCAGTACCAATTTAGCGATCCTGATCAGCTCCACAATATTGCCGCCGAAGTCGACCCACAATTGATCAAGCGTTACTCCCTTTGGCTTAGCCAACTTAAGAAGTGCAAAGGAGCCGATTGCCAGACAGCGGAGAATACGCGGTTTGGTGAGACGCACATCGCGCCCTAGCTCCAGGAGAACCCTGAAAATTCTTCTGTATCCGTTGAACAGCTTCGCGCTAAAGTTGCCCGCGAACATTGAGTTGGCGACGGCCTAAACCTGCGCCATACGATCTACTCCCTCATCCGCGAGTAGGAAATCTCTCTACTCGTGATGAATTCGAGCAGCGCAGCTTTACCATCATCGGTGACTTTTCGCGCCCGCTGCAGGGCAGGCACGATTTGTCCCGGTTCTTCGACGCGCTCGGACCAACCGCCGAGGGAACGCCCAAGGTCCGCGTAGTTGCCGAGGATGTTCATGGTGCCGTAGCGTTCGTGTGAGGCGTGCATCATGTGAGTTTCAGCGGCCATGAAGTTATTGTTGAGTACGATGGTCAATGTCGGGATATTGTTTCGAACCGCGGTTTCGAAATCCAAGCCGGTCATGCCGAAGGCAGCGTCGCCCATAAAATTAACGCAGAATTTTTCCGGCGCTGCGAGTTTGGCGCCCAGGATGAGACCCAGCCCCGTGCCCAATGCATGAGATTTTCCCCAACCGATGTAACTGCGTGGAGTCGGCGCTTGATAGAACGGGACGAGCTGGTTACGCGGGCTGCCGGCGTCATGGGTGACAATGCAGTTTTTGCGGTCAAAGAGGTTCATGAACTCCCACATGATGCGATAAGGATTGAGCGGTTTCTCATTCGAAGTCAGCTTCGGCATCCATTCGGCCATCCATTCCGCTTTGCCCTTTTTAACTTCCGCGGCCACCGTGCCATCGTTCTTCGATTTTCCACCCAGTAAATCTTTCACGGCTTGGATGAACTGGCTGAGCACGGGCTTGGCATCGCCGAGGATCGGATAATTGGCAGGATAGTGCTTATTAAGATCACGCTCGTCGTTGGTCGCGTGAATGATCGTCTTACCGGAAGGAATCGGCGCGGCGACGATGCCATGCTTCGTTAGACTCGACCCGACGGCGAAGATGGCATCGGCTTTCTGCAGAAACGTATGAACCGGCCGCGGCATGACGCCGGCGCCGGTGCCGAGAGAAAGCGGATGATCTTCGGGGAAAGCGCTCTTTCCTTCGAGCGGTGTTGTCACCGGCGCTTGGAGTAACTCGGCCAGCTTGGTGAGCTCATCGGTCGCTTCGGCGTAGAGCACGCCCTGGCCGGCGATGATGACCGGTGATTTTGCTTGCACCAAAATTTTGGCCGCTTCCTCTATGTCACGGGCATTGGCGCCGCTGACGGTTCTTTTCACCGGCGTGTAGTTCACACCGGCCGCTGGAAATTCCTCCACAGCTACGTCGTTGGGAATTTCCACCAATACGGGGCCAAGCCGGCCCATCTTGAGGTAGCTAAAGGCGCGACGCATGATCTCAGGCACTTGATCGGTCAGCGTGATCTCTTCGGTCCACTTGGTCACTGGCGCATACGCTTGAACCGAGCGAAAGAAATGAAATACCTGAGAGGTGTTGCGCGCGTGGCCGACTGGCAGCAAGAGAATTGGCACCGAATCAGAATAAGCCGTGCTGATGCCGGCGAATGCGTTCTCGGCGCCGGGACCAGCTTGCATGGTGAAAACACCGATGCGCTTGCCATTGGTGACGCGTGTGAAGCCGTCGGCGATCCCGACGCCTACGCGCTCCTGGCGGCAGACGATCGGTCTAATGCCTGCGGTCGCCGCGGCTTCGATCATGGTGTTCGTCGGATAACACGCCAGGAACTCTACACCTTCCCGCTTGAGAATTTCGGCAATAGCGTCGACGACTTTCATGGAACCTCCTTGAAATCAGAGTAGCGCGATTAACAAAGATTCGTCAGTCTGTTGGTCCAAATTGTAGCCGATGAAACTTACCGGTCGAGATCCCTCACTTTGTTCGGGATGACATCCTGGAGTGACCTGTCAATTAACCTGGCAAGGCTCATCAATTGCGAGGGGACTACACGCTCGCAGTTTCCCAATACTTCTCTTTCTTCAACTGTTCCGCGACATATTGTTTCGGGTCGAGCTCGGATGAGATTTTGCTGGCGATGCAGGCGACGTGGCGCATGTCGTTGGCGTCGGCGGTTCGAATGACATGCGGCGGTTCCTTGCCGGCCTGCACGGCGCGAACGCATTGCAGCAAAAATTTGCGCACCGTAATCACGGTGATGTCACTGATTCCAAGATGCTCTTGCGAGCGGTCGTAGATCGGACCCATGCTTTCGGTGGCGCAGGAATCGTGAATGAGAAAGATCTGTCCCATGCCGGTGAATGTCTCATGCTTTTGCTGCTCACGATCTTGCCGATAGTTGTTCTGTAGGTTGCGCAGCTTGTGAAAGTCCGCGCCGATCTCATCGTCATGCTGTCTTTCATCGTTCCGGATCGGGCGGGTACGGCGAAAGTGGATGTTGTAGCGCATACTATGTGTATCGTCGATGGGTACATGGGAATGGATGGTGTAGCCTTCGGGGTTCCCTTTCAAACCGCCAGTGGGAATAAATCCGTGGCACGGCAGCACGATGTTGGACACGCGCAGGTAAATGGTCTCGGCATCGATCTTACGGCAGGACAGCATTCTGACGCCGTAATCCATCTCAACCCCTTCCAATTGAGGCGCCGAATCCGCCGCGTACAAAACGCCGTCGCCACCGCCGCGCTGGCGCTCGCCGGTAAAATTCTTGTGCAGGACGGAAAGATGCGATGAATCGCATTCGCCTTCGAGGCCTTGCAACCAGCTGCAGTCCTGAACGGACTTGGTAACATACAGATGACTCGACGGCAGATTCATCCACTCATAATTCGGCAACAGAGGAATTTTATCCGTCGGACCGAGATAGCTCCAAACAACGCCTGCGGCCTCCCGGCATGGATACGCGGTGTGGTGGACTTTATTTTTTAGTGTGCTCCCAGGGGGTTCCGCGGGGGTTTCCAATACGTTGCCGTCGATATCGTACTTCCAGCCATGATAGATGCAGCGCAGGCCGCAATCTTCATTGCGACCGAAGAAAAGTGAAGTGCCGCGATGGGAGCAATGCTCGTCTAAAAGACCGACGCGCCCCTGGCTGTCGCGAAAGGCGACGAGATCCTCGCCGAGCAAACGCACGCGCACCGGGGGAAAGTCGGGCTCAGAAATTTCGCTCGACAGCAAAGCGGGAATCCAATAACGCCGCATAAGCTCGCCCATGGGTTTTCCTGGGCCGACTTGGGTAAGTAAGTCGTTTTCTTCTCGCGGTAGCATGGTCAATCCTTTACATTCTTTTCCCTGGTCGATCTGAATTGCAGCATTATCTGGCAAATAATTTCAACTTCTCTGCGGGAAAGCGCACGTAGATTTGTTTTGCCGGTGCGCTTTGAGTCGATTTAAAACGGAGCCGTTTACCCCCGACGATCAGATCACATACGGTCAGCTCGCCTAGAAAAGTCGATGAAACGACTTCGGCGGCAAACTCGTTTTCCAAACCGGATGGCGCCGCAGAAAGCTCGAGTTCTTCCGGGCGAATCGCGATAGTGACGTTTTTAAATTTCGGGTCGGGAATCCTGCAGGTCATTTTTCCCAAAGTGGTTTCAATTTGGCTACCGTTGGTGACTACCCCATCGAGTAAGTTCGTGGAGCCGAGAAACTCGCAGACCTCGCGACTTGACGGCATCTCATAAAGCTCCCGCGGCGGCGCGCACTGCAGCACTTTGCCTTTGCTCATCACCGCCACACGATCGGCCAACGCCAGCGCTTCCACCTGATCATGGGTGACGTAGAGCACCGCGATGCCAAATGTCCGCGACAGATTCTTGATTTCGTCGCGCACCTCTTCACGAAGGCGCGCGTCTAAATTGCTCAGCGGCTCGTCCATAAGCAGCACCTTTGGCTCGACGGCGAGAGCGCGTGCCAACGCCACCCGTTGCTGCTGTCCGCCGCTTAAAAATGGTGCCGGACGATCGGCAAACCCGGAAAGCTGTACCATTTCCAAGGCGTTTATCACTTTCTTTTTGATCTTCTCGCTGGAGAGTTTCTGCGGGCCGTTGGCCAGGGGAAATGCGACATTTTGGTACACGGTCATGTGCGGCCATACCGCATAAGACTGAAACACCATGCCAAGTCGGCGCGTCTCAGGCGCGGTGAAAAAATTCCGCTCGGCGGAGCTGACCAGCGCATTACTGATCGTAATTTCGCCGCCATCAGGTTTTTCCAGTCCAGCCACACAGCGAAGCAAGGTCGTTTTGCCTGAACCGCTCAGCCCAAGAAGAACGAAGAACTCGCGTTCGCCGACGTCGATCGTGACCCCATCGACGGCGCGAACAGACTCGGTGCCGGACTTATAGTCTTTGATAAGATTCTTGATCGAGATCACGGCCTCATAACCTGACCTGAGCGATCTACCCTTGTCGCCGCGAGAAGCGAAGCACCGATTCTTTAACTTTGCCGCAGTTATTCAACCGTTTTCTCTATCACTCCAACGGTGATTTGCAACTAGAGTTCCGGCGCTAATTTCTGATGCCAAAGCCTACGGGTTGGTAAAATTTAACCGCCAATAATAATTGGCCAAACCGAGGTATTCGTGGATCGTTATGAAAAGTTTATACGCGACATGCTCGTTCGGGAAAAAATCTAAGGGCGTGAGTTGAAATTCGGCGAGCGAGAAATCGGCGGCAGCCGGGATAGGTTCAGGCGCGATTGCGGAGAATACCAACAGGCTGCGCGGCATATGTATCGCCGAGGTGACGAGTAAGTAGCGTTTCCAGCCGTTTTTTTTGAGCAGCTTTTGAGTTTCGACAGCGCTCTCGAAAGTATCGCGCGATTGGTCCTCGCCGATCACCTCGCTTTTCGGCACTCCCCAACCGATAAGGTAATCGCGAGCGATCTTGTTCTCGTCTTTATCGGAAGTAAATGGATTCACATGGCCGCCCGAAACGATGATCGGCTTGGGCTGAATTCGATAGAGGCGCCAGGCTTCATCCAGACGGCGAAACATGAATTCATCGATCGTCGGGAAAGGAATCAGCCCGCTGGCGGGGGTCATGCTGCCGGTCAAAACGACAATCGCGTCATAGGCGCCGACCCGGTTCGGGTCGAGCACGGGCGGATGGCGCGTTTCCAGCGGATAGCGGAGCGCGTAGTTGACCGGCCCGCTGTGCAGCGCGAGAATCAGCAAAAAGGTAATGAAAAGCAGTTTGCGTGCCCAGGTTCGCCGCCAAAAAATCAGCACGGTCAAAAGCATGATCAGCCAGGGCGTCGGCGGCAGAAGGAGCGCTTTAAGGAATTGCTTGAGGATGAACATATGTTAGGCGTAGTTTCCCCCTCCTTCATCCTCCCCCGCGAGCGGGGGAGGAAAGAGGTGGGGGTCACAGAGCCGCAGAGTATGCAAAGGGTCTTGGCAATGTAATATGCAGGTCATCATTCGCTATCCGGCTGCTTTTCCGGCGCGGCGTTCGAGAAGGCGGGTAGAGCCATACAAGTTTTTTCGATCTGTTGGAGCGTCGGATACCGCGTAAGATCGCAGCCATAGCGGCGTGCGTTGCCGAGTTGCGGTACGAGGCAGATATCGGCCAGCGTAGGTGTATCCCCGAAACAAAACTTGCCGCGCTTGGGCTGCGCGACGATCAACTGCTCGAGAGCTGATAGACCCAGGTCGATCCAATGCTGTGCCCAACGATTCACTTGGTCATCGGTTTGGTTGTATTCTTTCTTGACGTGGTTGAGCACACGCAGATTCTGTATCGGGTGCACCTCGCAGGCGATGACCAACGCCATGCTTCGCACCAGCGCGCGGTCGGCAGGATCGCTCGGCAACAGCGGCGGCTGGGGATATTTCTCATCAAGATACTCGACGATGGCGAGCGATTGGGTCAGAACTCTTCCGCCGTCTTCCAGCGTGGGCACGAGCGCTTGCGGATTGACCGCCTTATACGCCGCGGTGAATTGCTCGCCGCCGCCGCGGCGCAAATGGATCGGCGCTTGCTCATAACTCAAGCTCTTTAGATTGAGAGCAATGCGCACACGGTAGGACGCCGAGCTACGGAAAAAAGTATAGAGCTTCATGAAAATTCCTCAAACTTGGAATAATGGAGCGTTGGAGCGGTGGAGTGTTGGGTTAAAATTCCCAATACTCCATAGTCCATCACTCCAATTGCATTTTTCACTAAAAAAATATTCTTCTATATTCCTTGCGTTTTTCCGCATAGGCGGCGGTATCGAGTTCGTCCATCTCTACGGTTTGAATTTTTTCGGCGTCGGCTATCGGCGGGTAGATTCCTTTACGCGTGACGAACTCGCCGTGCTTGGCCATTACTTTGAGACTGTCGTCGGCGAGAAAGTGATCGATCAATGCTTTTCCCGCATTCGGATGAAGCGCCCGGCTGCTGAGCGCGATGGCGTGGCCGTGGCTTAACATCTTGTCCATGCGCACGTATTCGAGCGGCGCCCCTTTCTGACCAAACACAACGACGTACTTGAGATAACTAATCGCAAGCGGTGTTTCACCCGTGGTAACACGTTCAGCGGCATTGAGTACGCCCTCGACGATCACTGGCCTGGTCGCGCCGAGGCGGCGCAAGTAATCGTCGGCGCGCTCTTTGCCCATGAGCTTATGCAGACTAGCCGGCCACATGACCGCCACCGCGCCTCGGGTTGGATCAGGAAAAGCGAGCTTGCCTTTGAATTCGGGTTTCAACAGATCTTCGAGAGTCTTGGGCGCCTTGTCGGGACTGATGATGCTCTTGTTGTAGAGGATGCCGACGACGCTGGTGCGGTAGCTCGGGCCCAACTGCGGATGAATGAGCTCCGCCGGGAAATTTTTCGCCAAGGGCGAATTATAAGGCGTGAATGCTCCATCCTTGAGCATGATCTCCATCGGCCCGGCGTTGTTGATTACCACATCGAAGAGCGGCTTGCCGGCCTTGCGTTCGGTGATGACGCGCTCAAGCACCGCGGCGCCGGACGCGCGCCAATATTCAAGGGCAAACCCCATCTTTTTTTCAAAGAACTTCTGAATCCCTTCGAAGATGTCCTGTTCCATCGAGCCATAGACGATGACTTTGCCTTCTTTTTTGGCTTCGCCGATGAGCTTGGTATCCTGGGCGAAAAGCGGAGAAGCGAGACAGAGAAACAGATAGCAATAGAAAAAGAATTTAACCCCTCTCATCAATCGCCTCGTGAACACAAGTAGGGACACGGCATGCCGGGTCCCTACGCCGTCTCGCAAAACCCGCGTTCGCTACGCCGCCAATTCCACGGCTGTTACGAACGGCAGCCCGCTCGCGATTTCGCGCGCGCCCGAGTCGTCAATTATTAGCAACGACCCGTCGGAAGTGCCGGCGACCATGCCGTTGCCATCAGGAGTCGGGCACATATGCATGACGCCTCCTTTGAGATTGTCGACGATTTTTTCCCACGTCGCTCCTTTGTCACGGCTACGAAAGATTGCCGCAATGGCGCCTTCTTCGCGGATCCAATGGTTCGGTCGCCCCTTGGCACAACCGACATAAACAACGCCATTCCTGTCTTCGGCGACGGATGTGCCGTAATCGTGGGTCTTGGGCGAAATGTTTTCCCAATGACCGGCGCGGTCGAAACTGCGGAAGCAAGCTTCGCCGCACGCGAGGTAAACCATCCCGGTATTTTGTTCGGAAGCGAGGATCTCGTGAACGTCCATGTCGGTGAGTCCCTCGTTGGCCGGCGTCCACGTATAGCCGCTGTCATCGCTGATCAGCATGCCGCCGACTTCAATGCCGGCATAGAGCCGCGCTGGCGCGGCCGGATCGTAGGCAAGATAACGCGCGCGAGACTGAAGCTCCGGGCTCGGTGGAAAATTCGCTCCCGCGCTGTTGACACGCGCTCCCTCTAATTCTTCCCATCCGCCGTTCTTGCTGCGATAAACAGCCGACGGGATCGTTCCGACCATGACGCCGCCGTTCAACGCCAAGGCTGAGAAAAGCATCATCTTTGGTGTGTTCGGTTCGGCCCGCTTCCAGCGCACGCCGGCGTTCTCGGTGTAGAAAAGACCGGAATGCTCGCTGCCGGCGTAAATCTTTTGCGGGTTGTCCGGATCGACGGACATGCAGGTGAGCGTCCAATAGGTTAAATCGCGCTTGGTTTGTCGAAGCTCTTTACCGTCTTGCTCGAAGCGATACCATCCCGAAAACGTTGCGACGTGGAGTGCCTTTTTGCCGTTGGACCCACCCATAATTATCTCCTTTATGGCGAAGCGAAATTTGACACATTTCTAACTCGTTCGGAGCGTAAATCGCAACCCGACACGAAAATGCCTGGAATTCGTCCGGTCAACGCGCATTATCGCCAGGTATCGATCAGCGCTTTTGAGTCGACGATTTCGGCGAATCGTTCCATGCGCTTAAGTGCGGCGTTGTGGCCTTCCTCGGTATACGTGCCCACGCAGTCACGCACGACGACCATGAAGTAGTTACGGTTGAAGCCCTCACGCACGGTGGCTTCGACGCCGCCGTCGGTGGTGCAGCCGATCATCACGATCGTGGTTGCGCTGCGGTTGTTCATGATGGTCTCGAACTCGTTGCCGATGAACATCGTCGGGCGCCGTTTGTCGATCACGACGTCGTCCAGTGAGGGCTTGAAGGGCTCCATGATTTGCCAGCCGGAGCTTCCGTGCAGGCGGCGCGGCTTGAGTTTGCTCGGATGATCGACTTTTTGATCTTTCATTCCCCGGCGAATCCAAACCGGCGCTTCGTCTTTCCACAGGAAAGGCGTCTGGCGCGTGTAGACGGTTTTGATCTTAGCCTGCGCGGCCGCCGCGATCAGCGGCGGAGCGTTGCGGATCAACACTTCTTTATTGAACGAACCGCCCCCTTGATCATTCTGCATGTCCCAAACCAAAAGTACGGTGCGTTTCGGGTCAACGATTTCCTTTAGCTCATTGGGAATTTGCCGGCCTTCGAATTCGAGCATTGCCTTTACCTCCTTTTTACCTAGCCGATTCCGATTCACGATTCCGGCGCACCACCCCCACCTCTTTCCTCCCCCGCGTGTGGAGACTGTGTCTTAATGTCATCCTGAGGCGAAGCCGAAGGATCTCGCCTTATGCAACCTGTTAATCGGTCGAGATTCTTCACTGCGTTCAGAATGACATCTCGGGTAATTTCGTGATTACGACACAGTCTCGTGCGGGGGAGGACAAAAGGAGGGGGACCTTCGTGTTGAAAAGTGTGCCTCTCGATCACTACCTCCCACCGCGTAGTTCCTTTCGCGCTCTGTCGAGAAAACTGAAATCGACGACTTGAGCCGCGCTGATCGGTTGGGAAACGTTGGATGTTTCACGGGTCAAGTCGAGGAAATACTGCACGGCCTCGGGACTGATCACGGCATCTTTTGCCAAGCCACGCTTGAGATAACCCAACATTTCTGAGGCGAGTTTGGTATCGCTCACGCGCCACTGCTTCATCATGATATCGCGCGCCGGATCGCGGCTCGCGTCGTCCATGATGAACATCAAACCGCGCAGCGTAGCCCGCACCATTTTGTAAACTTCCTCCGGCTGTTGCTGAATGCGTGTGACCGATGTGCCGAAACCGTTCTGCGGAAAGTTGACGATGTCACCCAAAAAAATCAACTCGTTATATCCTTTATTCAATGCGATGAGATTTTCCGGAACGGAGAGCAGCGAAGCATCCACGACCCCTTGTTCGAGCACCGCCAGGCGGCCGGCGCCCGAACCGCCCATCGGTAAGACTTGCACGTCCTTGCCCGGTTCGAGGCCAAAGTGCTTGAGCGCTTGATAGGCGAGAATCGTCGCTGAGCCGCCGGGCGAGCTGCCGGCGACCTTTTTGCCCCTGAGATCGCGAGGCTCCTTGATCTCTTTGCGGCTCATGAATGACTGAAGCGGCTTGGCAATGGTGAAGATCAAAATTTTAGCCGGATAGTTTCTCGCGGCGGCGAGAGCCAGGCCGGTGAGCCCGGCGCTGTATTCGATCTCACCCTTGAAGAACGCATTATTGGCGGCGGCAAGGGACATCAGAATGATTTCGAGGTCGATGCCTTCTTCTTTGTAAAAGCCGCGATGGTAGGCCGCGTAGATCGGCAGAAAACCCACGCTGGTGGCGGCAATGCCCAGGCGGACTTTTTTTGTGCTCGATTGGGCGGCAGCGTTTGAAGGCAATAGCGCCGTCGCCACTAGCGTCCAACAGCAAAGTAGCACTCGGAGACACCGCCCGCATCGTGACATATAGTCGCAGGGTTACTTACTTCCTCTCCCTTGACGGGAGAGGAATGAGGTGAGGGTGCCTAAAGATTTCTCACCCCTCACTCTAACTCTCTCCCGCAAGGGGAGAGAGGATGTTTGTTCGCGTTCATTCAATGAATCGTCGCCGCCGCTACTTCCGTTTCGCGTGATGGCCGTACTGGTAGTGCTGGCGTAAGAGATCTTTCCCGTAATCGTTGCCGTTGGGCGTGCGCACGATGACGTGGATATGGTCTTTATATGGCTTGGTATGTTCGCGGAACGCGATGCCGCGCTGGTGATCGAATTCGATGATGATCACGGGGCTCTGGACACGATAATAAAATGTGCTGTCGTCTTCCATGCCGCCCATCCAGCAGAAATAGGTATCTTTCAGATGTCGCTTCACTTCTTCCAGTTTCAGTCGGGCATGCCCGCTACGCATACGACTAGCATGATATTCAACCAGACTGAGTAGGAGATCATGTTGCGTATTCGACAGCTCCTCGTAGCGGATGCCCGCATAGTTGAGCTCCAAATTATCGCGGAAAGCGGTCGTGAAATCCTCGCCCTTCGTTTCAGGAGCAATGATCGTCTTGGCGCGCTGCGCCTGAGAAAGCGCGCGCATTAATGCCAGGCCGCGATCTTCATCGGCCTTGAAGGTTCTCAGACCAGCGTATTTGCCGATCGTTGCGTGCACCGGCTCGGCGCCCAAAAACGTCGGTGTCACGACGATCTGGTCGCCGAGTACGAAATAATTGATGATCAAATGATGACCGTCCCATTGCCATCCCCACGGCCCGGTCGCCGACGGTGCGCCCATGATGCTCAGCCAGTACAGGTCTTCGCCGTATTCACTGAGCCTACCGGTCATTTCCTGCACGGTTTCATTTAAGTGCATGATGTTTAGCGCTTCTTCGAAGCCTTCGTTGCTCAGGCTCTCGCGTAGGAGCGCAAAGGCGCAATCGCGCTGGACGTCATTCATCTCGAAGAGCGGCGTGCCGTGGCGCATGAGCGTCGGATGGATATTGCTCCACTTGCGCCACTGATCGGTGTCGGCAGAAAAAAGCGTCTTGGCGCGCTGCTCCGCATTCAATGACCCGAAGAAGGCTTCCGCCGCTTCTCGAATCGACTGGGTCGAAACGCCGGTCTGCTGGACGCTGAAGAGACCGGGAATGACGTTGCCGTCGCTGGTGATGCCTTTGAAAGGCTCGGCTGCGGCGGCCAAGGACTTCTCCACGTAATTCAGCGAGCCGCCTTTGGTATGGAGCGGTCGATTGGGGCCGCGTCGAATGCACGTTTCGGATAGGCTGCGCGTGCGTGGGTCGCTGCTCATGGCCAAGATCCTCCAAAGCGATTTTACCGCGGCTAATTAAGAATTCTTCTTTAGTGCGGTAACGGAAGAGAAGTCAAGTATTGATTAGTGGGCAACGCTGGTGGGTTCATACTCTTCCAGCGCGCCGGGTTCCGGGCAGTAGGGGAGGCAGTCGCCGCAGCCGGTGCATTCGCTCTCGATCACTTCGTACATGTGATGGATGTCCTGCATCTTCGGATGGACGGCGTGTTCCGGGCAGACCTCGCGGCACAGACCGCAGGCGATGCAGAGGCTTTCGACGATTTTGACTTTCATGGCGTGGTCTATTTCGACCCGCCCAACGCGCGGCTCGGTTCGGGCGCCCATGGGCGAAGAAGGAAATCGAAAACTTCTTCGATCGGTTTCTGGTCTGCCGGCGTGAGCGCGTAGGCGTCGATTTGATATTTGCCTTCCATGAAGTGCATCATCTCTTCGGCCGATTGGCTGTGCAACTGGTGGCGCACGAGCGGGTCGTCGATGACGCTGAGGGTCGACGCGATGCCGAGGCAGGCAATCGATTCGGTGTAGTAATGCTGGCCGGCGCGCGCGAGCGGGTGAATATGTGGAAACATCGCGGTCATGCCGAAATAGGAAAGCCTGGGCTGCGTGTTGGCGCGCGGGTCGTCCATCAATTCTTCCTCGCGCTTGATAAAGCCGCCGCGCAAAAGCACATCGGCGTGGAGTTGGCCGTGCTTCACTTCGTCCCAGATTTGCCGCGCGCGCATGCGCTGAAGGTCGATGTATTTCGGCTGCTCGTGCATCTCGACTGAAAGAATTTGCGTCGACATTTGCTTGAGCGACATGTACGGCCCCTCGGCGGCGTAGCCGGCGCGAGCGCGGATAGCTTTGTATTCATCGTTACCCGATTTGAGATCCTTCTCGGCGGAATCAATAGCCTGAGTAACAAGTTTGTCCCAAAGCGGTAGGCAACGCTCGGTCTGGCGAAGGCGGAAATCGACGCCCGGTCCAGTGAAGCCGGTGGGGTAAACCCACTTCTCTAGGAAGCTTTCAAGAATTGGCTGCATGAAAAACTCCGTTCAAGTCGGTAAGATCTCTCACTTCGTTCGAGATGACAGGATGGCGGTGCGCCATGACAAAACAGCTTGTTTGTCATTTCGAGCGAAGCGAGAAATCTTTCTTTGATCCATGTTGCCAAGGTCACTGTCGTGGCCATCTTTGGTTCTCCGTCCAAACTTCCGGCGGCGGCGGGACGAGCGAGCGTCCGGTGTCGGCTTCGACGATTGAGCCTTCAGCGGGGCAGTACATGAGACAGACAGTGCACTTCGGATAGATGCAGCGCTCGTCGATTTCCAGCAAATGCTGCGAGGTCGGCGAGACGACCACCGCGTTGATGTTGATCTCGCGGCAGACGACATAACACATGCGGCATTCAGTGCATTTGTCGTGGGCGATTTTCAGGCCGGGCATAAGTTCCTTCGGTTCAAATCGTTCAAGCAGTTCAAACCGTTCAAGTCGTTCGTGGTCGAAAAGGGTTTCTCAATCGATATCTCCGGAGACTGTGACTTCTCCCGCCTTTTCTTCTTCTATGCCGAGAGCGAAGCGGGCGCTTTCTTCGAGATAGAACAAATAATCCCGCCGCGTTTCCGCGCACAGGCGCTTGGCCAACTCGGTGTCGACTTCCTTCTGAAGGAAACGTTCTACTTGAAAACGTCCCATGAGGACATGGCTGCGAGTCTCCGCGAGCTGGCTATGGAAAAGTGCGTGGATCGCCTCGTCGGGAAACGTCTTTGCAAATTTCTCCGTCCAGGCCAGCTCGATAACTTTCGGTCCGAGGTTCAGCGCGGCGATGCGCACATTCTGCGGATAATTGGCCAGCGCGCGCAAGCAAAAGATATAAGAGGCGGTGCGAGTCGCCGTGCCGAATTGAGCATAGGGATGCGCGAACAACTGCTTTTGCGTGCGCGCCCAGCGGCGCCGGAGAATCTCGTCACAAAACTGCATTTCATGTGTAGATTCGTCGTAAATCTGCTTACCGAAGAGGTAAGCGACGGAGGGCGGATACTCGTTCAGATTGATCCCCTGGGCCCAGCCACCATAGACGTAATACATCGTGCGCTTCAGCGTCCATAAGCGGGCTAGGAGTCTAAAGCACTGGTCGGCGCTGAACTTTCCTGCGCGTGCCGCATCCAGCACCGCATCCATGGGTGTGACAGCGGCGGCGTGTTCGCTCTGCTCGATCAACTCCTGGGCGAGGAAACCGCCAAGGTTCTTATTCGTCGTTAAGTTCACAATCAAACGCTTTGAGCCCTGCTCTCGCCATGATGTTTCCCCTCGCCCGCTTCAGCCTGAGGCTGATCCGCCTATGGAGGACGCGGGAGAGGGTCAGGGTGAGAGTGCATTCGCTACACGTTGCCCTCACCTCGGTCCTCTCCCAGAGGGAGAGGAAGCAGAAGGAGAAGTAGTAGGAATAGCTGCGCTCTAGATTCGCGTGTTGCCGATTAGCAAAATAGTTTCAGCTCGCCGCCAGCAACCGCTCGTGCCCCTTCTTTGAAATCGGCGCTAAATCCGATGCGATACAGCTCCAGCTTTCGCCACTATCTTCGCTGCAAAAAACTTCGCCACCTGTCGTGCCACCGAAGATCGAACATTTGCCACTTGATTCCTCGAGGCACAAAGCGCCAAATTCATGCTTCAAGCTTTCGGGGAGTCCGCCGCCGAGCCGCTGCCAATTTTTTCCGCCGTTGTGACTCCGATAAATCTTCCCCCCAGCGCGCGCCGCTGGACCCGCCTTTCGCCAAGTTGTCGGGTTATGCTCGGCGGTAGCCACGAACATGAGATCGGGATTTTTTGGATTCCAGGTGAAGCCGTCGGGATAAACGTCCGCCGCCCAGTCCGGACTCATCCATCGTTCCCAACTGCCGCCGCCGGTATAGGTGACGTACAGGCCGGCGCCGCCGGTGACATAGATTCTCTTCGGGTCGCGCGGGTCGATCAAGCAGCGGTGCACATCATAGAAATGCTCGATGGGGCGATTTTTGTCGGCGAGCAAGCCGACCGTATTCAATTCAGTCCAGCTCTTTCCTTCATCCGTGCTTTTCAGAAACGCGCCTTGTTCAATGCACGCGTAAATGGTTTTCGAATCTTTGGGATCGAAGGTGATAAATTTCGTATGCGCGACATGCGGCGGCGCGGGGAACGACCACTGGGAAACCGTCGGCACCGAGCGCAGCGACGGAATTTCATGCCAATGGAGCCCTAAGTCTTCGCTGATGAACAAATGAGCCGGCTGTGTCCCGGCATAAACGCGAACTTTGCCGTCTACGACGTTGGAAGCGAGACTGTAGACGTCGTGGATCGGAATGCCGTTGTCGCGCCGCTCCCAAGTCTTCCCGCCGTCTGCGCTCGCGTGGACCGAACCGAAAAATGCGCCGGCGAACATTGTTCCGGTTGTGCGCTCGAAGATGATCGCGCTGATATACTGACCGCGCAGGGCGCGCTGAGCTGCGCGCCATTTCCCATTGCTTTCGCGTTCGAACTGAACCAATCCGTCTTGGGTGCCGACCCAGAGTTGCGTCGATCCTTCGTTTGATGAGTAGACATTCGTGCCGCCATGAGAAAGTCCGATCGCCATAATTCACCTCCGTGAGCGGGAATTAAGTCCTTATTTGAGTCGCCGGAATCTGAATCAACGTACTACTGTGGCGCGATTTCGGCAAGGCGGAAAGGCTATCGGCATTGCTTCAGATTTGCAAAAACTTGCAGGGGCTTCCCCCCAGCGCTCGTCCGAGCGGCAGACACAGGGGTCTGCCCCTACATCACGCGCCATTGAAATGGAAGCATTACCGGATTATTACCTCAGCTTTCCCTCCACTTTGAGTTCCTGCTGTGCCTGTTTCAAAATTCGGTCATTGATAACGCGATCGAGAGTAAATTTTTTGTCGACGACGCCGGCGCGGATGTCTTCGTCGAGCATGATCTGAATGCCGTCTTGAGCGACGGATAAATCGGTGGCGTAGCCGGGACTGAAGAGATCATACGCGCGGTTGACGACGTCGGGATCGCCTTGAAGGCCGGCTGCAAAGCCCGTCTTGATGGCTTCTTGTTTGTTGTGTTTGGCGAACTGCATTCCCGTGATCACCGCCTTGAGAAATCTTTTCGTGGTCTCGGGATATTTTTGCAGCACTTCGCCGCGGGTGACGAAAACGCTTTGCGGGATTCTCAACGCCTCGTTCAAATTCACGATCATCGGAAAACCTTTGTCGAGCAATCTCACGGTGTCCTCGGCGGAAAAGGGCGCCGCCGAGATGACCCCTCTCTCTAGAGCGATGGCGCGGAGTGCGGTTCCACCGATGGCTCGCAGCGTAACATCTCGATCAGGGTCGAGACTGTGCCGCTTGAGGTAGATTCGGATGGCGAAATCTGAGAAAGCGCCCGCACCAGTAACACCGACGATCTTACCGCGCAGGTCCTCGACGCTCTTGGCTTCTTTGCTGCCGAGAAGTGTGTAGTTGGTGTAGTTAGACAGCGAGGCGATGATCTGCAGATCGAGGCCGCGGGCGTTGCTGCGGATCGCCGCCTGGGCGCCGCCGATGCTGGCGAAGTCGACGTTTCCCGAGATCAATGCGGTGATGGCTATCGGTCCGCCGCGGACAAAGATCGGTTCGAGGGTTAGTCCCTGGTCTTTGAAGAAGCCTTTGGCGATAGCGACGCGAAAAGGCAGTTGGTTGTTCCAAGAGAGGCTGACAAAGACGATGCGGAGATTTTTCTTTTCTTGGGCGTGGGCGGCAAAAGCGTGAAAGAATAGGACCGATAGAACGAATAGGATGAATCCTTTGCCGCCAAAGATAGTCTGTAACATGCCAGTCGTCGTCGTTTAGGGTTCGATTTTTATGATCGACGCGCCGATCCCGTCGAGAGAAGTCTTGCCGTCCGCCGCCAAGTTATCGCGCCGCGGAGTATCGAAGTTGCTGACATAGGCCGTGGCGCCGACAAAGACCACTGATGTGGGAAATTCGAGCGGTCCTTTGCTGTCATTTTTTTGGACGTCGAAGACTCGACCATCCGGCTGCACGAGAACGACGGCATTGCGTTCGTTCGCCGCGACCCAAAGATTTCCCTGAGGATCGAACGCCGGTCCGTCCGCGCCTTCGAGTAACACGCTTTGAGTCAATAGCGCTGGTTGTCCCGCTTTGCCGTCAGCACCGATAGCGATTTTCCAGATAGCGCCGCGCGCCGTGTCGGCGACGTAAAGAGTGGTTCCTTGCTTGTCGAAAACGATGCCATTGGCGGTGAGCGCTTGCTCGGTTTTGCCGTCGGGAAGGACTCGCGTGTGCAGTGGGATTTGCGTGAGAACCTGGGCTCTGCCGCCTTCCGGTCCGGTGCGGTAGATTCTCCCGTTTCTGCCGCCGCTGACATAGAGACTACCGTTTTTGTCGAAGGCGATGCCGTTGGCGCCGTCCGTTTCAGTCGCGAAAGTTTGCGCCAGGCCGGGTTCGTCGGGGTCGAGATTGCGACCGCGGATGCGCAGCACTTCATTGAACCCACCGGCAGTAAGATAAAGATCGCCCGCGGCGTTGAAGACAATGCCGGATACGTTGGCGCGAACTTTCTTGCCGTCGACATCGCGTTCTTGAACGCGGCCGACGACGACCAGTTTCGGATTTTTGGGGTCGATACGCCAGACGTTTCCGGAAACCCGGTCGCAGGCGTAGAGCCGGTCTTTGTGGTCGACCGCGATACTCTCGACAACGACCGTCTGATCTGCGCTCTTTGGATCGAAATCGATCAGCACGGAGACTTTTGCAGCTTGCGACTCGATTGCCGGGATCAACGCGCTCAGGAACGCGATCGTTACGATAAAGCGTCGCATCATGACAATGTATCCTTTCTTTCTCGGCAGGGTTTAACGCCCTTATCGCTTGGTTTCGAGCTCTTCCTTGACCTCGCGCATCAGCTTGAGGCTCATCACTTTTTCCGGCGACACGTCTTCCTTAATTTTGAGCGGCGCTTTGACGTCGAACTCCATTAGGTTCTTGATCCCCTGGACGGAAGGCAGCCCTGGGACGCCGTCCGGAATCGCCTTGGCGAAGCGGCGGATGCCCTCGATGACCATCGGTCGGGTGACATTTCCCATCGGGATTTTCTTCATCGCGATATCGGCCGCTTCTTCCGGCCGCTCGCGGATGAACATCAAGGCCCGGGCCATCGCTCTGAGCCATCGCTTTATATCGTTCGGGCGTTCGGCGATCGTCTTGTCCGGCGCCACGAATCCTTGGAAGGGATACGGAAACAGATCGCCGACAAACGCCAGCGTGCGCAACCCTTCTCTTTCGCCGAGGAGAGATTCATCGGCATTGACCACCGCCGCACTGAACGCTCCGGTCTTGAGCGATAGGATTGTGTTTGTCGTGTTGCGGGAGGGCATCGCTATGCGGGTGATGTCGCGCCCCGAAACTCCTTCGCGCTCGACCAACATGGTGATCAAGGCGTCCTGGGTATCGCCGACGGTCCCGACGGCGATACGCTTTCCCTTGAGATCAGAAATTTTTTGAATGTCCGCGGCCGCCAGTAAATACCAGGTCACCTTTTCGGTCTGAAACATAACGGCCTTGATCGGCGCGCCGCGCAATGCCGCCCGCATGCCGCTGCCGCCGGCGCCGCTATAGTCAACATCGCCGCTCACGATCGCCGCGATTGCCGTGGTGCCGGGAATGACGATGGTTTCGTTTTCAAACCCCTGGTCACGAAAATAGCCTTTCGCTTCTGCGACCGGCAGGCTGAGGTAGTTCAGCGTTGCGCGGGGAATGGCGGTTCTGACCCGCTCGGCCGAAGCTTTTATCGGCAATAGGACAGCTAAGACCAAGAAGACAAATATTTTCATTGGCGTGTCCCCACGACATTCACCGCCGCGCACCTCTCCAGCTGATACAGTTCATTTTAAAGAACCTTTTGGGACCTCCGACAGTCGATTAGCATATAGAGGTAAGCGCTGTTGTCGTCAAGGACAGCGCCTCGGCGGAATTGCATAATCCGTTCTATTATAGTTGATTGCGGATACACTAACCGCCAGTTGAAGGGGAGGAGACTTATGTCACTGGGCCGGGTCTTGGTTGAAGAGTTTCAACCAGACGTGTTGAAATGGTTGCGCGAGCGCGTCGAACTGCTCGTGATCAATCCCTGGGTCGAGCCGGAACGCTGGGAGTTGGAAGCGGCGCGGGTGGACGCGGTCATCAGCAGAAAGGGGAAAATTACCCGTGACCAGATGGAACGAAGCGGCGGCCGCCTTAAGATTATCGCGCGCACGGGAGTTGGCGTCGATCCGTCGCGAGTCGATCTCGAGGCCGCCAAAGAATTCAGGATATGGGTGACCAACCAGCCTGGCAGCAATTCCGTTTCAGTGGCAGAGTTGGTCTGTGGGCAGTTGATCGCGTTAGTGCGCCACACCCATGAGGCTCATCGCGCGGTGAAAGAAAATCGCTGGAGCGATTATCTCAAATTCATCGGCACGGAGCTCGCCGGCAAGACCATCGGCATCGTCGGCATGGGGAATATCGGCGCGCGCGTGGCGCTTCGCGTGCGGGCGTTCGAGATGGATTTTCTCGTCTACGACCCGTACATTCCCGAGTCTCACGTCACGGCGCTCGGTGGCAGATGGGTCGCACTAGAGGAGCTGCTCGCCGAATCCGACTTCGTAACGATTCACTGCCCGCTCAATCGCGAAACCAAGGGAATGATTGGCGCCAACGGATTAGCGCTGATGAAACCGTCGGCGTTTTTGATTAATGCCGCACGCGGCGGCATTGTCGATGAGGACGCATTATACGCGGTCTTGCGCGAACGAAAGATCGCCGGCGCCGCCTTGGATGTCATTACTGATGAGCCGCCGTCAAAAGATCATCCACTGATCCGGCTTGACAACGTGCTCTGGACGCCGCACGTCGGCGCCATGACATTGGAAGCCTCGAAGCGCGGCGAGTGGGGCGCGGCGGACGAAGTGATTCGGGTTCTTGAGAAGAAACGGCCGAAAAATCCGGTGGTCGACGCCGACGAGGCACGCTTGCTCATGCCGGCGTGATGCTTCACGGCAGTTCAAGGTTCAAAGTTCAGTGTTTAATTCGCTTCTGACTTTGAACCTTGAACTTTGAACGGTCATCTCCGGTGTCCGTTTATGGGTGCTTGAATGACTTCAACCGCACCGTTGTTGCACAACTTAATCACATTGACGGTGCCCGTGTATTCCGGCGAACCGGAATAATAGGCTGCGACCTCGCCATCGCCGACTCGCGTCGATTGGTTCCAGTGGCCGAGCGCGACGTAATCCGCCTGGGTGGCATTCAACTCTTCGCGATGGATCAGCCAGGAGCCGATCAATCGGTTCGGATCGCGGGCTTCGTCGACGTAGTGGCCATGCGCCGCGGCGAGTTGCCAGCGAGTGGTGCGTGGTCGCGGGTTGGCCAGCGGTGACATATCAGTATAGTCAAAGTGGGCGTGACCCCAAATTTCCATCTCGAATTCGGCAAACAACACCGCTTGTTCGACGTTCAAACCAAGTATGCTGACATTGGGGATCACGCCGAGCCCGGCTCGACGATAGACTGAGTCGGGAGTCAGCGGGTCGTGATTGCCTGGCAATATGACCACTGGTCTTCGGTAATCGCGCAGCATTTGCGCCGCCCGCTCGAGGAGCTCGATGGGCTGGCGATGATTGTCAAAGGAGTCGCCGGCAAGTACGACCACATCGGCATTGACTTCCAAAGCCGCGGTCAAAACCTTGGGAAGCACGTCCAGGCGGTCTTTGTCGCTGAAACTGTCATCGGTGCCTAAATGAAGATCGGAGCTATGAACGATCACCACTTGCGAGCGTGAATCCATATACGTTGAAGTCCTTGACGTTTAGTCCATCAACGTTAACAAAGTTCCAGGTATAATAAAAGCCGAAGCCGACCCAAAAACGAGAAACGGGCCGCGTGGCGGCCCGTTTCGAAGGAGGGATTTGTTTGAGTTTAGCTACTTGGTCTTGGCGTCGGTTTTTTTCTCGTCAGCCTTGGCTTTTGGCTCCGCTGCGGCTTTCTTGGGCGCTTCCTTGCTCTCGATGCTCGTGGCGGTCATCTTGTATTTGATCATGACCTTGTCGCCCTTTTTGATATCACCGGTAGTCTTGGTGTTTTTGTCGCGAGCGATTTCCCAGTTCTCATTGCCCTTCTTGACGACGATGACGTCGTCCTTCACGTCGAGTA
>WNFU01005655.1_pt1 | contig 21417 bp, 19 predicted proteins | sample 5400121 | NCBI WGS metagenome assembly WNFU01 (sample SAMN13153360, study PRJNA577476) | soil metagenome | isolation source: 100 cm soil or saprolite under grassland replicate 1 | place: USA:California | collected 2016-06-15
AAGGCAGGCCGCGAACGTCGCCTGGGCGAGCGTCCTCTCGCTTGAGGGCGGGGTCCTCGGACTCGAGATGGAGCAGTTCGGCGATCGTCAGGTTGGCGATCTCGTCGTCGATCGGTGAGCCGAGGAAGATGATCCGCTCACTGAGGAGGCGCGAGTAGATGTCGAGGGCGCGCTCACCATGCACGGTCTGCTCGACCACCATCGGAATCAACGGGCTCATCGCTGCTCCCTGACTCTACTTCTGCCCGATTCCCCTCGCCGAGCCCTGTGGGGTGCCAAAAATCGTGTTCCGCCTGCAAATCGCGGTTTTGCTGCGACGCCGACCCGAGCTTTGACACCCCACAGGTGTCAATCGAGAAACCCCGGTAGGGAAGTAGTCTGGTTTCGGTGATGCAGTCCCCGGACCCCGGGCTCGCTGTTGCGGAGCGGGAGATCGAACGCGCACAACAGGCACGGTCTCTCGGCGCTGAGCTTTGGTCGGGAACGGTTCCTCCCGACGCTGAGGAGCTGCAGCGGCTCGTCGCGGATGGTCTTGAGAAGGGGTTTCTGACCTACGACGAGATCGCAGCCACGCTCGAGGACGTCGGCCTGACGAGGGAGCAGACCGAGGACTTCTACACCTCCCTGGTCGGACGGTCGATCGAGCTAGTCGAGGGGGAGCAGTACAAGCATCCGCCGCACGAGCAGCCCGCGCTCGTCGAGGACGAGGCGCCGCCGAAGTTCGACCTGACCGTCGAGCCGTCGCTCGACTCGCTGCGCCTCTACCTGCGCGAGATCGAGAAAGTGCGGCTGCTGACGGCCGACCGGGAGGTCTACCTCGCGAAGCGGGTCGAGCGCGGGGACCTGGCGGCGAAGACGCAGATGATCGAGGCTAATCTCCGGCTCGTCGTCTCGATCGCGAAGCGGCACCTCGGCCGCGGCCTCTCGTTCCTCGACCTGATCCAGGAAGGCTCGCTCGGGTTGATCCGCGCGGTCGAGAAGTTCGACTATCGCAAGGGCTTTAAGTTCTCGACCTACGCGACCTGGTGGATCCGGCAGGCGGTGACGCGCGCGCTCGCCGACAAAGCGCGGACGATCCGCATCCCGGTGCACATGTTCGAACGGCTGAACAAGGTCATACACATTCAACGGCAGCTCGTGCAGCGCCTCGGCCGCGAGCCGCGTCCCGACGAGATCGCCGCCGAGCTCGAGCTGACGACCGGGGAGGTGCGGGAGATCCTGCGGATGGCGCAGTTTCCGATCTCGCTCGAGAAGCCGATCGGCGAAGAGGGCGACGCCAGGCTAGGTGACCTTGTCGAAGATGAGCTGGCCGAGTCGCCCTTCGATGTGGCCTCGGTCTCGCTCCGATGCGAGGACATCGAGCACGCGCTCGCGGCGCTATCCGAACGCGAGCGCCAGGTGATCGTGCTTCGCTTCGGCCTCGATGGCGGTCTGCCGCGAACGCTCAAGGAGGTGGGGCGCACCTTCGGCGTCACCCGCGAGCGGATCCGTCAGATCGAGAACGACACGCTCAAGACGCTCGCGTCGCTGCCGGAGGCGCAGCGCCTGATGGACACCCTCTAACCCGGCTCGCGCCCAGGTCGCCGGCCGGCCCCTATTCGGCGAGGAAGCCGACTGCGCGCAGGCGAAGCTGCGTCAATCGCATCGCTTCGGCGTGGAAGGCGGCCGGCTCGACGCCGCGCTCGGTCGACCCCAGCCGCGGCTACTTCCCGCGCGCGGTCTTTTTCTTCGGCTTCGGCTTCCTCGTCTTGCCCGTCTTGCCCGTCTTGCCTAGCGCCGCATCCTTCTTCGGCCGCTTCGGTGACACCGGCTCCCTCCTTCCTTGGCTAGCCGTACCTGGGTGCCTGCGCGTTCCCATTCGGCCGGAGGCTCCCTCTCGCCCTGCAAGGCGATCTGCCCGCAGATACAGATCGGCAAGCCCACCCTGCCAAAGCACGGAGCCATCTCGTCCCAGGCCGGAGACGGCGATTGTGAACGGCTGCTGCAAACGAGCAAGACCGGCGAAGGTCGCGCGCCGGTGCGTTCCGCTGAGCTTGAGCCGGGCGACGGCGGCATCGCGGCTGTCCCAGCAGACGACCTGCCAGGAGAGGGGGTCGGCCTCGGCAGACCAGGCGACTCCCAGCTGACCACGAGTCTTCCGAACAAGGCGGAGGGCATCCCCACCCGAGCCTACGGCACCGCCCCGGGAGGGGCCGGTTCGGCCTCGATGCCTGTCACGGCTGGATGCCGGCTGACCGCGCATGCGGGTAAAAGCGATCCTAGCGACGATCCCTCACTCGCGAACCTGTTCGTAGGTTCGAGCAGCGGGAGGACCACGCTGCGCTGCTCGAGGGCGCCATGCTCAAGATCGACGGGTTCGCGTCGTTGCTCCTCCGCGCGAACGCGCTCGCGAACGGGACGTCCGGCGCGCGCGTCGGGCTTGTGGAAGCGGTCCTCGCGTGCCTGAACGGCGACGTGCTGCCGCAGGTGCCCAGCCGCGGCTCTGTCGGCGCAAGCGGCGATCTCGCTCCCCTTGCACAAGCTCGCCCTTCCGCTGATCGGGGAGGGCCGGGCGTAGTTCGACGGGTGTCGAAGTGCGTCGCTGTCGCACCCCTGGCGGAACCGCGACACGCTCCGCCGGCCGACGCCGCTTCAGCGAGTGCACAACCTCTATGGGACGAACAGCTAGGGCACCTTCGCGATGATCGCGCGCGCCTCGTCCGGATTGAAGGCGCGAAGCGTGGTGGTGCGGACGTTCCCCTCGCCGGCGATTGCGAGCGCCGCTGCGGTCATCGTCTCGTCGTCGGGCGCCTCCCCGATGCTCACGATGTCGTAGGGGCCGATCGTCCAATAGGTCTCCCTGATCGTGACTCCCATCTGCTCGAGCTTCTGCCTGCTCGCCTCGTAACGGTCGACGGTGTCTCTGGCCGTCCTGACACCCTGGTCAGTCCAGTTCACAAGCAGGACATACGTCGGCATTGCCCCTCCTTTCGGCGTTCGGGAACGATGCTCGTCTCGGCTGGCACGAAACGCAAGTTCCGATGTCGCCGCTAGCGACCGGGCGTACTACCTCCGCTGCAGCCAATGGGACGTCAGACGCGATCTGACGACGAGCGCCGTGACGCTTTCCGGCTCCTCTGCGACAACCAGAGCCGGCTGTGCCCCGGCGACGGGAGCATGAGGGGCTTGGTCATTTTGCGCGTTGACGAGGGCGCGAGCTGACCCGACTCGAGTTCGAGACGCTGTTCGCGCAGGCGTCGAGGAGTTGGTCCGCGAGTTGCGACGGGCGCGGGCGCCGCGAGGCCCCAGCCCGTCTCCCGGCGGCAGGCGCAGATCCGCTCCTGCAGCTCCGGGGCGAGCTCGCGCGGGCTGCGGCGAGGTCGGCTGGAGCGATCAAGCAGACAAGCAAGGCTCGAGCGCGCCTGCTCGCCCGCCCCGCACCCAGCGATGCCACCAACGGTGCGCCGTCGCCGGCGAAACGCTGAAAGCCGCCGCGGCAGCCCTCATGCTCATCCCCCCTTCGATCGCCTGAACCAGCGCAAGACGGCCAGCCAGTCCGAGCTTGGCGTTACGGTGAAACACCATCCGGGTCCCTCCTTAGGGCGTGAGTCGTCGCAGACCCACAGCCTCAAAGGAGGCCCGGGTGACCTCTCAGCCGTTCACAACGTCTGTAGGCGTGACATCTAGTAGGCCTGTCCCGTGACGAGCCAAGCGACGAGGAACGACAGCGTGATGACCGTCGCGACGAGGAGAACGATGGCGACGAGGAGGACGGCCACCGGCCGCCAGGGGAACGACTGGTCGTCGTCGCGGATCGGCGCGAAGAGGCGGCGGAGGGCATCTCGGGAGCCGAAGGGCCTTCGGCGGGGAGCCGTGTCGGGCAAGGCTATCCGGACGCGGCGCAGTGCGGAACATGCCACGTGCGGCCGATGAGGTCGATCAGGCTGCCGTGACGCCATCTGACCAGAGATGGTGTTCGTGCGCGACCAGCCGCTCCGCCTCCTTGCGACGCAGCCGACGGACTACCGAGCGGCGCGGACAGTGTGTTGACGTCCCACCGATCTCCGCACTGGAGGCCACCTCCGAGGCCGCCCCCTCGGCCCGCTCTCCGGTAGTGGCTCCCGTGGGTGGGCCGGCCCGTACTCAGGGTGTGGGGGCGATTCTCGCGGGCATTTGAGTTCCTAGCGCGACCGAAACTCGTTCTGCGGGCAGCACCAAAGTGGGCGGCCGCCACGGCGCGGGAGCGCCTGCGAAAGGACAGGTGCCTCCTTCGCCGCTGCCTTCCTCATATCAGACGGCCTGGGCGCTAAGCGGCGAGCATCACATGGTTTGCGGAGCGTTCCTGTCTTCAAAGCACCGCGGCGAAACCTCAGCTCTCGCAAGTGGTGCTCAACCGTCTGGAGGTAGGCGTCATCGAGTTCCTCTTGGAGCCTGGCGAAGAGACGCGTGAAGCCGTCGGAGCCGAACGCCGCAGCGTGCTCGTCGACGAGCCCTCGTAGCCGCCTCAGCACATCGGCGAGAAGCTCGAGTATGCGCGCCGATTTCTGCAGCAGCGCGTCGGGCGAGTCCCGAAACAAAAACACGTGCGCCTTCTTCTTGCTCTCGAGCGCCTCGACCGCCAGGTCGTAGAGCTGCCTGACGATTGCCGAGTGCTCAAGGCAATCGGTGAGGACGGCCTGGCGGTAGCGAATCGCCTCGGGCTCGGGGAGGCTGGAGAGTAGGACCGTTTGCCTGCTCCGTGGAGAAGACCCTCGCGCTATGAGACGAACGCTTTCCGCACGGTGGCCGCCGACCATCGGGGTCCACCATGCGGCGTCGGTACTCCCTTGCGGTTCAGCGACTCGGCGATCTCCTCGAGCGCCATCCCCTTCGCGAGCATCGCCTTGATCTTCATCCGCCAGCCGTAGTCGCGTCGGTTGCAGAGCACGTGGGAGAGCCTGACGTTCTCGGGGCGGAGTTGCCCGCCGGCTGACTTGAGGATCGGGTAATGGTCGGGCGACGGTGCCCAATCGCGGAGAGGGGTTGTTCTCGGCTCGAAGTACCCCCGCCCCTTGTGGCAGTAGCACTGCGGCATCTCGCAGCGAAGCTCGATGATCTGGCGGTGCTCGGCCATCTGAACGAGGACGCCGCGCACTCCGTACGCTCGTAGCTGGTCTGCGATCGCGTGGGCCATACCCGCACCATTGGCTGCTTGTTTTGCCGTCACCCATGTCCTCCTTTCATCTGTGCACTTACTCACCTCAGGTTCGAACACCAAGCCAGATCCTGCTGCCTGTCAAGTCACGCGTAGCGCCGGCTCGAAATCCTTTGACCGTCATCGTGTTCAGGTACACGCGCTCTACCTCGCCTCGCGGAAGCCGCCCAGGAACTGCCGGACGGTAACGGCGACGACATGGGGACCGGGAAGACGCCGCAGACCGTCGCAACCGCCTCCTGACGGAGCCGCGTCTTCTCGGCGTTATCCTCGGCCGAGGCGAGGAACGACGCAGACGCATTCGGGCCATCCTTTGCCAACGTCGCGAAACCGCTCCCGGAGAAACATCAGGGCCTCGCTACCTGAGGATGCCGCGCGACGGCGCTCGCTGCGGCGCCGCGCCCTGCGGCGCGAGGTCCGCCCTCGTTGTTCAGCAGGGTGAACACCAGGTCGTAGGCATCCTTGTTCTCGTGTCGATCCTGAAACGCGAAGATCGATCTGGCCATTATGGAGGCGCGGGGCTGTCTCAAGGGCTGAATGGGGGCAGGAACCGCCAGCCCGGTGGTCCGCTACAGCCTCCAGTCGATGGTGCCGATGTTCAGACAGCAACATCGTGGCGGGAGGTGAGGGTCAATGAGGCCGCTGGGCACGGGCATGGTGACGGTGGGCATCATCGTGCTCCTCAACGCGCTCGCCTTGCCGGCGACGATCGGCGTATCCAGTGTTGCCGTCGTTCTGTGGATCGTCGGCGGGGCGCTGCTGGTTGGCGGAGTGGCTGTTCGCCGTCGCGGCAAGCCCACCGTGAAGGAAGAACTCCGGCTCCGGCAACTCGAAGACCTTCGCGAGAAGCAGCCGATTAGCGGCGAGGTCAACTGGCTGCGCCAAGGACAACGATACCTACTCGGGTACACGGTCCAGACGCCCTACTACGGCATCTGGGACCGCAACGCGCCAGGACCTCCGGTGCAGAAGTTCCCCTACAACGAGCATGGGAAGCTGGAAGCCGAGGACCACTTCGCGCGACTTGAGGCCTCTGCTGGGGTGACGGCCCCAGCGCCCGAGCCTGGGCCTTCTCGCCCCTCCAGGAACACGTACGGGTTCTAGCCCACTCCCACGACCGGGCGACGACTTCGGAGGTTATGTGATCGTCCCGCGCGCGCTCTGACCTGCCTAAAGCGAGGCGGAAGGTAGTCAATTGTTGGTTTGACCAGCGAGATGACCCACCGATCTGACCACCGAGATGACCATCACTAGGGTGAATCCGGCACCCAATCACCGGCCGCTTACGCGTTCACGTCGTGAGGAGTTGCCGGAGGAGCGCCGCAAGGGAGTTTGAGTACTGTCCCGTCAGCTCCTCCGAAGGAAACGCCATGAAGCTGCGACCTCAATGTCGCCTGCTCGCCGACGGCGCATGTTGCGGTTCTCGGGCAGCAGAAGGGCAGCAAACGCTCGAAACCAAGACTGTTGAAATCTGCGTGAACCAGGCGATGAAGGCCCGAGAGCCGCATCAATAGAGCGATAGTACGTCACTCGTCGCCAATCGTCGTATCCGTGGAACAAGCCTGTCACGCCGGAGGTCGCGGGTTCGAGTCCCGTCGCTCCCGTCTATTGAAACTCCTGCTCAAGCGAGTTTCTTCGTTTTGGTCGCGACGGGTGCCACGGCGGCCGGGCAGCAGAAGGGCAGCAAACGTGCAATCTCCGCCTTCTCCGCGGCTCCTACCCGTACCCGGGGCCGGTTAGTTGACGGGCCGGCTCAACCAAGCCTGGCCGTGCGGTCCTCGATCGCAGACAGCTACACGGCCAGTCGTGCATCGGACTCGAAGCGGCGCGCGAGCACCTTGTCGATGAGGCCGTACTCCATCGCTTCCTCTGCGGTCATGAAGTAGTCGCGCTCCATGTCCTTGGAGACCTTCTCGAGCGGCTGCCCGGTGTGCTGGGCGATGATCTCCTCCATCCGCCGCTTGAGCGCGATCGCCTCGCGGGCGTGGATCTCGATGTCGCTTGCCTGCCCCTCGAAGCCGCCCGAGAGCTGGTGGATGAGGACCTTCGCGTTCGGGAGCGCCATCCGTTTGCCGCTCGCGCCGGCAGCAAGCAGGAGCGCGCCCAGCGACATCGCGATCCCGATAGAGATGGTCGCGATCGCAGGCTTGACGAACTGCATCGTGTCGTAGATGGCGAGGCCGGCGTAGACGGAGCCGCCGGGGCAGTTGATGTAGAGCGAGATGTCCTTGTCGGGGTCGTCGGACTCGAGATGGAGCAGTTCGGCGATGGTCAGGTCGGCGATCTCGTCGTCGATCGGTGTGCCGAGGAAGATGATCCGCTCGTTGAGGAGGCGCGAGTAGATGTCGAGGGCGCGCTCGCCGTGCACGGTCTGCTCGACCACCATCGGAATCAACGGGCTCATCGCTGCTCCCCGATTCTGTGCTCCGGGCATTTGTCTTTGCCTTCAGGCTAGCCAGCAGGCTGCGCTCGTGCTCACTCTTGCAGCTGCTTGCTCTCGAGTTCCACCGCGCTTGACTTTTGCGAGGCGCAAGCGCCCCTCGTTCCGAGGTCCAGCTTGACTGAATTCGACATCATCGCTCGTGAGGTCAGCGGGTATCGGACTCGCTTCGAGGCTATCGAGAAGCGTCTAGACGAGGTTGAGCAGGTGAACGCTCGCCTGGACTCGGCGGCTCTGACGACGTCGCGCGCCAAGGCGGAGATTTCGAAGCAGTGGGACGCGGTGTACGAGGCGATGCGTCGCACCGAGGAGCAACCAGTCTCGGAGCAGACGAAGCCGCAGGCCGGGCTCGCCACGCGGCCCGCGGAAACGCTCTCGCTCGACGAGGCGCCTGCGAGAGCCGAGCGAGCATCACGAGGTCGGCATGGAGCGCGACCCGCGCAAGCCCAGGCGAGAAGACCGACGTCCGGGAGGATCACAGCACCCCCACCATGGCGGAGATAGGCTCAGCCAAGTGGACGTCGTCTTCGAGGTCGCCAGCCAGCGGTATGCGCTCGAGGAGCGCGCGGCGACGCTCATGGCGGAGAACCTGAGGGTGAAGGCGGCGCACGAGCCTGGCGCCGAAGGAACCGTAGGAGCTCGGGCCGTCGCCGACGCGATCGAGCTTCGGCTGATCGAGGACACCGCCGACCCGATCAGCCTGGGCGGAGACGGGGCCGAGGCCGTCTTCTACGCGCTGCACGCCCCGAGCGGCGGCAGCGACCGGCCGCGGGCGCTCTACCACGCCGTCAAACGGCTGCACGACGAGCGGCATCGCCAGAAGCGCTAGGACAGCCTGCCCGTCGCGTTCGAGATCCTCGGCAAGCGCTGCGAGATCGGTGAGCGACTCGTCGACCTGAACGGCGTGAGCCGCCCCGGTCAAGCGCGCTGCCCCCGCGCATCCTGCTGCCTGGAAGCGGAGGCGAGCAGCTCCTCGTAGAGGGACGCGAAGCGACGAGCGATCTCCGCCCAGCCGTAGCGGCGGCTCTCTACCTGAGCGCGCCGGCCGCGCGCCCGGCGTTCCTCCTCGCCGCGAGCGGCGCTGACGAGTGCGTCGACGAGCGCTTCCTCGTCGTCGGGCCGAATGAGCCAGCCCGTCCCTCCGTCGGCGACGATCGCCGCCGGGCCGTGCGCCCGGCAGGCGATCACCGGTAGCCCGCAAGCCATCGCCTCAACGAGGACGAGCCCGAACGCCTCGGCGACGGAGGGCAGGACGAGCGCGTCGGCCGCGTTCAGCGCCTGCGGCAGCTCCTCGTGCGGGCGCCAGCCGGCGAGGAAGACCTGGCGGTTCCCGATCCTCCGCACCGTGGCGAGCGGATGCTCCCCCTCCCACTCGCCCGGATGGCCGCCGACGAGCACAAGCGGCGCCGGCGTGCCGAGCAACTCGACAGCACGCGCGTGGGCGCTGATCAGGAGCGGCAGGCGCTTGACGGCCGTGTAGCGACCGACGTAGAGGAAGACCGGGCCGCCGGCCCGGAAGTGAGCGAGCTCTTCGTCAGCGTAGGCGATGCTCCCCGGCCGGCCGCTCTCGTCCCAGCCGCGCGGCTGCTCGACGAGCCAGCGGCGCCAAAACGCGAGCCGCTCGTCTTCCGCGAGCGGTCGCCGCGAGAAGCGCTCAAGCTCGACGCCGCTCGGGAGGCCACGCAGCTTCGCCCGCTCGAGGCCGAGCAGGAGGGCCGCGTCCGCCTCCGCCCCGGGCGGTACGACCAAGAGGGCGCAACGCCGCGCCCAGGATCGCAGCCGCCCGCCCCAATCCCGAGCGTAGCGCCAGCCCGGCGGCGCTCCGGCCTCGATCCTGCGCAGCATGGCGAGCTCGGTCCCGTGCAGCTGGCCCAGCACGGGCAGCGAGGGGAAGCCGCGTGCCGCGGCCTCGTTCGCAGGCGTCAGGTGGTGCAGATGAAGGAGCTCGGCGGCGCCCGCACCGGCGCGCGCGAGCAGGTCGATCCAGGCAGCGACGAGCCGTTCGTAGGCTCCGTCGTCGACGGCGGCAAAGATGCGATCGGGCGCATCCGGGCGATCCTCGTAGGAGGGCGGGAAGGGAACCCGCGCAGCCAGTGGCTCCGCAAGCTCGAGCGCGGGCGAGTAGTCGAGCGCGTGGACGTCGAGCCCGGCGAAGAAGCTCCCCGCGTGGGTCGGCTCGCCCGGCGGCCCGAGCGAGCCCGCGGCGAGCCTCAGCTGCCAGCCTGCGGCCGGCAGTGCGCGAGCGAGCGAGCGCGCGACTTGCGCCGAGCCGCCACGGGGGAAGAAGAAGAGCGCCGAGACGACGCGACCAGTCGAAGGCCGCACCGGCGGGCGGCCGCGTCGCCGCTCGGACCAGCCTGCACTCGAGTTCGCCATCGATAGCAATTCTCTCCGGTTTGTGCGCCGGAATGAGCGCGTGTGCCTCGCTCCCCGTCGCCGGGAGCTGCCGGCGGCCAACTGAGCTGCTTGTGTCCCGAGCAGCGGGCAGCGCCCCCGTTGGCCGCGCGCATGGTTAGGTGCTGCTTGCATGCGCGTCGACCGGGGGGAAGTCCAGATCCAGGAGCTCGCGGAAGGGCCGCGGCCGTTCAGGGCGCTCTACGAGCACTGGGAGCGGCACCAGTGGTCGCCCTTCGAGATCGACTTCTCCACGGATAGCGCCAGCTTTGCGGCCCTTGACGAGCCGACGCGCGAGGGCCTCGTCTTGGTGTTCGCGCACCGCTTCCACGCCGAGTTCAACGTCGCCGCCCTGCTCGCGCCCTTCCTGCTCGCCGCTCCCGACTACGAGGTGCAGCTCCTGCTCGCGACGCAGGTGGCCGACGAGCACCGCCACATCGAGTCGGTCCTGCGCGTGTACTCGGACGTCTTTGCGGTCGAGGGCGGGATCGCGGCGGTCAAGGCGCTCGCGGATGCGCAGCTCGATCCCGTCGCGGCCGCGCTCTATGGAGCGCTCGAGGGCGTCGTCCGTGCGCTCGAGGCGAGCCGCGACGAGGACAGCTTCCTGAGGGCCATCGTCGCCTACCACTTGATCGGCGAAGGGTCGATCGGGCGTGCGAACCAGAACTTCGTCGCGGCGCAGTTCGAGCGGATCGGCTTGTTCCCCGGTCTGCGCGAGGCGCAGCGGCTCGCGGTGCGGGACGAGGTGCGCCACATCGGGATCGGTGTCTCCTACGCGCGCCGACGGCTGACCCGCGACGGCGTACGCGCCCGGGCGCTGATCGAAGAGATCGTCGAGGGCTTCCAGGCGCTCGGGGACAGCCTGCTCGAGGACGCGGCCCCGAGCTCGCTCGACGACTTCGCCGGCGCCTACGGCGCGGAGCCTGCGACGCTGTGGGCAGAAGTGCTCCACCAGCTACGCCTCCGTCTGCGCTCGATCGGCTTCAGCCCTCTGGGACGCGACTGACCAAGGCACATCATCCACCGGTGCGCGACGGCCGGGCGGCCTTACGCCGGCACTCGCTCCGTCTCGCGCGCCTGCGCCGTGCCAGCCGCAGCAGTCTGCACCGGAGCGAGGTCTGCCAGCTCCGTCTCCAGCCGCGTCAGCGCCTGCAACTGCAGCTGGCGCACCCGCTCGCGGGTGAGCCCAAGCTCGCGCCCGACCGTCTCGAGCGACTGCGGCTCGCCCTGAAGGCCGAAGCGACGCTCGACGATCAGCCGCTCCCGTTCCGGCAGCCTTTCGAGCCTGCACCGCACCGTCTGCCGGAGAAGCGACCGCTCTGCTTCCTCGACGGGATCAGCGGCAGCCGGATCGGCAAGGAAGTCGGCGAACTCGGTATCGCCGTCCGGGCTGACCGCCTGGTTGAGCGAGGCCGAGGCCTCGGCGCAGCCAAGCGCTTGGCGGACGTGTCCGAGCGGCAGGCCGGTCGCCTCGGCGAGCTCCTCCAGGCTCGGCTCGCGGCCGAGCGCGGGCGCGAGCGTTCGGGCGGTCCGAGCGAGCTTGTGCCGGCGCTCGATGACGTGGATCGGGAGGCGGATCGTCTTCGCCTGGTTTGCGATCGCGCGCGCGACCGCCTGCCGGATCCACCAGTGCGCGTAGGTCGAGAACTTGTAGCCCTGCCGCCAGTCGAACTTCTCGACCGCGCGGTTCAAACCGAGCGCGCCCTCCTGGATCAGGTCGAGGAAGGGAACGCCGAGGCCCCGATAGCGCTTGGCGATCGAGACGACGAGGCGCAGGTTCGCGTTGATCATCTGCTTCTTGGCAGCGAGATCGCCACGCTCGACCCGCTTGGCAATTGCCATCTCCTCGGCGGCGCTCAGCAGCCGGTGGCGGCTGATCTCGGCGAGGAAGAGCTCGACCCCGCTTTCCTTTAGGGCGGAGGCGAGCTGCTCGAGCTCCTCCTTCGACGTCATTTTTCGAGCGATGCTCCGGCTTGACCCGGGCGAAAGTAGCGGATCGGCTTCTCGGCCATTGGCAAGGAAGGCGCGTGGAGGCGACATCGCTGGCTTTGGGTGCCAAAGGGAAGGACAAGATCGTCGAGCAGCGGGGAGAAGGGCCGCCACTCAACATGCTCCCAGCGTCCCTCGCTACACATCGGGCAGCCCGGAGGTCGCTCGTAAACGACGATGCCGTAGCCGCAGGCAGCGCAGTGGTACTCGGCCCGCTGGCCCTTCCTGCCTCCGCCCGCCGCGACCATGCCTCGCTCGACTTCGGAGTCCTCGGCCTCGCGCACCAAGGCGACCAGCTCCGGATCGCCCTTCCGCGGCTCGACGATCAACATCTGATCGCCGTCGATGAGTGGAGCAGGTGCAGGTGCCGACTCAGATGTCGGCGGAATCGCCACTGTCTCACTCTTTCCTCGGGCCTTCGCCCGATCGAGTTGCTGGCGGTTCCGCGCTAGGCTCGGAGCGTGTCGGCTTTCCGCCTAGTGCTCGGAGCGTGATAGCTTCCGCCTAGTTGCGTGTCGACTTCCGCCTAGTCGCGGAACCGCCTTCGAAAGACTCGCCCTGAGCCGACGGGTCTTTCATTCCTTCCGAACGAGTCGGTGCCTCGCTCCCTCCATAGGCATCACCTCCCGCTCTTCGATTTCGCGGACGGCCTCTTTGCCGATGGCGAACGTCTCCTCCGCCCTCCGTTCTCGGCCATCCCGGCAGACACGTTGCGGACGATCTCGAATGCCTCTTCGGGGGTCTGGACAGATCCGAGGAAGGCCTTCTCAACCCGGAGCAGGGAGAGAGCCAACTGATCCTGGGAGAACTCGAGTACTTTCTTGCGCCGCTCGTGCTCAAGCTGACGCCAGACCTGAAGTAGCTGGCGCAGCTCCGGATCGTCAGGCGTGATCTGACCCGAGAACTGCCGCCAGGCCTCGAGGTGGTCGCCGCCAGCGGCCGTGTGCAAGAAGAGGCAGCCGGCGAAGGCGCAGACCTCCTCGCTCTGAGCATCATCTAGCTGCTCAAACTGCCGGCGCTTCTGAGCGACCTCGACAGCGCAACCTTGGGCAAGCATCCCGACTTCGCGCAACCGCTCGTGAGCTTCGCGCAGCGGCTCGGCTGCTACCCGCTCGCCCTCGGAGCGGGCCTCGTCCAGGTCCTGCTGAGCCTTTGTCAGCGCCCTCTCAGCCTCGGCGAGCTCTTCCCGGAGCCGACGCTCGCGCTCCTCCTCGACCTCGAGTCGCGCGAGTGCATCAGCGTGCTCAGCTCTGCCCGGCTCGGGCAGGGCCTCGATTGCCTCTCGCAGGAGCTGCCGTGCCCTGGCTCCCCTGATGTGTCCGGCGAAGACAAGAAGGAGCTGCGCGTCCCGATCGAGGGCTTTGGCCAGCTTTACAAGGGTCTCAGCAACGGGCCGCTCGACCTCGCCCGCCTCGATCCGGCTGATCTGCGCAGCCGAGAGGCCGCTCCGTCGCGCCAGCGCCCGCATGGAGAGACGCGCGCGCACGCGCGCCTCTTTGGTCACCTCGGCCATAGTCACCACGGCCAGCGTCTGCATCGTGGCCCCAGTCTAGCCGGTTGTGTATCGTCGGTCAAATGCTACCGTTGGCCTCCGATGCGATCAGTTACTGTTACCTAAAGCAACGATGCTGTCGGCTACCGCCCGTTCGAGGCCCTCGACCGCTGAGTGCTCCTTTAGAGGGTCGATGCCACCGCGCGGCGACTGTTGCTTCTAGCCAGCAACCCGGCGAGGCGGCTTCGAGTGGAAGACGAGCTGCGCGCCGCAGCTGTAGCCGCCAGATCGGGCCGTTAGGTCGTCTGGGCTGTTCGAGCCCAGCAGGTGTGCCGGTTGAGCGGTCCTTGGGCTAGACCGTATGGATTGCCCGGCGCCTCGCTCGTAAGTTGGCGCGGGTTGCCGTCGGGATAGGCCGGCGGTAGAGCCGCAATTACGGGAGGCGCTGGTATGGCCGAAGGTAGCTGGGTTGGATTGGACGTGCACGCCCGCACGACGCAGGCGGGCGTGCTCGATGGGGTGAGCGGTGTGCTGGACTTGCAACGCGTGTCGCCGCGGAGCGAGGTGACGGTGGCGTGGCTGCAAACGCTGCCGCGGCCGGTGCGGGTGGCCCACGAGGCGGGCCGACCGGCTACGGCCTGGCGGGGATCGCGTGCACGGTGGCGGCTCCTTCCAAGATCCCGCGCGCGCCTGGCGACCGGGTCAGGACCGATCGCCGGGACGCCGAGCGGCTGGCGCGGCTGCTGCGCCTGGGCGAGCTCGTCCCGGTGCGGGTGCCTGATCGGGACGAGGAGGCGGCGCGTGATCTCGTGCGGGCACGTGAGGACGCGCGCGGGGATCTCATGCGCGCACGCCACCGGCTCTCGAAGCTGCTCTTGCGGCACGGACTCGTGTACGAGGGCAAAGCCTGGACGCTCGCCCACGACACCTGGCTACGCCGCCAGCGCTTCGCAGGCCGGGTGCTCGCGCTCACCTTCGACGAGAGCTACGGCGCCGTCTTGCAGGCGAAAGGACGGCGGGACGCGCTCGATCGAGCGATCGCCGAGCTCGCCGGGGCACGGCCCTTCGCAGACATCGTCGCGCGTCTCGTCTGCTTGCGCGGCGTCTCCACCCTGACCGCGCTCGCCCTCACGGTCGAGCTCGGCGACTGGGAGCGCTTCCGGCCGCAGAGTCTCGGTCCCTTCCTCGGGCTCGTTCCAAGCGAGGACTCCTCGGGCGAGCGCCGGCGCCAGGGTGCGATCACGAAGACCGACAACACTTACGCGCGCCGTCTGCTCGTGGCGGCCTGGCACCAGCGCCGCCCGCTGCGCACGAGCGCCGCGCTCGAATGCAGGCGGCAGGGGCAGCCTGCGGCAGTTCGCGCCCGCGCGGACGAGAGCGCCCGCCGACTGCACGCACGCTGGCACGCGCTCGAGGGCCGCGGCAAGCGACGCACGATCGTCGCCGTCGCGGTCGCGCGCGAGCTCGCCGGTCACTGCTGGGCGCTGGCGACGATGAAGTAGCCCGCTCGCCTCAGCGGCCTCGGCGAGGAGAGCGCACCGGCGTAGACGCGAGGAGCAACCCGCGACACAGCTACGAGCAGCCAGCGGGCGATGCTCGACTCTAGTGGGGCGGCTCTGCTCCCGATCGCACACCCGGTCATGCGGTCTCGACCCGCGCATATCAGCCGCGACCAGCGCGTCGACGAGCTGCCGGGCGCTCTCCCCGCCGACGAAAGAGGCCCGCACACGCGAGCCTCTCCTTCGCCTGCGACTTGACAAACCTCACTCCATATCAGCTGGCGGGCTCGCCCGCCCTGGAATCAAGGAGATCGAGAAGGTGAGCCACGGCTGACGCCTCTTCTGTGAGGCGCTCCTGTTCTCCTGGAGCCACGAGCGCCCCGGATTCAATCCTCCCCAACACCTCCTCGTACCACGCGAGGAACTCGCGGAGCTTTGATGAGTCCTCCGAGTCGGTCGCGGCTTGGATCTCGCTGGCGGTCGGTGGACTGCCGGCGTTGGCCGGTGCGGGCGGGAGCAGCGCGAGTCTCGGTGTGGCCGCTCGCGGTTGTAGTGCGTCGTGTAGGTGCGGAGCACGCGCTCGAGGTCGCGCGCGAGCAAACTGTTGTCTCGTAGGACAAGTTCCCGTGGCCCACTCGTGGCCCAAACGTCGACTAGACGAATGGCTCAACCATGCGGAGCGGAGGCAGCCGCGGGCGAAAAGCACCTGCAAATGAGGCCGTTCAGAGCCGTTCGTCGCGGGGCGTCGTGGTGCCCGATTCGGCCTGTCACGCCGGAGGTCGCGGGTTCGAGTCCCGTCGCTCCCGTCTAAATCCCTGCAAATTGCGATATTGTGTTGTCGGTCCAGACGCCAGATCGGGGTCGACTACACAGACTTTCTCGCGAGGCGACGCGAAACGGCCCAAAACCGCCCGGAAACCGGGTCCGGTCGCCGATTTAGGCCCTGTTCATGCCGAGGCGCGCAGGCTTGCAGCGCTCTTGGGACAAAGTTCTGTTCATCGTTGTCAACACGAAGAACAAAACTCGTACTTTTGCAGGAACTTTAGAGCGGATGATGGGGCTCGAACCCACGACCTTCTGCATGGCAAGCGGGTGTGGGTCGAGCCTCAAGAACGCCGGAGAACGCATCACTGAGCGGAACTCGGCGCTTTACTCGTCTGTGTGAAGCCCTCTGAAATAGGTGTCATTTCCGGCCGATTAGGGGCGATTCAGGCACAAGAGCGTGGTTTGTGCCCATTCGAGAGTTGCGTGCTCTCAGCCGCGCGGGACGGTGCCGAACGGCGAGCGTCGACGTTTTTGGGCGCGACTTGACCGTCTTACGTTTCCCGGAATCCGGCAGCGCGCGAGCCGTAAGCGTCGACTGATCGACATCTAGACGGTCCGCTGACTCCGGGCGCTCCGCTGTGCCGCCTATCTTGTCTGTCATGGCCAAGAAGTCGAAGAGAAGCCACCCTCAGCCGAAGAGCTATGCCGAGCGCCTCGATCCTGGTGGCGAGGTCGGCAAGCAGGCACATGGTCTCGCGGTCTTAGCCGGGTCGCCGTTTGGGCGTGTGCTGCGCCGGCTCGGTGTCGACCAGGCGATCCTCGACGAGGCCAAGGAGCTCGCCCCCAACTACCAGCGCCTCGTCGCCGAGCCCGACCGGATCGCGCCGCTACTGGCGCCGCTCGGCTGGATCTTCCACGGCCTGGCCCACGTTGAGGCGTATGGCGCGGCGGCGACCCTGGTGGAGGAAGGCAAGGTCGAGGAAGCCGAGCAGCTCTTGGTCGAGATCTACAACGAGGACGACGACGCCTTCATCCGCTTCTATCACCGCATCATCTCGCTCTATCAGGGGGACGAAGAGCGCCGCGAGATCGGCCTTGCGCGGTTGCGTCTCCTCGACGAGGCGTACGAGCTGCACAAGGAAGGCCGATATGCGGCCGCGATTCCGCTCGTCCTCGCGCAGATCGACGGCATCTTCATCGACATGACCGCGAAGCCGGCCAAGTACTTCTATGACTCGAGGAACCCGAACCTAGTCGACGACATCACACTCGCTGGTCATCCGCAAGGGTTGCAGGCGCTGAGCAAGTTGATGGGTGAGAACGCGCCGGCGACGGTGATCTCCGACAAGCTGACCCGCCAGGGCATCCTTCACGGGCGCGTGCTGCGTTACGACACGATCCGCAACTCGATCAAGACGTGGGCGGGCCTGCTAGCTGTCATCGAGGCCGTCGGGCCGCGCGCACAGGAGTTCAACAAGCAAGCTGCCGAGGCGCACGAGCAGCGTTACGCCGGCAGCAAGGAGGTCGACGGGTACGGGATGCGCCTCGACCGGCGCGGTTTCGACGCGGCGCACGGGCTGTTGAACAGCGTCCACCTCTACCAGCACGGTTACTTCACGCGGACCGGGCACTTCGCCGGTGATCGCAAGACACTCGACCCGGACGGGAGTCTGCTCAAGCGATACGAAGGCCAGCTCGAGGTAAGGCTGGGTGAGGACGGTGGCTACTGGGCCTGGACGCCGACGCCGACGCCGACGGGCGTCGTATTCGGCATTGCCGCCCGCGACGACGACTTCAATAGCTACTGCGTCTACGTTGCCGAGGAGCCACCGCGCGGCGGCATCGACGCCGACGACCGGTGGAAGCACATCCTTGAGGCCGACTTCCCCGACTGGTAGGCGACCGAAGTCGGATACGCGCCGGCGTCGGTGCGTACCTTGGAACTAGCCGATGACGACGAGCAGTCAACCGCCTGACGGTAGAGGCCCCCGCATACGGGGCCGTGGTTTGCCGCCGTTCCTCTTCGATCCGAGCAGCGTCAAGCAGGAACTGGGCAAGCGACCGCATCTCAACGCAGCCCTCGGCGACTCCTACCAGCAAGGCGAAGCGTCGGCGCACTTCGCCGGCTACCGCAAGAGCCCGCTTCAGATTTACCGCGTGCTGGCAAACCTTCACTACAAGCATCTCGAGATGCTTGTCGACAGCCTCGACTTCTGCCTCGGCCACGGTTACCAGCAGCCTAAGCTAATCGGCACCCGTGGCCGAGCTGAGTTTGCCTCGGCGCTGAGCGAGCTTCAGGTCGCTGAACACTTCCTCCTGCGGGGTTTTGAGGTCGCCGGCTTCGACGCGACGAAGGGATCCGATCCCGTACCCGACCTTCTCGTGGCCGGGAAGGGGTTGCGCGTGTTGGTCGAGGTCTACAGACCGGTCGAATGGGAGGGTCTCGACGAGATCGAGCGGGACGTGATCGACGCGATGAAGAACCTCGACGTGCCGTTCGAGTACCTCTGGCGGTGGGAGGTCACGCGGCTCGAAGATTTCGACCTATCAGCGCCGCGGCCGCGGCTGCTCAATCTGTATCCCGAGCCGCTGGCGGACGCCATCGAGCGCGACAACCGGCGCGCCGCTCTCGTCCATCCACTGGTCGACGAGCTAGAGCAACGGCTGCTGGCGGGTGAGCACCCACCGCTCGCTACCGAGAGCGTCCATCCCGAGATGAACATACGACTCACACTGACGATCGAAGAAGCCGCACCGCGAGAGGTGCCGGCGCGAGAGGGTGTCGTCGGCGGGCCGTCGTTGAGCGGTTACGCGCCAGAGGCGATGTTCGAGAGGCTCGTAAAGGAGAAGGTGCGCGACAAGACCGGCAAGCGCCAAGCTCGCTCCCACGGCGCGGCGCTCGAAATCCTCGTCGTCGATGTCAGCGGCTCGAAGCTCGAGAGTGAGCTGCGTCACGAGGGCTACTACCGCCCGAGGTTCCTCGAGACGTTGAAAGAGCTCGGCGGCGACTTGTCCTACGACGCGATCATCTTCTGCGAGCCGAGAGGCTGGGGAGAGGGACTGCACGTCCATTTCGCGGTTTTCGATGATCAAGCAGTGACCAGGGCCGAGCTCGGTCAGCTCTTCGATGTCGAGTTAGACTCAAGTCGAGGCGTTGAGTAACTCTCCGGCGACCGCGAACTTGGCTCGCAGATCTGCCATCCGTGCTGCGCGAACGTCTTTGGTGCCGATGAACGCCTGTTTTGCCGTGTGATATGTCGGTAGTACGAGATACGACGCCGCGGTCAGCGGTTGAGCTGCCGCGAACTTACGCCACAGCGTCTGGGCATCGCCGCCGTTGAGCATGACAACACGCAACCGTGGAAGAAGGTCTAGAAGCCGTCGCAAGGGGTCGAGGCCCGTCGTCAACTCGGCAGCGTTGGGCTTACGGTTGATGTACCAGGGATACGCATTCCAGGGTGTCATCCTGGATGGAGCGATGCCCGCTGCAGCGAGTAGCGTCGCAAACAGCTCCGCTGCTGGATCGTCATTCTCAAGACAGAGGAAGCCGCTCCCATCGAGCGCAGCGTTCGTCATCGGACCTGGGTCGCGCAGGACGCTCAACATCTCGGCCTCGACCCCGCCGTAGATCGGCGCGACCCGACCCGATGAGTTTCGATTCGTCTGCCAGTCTGACCCCCGTACGGATCCGTAGGTCGTAGAACGTTCTCGTCTGCAGTACCGACTCCGGGAGGCAGTGTGAAGTTTCTTCTCACGTCCGCTGGCATCAAGAACCCGAGCATCAACGATGCGATGCTCGACCTACTGGGCAAGCCGATCGCCGAGTGCGACGCCCTTTGCATCCCCACAGCGTCGTACGGGCACGCCCCGGGCGGCATCCGCGGCGCCTACCGATTCATCTCCGGACAAGCGACGACCCCCATGTGCGAACTCGGGTGGAACTCCCTCGGAATTCTCGAACTCACCGCGCTGCCAACCCTCGACAGAAAGCTGTGGCTTCCCCTGGTCGAGGAGATCGACGTCCTGCTCGTGAACGGCGGAGACTCCCTCTACCTGGCCCACCACATGCTGGAGTCAGGCCTGGCCGAACTCTTGCCCTCGCTGAGCGCAGTCTGGGTCGGGTTGAGCGCCGGAAGCATGGTCATGACCCCGAGGATCGGTGAGGACTTCAAGGTCTGGAACCCGCCAGACGGTGGGGACAGCGCGCTGGGGATCGTCGATTTCTCGATCTTCCCGCACGTGGATCACCCCGATCTGCCGGAGAACACCATGGCCGAAGCAGAAAGATGGGCCGCCAGCCTCGGAAACCCAGCGTATGCGATCGATGACGACACAGCGATCAAAGTGACCGACGGCAGCGTCGAGGTCATCTCCGAAGGGCACTGGAAGCAATTCACCCATACCCTCGAAGGGAGCGAGTCCCGGTAGCGGGCAACTCCTCGCTCGGATGGGCCAGTGTTCGGGAACGACCCCCGAGGGGCGTAGCCGCCTCCTTCTATGCGTCCCAGTCTTCGAGACGCGTACGGATCGCCTGCACTGCGGCCTCCCAGAGCCGGCTTTCGTCTTGCGGCGACCGTTGGTAGAGGCCGCCGAACGAGCCGTCGCCGAGGGCTTCCCTCCACGTCCCGGGGTTTCCGTCCTCGGGCCATTCGACTGGTGGCTTGCGCTGTGCTGGGATCACAACGCCGGGAAGCCGCGTCCAGGGGAAGTTCTCCGACCACGACGCATGGTCGTAGTCGGGATCGATTTCCGCCGCGATCTCGTCCGGTCGTCCTTCCCAAAGCTCATGCCAGACCACCACCTTGCCCGGCCGGCGTCGTGTCCACGCCTTGCCTGACTCGGTGTTTCCGCCATGACCGTTGACGACGAGGATCCGCGCGAAGCCCTGGCCGAGCAGCGAATCGACGACGTCCGAGAGGACCGCGACCAGCGTGGACTCCAGGAGTGTGGGGCTGCCCGGGTACGCGGTGAAGCCGGTCACACCGTATGGCAGCACCGGCAGCACCGGGACCCCGAGCGGCTCGGCGGCCTCAACAGACGCGCGCTCGGCAAGGATGTTGTCGGTCTCGAGAGAGAGGTAGGCATGCTGCTCGGTCGAGCCGACGGGGAGCACGATCCGGTCGTCTCCGCCCAGGTAGGCCTCGAGCTGCATCCAGTTGAGGTCGCCGACCCTCACCGTGACGGGAGAACGCTAACGCCCAAGCCGAACCCTCGGCTGCGCGAGCGTTCGCGAATACACCCCGAGCGAGCAGGCATGATTTGAGACGTGCCGAGGATCGACTCGGGCCGACTGACGGCCCGCCTGGACCCGAGCTTCGGGCGGCGTGGGTCGAACTTTCGGCCAACGAAGCGATCGAGCTTCTCGAGTCGCTCAAGGTGTGGGCCGAAGACATGGATGAGGGTCGTCCCGATCCCGGATGGCACACGCACGTCACCGACGAGACGGGCCACGAACTCACAATCAGCGTCCGTCTAGGCGAGAGCGACGCCAGCTCTCGCGGCTGAGCATGTCGGCTGGGCCAGTGTTGCTCCTTATCTGTGGTGGTGCTCGGGGTCAAGCGTTCGGCATGTGTTCCACCTTTCTGTCGTGAAGCGTGTTGGTGCGCGCGGGCGCCCAGCCTTATCTAGGTGCGCGGAGCGTGTCCGGCGACAAGATGATTGATCG
>WNFU01009223.1_pt1 | contig 21415 bp, 19 predicted proteins | sample 5400121 | NCBI WGS metagenome assembly WNFU01 (sample SAMN13153360, study PRJNA577476) | soil metagenome | isolation source: 100 cm soil or saprolite under grassland replicate 1 | place: USA:California | collected 2016-06-15
GGCGCGAGCCAGTGCTGCCGAGTGCGCAGGGCGATGACCTCGCCCTCGGCCAGGAGCTTATCTGCGTAACGAGCCATCCGGTCCCTCTCCGATTTCAGGCCCGCGGGTGAGCGCGGGCGTAGACCTCCCTGATCCGTTCGCCGGTGACGTGCGTGTAGAGCTGCGTGGTGCTGATCGTCGCATGGCCGAGCAACTCCTGGACGACCCGCAGGTCGGCCCCGCCCTCCAGCAGATGCGTCGCGAACGAGTGACGGAACGTATGCGGCGAGACGCGGTCGCCGAGACCGGCGGCCTGCGCCGCCCCCTTGACGATCGTCCAGGCCTGCTGGCGAGCCAGCCGCCGGCCGCGCGGCGTCAGGAATACCGGCCCCCCACGACTGGGTCCGCCGGCGGGCGCGACACGGGCCATCGAGAGCCAGGCCGGTCGCACCTCGTCCAGATATCGCCGCAGCCAGGTGAGCGCGATCTCGCCGACCGGAACCAGCCGCTCCCGGTCGCCCTTGCCGATGACGCGCACGAACAAACCGTCCAGCGAGAGATCCTCGGCATCCAGGCGCAACGCCTCCGACACCCTGAGCCCGGCCGCGTACAGGAGCTCCATGAGGGCGCGGTCGCGGACCCGTTGCCGAACCTGGCGCTCTGCTTCGCCGGCTGGCGGGGGTTGGCCCGCGGCCTCCAGGAGACGCTCCACCTCTGCGGCGGTCAACGTCTCGGGCAGCCGCCGCGTCTCCCTGGGCAGGTCGAGGTGGGCGGCCACGTCCACCGCGATCAGGCCCTCCCCGAAGGCGAACCGGAAGAAACCACGCAGCGCGGCGGCCCGTCGCCTCCGGCTCGACGCTCCGAGGCGCGGCCGGATCGCGCCGGCCGGCGGGGCTCCGAGGGCGGCAAGGTAGCCCAACACGGGCGCCGGTGAGGCGTCCCAGCCGGACTCGTCGTCGCGAGCCTGCCCCATTGCGGCGGCGAACGCCCGGAGGTCGTTGGCGTAGGCAGCCAGCGTCGCGGGCGACAGGCCGCGCTCGACGCGGAGGTGGTCCAGGTAGCCACCGATCGCCCGGGCGAGGCTCCCTGGCGGCGCGGCAGGAGCGACCGTGGCCGTCACCCCGCAGCGCGGAGCTCGTCGCGCCAGGCGTCGGCTCGGTCCAGCAGCTCCCGCGCGCCCGCCAGCGCAGCGGCTCCGCCGTGCGCGCCGGCAAGCATCTGCGCGATCTCGACGATCCGGCCCTCCCGATCCAGCCGCCGGACCTCGGTGACCGTCCGGCCGTCTCGTTCGCGCTTCGTGATCTGGAAGTGAACGTCGGCGTGAGCCGCGATCTGGGGCAGGTGGGTGACGCACAGCACCTGGTGGCGGCGGGCGAGCGCCCACAGGCTCCGCCCGACCGGATCGGCGCTGCGGCCGCCGATGCCACTGTCGATCTCGTCGAAGACGAGCGTGGGCGTCTCGTCCGCCGCGGCCAGGACCTCCTTGACCGCGAGGGCGATTCGCGACAGCTCGCCGCCCGAGGCGATCCGCGACAGCGGCCGCGCCGGCTCGCCCGGATTGGGTGCGATGCGGAAGACGACCTGGTCGATTCCGGAGGCATCGAAGGCCACGGCGTCGCCATCGACCTCGACGGCCGGCTCGTCCACGGCCGCCGGCCGGCGGCCCAGCGTCACGTCGAATACACCGGGGGCAAAGCCGAGCACCGACAGGACTTCGCCGATCTCGCCGGTCAGGCGGTTCGCGGCCGCGGCACGGGCGGTCGACAGCGCGCTGGCGCAGCCGGCGAGCTCGGCCAGGAGGCGCGCGTCGTCCGCCACGCGCATGTCGCGTTCGCCGTCGATCCCGCGCAACCGCTCGGCCTCGGCGGCCGCCCGCCGGCCATGGTCGATGACCGCCGCCTCGTCGTCGCCATAGCGCCGCTCCAGGCCGAAGATCACCGACAGACGCTCCTCCATCGCCGACAGCGCCGCCGGATCGTGGTCGACGTCCTCGGCCAGATTGCGCACGTCGGTGGCGACATCCTCCAGCTCGGCCTCGGCACCGGCCAGGCGTGCGGCCAGCGGCTCGAAGCGCGGGTCCAGCCGGGCGATGTGCTGGATCTCGCGGATCGCCTCGGCCACCGTGTCGCGCGCGCTCCGCCCCTCGCCGGCGAGTGCCTCCCGCACGGCCGCGGTGCCCCTGGCGATCGCCTCGCCGTGCTGGGCCGCGGCCAGCCGGGCCTCGAGGTCGGCGGCCTCGCCGACCCGCAGCCTGGCACCGGCGATCTCGGCCGCCTCGTGCTCCACGATCGCCAGGCGCCGGGCGAGCTCCTTCGGATCGAGCGCGAGGCCGGTCAGGATCGAGCGGTTTGCCCGCCAGCGGTCCACCGCGGACTCCATCGCCGCCCGCGCGGCGGCGTGTCCGCCGAACGCATCGAGCAGGTCCCGCTGCCGGCGCTCGTCGAGGAGCCGCTGCTGCTCGTGCTGGCCATGGATCTCCACGAGGGGACCGGCCGTTGCGGCGAGCCGGGCGGCCGTGACCGCCTCATCGTCGAGGCGAGCCGTGGACCGGCCATTCGACGCGACCTCGCGCACCGCGATGAGGGGCTCCGGCAGCCGATCGAAGAGGGCCTCGACGTGGGCGACGTCGGCGCCGTGGCGCACCAGGCTCGTGTCCGCCCGGGCGCCCAGGACCAGCCCCAGGGCGTCGATGAGCAGGCTCTTGCCGGCACCCGTCTCGCCGGTCATGACGTTGAGTCCCGGGCCCAGCTCCAGACGGAGCCGATCGATGAGGGCCAGGTCGGCAACCGCGAGCTCGAGGAGGCGCCCGGCCCGGGCGGGGCGGGCGCCCGCCGCGCTGGCAGTGGCGTCCTCGCGGTCCGGGACGCGCTCGGCCGCGGTCATGACGGCAGCAGCTCCACCTTGTGACGGAGGAGGTCCCAGAACGGCTGAGCGCCCTTGGGCTCGATGAGGCGGATCGGGCGATCGATGGCCCGGACCTCCACCACGTCGCCGACCTGCAGGCGGCGGTCCTCCCGGCCGTCGATGCTCACCAGCGCCTCGTACGCATCGACGACCCGGCAGCGGACGACCTGGCGCGGGCTCACGACGATGGACCGGATGGCCGCCAGGTACGCGGCGATCGGCGCCACGACGAGGTTGCGGCTGAGTGGATCGACGATCGGGCCGCCGGCGGAGAAGGCGTACCCGGTCGAGCCGGTCGGCGTGGCGACGACGAGGCCGTCCGCGATGAACGTGGCGACATGGGACGGCCCGACCGCCACGTCCAGCCGGCAGACCCGGGCGAGCTGCCCACGCGCCACGACGACGTCGTTGAGAGCGGTGAACTGCTCGCCGCCGTCGCTCCGGCCGCCGGGCAGAATCGTTGCCCCGATCGTCATCCGCTCGTCGATCCGGTACTCGCCGCTGGCGATCTGGGCCAGGACCGCCTCCAGCTCGTGCGCCTCCACCTTGGACAGGAAGCCGACCTTGCCCAGGTTGACGCCAAGGAGCGGAGTGTCCACCTCGGCGACCGCCCGCGCCGCCCGGAGGAACGTGCCGTCGCCGCCAAGGACCACCAGCACGTCCGTCGTGGGCAACTCCTTGAGCAGGGTGTCCACGTCGCCGGATGGCGCCGCCCACGCGGCGAGCCCGCGCATGCGGCACCACGTCTCGGCCCGGTCGCGCAGGTCGAGGGCGGCCGGGTTCGTGGGGTTGAATGCGAAGCCGATGCGGTTGAGGCTCACCACCTGGCTCATCGTTGCGTCATCCCTGGGCCATTCCCTGACTCATGCCTGGGACGACCGCGGCGACCCAGCTCGGCCACTCCTCCGGCAGGGCGACCGGCTGTGCGACCGGATGTGCGGCCGCCTGGCCGTCGGGATCCGGTGCCGGCGCGTTCGGCCAACCCGGCGGAACGTCGAGGCCGAGCAGGAACTCACGGTTGCCTTCGGGGCCCAGGAGGGGTGAGGCGATGAGCCCCGCGGGCCGAAGACCCAGCCCGGCCGCGTCTCGGGCCACCCGATCCAGGACCTCGCGATGGATCGCCGGGTCGCGCACGACGCCTCCCTCCGCGCGTCCCCTGCCCGCTTCGAACTGCGGCTTCACCAGGGCCACGATCGGCCCGCCGGCGTTGCGGTCGAAGGTGCCCGCGATCGGCGCCAGCACCCTGGCCAGGGAGATGAACGAGACGTCCACGACGGCTATCGCGACCGGCTCGGGCAGCACCGCGGGTCCGAGGACCCGGGCGTTCGTCCGCTCCATCGACACCACTCGCGGATTCGCTCGAAGCCTGTCGGCGAGCTGTCCGCGACCCACGTCCAGAGCATAGACACGGGCCGCGCCGCGCTGCAACAGGACGTCCGTGAAGCCGCCCGTGGAAGCTCCGACGTCCAGGCACACCCGGCCGGCTGGATCGATCCCGAAGGCGTCGAGCGCCGCCGCCAGCTTGTGGCCGCCACGGCTGACGTACGGGTCGCGCGCCACCAGCCGGACGGGCGTCGCGGGATCGACCAGGTCGCCCGGCTTGCGGTCCGCACGGGCCGCGTCTCCCTCCCCCACCCGCACGCGCGCGCCTAGCAGCAGGGCCTGGGCCCGGCTTCGATTTGCCGCGAGGCCGCGTTCCACCAGGAGCTGGTCGAGGCGGATCCTGCGGGCGCGCGCGACTGTCGGGCTCACCCGCCTATCGTGGCACAGCCGGCTTCACCGATACGTATCGCCGGGTTCTCCGCCGACCGTGCTCGAGTCAGGGAGCCTGGAGCTCGATCGTGGTGCCGTCGACCAGCGGGACCGCGCCGGGTCCGCCCTGGACCGGCTGGCCGTTCACGACGATGCGTCCCTGCGTGGCGGCGGCGCGAAACTCGGCCGAGCTGCCCGATCCCCGTGGGATCGCCAGATCCCAGATCGTCAGGAACGTCGCAAGCGTCGGCCGGACCTCGTGGGGCGCCCGGATGTGGACGACCCCCGGATCGCGTTCGGTCCGCACCCAGTAGCTGCACGATCCGGTGCTGCCGATCCCCTCCGTGGGCGAGACCGGCAGATTGCCCTTGACCAGCCAGAGGTTGATCGTGGCCTGGAACGTGACCGCCTCGCCATGATCGCAGGCGATGCCGTCGATCGTGTCGCCGTACTGCGGCGGTCCGAGGCTGCAGGCGGCCACCATGACGGTTGTAACGCCGGCTCGGGCCAGGCTCCGCAACGACCGGCCCACCGAGCTCATGAGACCATCCTCCGGGTCCAGGACGTGCGCGCCGGCACCGGTCAGGCGGACGCCGCGGTCTCCTGGGTGCGACCGGGAGTCGTCCGGAGCGTGCCCAGCGCCTCGCCGATCTGGGCGGCAATTCCCTCGGCGTCCAGCCGGATGCGGCGACGGAGATCGGCCACCGAGCCATGATCGACAAACCGATCGCCGGGAATCCCGATGATCTTGAGGGCAACGTCGCGGTAGGCGGGGTCGGCCAGCCGGGCTTCCTCGAGCAGCTCCAGGACTGCCGTCCCGAAACCGCCGGTCACGACGCTCTCCTCGAGGGTGACCACGAGCCGCTTGCCACGCGCCTCCTCGAGGATCAGCTGGCGATCGATGGGCTTGACGAAGCGTGCGTTGATCACGCCCACGCTCCAACCCTGGCCGGCGAGCGTCTCCGCCGCCGTCATCGCCCGATGGACGATCGGCCCGAAACCGACGAGCAGGATCTCGGATCCCTCGCGGAGGAGCTCTCCCTGGCCGACCGGCAGCAATCGTGGCTCGATGGGTGGCAGGTCCAGCCCGGGATCGCGCGGGTAGTGGAGCGCGAACGGATGGTCCTGGGCGAGCGCCGTCCGCACGAGCGAACGCAGCTCCTGCTCGTCCCGTGGGCTGGCCACGATCAGGTTCGGGAGCTGCCGCTGGGCGGGTATCGTGAACATCCCCTGGTGGCTCGTCCCATCCTCTCCGACGAGTCCGGCGCGATCGACCGCCAGCAGCACCGGCTGGTCGTTCTGGCAGACGTCGTGGACGGTCTGGTCGAACGCCCGCTGCAGGAACGTCGAATAGATCGCGACCACGGGCCGTTCGCCGCCGATCGCCAGGCCGGTGGCCAGCGTCACGGCGTGGGGCTCGGAGATGCCGACATCGATGAATCGATCGGGGAACTCGGCCTGGAACCTGTTGAGGCCCGTGCCGGTCGGCATGCCGGCGGTGATCGCCACGATCCGCCGGTCGCTGCGGGCGAGCTCGATCAGCTCGCCGACCATGACGGAGGTGTAGTTCGGCGGCTTTCGGCCGGCGTCGACGGGCCGTGCCGGCGGCGCCGCGTCGTCCGCCTCGGATTCGCTCGGCATGGGCGGCAGGGCTGCACCGTGGAAGCTGACCTGGTCGCGCTCCGCCGGCCGGTAGCCGCGGCCCTTCTGCGTCCGGACGTGGACGAGCACCGGGCCCGTCTGCTCGACGGCCCGTCCGATCGTGTCGGTGAGCGCCCGGATGTCGTGGCCCGGCACGAGCCCGATGTAGGTGATGCCGAGATCTTCGAAGAGGCTGCCCGGCTGCTGGGCGAACTGGACGACCGACCGGCGAAGGCGCTGCGACAGCTCGAGGGCCGTCTTGCCGATCAGGGGCAGCCGCTCGATGGCCCGGTCGTAGGCGCTCTTGCTGCGCTGCCAGGCCGGCGACAGCTTGATCGTCGAGAGGTACTGCGAGAGGGCGCCCACCGTAGGGCTGATCGACATCCCGTTGTCGTTGAGGACGATGAGCAGCCGCGTCTGGCGCTGACCGATGTCGTTGAGGGCTTCCAGGGCGAGCCCGCTCATGAGCGCCGCGTCACCGACGACGACCACGATCTTCTCCAGGCCGTGCCTCAGGTCGCGCGCCGTGGCGAGACCCTCCGCGATGGAGAGGCCGGTTCCGGCGTGGCCCCCGTCGAAGACGTCATGGGGCGATTCGCTGCGGCGCGGGAAGCCACCCACGCCATCGATCTGGCGGAGCGTCCCGAACCGGTCCAGGCGGCCGGTCAGGAGCTTGTGCGGATAAGCCTGATGGCCGGTGTCCCAGACGATCTTGTCGCGCGGCGAATCCAATAGCCGGTGGAGCGCGATCGTGAGCTCGACCACGCCGAGCGAGCTGCCCAGGTGGCCGCCCGTCCGGGCCACGGTCGACACGATCGCCTGGCGTAGCTCACCCGCCAGCTCGATCAGCTGAACTTCGGACAGGCCGCGAAGGTCGGCCGGTCCGGTGAGGGTGCGGAGGATCGGCACGTCGTCTGCTCCAGGTGTCTTCGGCTTGCCGCCCGGCACAGACGGGCGGCCGAGTGGACGCTCAGTCTCGGCCGCCTGTGATGCATACGCACGGGACGGCCCTCGAGATGAATCGACGCTCGATGATGAATCGGACGCGAGTCTAGCGTCTTGCGCCTCGACCCGTTCCGCAATACATGCTACCACGCACCCGCACGTTACTTGCGGGGGGCTTCGGCACCGGGCCAGGGCTCATGGGAACCCGGGGACTATTCCTCGCCGGCCTCATCGGCTCGAACGTCGAGCGCCGCCAGGGCGCCGCCGGCCCGCTCGACCAACCGCTGGACGCGGAGCTCGGCCTCGGCCAGGAGCCGGGCGCAACGCTCGTGAAGCGCAACGCCTCGCTCGTACAGGGCGATCGATGCCTCCAGTGGCTGGCCGCCGGCCTCGAGCGCGGCGACGGTTCGCTGCAGCTCCGCCAGGGCGTCGTCGAAGGCGAGCTGTTCGATCGGCGCTGCCGGGTCGCCGCGCTCGATCGGCGCAGGCGCTGCGTTGCGCTCGATCGGCTCAGTCCGGTCCGTCTGATTCATCACGCGGCTTCTCGTCTCGGTCCACCAGCCACCGGTCCAGGCGCCGGGCGACGAGCATACCAAGCAACAGCCCCACGGCCGCGACCGCGGCGGTGAGCCCGACCAGCACGAGGAGCTCCATGTCCGGATCCCGTGGCGTGGGGGTCGAGCCGGGTCAGCCGGCCGCGGGGCCGGCCGGCCGGCCATCGACCGTCGCGTCCAGGTCGCCCCGCGCCACGCGGAGCCGGACCCGGGAACCCGGCGGCGCCTCGGCCGGATCGCGGACGATCAGTTCGTCGACGGTCCGGCGGACGATCGCATAGCCTCGGTCCAGCGTCGCCTGCGGACCGAGCGCGCCGAGGGCCGCGCCGGACGCGGCAAGCCCGGCCCGGGCGGTCGCGACCCGCCGCGCGGACAGCACCGGCAACATCCGGGCGGCTCGCTCGACACGATCGCGGTCGTGCCGCAGGCGGGCCGGCAGCAGCGGTTCCAGCCGGCCGAACGATCGCTCCTCCGACCGACGAGCGGCCGCGATGCGGGTATCGACCGCCGCCGTTGCCCGATCCAGGAGACCGCCCACCCGCTCCAGCGCCTGGGCGAGTTGCGCCGCGGGCTGGAGCCGGTCGAGCGCCCGCCGCTCGGCGGCAACCTCGCGGCCCGACTCGGACAGGCGATGCGCCGCCCGGCTGTGGAGGCGGCGCGCGCTGGCCAGCAGCCACTCGGCCAGCTCGGCCCGGTCCGGCACCACGAGCTCTGCCGCCGCCGAGGGTGTCGCAGCCCGGACGTCCGCGGCGAAGTCGGCCAGCGTCACGTCCGTCTCATGGCCCACGCCACAGACGACCGGTCGCCGATGGCCGACGACGGCTCGAACGACCGCCTCGTCGTTGAACGTCCACAGGTCCTCCAGGGAGCCGCCGCCGCGGGCGAGGATGGTGACGGCCGGGGCATCGCCAGGCCTGCCCTCCGCCCGGCAGCGCTCCGCCCAGCGATCGACCCTGCCCAGGGCCCGGACCACGCTCGCCGACGCCCCGTCCCCCTGGACGACGCACGGCGAGAGCACGACCCGGGTGAGCGGCCAGCGCCTGCTCAGGACGGTCCGGATGTCGTGCCAGACCGCCCCGGTGGGGCTCGTCACGACCGCGATGACCGCCGGCCTGACCGGCAGGGGCCGCTTACGGCCGGACTCGAACAGCCCTTCGGCGGAGAGCCGGGCCTTCAGCGCCTCGAACCGCAGCGCCAGGTCACCGAAGCCTGCCGGCTGGAGGGCCGAGACGTAGAGCTGGTAGACGCCGCCCGGGTCGTACACGTCGACGCGGCCGTGCGCGACGACGCGCAGGCCGGCCTGAGGCTCGAACGGCGAGGCGAGACGGTCGTCGCGGAACCAGATGCACGACAGCTGGCTTCGGTCGTCCTTCAGCGTGAAGTAGCCGTGCCCGGCGCTGGAGATCGTGACCCGGCCGACCTCTCCCTCCACCCACACGTCGGCCAGCCGCGGGTCGCCGCGCAGGGCGTCCTTGACGGCTCGTGTCACGTCGCTGACCGCCAGGATTCGGAGCGCGGGCGGTGCGACCGGCACCCGCCCTCCGGTGCCGTTCTCTCTCGAGGGTCGCAGGCCGGGGATGCTGTCCCAGGCGGGCAATGCCCAGTCTGGCGGCTCGTCCGATCGGCTCATCGGCCGGGGCCCCTAGATGCGCGTCTGGTAGTCGCCGGTCCGGGTGTCGACGCGGATCGTGTCGCCCTCCTCCACGAAGATCGGCACCTGGACCACGAGCCCGGTCTCGGTCGTGGCCGGCTTCCGTGCGCCGGTCTGGGTATCGCCGGCGAAGCCGGGCTCCGTCCTGGTGACCGCGAGGTCAACCGTGACCGGGAGCTCCACGCCGATGGTCTCGCCCTGGTAGCTCGTCCGGTCGAGCCTCATCCCGTCCTTGAGGTACTGCACCGTGTCGCCCAGCTGGCCCGCGGTGAGTTGGAACTGATCGTACGAATCCGTGTCCATGAAATGGAAGGCGTCCCCGTCGCGGTAGAGGAACTGCACCGGCCGCCGGTCCATCTGAGCGCGCGGCCACTTCGTGCCGGCCTGGAAGCTGCGCTCCACCGTCTGTCCGCGCTTGATGTTGCGGAGGGTGATCCGGACCTGCGCGGAGCCGCGGCCCATCTTGATGTGGTGATAGTCGAGAATCTGCCAGAGATCTCCATCGAGCTCGATGGCGACACCCTTGCGCAGTTCGCCGGTGCTGATCATGGGAGGTGTGGCTCCTGGGCTGTCGAGCGGGCGACGGCCTGCGGCGGGCAAGGCCGGACCGGGCGCGGTTCGTGCTGGTGATCGAGCCAGATTGTAGCCGGAGGCGGCCACGCATCTGCCGGAACCCGCCCCGCGCCCGGGGGCCGGCCCCTGCGCTCCGGGCGGCCAGCTATTCACGAGGTGAATGTTCAAAGGCGCAGGCAGCCAAATCGCGGCCATTCATGCGTGAAGAGATTGTTAGGACGTGCGGACTCCGTTCCGACACGCCGGGCCGTCGATCGTGAGCGTGGGTCCCGCACAACGGTCGGCCGCGCCGGCCCGGCGTATGCCCGCGGGGCATTCAACGGTCGGCCGCGCCGGCCCGGCGTATGCCCGCGGGGCATTCAGCCCGTGGCCACGATCGGCCCAGGAGTCCACCGGAGAATATCTGGCCACGCGAGCCTGCTCGTCGGAGGCGCGAAGGTCACTGCCCGACGACGACGATCTCCCGCGGGAACAGGGTGAGCCGCTCCACCCGGCCCGTGCCGGCATCGAACGCGACGAGGTCCTCGATCCTGACGCCGGTCTCGCCCTCCAGATAGACGCCCGGCTCCACGCTGAACACCGTCGGGCTTGGCAGGGGCGTCTCGGGAGCCCGCTTGCCCAGATTCGGTTGCTCGTGGACCGCCAGGCCGATGCCGTGGCCGGTGCCATGGCCGAACCGCTCGCCCTGACCGGCGCGCTCGATCACGTCGCGGGCCATCGCGTCGGCGGCACGGCCCGAGACCTCGCGACCATCCCGGACCGCGTCGGTCAGGCCGGCGATGGCCGCCGACTGGGCCCTCGCCACGAGCTCGTAGATGGCCAGGTCGCGGGCGGTCGGCTCACCCATGAAGAGCGTCCGCGTCATGTCGCTCCGATAGCCCTCGACCTGGGCGCCGAAATCGAACAGGAGCACCGCCCCGGCCTGAATCGGTCGGTCGTCCGGCGAGCCATGCGGCAAGGCCGCCTCCGGCCCGGACAGGCAGGCGACGTCGAAGGCCAGCGCGTCCGCGCCGCCGGTGCGGATCGCCCACTCCAGGTCCATGGCCACCGCACGCTCGGTGCGATCAGGCCGGATCCCGGGCAGCACCGTGGCCAGCGCACGATCGGCGACGGCACAGGCGGCCGACACCCGCTCCAGCTCGGCCGGCTCCTTGACCGCCCGGTCCTCCTCCAGCCAACCCTCGACCGGCACGAGCTCCACGTCCGGGGCGGCCGCGGCCAGGCGTTCCCAGGTCGCCCGGCTGACGAACGCCGACTCGACCGCGACTCGTCGCGCGCCGACCGATCCGACGAGCTCCGGCCAGCGCTCGGCCAGGTCGCCGTACACGTTCTCCAGGCGCGTCTCCGGCGCCTGCCGGCGAGCCTGGATCGTGTAGCGGCTGTCCGCGAACAGGACGACCTCATCACGCCCGACGATGAACTGGCCCGAGGCCGCGCCGTCCTCGCCATCCCGCAGCGCGAAGCCCGTGAGATAGCGCATGTGCTCGTGGCGGACGCCGTAGTAGGCATCGATGCCGTCACGATCGAGGCGCTCGCGGAGGCGAGCCAGGCGCCGCGGTCGGGCCGTCCGATCCGCCTCCTCCCAGCGCGCGCGGTCCGCATCGGTCGGGGGACCGGCGAAGTCGGCCGGGACCGGCAACCGGTCCGCCTGGCGCAGGTTCACTGGTATTTCTTCTGGTTGGCGAGCTGCTCCGCGTACGTCTTTGCGAACGCGTGCGTATCGGAGCCGTCGCTCTTGGCGACGAAGTACAGGTAGCCCGTCCTGGTGTTCGGCTGCAGGGCCGCGTCGATGGAGGCCACGCTGGGCGTGCAGATCGGTCCGGGCATGAGCCCTGCCACCTGGTACGTCTGATAACCCTGCAGCTCGGCCGGAAAGGCGACGTTCTTGAGCTGTGCCCCGAACGGCGCCCAGAAGTTGTACTCGGTCCACTTGTCGAAGTCGAGCTTGGCCAGCTCCACCGTATCGTGCCCGTAGAAGACGGTCGGATCGGCCTGGAGCATCATCCCGCGGTCCAGCCGGTTCTGAAAGACACCGCCGATCAGCGGCCGCTCGTTGTCCACGATCGCTTCGCGCTCGACGATGGAGGCGAGCGTCACGATCTGGTAGAAGGTCATACCCCGCGCCTTGGGGACGTTCATCCGCTCCGCCCCCACCTGCTCCCTGAAGGTGTCGAGCATCCTGTTGACAAGCTCCTCCGGGGTGATGTCCGGCAGGACCCGATAGGTGGCCGGGGCGAGGAACCCTTCGAGCGAGGCGCCCTTGGGCAGTTTGAGCCAGGGATGGGCGGCGAGGACGGCGGGGGTGGGGTGCTTGACGAGCTGATAGAACGCCTGGACATCCATCTTCACGGGCAGCGTTGCCAGCTTCGCGGTGATCTGCTCCAGGCGGAGTCCCTCGCGGAATCCGAGCTCGATCGCCAGGTCGTGGACATCCAGGAGGGAGGTGACGAGCTCGTTCGGCGTCATGTTCTTGCGGAGAATGAACGTGCCTGCCTCCAGCTTGTCCTCCAGGTTGCGCTGGATGGCGATGAACACAAAGGCCCGCGAGTCCTTCAGGAACCCCTGTTGGGCGAGCCTGTCTGCGATCGATCGCGCGGTATCGCCCTCTTGGACGACGAACTCGATCTGGGCGGGATCGTCGCTCGGGGGCGTCGTCAGTGCATCGCCCAGGTCGTCGCGGACCATGTCCGCCACGAACGGGATGCCCAGCGCACTCGGGTTATCGCCCGCCCAGCCGACCACCGCTCCCGAAAGCAATGGGCGGAGGACCGTGACGAGCGCGAGGAGCACCATCCCGGCCAGCACCAGACTGAACAGCAGGAACCGGAAGAAGCCGGCCAGGCCGCCGCCACGGGGGGACGGGCCCCGGAGACGACGACGACGGCCGCCGTTCGTCGGGATTTCCTTCGACCAGTCGATATCCATCGGATGCGCCTGGTCGGGCGCGCCCGAATCGCGGCCGCGCGGTGGTCCCCCACGGCGGATCGTCACGACGTGCTCCCTGTGGTGGCGTCGCTCACGGCGGCCGACCGGGCGTCCAGCTCGTCCTGGAGGATGATCGCCGCCGCCTCCCGGTCCACCCGGGCCCGATAGGCGTTGCGCTGGTGGGCGGTGGGCGGCCCGCCGGAGCGGCCCCGCGGCATCGGGCCCAGGCGCTGCTCCGCGAGATGGCTCGTCAGTCGCTCGTCACGGTACGACATCCGACGGCCGAGCGTGGTCCCGACGGCCTCGGCCCACGTTCGGCTTCGCCGAGCCTGCTCGCCCTCGACGCCCGATGCCTCCAGCGGGAGTCCCACGATCAGCTCGTCGATCCCGTGCCGGTCGATGAGCGCCGCGATCGCCATCGCGTCGATGGCCGGCGTGCGGCCACGCCGAATCGTGACCAGCGGCATGGCCGGGGCGCCATCGGAGTCGGCCAGGGCCAGTCCGATCCGCCGCTCTCCCAGGTCGATTCCAAGGAGGACCGTCATGGACTGGCGCTCTCGCCGGCGTCCGACGGCAACAGGCCGTCCACTCCTCCTGAACCCTCGGGAGAGGCTCCGTCACTGCCACCGTCGATGCCCTGGCTGGGGCTCGATCCGGCGCCCTCGACCGGAGCCGGCGCGTTGATGCTGAGGTCCACGCGGAAGTCGTAGGTCGGGATGCTCGACACGAACCCGGGCCATGTGTCGATGGAGACCTGACCGTAGGCGCTGAGGGCGGCACGGGCGTCGGCAACGGTTCGGCCGCGGACCTGCGACCGGAGCTGGACGGGATCGAGGCGACGCAGGCGGCTGGCGGAGGCGTTGACGGAAAAGACGATCGCCGCATCCAGGACGCTGCCCCGGCCGACGCTGATCCGGAGCGAATCGCGGACCAGATCGTGGTCGGCGCCCACGCCGGCCCGCAATCGGGCTTCGGCAACCTCGCGCACGGCGCTCTCGTCGACGGTCGTGACGCTCCCGGTCGCGCGGAGGCCGTAGCTGAACGTCTTCATTGCCTTTCCCAGGAGGGTTGCGGGATCGACCGTCGGTACCGGCTTCGTCAGCTCCTTCGTCTCAGGGAAGACGGTGACGTCGGGCAGGACTCCGGCCGGATTGGCCAGGACGTTGGCGAGATCGTCGGCCAGTCGCTTGTTGAGCGTGGCCGTCGCCCTCTCGATGTCCTTCTGGGCCACGACGAGCGTTTCGGTGTGCGTACCGCCGGACGTTGGAGCGGAGTTGTTGACCGGATCGTCGCTGTTGACGAGCCTGGCCTGGATGGCCGATGACACGCGGGTGATCGAGCCGGCCGGCACGTTGCCGTCGGTGCCGGGCTCGACCGCACGGATCGGGGCATCCGCCGTTCCCGGATCGATGATCACGCCGTGGGTCTTGGCCTTCGGCACCTCCACCGCGGCGGTCGTGATAAAGACGATCCCCGATGTCGTGGATACCTGCGTCCCGGCCGGGATAGCCACACTCTCGGAGTTGTTCTTGTTGGTGAAGGTGACCTCTCCGCCTGCCCTGGTCTCGGTGACCTTCGTGCCCGTGGCCGGGAACTCGCCCGACTCCTCCAGTGGGAGCGTGGCCACCGCCGCCGGCACGACGCCGGCCAGGGCGTCGGGCGCGGTGACCGCCGTCTCCGCGCGAACCGGGAACGTCAGTGGCCCGATGGCCTCGATGCGCGGCGTCACCACGATCGTCGCGGCAGGCAGGAACACGTAGCCGAGCACCGCGCCCACGACGACGAGCATGCCCACGACGCCGAGGATGGCCGCCATCGCCGTCCGGCGCCCGCGATCCGGCCGGGTTGCGACCGGCACGTCCGGAAGACGGAAGCGTTCGGTGGCGTCGCCTTCCGGGGTTCGGGGCTCGGTGGCTCGGGGCTCGGTGGCTCGGGGCTCGGTGGCTCGGGGCGCCGTGGCTCGGGGCGCCGTGGCTCGGGGCTCCGTCGCTCCGCCACCTTCCGGCCTGACCCGCGCGGTACGACGTCCGGCCCCTCTGGCCGCTCGCCCGGTGGGCAGCGCCGCCGCGCCTGCCACGATCGCCCCAGAGGGGCCCAGCGCCGCCGCAGAGGTCCCGACGGCGCCGCCGTGGTCTTCCGGGACGGTCAGGGGACCGGGGGCTGCTCCGAGCGTCGGCGCCCCGCCAGGCGCGTCCGGCGGGGGCGCCGGGCTCGTCTCGGCTTCCAGCTCGCGGACCGATGCATAGACCGGCAGCCCGGCTGACGCCGCCAGAGCGCGCGCCGCCGCGTCCGGCGCCACGATCAGCAGCTGGCGACTCCGGCCCTGGGCCTCCCTGGCGAGGAGCCGGAAATTGATCCGGGACGTGGCCAGGTGCGACCCGGCCGGCAGCACGAGAGCGATCCTGACGGCCTCTGCCGCGCGAATGCGCGCCGCCGCCGAGGTGATCTCGTCGTCGATGTCGAGATAGATGACGCTGGCCATCGTCAGACCTTCATTGCCCGGAGGACCCGCCGCAGGGCGGCATCGAGAGGATCCTCCACCGCCTGGAGCTCGATCGCCTGGAACGCCAGGCCGAGCGGCGTGACGTCCTGCTGGTCGATCAGGAGTTTGGTCGCGTCGCGGACGGTCGTCACCTGGTCGGGAGACATCACGGTGACCTCGGGCGGACGGCTGAAGGGCAGGCCCTTCCAGAATCGCTCCGCGGCGAGGACCTCCTGGATCTCCGGCAGGCGCGACCCGCCGCCGCACAGGAAGATCCTGCCGGGCAGCTGCTCGCCGGCCGCCAGTTCCTCCGTGACGAGCTCCACGCCCGCGGCCCAGACCGTGACATCGTCGGCGATGACCTCCGCGACCTCGTCCCGGTCGGGCACCGGCAGGCCGCGGGCATAGTCCACCTTGAGCGACTCGGCGCGCGGAAAGGGCAGGTCCAGCCGGTCGGCCAGCGACTTCGTGAATGCCCGCCCGCCGAGCGCGAACATCCGGGTGCCTTCGATGCCGCCCTGGCGAACGAGCGCGACGTCCGTCGTCCCGCCGCCAACGTCCACGAACAGCGCGCCGGCCTGCTGGAGCTGGTCGGCGCCCAGGACCCGGGCCACCGCGTATGGCTCGGCGACCACCTGGAGCAGCTCCAGGTCGAGCTGGCTTGCGACCGATTGCAGCGCGCCGAGGTGGACCAGGGGGGCGAACGCGTTGAAGATGCTGATCGTGACGTGGCGGCCCTGGAAGCCGACCGGGTTGGTGAGCGCGTAGCCGTCGATGCTGGCCCCGGTGATGGCGGCGTGGACGAGCCGGACGTCGACGTGCGGCAGCCCGGTCTCCCAGGTGATCGCCCGCTCTGCCGATCGCAGCGCAGCGCGCTGGACCGAGTCGATGAGCCGCTGGAGCTCACCTTCGGAGATCGGGATGTCCGGCTTCTTTCGTTCCTGGCTGTGGCTCGTCGTGAAGCCCTTGACCAGCTCGCCGGCGATCCCGATGACCACCTGGGTCGGCCGGAAGCCGGCCATCTCCTCGGCCTCCTGGAGCGCCACCGAGCAGTTGTCCACCACGGCCGCGATGTCCGCCACGGTGCCCGACTGCATGTGGGACAGGCCCTGGCGCTTGCGGCCCACGCCGCGAACCGTGCCGTGGGCGTCGTCATCGATCTCGAAGACGAGGGCCTTGGCGAATTCCGTACCGACGTCGAGCGCCGTGCAGGCCGCCAGCGCAGGCTCGTCGTCGCGCTGCCAGATCCGGCGCCAGAAGGCCATCAGTCAGACGACCTTCGGGCGCTGATGGCCCTCGATTCGGGTCAAGCCCAGAAGGAATCCCAAGAAGCCAAGAATAAGGACGAGACCAACGTCGCTCAGGGCCCGCGCCCCCCCGATTGCACCAGATAACAGCAGAATTGCTGTTACGCGCGAGCGCTCCGCGGAAACTGGCCGCGATGGCCAGACGGACGCCGATGGATAGCCGGATGCGGCTAACCATGCGCGGGGTGAGCCTCGCATCTTCGTGGCGTGCGTAACAGCAGTGGGGCTGCCAGATGGGGCCGACCGGCCGGCCGCACCGAGTCGGCACGCCACGAGCCTGGGGCTGGGTGTCATGTGGCGCCATTTCGGAGCGCATCGTGAATCAACCGGATCGCCTCCGGCAGACCCTCTCGCCGGCTGCCCTTGCCCTGCGCCATCTCGGCTCGCCCGCCGCCGCGGCCGGCGATCGCCGGGACGGCGGCCTGGACGAGGGTTCCGGCGGAGATGCCGCGGGCCGTCAGGTCGTCACTGACCGTCACGAACAGCTGCGGCTCGTCCGCCTCCAGCCCGAACGCGATGACGCCCGAGGGCAGCAATCCGCGGACATCCTTGGCAGCCGCCTTCATCGACTCCACCGAGTCGAACGGCGCGGCGTGGGCCACGAGACGGACGCCCGGCGCCACCTCGTTCGCGTGCGCCACGAGGTCGGCCGGTCGCGAGCCTCCGCCCTGGCCAGCGGCGCCGCCCGTGCCGGCCGCCTTGAGCCGCCGGCGCGCCTCGCGCAGCTCCTCCTGGAGGACGGTCACGCGCTCCGGCACCGCCTCGGCCGACTGCGCACCGAGCAACTGGGCGGTTCGCTCCAGTGCCGCCAGGCGGGAGGCCAGCCAGGCGTCCGCGCCCTCCCCCGTGAGCGCCTCGATCCGGCGCGTGCCCGATCCGATGCTCCGTTCCCCGGTGATGACGAAGCTGCCGATCTGGCCGGTGTTCGAGCAGTGTGTCCCACCGCACAGCTCATGGCTGTAGCCCTCCACCCGGACGGTCCGCACCCGCTCGCCGTACTTCTCGTCGAAGAACGCGTCGGCACCGGCATCGATCGCCTCGGCCATCGACATGTAGGTCGGCGTGACTGGCCGGCCGTCGCGGATGACGCGCCGGACCTCCGCCTCGATCGCCCGCAGCTCGTCGTCCGTCAGGGCGCGATCGAACGGGTAGTCGAAGCGCAGGCCCTCCGGCGCGACCTCCGAGCCGGCCTGCCGTGCCCGCTCGCCGACGACATGGCGCAGCGCGCGATGGAGGAGATGGGTACCGGTGTGGTTGCGCATCGTGCGCGCCCGCCGCTCCGCGTCGACCTCCGCCGTGACCGTCTCGCCCACGCGCAGGCGCCCCTGCAGCGTGCCGTGGTGCACGACGAGGCCCGCTCCCTGGGCGCCGATCGGACGCTGCGTGTCGTCCACCGCGAACAGGATCGATCCGCCGCCGGGCTCGCGGAGGACGCCTCGATCGCCGATCTGGCCGCCGCCCTCCGCATAAAACGGGGTCCGGTCCAGGACGATCTCCGCCTGGCCGTGCCCGGTCAGCTCGTCGTACTCGATGCCGTCGCGGACGATCGCGACGACGCGGCCCTCGGCCGTGGTGGTCTCATAGCCGAGGAACGTCACGTCCCCGGTCCGCCGGAGAATCGACTCGTAGAGCGCCGCCTGCTCGGCCTGCTTCGACAGCTCCGCCTTTCGGCCGCCCCGGCTGCGTTCGCGCTGTTGGGCAAGCGCCTCCTCGAAGCCGGCCCGGTCCACCGTGACGCCGTACTCGGCCGCCAGCTCGATCGTCAGGTCGATCGGGAAGCCGTACGTGTCGTGGAGCTTGAACGCGGTCTCGCCGGGCAGGATCGGCGCGTCGGCGGGGAGCTCCTCCGCCCGGCGGGCCACGACCCGCTCGGTGGCACCGAGAGCGGTGAGCGCCTTCTCCAGGAGCTTCGTCCCGGCATCGAGCGTCCGGGCGAACTGCACCTCCTCGCGATCGATTGCCGCGAGCACCTCCTCCTCACGCTCACGAAGATATGGATACGCGCCCTCCATAATGTCGACCACGACCCTCGCCATGGTGGCCAGGAACGGATCGCGGCGGCCGAGCAATCGGCCGTGACGCACGGCGCGCCGGACGATTCGCCGGAGGACGTAGCCACGACCCTCGTTGGAGGGCAGGACGCTGTCGGCGATGAGGAACGTCACCGCCCGCGAGTGGTCGGCGATGACCTGGTAGCTGAAGCGCTCAGCCTCGAAGGCATCGGGGTCGTGGCCCAGCAGCTCGCGCAGCCTCGCATGGATCGGCGTGAAGAGGTCCGTGTCGAAGTTGCTGGGGACTTGCTGGAGCACACTCGCGAGCCGCTCGAGGCTCATGCCCGTGTCGATGCTGTTGAACGGGAGCGGAACGCGGCCGTCAGGCCGCTGGTCGTACTCCATGAACACGAGATTCCAGATCTCGAGCCAGCGCGGGCAATGCTCACTGTGATCGGGGACGCAATGCGGGCCCTCCGACAACTCGGCGCCGCGGTCGAAATGGATCTCGCTGCATGGGCCGCAGGGCCCCGTGTCCGCCATCCGCCAGAAGTTGTGATCGTCGCCGGCGTCGACGTCGCCCCACGCCGCCATGCGCTCGGGCGTCAGGCCGATCTCGTCCCGCCAGACCGCCCTGGCGACCTCGTCGTCCTTGTAGGTCGTCGCGGCCAGGCGCTCGGCAGGGATACCCAGATCGTCGGTCAGGAACTCCCAGGCGAAATGGATTGCCTCACGCTTGAAGTAGTCGCCGAAGCTCCAGTTGCCGAGCATCTCGAAGAACGTGTTGTGGCGAGTCGTGCGTCCGACTTCCTCGAAATCGTTGTGCTTGCCGGCGACGCGCAGGACGCGCTGGTAGTCGACGGCGCGCTTGTAGCTCCGCGTCTCGGCGCCGGTCAGGACGTCCTTGAACTGGACCATGCCCGCGTTCGTGAACAGCAGCGTCTGGTCGCCGGCGGGGACGAGGCTGGCCGAGGGCACCACCTCGTGCCCGCGGGCCGCGAAGAAGTCCACGAACCGCTGCCGGATCTCCGCCGCGGGCAGGCTGACGATCCGCGGGTCGTGGTTCATCATGGGGGTCGGCATCGATCGTAACGGTACCAAAAGCGAACGGACGGACTCAGTGGGTCGCAGAGGCGCTTCGGCGGAGGGACGATCCGCATGACAGATCTGCCAAAGGGCATTCCAACTCGCGACGACGACGCACCGCCGCCAGCTCCGCCGGTCGGGCCGGCGCCGCCGCTCGCAGCGCCGCCGGTCGCGCCAGCTCCGCCGGTCGCGCCAGCGCCGCTCCCGCCGTCCCCACCGTCGCCGGTCGAACCCGGACAGCCGGCCGGCTGGGCCGCGTGGGGCCCCGGACAGACCCGGCCACCGCGGGCGCCGGGCGTCCTGCGCCATCCCGTGGCCCGCATCGTGGTGTGGGTCATCGGCCTCGCGCTGCTTGCCCTCCTCGCCCTCATCACGACCGCCGGCCAGGCCGCGGGCCGCTCGCTGAGTCCGGAATACCGGGCCGGCATGTTCGTCGGCGATCTCGGGTTCGGCCTCCTCGCCGGCGCGGGCATCCGCTGGATCTGGAATCGGGCGGGACGAGGAAAGGAGGGTGCTCGCAGGCTGAGCGCCCTGTCGATCATTCCGCTCGCCGCGATCCTCATGATCTTCCCGCTGATGACCTCGCTCGGCAGAGCTGGCACGGACACCGGCGGCCCTGGCGTCGCGCGCCAATCGCCGCCCCCGGCGGACAGCTACGTTCACATCGCGGCGCCGTTCGAGGTCGCGCCCCCAACCGATGCTGAGCGGCGGGACCTGCTGCCCGTGTTTCAGAACATGCTCGGGAAGAACGGCCTGTCCGATGCGACCATGGCTCGGCTCACGCGCGACAAGGAGCTCGTGGGCTATCTCGTCGTCGTCGTGGCCCAGGCAGCGGACTCGGATCCCAGTGGGGCACTTGACGGGCTGACCTCCGGTCTCCGCGATGCGGGCTTCTCGCCGCGCCCGACGGCGGTCGGCACGCAGACTGCCGTGGCGTTCATGCGCGCCGTCGATGAAGCCGGCCTGGCCTGGGTCGATGGGCCATTCTTCGCGCAGGTGTTCGGCGCCGACGAAGAGTCGGCGATGACGCTCGCGCAGGCCGTCCTGGACGCGAACTAGCCCTCGGGTTGGGCCACGTCCGGCTGGGACGGGTCGGGCTCGGGCGTCGCGGGTGCTTGCTCTACCCGGCGGCGGGCACGCTCCCAGATCGCCGACCCGGCGATCGCCGCCCCCACGAGGGCTCCGATCGTCAGTCCGCGCAGGAACACCGCCAGCCGCTGCGACTCATCGTTCGCGTCGGCGCGGTCCGGTGCGTCCTGGGGGCCCCGGCTCGTCATCGCAGGCCGCCTACAGGCGCCGCCGCGACGGTCCCAGGATCGCCACGACGCTCACTAGGCCCAGGCCGAGCCAAGCCACCGCGATCGCACTGAGCAGGCGGAAGTCGCCGATGCGCAGCGCGTCCACGCCGAGTCGCGCGCCCAGCGCGTCGCCCGCCCAGGATCCGAGCACGGCCGCCACGAACAGGAGCGGCAGCTGGCCGCCGGCAGATCCGCGCAGGAGCACGAACAGCGCGGTGTTGAACGTCCCGACGAGCAGGGCCAGGACGGGCGCCGGACCGATCGCCATGCTCGGGCCTCAGGCCGACGGACCGGGTGTCGTGATCCGGCCACCGCCGAGGACGACGT
>WNFU01007949.1_pt1 | contig 21409 bp, 24 predicted proteins | sample 5400121 | NCBI WGS metagenome assembly WNFU01 (sample SAMN13153360, study PRJNA577476) | soil metagenome | isolation source: 100 cm soil or saprolite under grassland replicate 1 | place: USA:California | collected 2016-06-15
GCGGTGATATGTGCCGCGACTTGCGGGTCGCCGTGCGTGAAGCCGCTCGATCATTGTGTGCGGATCACACCCGGGCAGACCGCGCTAACAAGGATGCCGTTCTTGGCGGACTCGAGCCCGGCCAGCTTGGTGAGTCCGCAAAACATACCTTGCTGTCATATGGCGCGGGGGCTTGCATCGATAGTTCGCGCGAGGCCGCGGAGCGAAACAGGCTGATCCTCTGGTCAGCTTCGGCAGTGGGTTATGAAGCCGAGCCTACCGCCGGCGGTGCGCCAGTCAGGAGCGTGACGGGGCATGCGTGCAGACGACCTCGGAAGCGGAACGGCCAACTACCTCCGCTGGCTGACTGGAGGACCCAGGTGGCGTATTGACACGGCGGCACCCAGCCGGCGCGCAGCAACGAACAGTCGCCGGGCGCATCTAGCCCCGGCACAGATTGCAATCCTCGAGTCGGGACTGCTGGCACCCGGGACGAAGCGCGTCGTCCGGCAGCCACGCTGACAGACCGGCTGCATATGGCTGATTGGCATCATCGCGCCGCTCCGGTGAGCACCATTACCGTAACCACGGCTAGCCGCGCTATCCGCACCCCCTTGAGCGGTCTTTGCCGATCGGCGGCCCAGCTACGGCGACAGTCTCATGCGACAGCGGCTCGGCAGTGGACGAGTGCCGCAGGTCAAGTAGCGCGGCGGGCGCCGGACGACTCGGTTGGCGCAAGGCGGTAGCCGATGCGCCGCTCAGTCTGTATGGACGGTACGTCCGGGCCCTGGCCGAGCTTGGTCCGCAGCCGGTGGATGAACACCTTCAAGTACTTGGTCGTGGCCCCATACTGGTCGCCCCAGATCCGATCGAGCAGTACCTGACTGGGGGCAACTTCGCCCGCGCTCCGCGCGAGGTAGTACAGAAGCTGGTATTCGAGGGGCGTCAGCTTCATGACTGAACCGTGGACGCTCACCAGTTTGCGACTGAACCACATACTCAGAGCGCCGCTCCGGAAATCGGGCAGGTCGTCTGCGGAAGCGGCCAGTCCACCGCGTCGCCACACGGCATCAATGCGCGCCGCCAGCAACGCGCCACTGACCGGCTCGGCAATATAGTCGTCGGCTCCCAGCCGCAGGCTGCGTATCTGTTCAGCCTCGCTGCCGTTCTGAGCCAGTAGCAGCACGGGCGTCTCGGAGAGCCGACGCAGGTCGCGCAAGACGTCCAGTGCTGCAGGGTTGGCCTGGCCGGCTGCCAGCACGACCGCGTCCGGCCGGTGGGCGCGAAAGTGGCGAAGTCCGCGTTTTCCCGTGCTGGCGGTAACCACCCGCGTCGTGCGCCACTGATTTCGCAGGTCCTCCGCGAGGCGCTGTCGCCTGTCTCGGTCGGGATGGATCACCAGAACCAACATGAGAGCCCGCCACTACGCCCGCGACGTGCACAATCAAGTGCGCGTCGCATTTGACGCGCGGGCATCTTGGCGCCCGACCGTTGCGGGTCAGGAGACACACGGTAAACAGAAGGGAAACGCGCGGTGCCGCAGGCCGCCCACGACCCGCATCGCGCCAACTCGTTTACCCAACTGTTTACCTGGACTGCCCTTCGACCCCTTGAACGGACCCTACTCTGTACGAGGCGCACGCGGACTCGTGCGCCCATCAACGATCGTGCTTTCCCTCCTGGGCGCAAGCCCCGGCGTGAAGGGAGGACGGCAGTGTGGGTAAGCCCTCTGCGGCGGGCGAGGGTTCTCGGCGGACTTTTCTGGCGCAGGTCATTGGCGCTTGCGTCGCGTTCCTGGGCGCCCTGCTCGGGATTCCAGCGGTTGGTGCCGCCATCGGACCAGCCCTCAAGCGCGAAGAAGCGGAGTGGCTGTCGCTAGGCACCACCGATGTCTTCCGGGAGGGCATCCCCAAGGCCGTCAACCTGACCGTCGTCAGCCGTGATGGCTGGATCGAGTCGACCACCATCAAGGGCGTCTGGGTTGTTCGCCAATCCGGCGACGAGTTCATGGTGTTCAATGGCCGCTGCACCCACCTGGGCTGCGCCTACAGCTGGCAATCCGAGCAGCGCCAATTTGCCTGCCCATGCCACGCCGGCGTCTTCGGAGTCGATGGCAAGGTATTGGCGGGCCCGCCACCGCGAGCGCTAGACACGTTGCCGACGCGAATCGGGGGCAACGAGCTGCAGGCGCAGTACCAGGACTTTCGCCTGGGCACGCCCGATAAGGCGCCTGCGTGAGGGCGGGCGGCGTCGTCTATGCCTTACTCCGACACTGCACACGCCGGAATGCCGCGTGAGCGACGCCATCCCGCCTCAGCCGCACCCGCACGCCAATGTCTACGGATGGTTCCAGGACCGCCTGAACATCGACGCCATCTGGCGCGCGTTGTTCATTCGCAAGATCCCGTTTGGCGTCAACCTGCTGTACACCCTCGGCTTCGCCAGCCTGGCGCTGTTCCTGGTCCAGGTTGTCACGGGCACGATCCTGGCGCTGTACTACTCGCCGAGTCCGGATCATGCCTACGACAGCATTGAGTACCTGATCACCCAGGTCCCGTTCGGCCAGGTGATCCGCGGCATCCACCATTGGGGCGCCAGCGCGATGGTGGTCGTGGTCATCCTGCACCTGCTGGTCACGTTCGCTATGGGCGCCTACAAGTACCCCCGTGAGGTCACCTGGTGGGTGGGCATTGCACTCTTTGCCCTCACGTTTGCGTTTGGCTTCACTGGCTACCTGCTGCCGTGGGACGAGAAAGCCTACTGGGCGACGACTGTCGGTACCAACATGGCCGGCACGGTGCCCGCCGTCGGTGGCTTCATCGAGGGCGTGCTCCGCGGCGGTAGCCAGCTTGGCGCGCTCACGCTAACGCGTTTCTACGCGTTCCATGTGCTGATCTTGCCGCTGGCGCTGATGGCTCTGGTCGCTGTGCACCTGTTCCTGGTGGTCTGGCAGGGAGTGAGCGTTCCGCCGGGGTTGTGGGACCAGGCGGTCGCCCATTTCCGTGGCCGGCGCGGCTCACCGAGAGCGCCTGAGTCCGCGGTCGAATACCACGCGGTTTACGAGGAGTTCAAGGCTCGCGGGCGGCGGTTCTTTCCCGACCTGATCGTCGAAGACGCGGTCGTCTCGACCCTGGTGATTCTCATCGTGATCGCCTTCGCGCTCGTGCTCGGCACGCCGCTGGAGGGCCAGGCAGATCCAACCAACACCGGGTACGTACCACGGCCTGAGTGGTACTTCTTGTTCCTGTTCGAATTGCTCAAGTACTTCCCCGGCAGTCTCGAGTGGGTCGGGGTGGTCGTGCTGCCAGGCCTTTTCTTCGTGTTTCTGTTCCTGCTGCCGTTCCTGGATCGTGGACCGCGGCGCTCCCCTCGCTATCGCCCGATCAGCTCCGTTCTTGGCGTGCTGTCGGTTGCCGCGGTTGGGCTCCTGACCTGGCGAGCGGTGCAGACAACACCCCCTGCCCTGGCCGACAACCGCGCTGAGCGTCTGACCGCCACGGAGGTTGTCGGGCGCCAGATCCTGGGCGCGCAGGGGTGCGCATCGTGTCACGTTATAGCCGGTCAGGGAGGGACCCTCGGCCCGTCACTCGACGGCATTGCCCTTCGGCGCGGGCCAGCCTTCGTCCACAGCTACATCGAGAGTCCAAGGAGCCTTAACCCAAGCGCCACCATGCCAGCCTTCTTGCCCCCACTCACCCACGAGCAGGTCGAGGACGTTACGCAGTACCTGCTCACCCTGCGGTGAGCGCGAGCCCGATGCGCGGATCACTCGCAACTGGCTGGGGACTGTTGATCGGGGCATTGCTGCTTGCCGGAGTATTGGTAATAGGGCTGTACGCGTGGGACAGCGGCGCGCGCACCGCCGAGGCGGCGCTACGACCGCCGCCGGTTGCGCCGCTGGCGCTGGCACTGCCAACCCCGTTCTTGCCGCTGCGGGCCGCTTCCCCGGTCGCATCGCAGGCGAGGTCGAGTCTGGCGCCAGGCGACGCGACCGCTGGCCAACAACCGTTCGCGCCACGCTGCAATTCGTGTCATCCCGGCGCGAACGCCGGCATCGGACCGGCCTTGTACGGGCCGCAGCTCGTCGACCGCTACCCCGATGACGGAGCACTCGCCGCGGTTATCCGCCAGGGAAAGGGCGGCATGCCCGGCTTCTCGTCTGACCAACTCAGCGATCAGGACCTGACGAACATCATCGCCTACTTGCATGGCCTGGGCTCCGGCACGATCGCCCCCGAGCCAACGCCGACCCCACGACCTCGTCGAGGTGAGGGCTAGTGCCGTCACTCGTCGAGCCGTTCGTAGTCGCCGAGCGTGCTGGTCATCCCCGTGGCGACCAGATCGTGCGTCCGTGTCTGAGAGGAGGTGAACGCGCCTTCAGGGAACATGAGACTCGCCAATCGCTGCGCGGGTCGTCCGCGCCGACCGAATGGCAGTGTTGTCGGCAGATGTCCCGCGGTGCAGCCGCGGCGTCCAGCCCGGCAGATCAGGAGGTAGGACCTTGATGCTTGTGCTCAGGCGCTGCGCGTACCTCGCGGTAGCCGGCTTCGCGGCCGCACTCGCCGGGTGCTCGCAGGCGCCACCCACGCCTACAGCGGCGCCCGCCGTGCCTACGACCGCCCCACCGGCGGCCACTCCAACCGCGCCGGCAGCGGCCAAGCCCGCTGCATCGCCATCTCCGCCAGCCACAACGGCATCGCCGGTGGCGGCTCCGTCGCCGGCCGTCAAACCCGCGGCGTCCCCAGCTGCTTCCCCCGCTGTCGTGGCTGCTGCATCGCCGACGCCGCTGTCACTGGCTCAATTAAGCGCCATCCAACCCGGACTGGGCACGGTCATGATCGAGTACGCCCGTCGAATGGGCCACTTGTGGTTCGCCGAACAGGCAAGCAATTGGGACCTCGCTCAGTATCAGCTCGGTGAGATGATCGAAATCCAGGAGGTCGGCGAGACTACGCGGCCGGCTCGCGCACCAGCCCTGAAGTCATTCGAATCGAGTTTCCTCGATCCGCTGGACGAGGCGATCAAGGCCAAGGACAAAGGCAAGTTCGAGAGCGCCTACAACTCGGCCATCCAGGGCTGCAACTCCTGCCACGGCTCGCAGACCAGCGCCGACTTCCAGCAGGGGTTCACATTCATCAAGGTCCAGGTGCCCACCAAAGGCATCTGGGATATCTACAAGTGGGACGGGCGGTGAGGAGATGAATACGTCCATGGACAGACGCTTCAGGACCCTGACCGCGGGTGTCGCGGCGCTATTCGTCGGTGCGGCCCTCGTGCTGGCCAGCCAGGTAGTGGTCGTCGCGGCGCCCCCTGCAGCGCCCGCTCAGCAGGCCCAGCCCACGCCGACACCGCTCTCACTGGCTCAGTTGAGCGCCATCCAACCCGGACTGGGCACGGTTATGATCGAGTACGGCCACCGCATGGCCGCGCTGTGGTTCGCGGGAGAGGCCGGCAACTGGGACCTGGCTCAGTATCAGCTCGGTGAGATGATCGAAATCCAGGAGGTCGGCGAGACCACGCGACCCGCTCGCGCACCAGCGCTGAAATCGTTTGAATCAAGTTTCCTGGATCCGCTGGACGAGGCGATCAAGGCCAAGGACAAAAGCAAGTTCGAGAGCGCCTACAACTCGGCCATCCAGGGCTGCAACTCCTGCCACGGCTCCCAGACCAGTGCGGACTTCGCGCAGGGGTTCAAATTCATCAAAGTGCAGGTACCCAAGGACACGCTCGAGAGTATTTACGCCTATACCCCGTAGTGCATTTAGAGATCAGCCTGATCCGTGGTCGGGATCGCCGGTCCACGCCGTCTGGTAGAGCACCGCCAGCAGTTCGGCGACGACGGCGGTGTTGATGCGGCGCACCATGGCCGAGTCGCTCAGGAGACCGGCGCGGCTGGTTGGTAGCCGGCCCGCGAAGGCGGATGACGGGCGCGCAAGCCGGCGCCCGTTCGGACGGCGATGCATGCGGGTCCCTTCGCCAGGTCAAGGCTATGCCCGACCGACGCTTAACAGAGCCGGCAGTAAGGCGTGCGCAGAGATCCCGTCGCCATAGCCGCTATCGACGATGGCCACGTGCGACTGCCACGAGCGCAACTCTTCCGAAGCTGCGGCCCGGTCGCCAGCGTCTGGCTGAGACGGGTGATCCCGCCGATATCACCGGCTCGGTCTCCGCAGGTTTCTGCGTTCTCGCGGCATCGCAACGTTTCGCTTGTTACGTGGTCGTTGGCTCGATGTTCGTCGAGTCGACACGCTCGAGGCGCTGCGGACTGCCTTTGGGCCCACCTGCTCGACTTCGAACCTCGACGTCGATCCGGTGGTGAATGTGGTCCACAGCGCGCGATCACGCAATCCGTCGCCGCTTGGGCGCACGACAACGGCTACCAGGAATCGTGTACGCGAGTCGCTTCGGAGCTACCTTTGAAGCGTGGGCATTGTTCGACACAGCGCGGATCGAACCCGTGGGCGACGTGGTCCCGTTGTCGCTAGACGATCCGGACCTGCTCGCGGTAGCGAGAGTCTTCGCCCTACGCCTGCCTGCAACACTCGGCTCGCAAGCCCCGAGTGGTTCGTTCAGCCCCAGGTCAGGGCAGCGCCTTCGCATGCACCGCCGGCGCTCAAAGCTTGCCGCATTGCCGGTGGCTCGTTCAGCACGTTCCGCGAACCCACCGTTTGCACTGCAGGAGGAAGACATCATGAACGACGCTCAAACAGCGCTCTCCAAGCAACCGCTACACAGCGGCAGTTGGGCCGGACATCTGACACCACGCACCTTCGTTCCTTGGAACGGCTCCGTCTCAACCCAACCTGCGAAAGGCGATTTGCTCGTATATTCGGCTTCGCCGCCGCTATACAGCGATCGAAGTTCGCGGACTGCCGACGCGCCGTACGGTCCAGGCATCGATGACGGTCCGCCTGCCGGGCGTGGCATCTACCGAAAAGGCGGATGAATCGGCATTTCCAATCGTTCCATACTCGCGCCGAGCGAATCTTGGGTGGGGTCGTAGCTCACTTTGGTACGCGTCGATGCCGACGCCGAAGAGCTGAGGGTCCGTTTTGGCCACTTCCTTGACCTCCGGTGTCTCGCCCCGCATCAGTCAGACAAAGACGCAATCCCGAGACGCAGAGCGGCGCGTGGAAGCCCCTTAGAGACCTCCACGGGCCGCCTGCCAGGAAGGAGCGCCTGTCCTCCAGGTGACAGGTGTCAGGTTTCAGGTGTCAGGAGCACTCCGTCACCCGACACCCCAGAGCCGACACCCGTCTAAATGTCGTAGTAGAGGCGGAACTCGTAGGTATTCACGAGGCTCGCGAGCTACAAGATGTAGTGTGTGTGGAGTTTGCAAACCACAACCTGTGGACGCGAGGGGCGTGTGTGGCGCGAGTTACGTGATCGGTGGGAGCCGGCATTGTAGGTGACATTGTGGGTGTGCCGACCCCGCACAGACGGTAGCGGTGGTCGGGGCTCATGTTCTCCACGACTCTATGTTGTTTGCCTCAACGCGCTCAACTCAGGGCTCGGAGCGCAAGAACACTTCGCCAAACGGCCCCGGTTCGGCGATGGTCAGCATGCACGCGTTGAGGCGGACAACCTCAGCGCGGGATGTGCGACAACATCGTTCCGTCCGAAGCGCTGGGCGGCGATGACCTTGTCGTGCCTCAGGCGTTCGCGCGGACGTGATCGGCATAGGCGAAGACGGCTTGTTGTTGTTCCAGCGTCTCCACCGAGCCCGGCCGTGCGGCGCGGACCTGGTCTATGGCGGCTTGCGGCGCGGCGCCCTCGCCGACCAGGTATGCCGCCAGCAGCGTGCCGCTCCGACCCAGACCCGCGCCGCAGTGGACGACTACGGGCACACCGCGGGCGAGACCGTCTTTGATCGCCGCCACACCCAGATCGAGCTGCTCGATCGTCGGCGTATGAAAGTCGGTGACCGGCAGATGCAGTGTTTCGGCCCCGAGCTCAGCCAGGAGCTCTGGCGCGTCTGGCATCTCGTGGAGATTGATCAACACACGCACCGCGTTTGCTTTCAGCGCAGCCGCCGCGCTGTCGGAAACCCCAGGATTGACACACGCGGCAAGCTGCCCCGCGATGAGCCAGTCGAACGCATTTGGCCACATCGAGATCAGAGGCCGTTCGCGCTCACGATGATCGATCTCGCGGTCGCCAGATCGCGCGGCGGTCGAGCGTCTTGGGTCCGTACCCAAAAGCCACCATGCAGCGCCGATGCAGCGATCGCGGGCTCAGTCCCGTTCTGGCGGCGATGCGTTGCACGACCGCCGCGTTTGAAAGATTCGCGGAGAGCGCCTGGCGTAACACCGCGCCGACCACCGCATCAACAGGCGAGGCATCGGCCAGGTAGGCACCAGCGCCGCTTCCATGATCCGCGGCGCAGCCTCTCGTGCGGCCGCCGCAAGCTGGTCTTCGAGCGCGCGTATCCGGCCCAGCGACGCCCAGCTGCTCGCCATCCCAGACCAGGTCGATACAGGCATCAGGTAATACGGGATGCAGGCCGTTGCGTCGATCGATCCAGGTACACACAACGCGATCGGCGAGGACCGGCTGCACGGGGAACTCGAGATAGCTACGTGCCATCGCGCCGATCACATCGTAGGACACAGGCGCAGTGGTGGCCGAAATCTACAAGAACGCCGTTCGCCACAGGGCGTAGGCTCGAACCTATGGACCTGCAATTCATCACAAGTATCGCCATCGTGACGCCGAATCCGCCCGAGAGCCGCAAGCTGTTCATCGATGCGTTGGGCTTGCCCCTCGAGCCGGCTAGCCCCGGCGACGAGTACCACTTCTCAGACAAGATTGACGGCGCCAAGCACTTCGGCGTGTGGCCGCTCGCGCAAGCCTCCGAAGCGTGCTTCGGCACCCCCGAATGGCCCGCCGACCGCATCGTGCCGCAGATCAGCATCGAATTCGAGGTGGCCGACAAGGCTGCCATCGACGCCGCCGCGGCTGAGCTCGAGGCACGTGGCTACAGCCTGCTGCATGGCGCCCGCACCGAGCCCTGGGGCCAGACCGTCGCCCGCTTGCAGACGCTCGAGGGGGCCATCGTCGGCATTTCGTACGCGCCGTCGATGCACGTGGCTAGTCCAGCTGCGCCGGCAGGCCAAACCGTGAAAACAAGTGCGGGTGCATGAAGCTGGTCACTTGCGAGATCCCGTCGGCGTCGGCTTCGACGACCGACAGCACAAGTGGCTGGCCGGCCATGTAGACGCCGAACGCCAGCGCATTGTTGGCGCGTGTCGGCAGCAGCCGATATGGCCCGACAGCCATCGGCCCGATCGCAAGTCTGAAGAACTCGAGGATCGCGGCGCGCCCGACGTACCAGTCCGGCAGTGGTGGCATGCTGAGGATGGCGTCATCCTTGAGCAGCGCGGCGAAGGCGTGATCGTCGCCTTGCTCCCAGGCGCGCACGTAGCGTTCGACCAGCGCCCGCTCTTCGCCATCGCCTAGCCGCGTGATCTTGCGTTCGGGTGTTTCGAGGCTGGCGCGGGCACGCTGCAGCGAGCTGTTGACCGCGACGACCGAGGTTTCGAGGAGCTCCGCCACTTCGCGCGCCGACCAGCCGAGCACGTCGCGCAGGATCAAAATTGCCCGCTGGCGCGGACCCAGCCGCTGGAGTGCCGCGACGAACGCTAGCTCGATGGACTCCTTTGCTTCGTAGCGCGCTTCCGGACCGGGCGCGGTATCGACCAATTCGACCCACGAGTCCGGCAGCGGCTCTAGCCACGGCGTCTCTGCCGGAACTGGCTCCGACGGCACAAACGTGGTCCTCGGCTCGCCGAGCATCACCGGCAGCAGCCTGCGGTGGCGGTGCTGCAGCTCGTCGAGGCAGGCGTTGGTCGCGATGCGGTACAGCCAACCGCGGACCGATCCGCGGCCAGCGTAGCGATCGAGGTTGCGCCAGGCACGAAGCAGCGTTTCCTGGGTCAGGTCTTCGGCGTCCTGGAGTGAGCCGAGCATGCGATAGCAGTGCACGCGCACCGCCGATTGGTGCGATTCAACGAGCTCGCGAAAGTGTGCGTAGATGTTGGCGGTCGCCATCTCCATTGTGGACGCCGATTAGTTTAGCCGGCGCCAGCGATGAGTTTTGCCCCGAAATGGCGTCATTCACTGTGCCGGACAAGATTCCGAGCCCAGCCCACGAGGGATGACGCGCACATGAGCAAATTCATGGTTCTGCTGTACGCCAATGAGGCCGGCATGCCGCGCCCTGGAACGCCCGAATTCGATGCGCAGAATGCCGCCTATGGCGCGGTGTACGAAGACTTCAGCAAACGCGGTGCCTTTGTCAACGGCGATCCATTAGGCGCAAGTGCCAGCGCCGTGAGCGTGCGCGTTCGCGGCGGCCAGCGCCAGGATTCGGCTGGCCCGGCCGCCAAATCGGACGAGCAGTTGATCGGCTATTACGTGCTCAATTGCTCCAGCTCGACCGAGGCCGCCGACCTGGCAGCGACAATTCCGGCAGCCAAAGTCGGCACGGTGGAGGTCCGTCCCGTCTTCGAGATGTAGCCGGACGCGGGTCCGGACTGACTCTAGATGAGGTTCGGACCCGCGCCGCCGCCGACAATCCCCGCGACGTCCTGCGGCGCGTCGTAGTGATCGACCAACGTGGGCGTCCAACCCATTTCTGAGCTGAGTCCGGGTCGTTCACCGCGTTGTACGCGGCGAGCACGTCGACCAGTTGATTCAAGCCAGCGTCGCCGATCCACGTGCCGGCGATGTGAATGGCTGTCCCACTGAAGACATGGCTCAGTTGGTCCGGTGTCGTGCCGTGGCTCCGTATGTGGTGTCGCTGGAACCGATCAGCATCGTCTTGTCGTGCTTGGTGAACGGGGCATGTTCGCGGGTCTAGCCCGAGACCGGTTGGCGTCAGCAGGTTTCAGGTAACTACTGAGAGAACGCCGACCCTGCTGAGGAAGAGTCCGCGCCGACCTCGGGGGCTGAGCAGTCGACCTGCTGTGAGCAGGTTCTCGAGCACGAATTCCTGGCGCGGCCGCAGCCAGGCCTGGAGAGTACCTCTTCAAGACTGTCGAACGTAGCTGCCGGGCCTGGGAAGGCGGTGATGAGTGGACGTTCGACTCCCGTGATCTGCAAGACGTGTCGCACGATGCCGATCGCTCCATCCGGCCAGTCGCCACCAGGAGCCAATCACGGCGCTCCTTCAGGCGCAACCGTCAGGCGGAACCAGGCTCGACGAGCCGGCGCAGAAACGTGGGCAGGCGGCCAGCGCCGAAGTCATAGAAGCGCGCCCATGAGGGAGTGATGGTGATGCGGGCCATCTCTTTGTACAGGCCTCGCACCGCGGCCTCGAACGCGGCTAGCTCGTCGCCCTGCGTAGACTTGGCCGCGGCGGCGAGGTACTCGGGCGCGACGCCATCCACTATCTCGATGCTCGCGGTGCCTCGCAGCAGGAGCTCCTTGGCGGGCGGGCCCATGGTGTCGATCGTCAGCGCAACGTGTGGTTGTTTCGTCAGCGCGGCGACCTTCGGCGCGGTTGGCGCGGTGCAGACGACGACGACAGTGCCGTTCCAGAGGAACCCGATCGGGATGACGCGTGGGTAGCCGTCGGGGCCGGTGTACGCCAAGCGCGCCGGGTCGGGGGAGCGCAGGAGCTCCAACGCGCCGGGCTGTTGGAGATCCTCGACGCCAGTGGTGTCGGGCATGCGTGTGTCTCCTCCTTCGATCGTAGACGTGTTGGGCGACCGTGGCGTCACACGAAGGGGGATTTTCTTTGGCCGGGCAGCCGAGTCCCTATACCGCACGCGCTCGGGGCGTTGTTGTCGCGCGGATTGGTTGCCTGGTTGCTAGCGGGGCGATTGCGTTGGGGCGTCCTGGGTTGCCGCCGCGGAAGGCGACAAGATCCCGGAGGTAGGACTGCTGGTGGTGTTTGTCGGCGGCCTGGGGTCGACCGGGTTCAGCACCGCCGCCAAGAACTCACGTACTAGCACGACGCTTGGCCAAGCGGGAGTCGAACTCATGCTCGAGCTAAATCGGAGCGACGAAGGACCTGGTCTTGACCCGCCTCGGTGGACACCCATGATGAGGGGAGACCCGCAGGAAAGGTGTCCACGTGGAGCCACAGCAGAAGACCCGCCGTCAATTCAGCAAGCAATTCAAGGCCGAGACAGTGCTGCTTACGCCCAGCACCGCCAGCCGCCATCTGGCATGCTTCAGGAGCTGCGGCCTGGTCGACAGCCGCCAGGAGTGGCGCCACGTGTACTACCGCATTGCGAGCACGTCGACAAGCAGCCTGCTCGAGGCGGCCGAGCGCGTGCTCAAAGGCGTCGCCGGGGCGATGGCGGTGTGCGCCATGCCCCAGATGCGCTCGGCGGCTGAGATTCGACCATGAGCACAGCCACCGAAATGGCCTCAACTGCGAGTACCTGCGCCGAAGGATGTTCCTGCTGCGCGACCCCGGTGAACCGGTCGTTGCTGGCGCCGGCCAACGAGCGGAACCTGCGCCGGTGGGCGTGGGCACTGACCGCACTAACGATCGGTTGGAACAGCCTCGAAGCTGTGATTGCAATTGTGAGCGGAGTCATCGCCGGCTCGATCGCGCTGGTCGGCTTCGGATTGGACTCCGTCGTCGAGGTCAGCAGCGCGCTCATCATCACGTGGCGACTGCTCCAGCAGACCACCGATCACCACGCCACGGAACGCGCCGAGCGCCGCGCTGTACGTCTGATCGCAATCAGCTTTATCGGCATCGCGCTGTACGTGACCTATGACGCGGTAACGAAGCTGCTCGGGCTTGGTGAACCACCGGACCGCAGCCCAGTCGGGCTCGCCCTCGTGGCGCTCTCGGTCATCGTCATGCCAACGTTGGCGTGGGCCAAGCGGCGCGTCGCGGCGGAACTTGGCTCTGTGGCGCTGCGCGCCGATGCCGCGCAGACCAATCTGTGCACGTACCTCTCGGTGGTGGTCCTGCTTGGACTTGCGGCCAACGCTCTGGCCGGCTGGTGGTGGATGGACCCACTCGCTGGCCTGGCAGTCGCCGCGCTCGCCGTCAGAGAGGGGATCGCGGCCTGGCAAAGCGGCGATCTCTGCGCCTGCTGAAGGGAACGATGGGCTCGCCGAGTCCATCCATCTCAGCGTCGGGATGATGGGAAAGGACCTCGGCGAACTCAGGTTTGCGCGTCCGTCGCGGGTGGGCCGGGCTCAACGCGGCATGAAACGATGCTTTCAGGAGTCAGGTCGCGCTACGGCGACTGGCTCGAGGTCTCCCCGCATCTGCTCAAACTGGTCGCGCGTGAGATCGCCAGCCGCGTAGCGCCGCCGTAGTACGTCCTCGGCCGACGGCTGCTCCGTGTTTGTGAGCCAGCGGACGAGCAGCACAGCGCCGGCGATCGCGAGGGCCCACAGGACCAACATGAACGCTCCGCCGAAAGCCATGCCCCATGGCCAGGTCGGACTGCCGGTTGGCGCGGCGTACCCGCCCATCATGCCCGGGTAGATGCCGCCCCAGCCCATCATGCCCGTGCCGCCCATTAACAACGGCATGGCCACAATTGCTGCGGCTGCAATCAGCAGAAGGGTGAAAAGTGCCTGGTTGTTCCGCCTCATGGTGGTCTCCTTCTGGCGCGGGCTTGGACCGAGTGCATCGTGGTCGGGTGGAATAACGACGCTGGCCGCGCCAGCTTCCATGCGTCGATTCAACTCCCAGACGTTGGAGCCGACCATGTACGTGCGCACGACGGGGTCCGGGGTGATCTTCAAAAAGCAGATCCTGGATTCGCCACGTTGGCGCGATTTGTCGTACGCGTGCAGGATGCGTCGGCCAATCCAGAAGCGACGGAAGACCTGTGTGCCAGCCTCGCCTGTACCCTGCAGGAGCTCAGCTCGCCCGCGTATCTGGATCGTCGCGGGTGGCAGGAACCAGGCAAATCGTCGCCTGATGGAAACCACCAGAGACACGCGGGCGTTGGCTTTGATGTCACGCGCCTTCTGAAGGTGGGTGCGCGTCATGACATACAACGCCAGGTCGGTCCCGGGCGCCGAGACGCCGTAGTTCACGCCAGCCGAGTGTGATGCTCCGTCCGACCCGGTGGTCGAAAGCACCGCGAAGTGGCTCCGCCGGAGCTCGGCTAGCACCCGGTCAACGGTCACCCGCGGACTAGCGGAACGTCCTTTCGCGTCCGTCATCAACGGCCCGCTCGGTGAACCACTTACAGCGACTGCCACTAACAGAGGATCTGCCTGTTGCGTTGAGGCTCGTGTTGCCGTACGTAACCGCCGGGTCAACAACAATGGCAGCGGATCGGCTGGTGCTGTCGGTACGCTGGACAACTCGGTCGAGAAGCACGTCGATGAAGTGCTGTAGAAAGTCTGCCATCACGGGTTGGGCGGACAGGAGCACGCGTAGGTAGATCGGCGCCAGCAAGCCCTCGATCACGACGTCAGCGTCGCTGTCGGGCTTCTCCCCGCTGGATCCTTTCGACCACGGCAGCACCCGCGTCAATCCGCTCTCTCCAGAAGCTCTGGGCTGGCGCGGCCGCCTCATCGGCGGGTGTGCCGCCTCGACTGAGGGCTCCATTTATCACATCACCTAGCGCCGACTAGTGGGCGTCGCGAACGAGGCGACACGTGGTGTTCAATTGTTCGGCGCTGAGCGTCCAGAGACCCTCCCGGAGACCCCGCTTCTTGCTAGGGCCACCGCCGATCGGACGCAGAATCCAGCGTCGGCCAGTGGCACGCACAACCTCGAGTTGCATGCCCCGTTCGTGCTTGGATACTTGCTCCCACACTTGGCCGATCTGCACTTCGGGCATACGTGCATAGTGAATCACTTCGCCGTGAATACCTCGTAAACCAACGGGAAGGTGCCGACCAGGCCCAGCGCCAACAGAATCAGAGTGGCTGCGTAGACCTTGGGCTGCGATCGCCTTGGGTTACACAGGAAGATGCCGACGAACCACCGTCGACTAGCTGGCCGAGCAGCGGTTTTTGAAGATGGTCCAGTGTTGCCCGCGCGTGCTCCACGGCGCCCCAGAAGCGTCCCGTGAGTTCAGATTTCGCCAGCCCGGCTCCCGGCTCCGCCCGGCTGCCGCTCACGTGTCGCGCGGTAGCCGTCCAAGCCGGTGCCGAAGTACTGCAGCACGCGCCGCGCGACGGCCTCGCCCAGCAGAGCCTCGCCGCTGGCGACTGCCCGGATCGCCGCAAAAGACGGATTCGTCGTCCTCGAAGGTCGTCAGCACGATCACGCCCACCGACGGGTGCGGGTGCACGATCGCGCGCGTCGCCTCGGTGGCATCACCCCCACCCGGCATCTGCAGATCCATCGGCACCACCTGCGGGCGGAGGTCATCGACGAGTTGCCGCGCCTCGTTAGCGGTACCTGCCTCGCCCGCGAGCAGCATGTCCGGTACACGTTCGGGCAGCCGCCTCGCCTTCGCGGACGAGCTGGTGGTCATTGGCGAGTACCAGTCGGATGAGCGCGTCAGCGGCCAGGTCGTGGGTCTGGTCCGGGGCGCTGAGTCAGTCGTCATTCTCCTCGTGCTTGGGCAGGCTGAACGCGAAGACTCTGTTGTTGCCGGTCGTTCCGGAGGTCGCAAACTGACTGTACCCTGATCCCCAGAACACAGTGCCGTTGACAATCGACGCGCCGGAGGCAACGGAACCGCCGGTGGCAAAGCTCCACGTGATCTGCCCGGTTCTGGCATCCATGGCGAACACGTGCCCGGCAGCGTCGGACGAACCGGCATAGACCACGCCGTTAGCCGTCGTTGTCTGGCCAATGTCGCCGAACGTTGGCCCAGCGGGATCGGCTGTCTGCCACACGACGTTGCCCGTTGCGGCATCGAGGGCGGCCCAGAACCCGCCGCTGGTCGTGGTTGCGCTACCAGGCGCGGGATGTGTGAGGGTGACCGGGACATGCGCCGAGCTCGCCTCGGCAACGTACCCGCGGCCGTCGGCAACTGATGAGCCCCATTCGATACCGCCGAAGATTCCGCCGGGCCCGGCCTGGCTCGCCCACACAACCTGGCCCGTAGCAGCATCGAGCGTCCAGTACACGCCGCTCTTCGCGCCGGCGCCGACAACCTGTCTGCCACCGGCCTTGAACAGATTCCGCCCCGAGCCAAAGTCGCATCCGGGCTGTCCGGCGACGGACAGTTCGGCTGACCGGCAACGACACAGCCGACGGTCCAGTTGTCGAACTGGAGTGTGCCAGTAGCCCACTTGATGGCACCCGTTCTCCGATCCCAATGCGACTAAAGGAAATCGCTCTCAAGGGCGGGATGACAGCGACTTGGCGGCGGTCGCGAGGCGCGGCTGCTCACGGCTACTTGCGATGGCTGCCGAGGGCGAGTAGTTTGAGCGGATTCCAATGCACTGGGGCGCGTGGTCAGGTGATGTTCTGGCGCGACCGATAGGCCATCGCCGGGCTCGGGATGCACGCGGATGAACGGGCGCGGATTTCTGGGCACCAATGCCATGTTGTTGTCGGACCTGTCGCTGGCGCTCGGCCTCAGCGTCGCATTCCTGCTGACGGTGGGCGTGATCATGGCTCGTCGACGCAGGTTGACCGTGCATCGTTGGATTCAGAGCTCGGCGGTCACGCTCAATGTGCTCCAGGTAGGCGTGATCATGCTTGCCTCGTTCGCGCGCTCCGCGGCGCCAGGAATTCCAGCGCGGTTAGGCGAGCCCTACTTCGCTATCGCCGTCGCACACGGTCTTGCTGGTTCGGTGACGCTAGTGTTCGGGACGTTCGTCGCGTTGCGCGCGAACGAGCTGGTGCCAAGCTCGCTGCGGTTTCACAACTTCAAGCTGTTCATGCGTACGGCGTACGGCGCGTATATGACCGTCACGCTGCTCGGAGTGTGGGTCTACCTGACGTGGTACACGGGCGCGCCGCGCGAAGGGTCGCTTGTCGCATCGACCCAATCCAATGAGGTCGTAGTACCGATGGCCGGCTTCGTGTTCAATCCGGAAACCGTCGTGGTCCCGCTCGGCGGCTCGGTTGTGTGGATCAACCAGGATGGCGCGCCTCACACCGCCACGGCCGAAAATGACAGCGTCTTCAAGTCAGACCTGCTCAGCAAGGGGCAGTCCTTCCGACACGCGTTCGATGTAGTTGGGGAATTCCCCTATTTCTGCGAGTTGCATGGCTCGGCCGGCCGCGAGGGCATGGCGGGCCTCATCAAAGTCGTCACCGCCGATCAACTACCGCTCGTCGCTGCATCTGCTCCGCGGCCTGCCCCCACGCCCCAGCCGACAGCGTTCGTGCCGGTTGAGCAAGCCCTACCCAGACAAAGTTTCGCCGCGGTCCAGCGTTTGCTGGTCGATGGGCCTGGGCTTCCGACAAAGGTAGGCTATGCAATCGGCCTGCACGATCAGGCGGACGAGATGCTGCGGCATAGCAAGTTGCTTGCTGCCGCTCAATCGAGCGGCGACGCAGCCGGCGTCAAGCGACACGCCGAACACATCTTCAACCTCATCGCTGGTTCACGTGACCCGCGCTTCGGCGATCTCGACGGTGACGGCCACGCCCAGAACGCGGGCGACGGTTTTGGACTACTGCTCAATGGCGACCAGGCTGGCTATATCGGCGCCACGGCCGACGCGGCCCGCGCCGCCCTAACCGCCGTCGACGCCACACCCGATATCCGGCTGCACGCGCAGCACGTCCTGGTCTGCACCGACAACATGGAGCGGTGGACCACTGACGCCCGCAGACTGGCGCTCGACCTGACGAAGGGTCTGAACGCGAACGCGGCGGCTGACCTGAATGTGCTGGCCAACCGCATCGCCCGCGGCGAGGACGTCGATGGCGACGGCGAGATTGGTCCCGTGCCGGGCGAAGGCGGCGGGCTCGTTGCGTACTTGCATGCCCAGTACATGGCCGGCCTGGTGCCGTCCACACCGTATTCATCCGGACAGTCGCTGGCCACCACTCATACCCACTGAGGCACTCGAAGGAGGACGATCGTGCGGATATCTCACCAGCTTGCCCGGTGTCTGTGGTCGGCCATCTTGAGCGTGGCTGTCGGTGCGTGCGTTGCCGCGCCTGCGCAGCCGCAGCCCACGTCCGCCGTGCCGATCCCGCCGACGTCAGCTCCAGTCGCCGCGGCGCCGACGCCAGTGCCACCGCGTCCGACGGTAGTCGCCGCCGCTCCGACGCCGACCTTCGAGCGTGTGCGCGAGGCGGAGCCGACGGTCGGGGCCATCCAGCCGCACGGGTTGTTGTCCTGGCGCGACGAAGTGCAGAACAACGATGCTCTACAAGTCGTTGCTGAAGACCTGCCGCCGCTTGCCAACAATCTTGTGTATGCACTCTGGCTGCAGGGAACAGCGCAGAGCGTGTTTCTGGGTCAGCTCGGACCCGACGCTACTGGGGCGCAGTCCAACGCGCTTGGTGTGACGTACGCGGCGCCCGATCACGCGAACTTGTTGGAGGCCTTCGACCATGTGACAATCGCGCGCACAACTCCGGCGGATGCATCAAAGACACAGCCGACTGACGCGGTGCTGACGGGCGCCCTCCCTGAGAAGGCGCTGGTACACGTGCGCCACGTGCTCGTAAGTATCGACTCGACACCCAAGCAGATTGGTTTCGCGCTGGGCCTACGTCAAGAGAGCGACGTGGTCTTGCAGCACGCGCAGTTCCTGCGCGACGCAGTCAACGAGAGCAACCTTGCCAATTTGCGTTTCCATGCCGAGCACCTCGTCAACATCATTGAGGGCGAGGGCGGCGAGCACTATGGTGACCTGAACGGTAACGGCAAGGTTGAAAATCCTGGCGACGGGTTCGGGCTGCTCCAGAATGGCGCGGGTGATGGCTACATCAAGAGCATGTCAGACCACGCAGGTCTGGCCGCCAGCTCGTCCGATGCGACCGAGAGCATCAAACTCCACGCGACACACGTCGCGATCGCCGGCGAGAATACGCGCGTTCGCTTGACGGCCATCCGCGATGCAGCGCTCGAGGTCGGCAAAGCAGGCCGAACCGCCGATGCATCAGACTCCGTGCTGCGCATCCTGGCAATGGCGCAGCAGACGATTCGGGGTGTCGACCTGAATGGCGACGAGCAGATCGCGCCAGTGAAGGGCGAGGGCGGTGTGCAGACGGCATATCAGCACGCCCAGCTCATGGCTGGCATCCCACTCGCCAGACCGCAATCGGCTGCTGCAGCGGCGCCAACAACCGTGCCGCAAGTCCAGCCAACGCTCGCACCCAAGCCTGCTGCGACCGTCGCGCCGACGGTTGTCAGCCAGACGCCCGCGGGACCGACCGAGGTCCAGATCGTGGACGATGCATTCTCGCCAAAGAACATGAGTGTGCCGGTGGGCACCATCGTCACCTGGACCCGCAATGGCTCGCACCCGCATACGGTAACAGCCGACGATGGCTCCTTTGACAGTGGTCTGCTGCGCGGCACCGACAATCGCTTCCAACGAACGTTCGACGCCGCTGGCGTGTACGCCTACTACTGCGACGTGCACGGTGGACCTGGGGGGTCCGCAATGAGTGGCGTGGTCACAGTCAACTAGGCCTGAAACCCTGCCATCTGTTGCGCGACCGCGATGCGGTCTATGGCCGCGACTTCGGGTCACGCGCCGGGCGCATCGGCATCGACGCCATCGCCCCGATTCACGCGCCAAAGGCGAATGCAGTCGCGGAACGGGTGATCGGGACCCATCGCCGCGAGTGCTTGGATCACCTGATCATCCTCGACGAGCAGCACCTGGCGATGGTGCTGACTGAGTTTGTCGGGTACTCAACACAGAGCGGCCCCACCGGACGCTGCGCCTCGAGACGCCGGAGCCGACGCCACGCGCTCTCGACGCCCGCTGACCTTCGCGGTCGCGCCGATTTGATGTCATATGGCGTGCACGGCACGGGTCGTCCGCGGGAACAGTGCAGGTGCGCAAAGCCGAGATGTGGAGTCGTCCGTTCCGCCAGTTGCTCGACCGCGGCTGCTATCCCTGCTGCCTGTCGTCGATCGCCCGCGGACGTCGACGTCCGCGCTACGCATCAACGGGTGACGCGCCCTAACGCTTCCAGCACCCCTGCAATCAGCGCAAGACCGGCTCCGGCGCCAACGAACAAGATCATTGGCGAAGCCGCCGGCGAGCTTATCGTCGTGCGGCTCGACTGACTGGAAGCCTCCCGGTACTGCGCTGCATAGGATGCGATCCGGCCGTCCTGAACTCACACGCGGACGTCGACGTGCACGCTCGACGCCAACGCCTCTGGGAACGGGATGCCGCGGGGAGTCAGCCGCTCGGACCAGGCGACGCCATCGCCGTCGGTGTGCGGCTTGGCCAGCATGTCGATGAGATAGGCGTCGGGTAGTTCGAGCCGCACCGCGGCGTACGGGAGGCGCAACGTGCGCGCCACCGTTTCGACGAGTGTGGGCAGCACGGCGTCCGGCACAATCGTTTCTTCGAGTCGGTGCCCAAGCCGCGAGAGTACGGAGTATGGATCATCGCGTTCGCCATACATGAGCCGATTGACCGCGAGTTGTAGCCGTTCGCGCAGCGGCTGGAAGATGACCGCAACGACGCCTGTGGCCGCGAGCGACAGAATGCGATCATTGTCAATCCGGAACATGCTCCCGGCGTAGCCGACGATCAGGACATAGACAGCGAAAATCGCCACCGTGAGAGTGCCGTAGACGAGCGTGCGATTGATGATGTGGTCGATGTCAAAGAGTCTGTAGCGCAGGATGGCGACAGCGACTGATACCGGAACCAGGAGCACCGGGACTATCCCAGCCAGCATCACCCAGCCGTACCATTCTGCAGGCTCCCAGAAAAGGCTCGGCAGCCCGAATCCGACCAGGAAATACGTATACGAGCCAGCCAGAGTCAACATCACCCACTTTGCTTGCTGCCGCTCCATCCAACCGGAGACGTGGCTAAAACGATAGATCTGGGCTACGAACCCGAGGACGACCAGTGCAATCGTCATGAGCAAGGTCATGACGCTTTGCCAGGTGGATGTGTCCTTGGGAAGGTCGGGCAATCGAGCGAGCAGGCCGCCGAAATCCAGGTACACCAGGAGCAATAGCGCCAAACACACTGGAAACCGTGCCCATGTAGGGGTAAACCTTCCGTCTGGGAACACGAACAGCAGAAGACCCCACAGGACGCACGTCAGGTTCAAGATCAAGCCGGGTCCGGGCAGGCCCGGGTAGGCCCTTTCGACCGCCAGCACGAACTCCATGGCTCCCTGGGTGAGGAGAGCCAGCGCAACCAGCATTGGCAGCCACTCGTCCGAACGGTGCCAGACCACAACGAACGCGGTGGCCGCGTACATCAGCAGAAGTGGTACGAGCAGCCCGTAGAGGCCCACAGCGACTGGGATGCCAAAGCGCGCATAGGCCCGCACGATGACGTCGGGGCCGGCGAGTTCGGGGCGTTGGCTGGCAAGTGCGAGCCCGGTCAAGGCCATGCCGAGGGTTACCGCCGCCACACTGAC
>WNFU01004111.1_pt1 | contig 21405 bp, 19 predicted proteins | sample 5400121 | NCBI WGS metagenome assembly WNFU01 (sample SAMN13153360, study PRJNA577476) | soil metagenome | isolation source: 100 cm soil or saprolite under grassland replicate 1 | place: USA:California | collected 2016-06-15
GACGGTGACGCGCGGGTTCATGGAGAAGCTCGCGGCCGCTCGCGCCGCGCTCTCTCACTCGCATCCCGGCGCAAGCGAGGACGAGAGCCTGGAGGCCGGGCTCGACCTCCTCCTCGAGCGCCACGCCAAGCGGAAGGGACTCGTCGAGAAGCCACGGCGCGAGCCGCCGCCTGCGAAGCCGGACCACGTGCCCGCCCACGTGAAGCGAGCCGTGTGGAAGCGCGACGAGGGGCGCTGCCAGTGGCCCGTCGAAGGAGGCGGCGTCTGCGGCTCCACCCACCAGGTCGAGCTCGATCACGTGGTGCCGCGGGGGCGGGGCGGGCCCGCCGACGGTCGACAACACAAGATGCCTCTGCAGAGTTCACAACCAGCTCGCCGCGCGTCAGGTCTATGGGGACGCGTGGATGGACAGGTTCACGAGGGGAGGCACCGCAGGGGAATCCGTCGCGGTTTGGTCGGCTTCGCCGGCGCCTTGAGCGCAGGTCGCTCGAGGCCGAGCGTGCTCGCCTGGACGGCGGGTGAGCCGATCTTGCCGGGACGGTTCGGGGCCCGCGGCGACGCGTCGCCCGCAGCGTCCCTTCGATGCCCCAGTCCGTCCGGCGTTCTCCGCAAGCGCCCGCTGTTCCTCCTCTCCTGCGTGACGATGGGGTTCGGCGCGGTCGTGCTCATCGCGTGCGATCGCGCAACCGCGATGTGACGAATCATGAGCGCTTCGCGGGGGCGAGGGAGGTTCGGCGGGTCGCGACGGCGAGGGAGGTCCCGGACGGCTCGCTCGAGGGCTGTCGCCCGCTCACGCCCCTGCGGCGGTGCGGGACGCAGGCGCGGGCGCGCCCGGCTCACGGCGCCGCAGGCGCGGCACGATGATGAGCACCGCGCCGTAGAGACCGAACGCGAGGAACTGCGTCGCGGGGCGGCCCGCGTGCAGGTCCTCGAGGAGCAGCTTCACCCCGGTGAGGGCGAGGACGGGCCAGACGAGCCAGCGCGCCTCGCTCCACGGGTCGAACCGGCCGAGGACGGCGAGGGCGAGCGCGCCGAGCGAGAGCACCACGGTGCGGACCGTCGCGACGACGCCGGCGTCGGCGCCCGCCCCCGGAGTCCCCGCCACCGCCGGCGCGAGCCACCCGATGACGAGCCCGGCCGCCGACACCGCGAGCGCGACGAGCAGCACGATGCGCGGGACGCGGTCGAGCGGACCGCGCGCCGGCGCCGCCCCGAGCGCCCACGCGCACACGGCGAAGGCGGCGGCGACGCCCACCGCCGCGAGCGACGGGGGCGACCACGCGACGTCGGGCGCCTCGACGACCGCCTCGGCCGCGTGGGCGAGGAGCCCGCTCGCGAGCGCGGCGGCGACCGCGAAGGTGGCGGCGTGGCCCGCGAGGGTGCCGCGCCCCGCCCGGCGCGCACCGAGCGCCGCCGCGACGGCGAGCGCCGCCCAGAGCAGGCCGCGGGGCCCGCCAGGCAGGAGGAACGTCGCACCTGCGAGCAGGAACGCCGCGCCTGCCGTCGTGTAGAAGTAGAAGTTCGCGGGGCTCCGCTCCCGCTCGACGAACGCGAAGGCGATGGCGTAGGAGCCCGCGCCGAACGCGAGCGACAGCGCGCCGAGCGCGAGCGCGCCCGTCCCCATCCCGGCGCGCGCGGTGACGAACGCGGCGGCGCCGAGCCCCGCGACGAGCACCGCCGCGGACTGGACCATCTCGAACGCGACGACGTTGCGGCGGAGCCCGAGGGTCCGGATCGCGGTGCTCCCGAGGTACGCGGCCATGAGCGCGAACTGCACGAGCACCGCGGTGACCGGCCCGTCCGGCGCGCCGGGGCGGACCGCCTCGACGGCGAGGAACAGGACCGCCAGGTCGGCCGCGAAGGCGACCGGCCAGCGCAGGCCGTGCCAGTCGAGCACGTACCCGAGCCACACCGTGCCCGTGCCGAGCACGACGAGGAACAGGAGCGGCGGCGCGACCCGCCCCTGCGCGAACATGAGCGCGTAGGCGGCGGGGATCGCCGCGAGCACGACGAGCCACGCGAGCGTCTGGAACCTTCGCCGCGCCGCGACCGCGAGCGCCACGGCGGTGAACGCGGAGAGCAGGATCGCGGCGATCCAGGTCGGGAAGAGGTTGAAGTGTGCCGTGATCTCGTACAGCAGCGGGAAGCCGATCGCGACGGCGGCCGCGCCGTGGAACCCGGCGCTCGCGAGATCGCGGCGCGCCGCCGAGCGGTCCGCCTGGGCGATCCAGATCCCCGCGTACACGAAGCCCATCCCGATGCCGATCCAGGTGGGGAGCCGTCCGGTCTCGGTGAGCGCGCGAAGGAAGAACGCGCCCGCGAGGACGAGGAGCGTGCGCCCGGCGAGGGAGACGGTGCTCGCGACCGATGCGGCATCCCGCCGCAGCATCGCGGTGGCGGCGTCGCCCGCCGGCGCCGCGGCGGCAGCCGCGGCGCGGACCCTGCGCGCCGCAGCCGGCGTGAGCCCGCGCTCGAGGAGCGCGACGCGCTCCTGCACTTTCCCGAGCGACTCCGAGAGCTCCGCGACCTTCGCTTCAAGCTCGGCCACGCGATCGGACATGTGGGAAGCAAATCACAGTCGGTGCGACAAAAGGTACCAGTCACCCGGGCACCCTTGAGCCTGAGTCTCAGTCCTACCGTGAGCGCCGGGCGGGCGGCCGGCGGTCAGGGGACGGTGCGCCCGAATCTCCTCGCCCGCGCGAGCGCCCGAATCTCTCTCGCCCCCGCGAAGCGGGGGAGAGGGTTGGGGTGAGGGGGCGGTCGGGCTCGCGGCGGCCGGCCGGCGGTCAGGGGACGGTGCGCCCGAATCTCCTCGCCCGCGGGGGAGAGGGTTGGGGTGAGGGGGTGGTCGGGCTCGCGGCGGCCGCCGGCGGTCAGCGACGGTGCCGCTGTACGAACGCCGCATGGAACTCGCCGATGCGCCGGACCACCGTCTCGATCTCGTCGAGCGGCGGCAGGATCGTCGTGCGGAAGTGCGCGGTGCCGGGCAGCTGCCCGAAGCCGGTGCCGTCCACGACGCAGATCCCCGTCTCCTCGAGGAGCGCGAGGCAGTACTCGAAGTCGGTCACCCCGGGCGGCAGGTCGACCCGCGGGAAGGCGTACATCGCGCCGGTGACCTCGTTGCAGCGGATGCCGGGGACCGCGTCGAGCCCGCGGCCGACGATCGCCGCCTTCTTTCGCAGCGCCTCGAGCACGTCGCGCTTCTCGCGCTCCCACAGGGCGCGCGAGGGTCCGCCCACCGGCGGAGGCGAGACGAGCAGGTAGGTCACGATCTGCCCGACCGAGTTCGCGCAGAGCGCGATCGACTGGAGCTTAGTGATCTCGTCCTGCACCGCGGTCGGCACGTTCCGGCACTCGAGGTAGCCGCCGCGGTGGCCGCACTCGCCGAGGTAGCCCTTCGAGACGGAGTGGAAGCTGAAGAGCGAGACGTCCTTCAGCTTCATCCGGTCGAGCACCTTCGCGAACGAGACGAACCGGTCCTCCGGGCGCCAGACGTTGTCTTGGTAGACCTCGTCCGCGAGCACGGAGAGCCCGTGCTCGTTCGCGAACGCAAGCACCATCTCGACGTTCGCCTCGTCGAGCACCGCGCCCGAGGGGTTCCCGGGGTTGATGACGCAGATGGCGCGCGGACGGATCCCCTTGCGCCGCGCGTCCGCGATCGACCGATCGAGGATCTCGCGCGACAGCTTCCAGCCGTTCGCCTCGTCGAGGTGGTACCCGACCTGCGCCCCGCCATAGAGCGTGATCGTCGCCGAGTAGAGCGGGTACTGCGGGATCGGGATCATGATCCCGTCACGCTCGTCTGCGACGAGGATGCGGAGCACCGACTGCACGCCCTTGCTCGCCCCGTCGGTGAGGAAGATCGCGTCCGGATCGGAGGCGACGCCGTCGCGCGCGGAGATGAACCGCGCGACCGCCTCGCGGACGAACCGGTATCCCTTCGACTCGGTGTAGGCGCCGAGCCCGTGCTTCGTCTCGCGCGCGACGAGCGCCGCGGCGTCGAGGACGTCCTGCGGGAAGGCGCCGGCCGGCACGAGCCGGGCGAGCTCCGGGTACTCGGCGAGCGCGAGCACCTGGCGCACCCAGGTGAGCGGGCGCTGCCCGAGCGACTGCGGGTTCCCGATGTTGCAATAGATGATGCGGCGGCCCTGCCGCTCGAGCTCCTGGGCGCGCGCGACGATGGGCCCGCGGACGGCGTACTCGCACTCGCGCACCGCGCGGCCGATCTCTTCGTGGCGAATCACGGACGGTCTCCTCGCTCGCTAAAAGGACGGTCATGTTACCAGACCTCCCGCCGCGCCGCGCCGCCCGGAGCGCCGGTCAGCGCGCGAGCGCACGGCGCGCCGCGATGGCGGCCATCGCGACCGGTCGAGCAGCCCCGGGACGACGCGCTGCCCCACGATCGCCTTCATCGTGGACCAGCCTATCCAGAGCTCGCGCGGCGCGCGCTCGGCCGCCCACAGGATCCCCTCCGCGATGGTCTCCGGCTGGTAGATCGGCGGCACCGGCCGCGCGTGGCCATCGAGCCGGTTGCGGACGACCTCGAACTGCGGCGTGTTCACCGCCGGGAGCTGCACCATCGTCACCTTCACCCGGCTCCGGTCGTGCAGGAGCTCGCAGCGCAGCGAGTCGGTGAACGCGCGGATCGCCGCCTTCGACGCGCAGTAGGCGCTCTGGAGCGGGATCGAGCGGTAGGCGAGGGCCGAGCCGATTTGGACGACGACGCCCGCGTCGCGCGCCCGCATGTGCCGGAGCGCGGCGAGCGTCCCGTGGACCGTGCCGAGGTAGTTCACCTCCGTCACCCTGCGGTACTCGTCGGCCCGCATCTCGGCGACGGGCGAGAAGACCGACACCATCGCGTCGTTCACCCACACATCGAGGCCCCCGAAGCGGCGTGCGACCTCGCCCGCCGCGCGGTCCACCGCCGGCGCGTCCGCGAGGTCGAGCGGCAGGACGAGCGCCTCGCCACCGGCCGCTCTGATCTCCGCGGCCGCGTTCTCGAGCGCGTCGTCCGTCCGCGCGATGAGCGCGACGCGTGCCCGCTGCCGCCCGAACGCCCGCGCGACCGCGCGCCCGATCCCCGCCGAGGCGCCCGTCACCACGACCACCTTCCCCTCGAACGGCCTCTCCCTCGGCACCTCGGCTCCCTCCTGGTCCCCTGGGGCTTCTCTGCCGAAAGGTGAGTCGCGCCACCGTCCCGCGGCGGGACGGGTCACGGTGTGCCGACCCGCCACGCGGACTGCGGCCACCGCCTCCGCCGAACTCGTTGATCTAACGAAGGTTCCGGCGCTTGCCTCCTGGTCCGCGAAATGCAAAACCGGAGGGCATGAAGACCCCCACGCTGTTCGCGCTCCTCGTCGTCCCGGCCCTGCTGCTCGGCGGGTGCGTCACGACCACGACCCGCTCGACGATGTGGGGCGACCCGTACGCCGCGGGGTGGGCGCGCTACGGGCGGGTCGAGTCCGTCCGCGAGACGGTCCAGACGCAGCAGGGCGATCCGGGCGCCGGCGCGGTGGCGGGCGCGATCATCGGCGGGATCCTCTTCGGCGGGCGTTCCCCCGCCCACACCATGGCGGGCGCGATCGGCGGCGCCATGGTCGGCGCGGCGGCGAGCCAGGGCCAGGGCGAGGAGCGCATCTACGACGTCTTCGTCCGCTTCGACGACGGCGCGCTCGAGACGTTCGTCTACCGGAACATCCTCCCGTTCCGCATCGGCGACGGCGTCGCGCTCACGGCGCAGGGGCTCTCGCGCCAGTAGCGCGGACCCGCCGAGACAAGGCCATGGATGTGGCCTTGCGGCGGCGCACGGCGGCCGTAGAACCTCCGCCATGAGCACCGAACGCACCATCGCGGAGATCGTGACGCCGACGCCGGTCGTCGAGGGGGCGGGGGTGCGGCTGCGCCGCAGCATCGCCACTCGCCACCTCGATTACCTGGACCCTTTCCTCCTGTTCGACCACTTCGGCTCGGACGATCCCGGGGACTACATCGCGGGGTTCCCGACGCACCCGCACCGCGGGATCGAGACTGTCACGTACCTGCTCGGCGGGAGCGTCGCGCACAAGGACAGCCTCGGGAGCTCCGGCGTCATCGGCGCGGGCGATGTGCAGTGGATGACCGCGGGGAGCGGCATCCTGCACGAGGAGATGCCGAAGGTCGGGCCGCGCCCGCTCGACGGCTTCCAGGTCTGGGTGAACCTGCCGGCGAAGCTCAAGATGACGCGACCGCGCTACCAGGACGTCGCCGCGGCGAAGATCCCGCTGCGGACGCGGACGGACGGGGTCGAGATCCGCGTCGTCGCGGGCGAGGTGGACGGGGTGCGGGGCGCGGTGAAGGAGATCTACGCCGAGCCCGAGTACCTCGATGTGTCGATGCCGGCGGGGCGCACCTTCGAGCAGGCGGTGCCGCGCGGTCACACCGCGCTCGCCTACGTGTTCGAGGGCGAGGTCTCGTTCGGCGACGCGGCGGACGCGAGCCACGGCCGGATCGCCGCGACCCGGCTCGTCGTCCTCGGCGACGGCGACGTGGTTCGCGCGCGGACGGGGGAGAGGCCGGGGCGCTTCCTCCTCCTCTCCGGCAAGCCGCTCGGGGAGCCCGTCGCGCGCTACGGCCCGTTCGTCATGAACACCCCGGAGGAGATCCAGCAGACGTTGCGCGAGCTGCGCGACGGGAGCTTCATCCGCCGCTGAGCCGGCGTCCGACGCGCCAGCGGCTAAGTGAACCTCGGTTGCGGGCGCCAGCGGCTCGTGAACCTCGGTTGCGGGCGCCAGCGGCTCGTGAACCTCGGTTGCGGGCGCCAGCAGGCTGGTGAAGCTCGATATGGCCGCCACCACGCTAGTGAAGCTCGGTACGGGCGAGGGAGGCGTGACTCCCCTCTCCCCCCGCTGCGCGCGGGAGAGGGGGGATGGCTCCTTCTCGGCTGCTGCGCGTCTTGCGCCGGGGGCGAGAGAGAACGAGCTCGTCCGACGAGCGCTACTCGAAGGCGAGGGCGCGCTCGAGGTCGGAGGCGTTCGAGGCCGCCTCCTTGGCCGTCTCGAGCGTGATCACGTTCGCGTTGTACAGGTCGGTGAGGTGCTGGTCGAAGGTCTGCGTGCCGTAGAGGTCGCGCCCCTTCTCGAGCAGGTCCTTGATGCCGGCGGTCTTCCCCGGCTCGCGGATGCACTCCGCGATGCCGAGCGAGCTGACGAGGATCTCGCAGGCGAGGGCGCGTCCCTTCCCGTCGGCGCGCGGCAGCAGCCGCTGCGACACGATCGCCTTCAGCGCCTCGGCGAGCCGCCCGCGGACCCCGTGCTGCGCCTCCGACGGATACGCGCCGAGCAGCCGGTGAACGGTGCGCGTCGCGTCGGTGGTGTGGGCAGTCGAGAGGACGAGGTGCCCCGTCTCGGCCGCCTTGAGCGCGATCTCGATCGTCTCGAGGTCGCGCATCTCGCCGACGAGGATCACGTCGGGATCCTGCCGCAGCGCCGCCCGGAGCGCGTTCGCGAAGCTCTCGGTGTCCGGGCCGACCACGGCGCTCGGCCGCGCGCCTCAGCCGCGTCCGGACGTCCCGCGTCCGCGTGACGACGCAGCAGCTCCGGGGCGCGGAGGAGCGACCCGGCGGCCGCGCGCGGCGGACTTCACCGCGAGGATCACGACGTGGCGCACGCCGCCCCCGGTGCCGCGCGCCGCCACGGCCTCCTCGCGCACCTCGAGGCCCGCCCGCTCGAGCCGCTCGCGGTAGCGCTCGTCCGGCCCCGCCGACCACACCGCGAGGACGCCTCCCGCGCGCAGCGCCTCGGCGCAAGCGCGGACGCCGCGGGCGCCGTACAGCGAGGCGTTCGCCGCGTGCGCGAGCGCGGCGGGCCCGTTGTCCACGTCGAGCAGGATCGCGTCGTACGCGCCCTTCGCCTCGGCGATGCGGGTGAGGACGTCGCCCTGCTGCAGGCGGGCGCGGGGATCCTCGAGCGGCCGCCCGGCGAGCTCCGCGAGCGGCCCGCGGTTCCAGGCGACGAGCCCCGCCACGAGCTCGACCACGATGGCGCGCGCGTCCGGCGGGAGCCGGTCGAGCGTGGCGCGCAGCGTGAAGCCGAGCCCGAGGCCGCCGACGAGCACGGCGCGCGGCGAGGCCACCTGCCGGAGCGCGATCGCGGCGAGGGCCTCCTCGGAGCCGTGCACCCGACTCGACATGAGCGTGCGCCCCGCGACCCGGACCACCCACTCGTCTTCGCGCCGCGCGAGGACGAGCTCGGTCCCGTCGGGCGCCCGCGTCCGGTCGACGGTCTCCCAGGGCTTCACGGCGCCTCCCCGACCTTCCGGACCACCTGATCCATGAGCGCCTCGAGCGCGCGCTCCGGGTCCTCGCACAGGCCGGAGTGGACGGGCGAGACCTGGATCACGGTGGAGCGGGGCGCGACGAGCCAGTGGAACCGCTCGCGCAGGGTGAGCCTGCCGATGGGGCCGCTCGCCTCGGCGCCCGCGGCGATCCGCGGGATGGCGGCGAGGTGCTCCTCGATCGTGGCGAGGTCCGCCCCGGGGAAGAGCGCGCGCACTCGCTCCGCGTCGAGCTCGACCCGCGCGCCGAGGTAGTCGCGCTCGAGGCAGAAGAGGATCACGCCTGCGTTCACGAACTCCTCCCGCTCGACGCGGGGGACGACGCGGACGATCGCGTAGTCAAACGAGCGCCGAGCGGGCACGTTCCGCCTCCTCGACGAAGCGCGGAGCCGCGGCGAGCCTGCGCTCGAGCTCGCGGGCGTACGCCGCGCGGTGGTCGGCCGCGGTCGCGAAGCGCCGCTCGCCCGCGAGCCACTCCTCCGGCACCTCCGCGACCGCGCCGGCGATGGCGGCGGCGACCCGCGGCGCGAGCTCGGCGGCGGCCGCCGTCAGCGCGGTCGCCCAGGGCAGGAGCACGTGGTCCCTCACCGGCGCGGTCGGGGCGCGCGCGGGGTCGAGCGCGTCCCAGGCGTGGTGGAACACGAGCGCCGCGCCGTGGTCGATGAGCCAGAACCGGCGGTGCCAGACGAGGATGTTCGGGTTTCGCGGCGTCCGGTCCACGTTGCCGACGACCGCGTCGAGCCAGACCACCGCGGACGCCTCGTCCGCCGCGGGCGCCGGACCGGCGGCGGGATCGAAGGTGACGCTGCCCGGCAGGTAGTCGACCCCGAGGTTCAGCCCGACGCTCGCCTTGAGCAGGTCGCGGATCTCGTCGTGCGGCTCGTTCCGCGCGAGCGGCGCGCCGATCTCGATCGTGACGAGCTCCGGCACGCGGAGGCCGGCCGCGCGCGCGAGCGCGCCCGCGATGACCTCGGCGACGAGCGCCTTGGGCCCCTGCCCCGCGCCGCGGAACTTCGCGACGTAGAGGCCGGAGTCGTCCGCCTCGACGATGGCGGGGAGCGATCCGCCCTCGCGGAGCGGCGTCACGTAGCGGGTCGCGGTGACCGTCCTCATCGGCGCCAAGGTAACGCGGCGCCCGCCCGGGGACGAGCCGTTTCCTCCCGTGAGGCGCCCGCCTCACCCCGGCCCTCTCCCCCCGGCGCTGCCGGAGGGAGAGGGGGAAGAGACCAGGCGATGTCGCGGCGAGGAGCCGTCAGCGCTGCGGCCGGTGCGCGTTTCGTCGACCGCGCGCTAAAGCGGGAGCGGCGGAGGAGGCGGAGGAGGCGGCGGTGGCACCGGCGCTGGCTGGCAGAGCTCGCAGCGCTGCGTCTCCGCTGAGAAGCACGTCCCCTCGAGACAGATGACCGGGGGCGGCGTGTTGTGCGCGTCGCACGGCTCGCAGGTCTGGCTCTCCGGGCAGCGACACTCCCCCTCGTCGCAGGGCGCCTCGCAGAGATCGAGGCCGTGCACCTGGATGTTCCCGTGCTCGACCGGCGTCATGGAGAGCGTGCCCAGGACCGCGATCATGTCGTCGGCGGGCTCGCCCCCGTCCGTCACGGCCGCGGTGAACCGGCTGCCCTCGACGAACCCGGAGAACGTCGCGGCGAGGACCCCATCCGTCCGGCTGCAGCTCAGGATGGTGTCGACCTCACCCCACAAGGACACCCCACCTTCGTTCGCCGGCACTTGCTTGAGCTGGACGTGCCCCTTCGCGGCCACGCCGGCGCCATTGAAGCCCGCCCCCGCTGCGGGGCCGGACTCCGGGATCGCCTCGACCGCGAACTGCACGCGGTGGTCGTTCACGAAGATCTGCCCGCCGCCCGTGACCTTGCACGCTGCGCACGCGGCGTTCCCGCCCCGGTGCTCGTCCTGCGCCGCCTGGCTCGCGGTCCCGGCCGACCCTCCGCAACCCGCCGCGACGAGCGCCGCGGCCGCCCACCCCATGGTGTTCCGCATGTTGCCCCTCCGGGCGCCTGCGCACCGTCCGGCAGGACGGCGGTGGCGCGTCGAGAGGGACGCTGGGTACGGTGCCTCGCGAGCGGCCGCGGGACGTGGGGGCGAGGCCCGTCGAAGGCGGCAGGCTACCAGGGTGCCGGCCGGTAATCCTTGAAGAACAGCCCGGCCGCGTGCTTCCCGGTGCGAAACCCGTCGAGGATCGGCGCCACGATCCGGGCGGCCCCGTCCACGACGTCGAGCGGCGGCGAGAACGCGTGCTCGACGACCTTGCGCTCCGCGAGGTGCGCGGGGTCCTCGTCGGTGACCCAGCCGGTGTCCACCGCGTTCAGGAAGATGCCGTCGCGGGCGCAGTCGGGCGCGCTCGTCCGGACGAGCATGTTGAGCGCCGCCTTCGCCATGTTGGTGTGCGGGTGCCGGTCGGTCTTGTGCTCCCGGTAGAACTGCCCCTCCATCGCGGAGACGAGGACGACGTGCTTCGCCGGATCGCCGCTCGTCCCCGTCCCGGGCGGCGCGGCGCGGTGCCGGAGCATGAGCCCCTTGAGCCGCGCCGTCATGACGAACGGCGCGGTCGCGTTCACGAGCAGCACCTCGAGCAGCTCGAGTGTCGGCACCTCGGCGAGCCGGAGCCGCCACGAGTTGTGCGTCCGGAGGTCCACCTGCTGGAGGTCATGATCGAGGACGCCGTGGGGAAAGAGGTCGAGCGCGGTCTTCCCGGGGAGGAGCAGATCGGCGTCGCTCGCAGCCTGCGAGAGGAGCGCGGGGGTCGCCACGCCCGCGGCGGGCCGGTGGTCGCGGAGCGCGCCGCGCAGCTCCTCGTAGTCGCGCAGGAGCGGGCGCTGAGGCTCCGGCACCGACGTCAGCGGTCCCTCCTCCGCCTGGACGAGGTGGGCGTAGAAGCCGGGCGGCCGGCGCACGGTCTGGCAGGCGTTGTGGACCTGGAAGTCGAGCCGCGGGAGCGTCGCCTCGAGCCGCTGGCAGATCAGCTCGACGGACGGCGTGTGGCGCAGGTCGATCCCGTGGACGGTGAGCCGGTCCCGCCAGGCGGCGAAGTCGGGCTCGCGCGCGTAGCGCGCCGCGGCGTCGCGCGGGAAGCGCGTGAGCGCCACGACGCGGCAGCCGGCGCGCAGGAGCAGGATCGCCGCCTGGTAGCCGATCTTCACGCGGGCGCCGGTGACGAGCGCGACGCGGCCGCGGAGGTCGGCGGTCGCCGTGCGCCGCGTCTGGTTCTCGTCGCCGCAGGCGCGGCAGAGCTGATCGTAGAACGGGTGGAGGCGCCGGTATTCCGCCTTGCACACGTAGCACTTGCGCGGCTCGGCGAGCTCCGGGCCGTCGTTCTCGGCCGCGGCCGCACCCGGCGGATGCGCGTCGTGGGGCGGGAGCCTCGGCCACCACGCGGACGCGTCCTCGCCCCAGCGCGGCAGTGCCGGGAGCGGCGTCCGGAACACGGGGGCGCCGCGGAGCCGCTGGATCCCGGTCGCCTTCCGCAGCGCGCCGTCGCGATCCTTGCGCGCGACGCGCTCGCCCTTGCGGAGGGCGTTGCGGAGCTTCTTCCGCTGGCGCCCGTCCGGACGCGCCACCTCGCCCGCGAGCTTCTGCAGCGCCTCGCGCGTCGAGGCGTCCACCGCCGAGAGCGCGCCGCGGTCCTCCGCGACGCGCGCGAGCACCGCGAGCGCCCGCTCCACCTCGGCGGGATCGAGGAGCGGTGGGGCGTCCTCCTGCTCGGCCGGCGTCGCGCGCTTGCGGGTCACGGGGCACGTCGTAGCCGAAACCGCTCCCGGGTTCCAGGGCGCGAGGTCACGCCGGCCGGTACACCGGCACCACCGTCACGTCGAGGTCGTCCGGCAGCTCGAGCGGGAGCGTTCAGCGATCGAAGGACAGGTCGATCCGCACGAAGTATCCTTGTCCGCATCGGGGCGCCAGCGCCACCCCGCTGCGCGCGGCGCGCGGGGGGACCGCCCCAGGAAGGGATGGCACATGGACCCGAAGGACCTGCTCGTGCACCTCGACTCGAGCCCGCGCGCCGCCGAACGGCTCGGTGTCGCCGTCGCGCTGGCGCGGCGGTTCGGCGCCCGGCTCACCGGGCTCTTCGCCGAGAGCGCCATCCTCGGGTCGAGCCTCGTCGGGCGCCGCTCCCCCGAGAACCTCGCGAGGGCCGCGGCGGACGCGCGTGCGCGGTTCGAGGCTGCGTGCGAGGGCGTCCCGACGCGCTTCTGGCAGCTCGAGCCCTCCGAGCACGCGGAGGTGGTCGGATGGGCCGTCGTCTGCTGCCGCCACGTCGACCTCGCCGTCCTCGGGCAGCGGCAGGGCGACGACGCTCCCGTCCCCGAGGGGCTCGTCGAGCAGGTGATCGCGGGCTCCGGGCGGCCGGTGCTCGTCATCCCCTCCGCCGGGCGGTTCTCCGACGTGGGGAAGCGCGTCGTCGTCGCCTGGAGCGGGAGCCGCGAGTCGACGCGCGCGCTCCACGACGCGCTGCCGCTCCTGCGGGGGGCCGAGAGCGTCACCCTGCTCTCGCTGCAGCTGCCGAAGGAGGGCACCGCGCAGGGCGGCCTCCCGCCGCTCGACGTCCTCGAGCACCTGCGCGCGCACGGCGTCGAGGCGCGCTACGACCGCTGGCTCGTGACCGATCTCGCCGCCGTGGACGCCGTCCTGAATCGCGCGTCGGACGAGGCCGCGGACCTCACCGTCATCGGCGCGTTCGGGCTCGTCGGCGGCCCGCGCCTCAAGGCGCCGGAGACGACGCGGCAGATCCTCGAGACGATGACGACGCCGGTCCTCCTGTCCTGCTGAGGAAGAGGCCGCGGGGCGGGAGCGCTCACCGGAAGTCGGTGAGCTTCTTCCGCCCGGCGCCGAGCCTCGGCTCGCGCTTCGCCTGGCACGGGGAGCAGAGCGCCGCGTAGGGGACGAGCGCGAGCCGCTTCGGCGCGATCTCCTCCTCGCACTCCTCGCACAGGCCGAAGTCGTCGGGGCGGTCGGCGAGCTTGCGGAGCGCCCGGTCGAGTTGCCCGACGAGCGCGGCCTTGCCCTCGTTCCGCTTCGAGGCGAGGACCTGCAGCATCTCCGAGAGCGCCTGCGCGTCCTCGTCCGCGACGCCGGTCGTCGCCGCGTCGCGACGGTTCGGCTCGATCCGCTCCGCGCCGGCCCGGAGCGCCTCGGCGCGAAGCCGCTCGAGCGCCCCGCGGTGGGCGAGCCGCTGCTTCGGGGTCATCCTCCCCTCGTACCGGAAACCCGCGCGCCGTTCCAGCGGCGGGAGGGGGAGACGCGCGGCGGCGCGGACCCGCCCCCCTCCCCCCCTCGCATCCGACCGCCCGTCAGCGCACGCCGGCGCGCCACGCCGGCGGCGGTTCGCAGTACGCGCCCTCGGACCGGAACGGCGACGCCGCCTCGCGGCGCCACGCCTCGTCGCGGCGCGCGAAGCGCCCGCCGTCCACGTCGACGCCGAGCGCGAGGAGGCCCGCGCGGTCGTCGTAGCGGAGCGTCAGGACGGCGTCGGGCCGCGCGCTCGCGCGCTCGAACGAGACCTTCTCGACGCGCGACTCGTGCTCCTCGCCGAACTCCGTGCCGAGCCCCGGCCGCTGTGCGCGCCGCGACGGGGCGGAGGCCATGGCGTCCCCCGGGGTGGACGGCGCGGCCGACGGCGGCGGCTGCCCCGCGCCCGCAGGAGGCCCGGGCGCCTCCGCGCCGGCGCGGCCTTCCGACCGGTCGCGGAGGTTCGACCCGTTCGGCGCCGGGTACGGGTACGGGTACGGAGGAGGCGGCGGAACGTAGACCGGCCCGCGCTCGGCGAACACCGCGACGCCGACGACGCCCACGTCACGCGCGTCGCCCTTGCGCGCCGCGTACGAGCGCGGGACGCTCGAGAACCGGAACGCCGCGACCGACGCCTGGCTCGTCCGGTAGCCGTCGATCGTCACCTCGCCGTACGGCGCGACGATGTAGCCGCGCCGGTCGAACGACGCGGGGCGGCCGTCCACGACGTCGCGCCCGTCCACCGACGCGACGACCTCCACGCGCCGGCCCGACCGGTTCCGGAAGCGCAGCAGGTAGCGCTCCCCGAGCGCTCCGAGCACGTAGGTGCGGCCGCGGTGCTCGAAGGCGGGCAGGGAGCGGCCGGACTCGTCCACCACCTCGACGGAGTAGCCACCCCAACGGGCGGGGACCTCTTGTGCGGGGGCGAGGCGCGGCGAGCAGGCGGTGAGGACGGCGGCAAGTGCGGCGAACGGGATCGGACGCATGGACTCTCCTCTCCCTCGTTCGAACGCACGTCCGCCGGAAAGGGTCTACTTGGGCGGGGGGACACTCGCTCACTCTCGGGCAGCCTCTTCCGGCTGCCCCTCCGCTCGCCACTCCCTAGACCATGTCCCATGCGCGCGCGCCTAAAGTCCGTCAGCTGCGACGACATCCCGGACCTCGCCGGCTGGTCGCCGCCCGAGCCCGACGAGTTCGCGATCCCGCTCGTGCTCGAGGTCGGCCCGCTCGGGCTCCGCGGGAAGGAGCGGTTCGAGGTGCTCGTCGTCACCCCGCGCTGGCTGCAGGCCCGCCACGGGCGGCGCGGCGCGGTGCCCGGGCGCGGGAAGCTCATCGTGTTCGAGTGGGATCTCGACCGGCTCAAGGCCTACCTCGCGCGGGAGGTGGAGCGGTGCAGCGGCCGGACGTGGCCGGAGGTGGCGCGCAAGGTCGGCCGGCTTGCGGAGTGGGAGGGCGAGGGCGGCGAGGTGATCGGGCTCGGCTGACTCGGTTCGGCGGCCGAGAAGCAGCGGCGCGGCAAGCGGTCGGGACCTTCCCCGGCGGGCCGTCCGCGCCGCGCGTGGCACGCGGGCGCGCGGCGGCCTCGTGGTACAACACCTCGCTCCGGAGGCGACGGCATGAGCGACACGAAGGCGATCAAGGTCGGCATCCTCGGACTCGGCAACATCGGGGCCGGCACGGTGGAGATCCTGCGCAAGAACGGTGCGCTCATCGAGCGGCGGCTCGGCGTTCCCTTCGAGCTGACGCGGGCGGCCGACCGCGACCCGTCGCGCGCGCAGAAGCTCGCGTTCGCACCCGGCGTGTTCACGACGGACGCGAACGAGGTCGTGAGGGACCCCGACGTGCAGGTCGTCATCGAGCTCATCGGCGGGATCGAGCCCGCGCGCAGCCTCATCCTCGCGGCGATGGAGAACGGCAAGCACGTCGTCACCGCCAACAAGGCGCTGCTCTCGACGCACTGGGAGGAGCTCGTCGCCAAGGCGGAGCAGAAGCGCGTCTCGCTCGGATTCGAGGGGAGCGTCGCCGGCGGCATCCCGCTCATCCACACGATCCGCCGCGGGCTCGTCGCGAACCGGATCCGGCGCGTCACCGGGATCATCAACGGCACCTGCAACTACATCCTCACGCGCATGGCGCGCGAGCGAAAGCCGTTCGCCGAGATCCTCGCGGACGCGCAGGCGAACGGGTTCGCCGAGGCCAACCCCGCGCTCGACGTGGACGGGATCGACGCGGCCCAGAAGCTCGCGATCCTCGTCGACCTCTGCTTCGACCTGACCGTCGGTCCGGACGCCATCGCCCGCACCGGCATCACCCAGGTGACCCCGCTCGACCTCACGACGGCCGAGGAGCTGGGCTTTCGGATGAAGCTCCTCTGCTCCGCGTCGAATGACGGCGGGCAGGTCGAGGCGTGGGTGCATCCGGCGCTCGTGCCCGTGGCGCACCCGCTCGCCGCCGTGGACGGCGTGTTCAACGCCATCTACCTCGAGGACGACAACCTCGGCCCGTCCCTGTACTTCGGCCGCGGGGCGGGCGCCCTCCCGACCGGCTCCGCCATCGTCGCGGACCTCGTCTCCGCCGGGCGCGACATCCTCTCCGGCGCGGTCTCGCGCATGCCCGCGAGCGGCGCCCGGATCCGCAGCGGCGAGAAGAGCATGCTCCGCCCGGCCGGCGAGGCGCGCAGCGAGTTCTACCTCCGCGTGACGGCCCTCGACCGCCCCGGCGTGCTCTCGGCGGTCACCGGCGCCCTCGGCCGCCACGGCGTGTCGATCGAGTCGATCGTCCAGCGCGGCCGGGCCGGCGGCGAGGACCAGGCTGTGCCGATCCTCATCGTCACGCACGACGCGACGTACGCGGAGATGAGCGCCGCGCTCGCCGAGGTGGACGCGCTCCCGGCGGTGAAGAAGGGGAGCTTCCTCGCGCGGATGATCCCCGGGCCGGCGTCGGCGTAGCGCGGCCGCGGGCTCACGGGATCGGCTCGCCCAGAGGGCCGTCGTCGTAGCGCGCGAGCGTCCGTCGCCAGAGCGTCCTCTCCCGCTCCGGGTCGAGCACCGAGAGCACCACCTCGGCGCCCGCGCGCCGCGTCCACCACACGCGCCCCGCGACGACGGCGATGTCGAACGCCGCCTCGAGCGTCGCGATCCGCGCGCCGCCCTCGAGCGCGTGCAGGTCGACGAGCCGCTGGTCCCGCGCGCGCCGGAGCGCGATGTGGTGCCGGTCGAGGGTGACCCAGATCGCGTCGGTCTCCGCGAGGATCTCCACGGGCGGCGCCGGCGCGCCCGTCGCCGCCGCGAAGCGGTGGACGCTCACCTTCGCCGGCGCCCATTCGAACCCGACGAGCACGTCCCCCGCCGCGAGGACGCCCTCGACCTGCGGCGGCGGCGCGCCGAGGACGAGCGCCTCGTCGGCGACCCGCACGTGGAACCGCGCGAGCCGGACCTTCACCCCGCTCGGCGGTGGGACGGCGAGCGGCGGCTGCCGGACCCGTTCGCCGGCCGCGACCTCCGACGCGCCCGAGCGCGTGTTGATGCGGACGATCGCGCGGGCCTCGGGGCCCGGGATGAGCCCCATGCCGCCGAGGGTGACCTGCCGCGCGTCGAGCGCGACCTCGAGCGTCGCGTTGACGAGGCGCGCGGCGACCGCGACCGTCGTCACGACCCGCCCTCCGCCGGCGCCGAGCCCCGCCCACCCCGGGAGCGCGCCTGAGGGGAGTGGCCAGGAGGCCGCGCTCACCGCGGTCCGGGGCTCGATGGCGAGGACCCGCAGCGCGCCCGGTCCGCGCTGCTCGAGCACGTACGCGATCCCCCGCGCGACGAGCAGCGCGCGTGCGGGCGCCGCCGAGAACCAGAGCGACGCGCCCGTCGCCCCATCCACCGCCTCGACCGCCCCCGCCGGAGTGCGGACGAGGACGATCGTGCCCTCCGCGTCGGTGACGCCCCCCGGGACGCGCACCGGCGCCGTGACGACGGGTGCCGCCTCGGCCGCGGCGAGAGCTGGCGGGGGCGCAGCAGCGAACGTCGCGAGCGAGGCGGCGAGCGCGAGCGCGGAGCGGGCGGGCTTCACCCGATGAGCGTCGCACGCCGGCCGCTGCGGGGCTACGGGGGTACGCGCTACGGACTCGCGACCGCCTTCGGCGCCGCGGCGGCGGCGAGCTTCAGCTTCAGCTCGCCGCGCGCGTACGCGCCGCTCGCGACCTGGTAGTAGCCGATCGCCTCGTCGACGACGCGGCGGGCGCGATCGTCGAGCGGCTGCTCCTCGCCCGTCGTCGCGTCCACGATCCGGAAGCGCCGGTTGGGCTTCAGCTCGACGACGAGCCCGTCCTGGTACAGCCCGACCGTCTGGTAGTTCGCCATGAGCGCCCGCGGGTGGGCGGCGCCGTCGCGCAGGATGTCGTTGCCGAAGAAGCGCGAGCGGTAGCCGAACCCGAGCAGCCCGAGGATCGTCGGCGCGACGTCGATCTGCGACGCGACCGTGTCGATCCGCGCCGGCGCGACGTGGCGCGGCGACCAGACGATCATGGGGATGTGGTAGTTCTCGAGCGGCAGGTCGGTGCGCCCGCGCCCGCGGTGCGTGTGGTCGGCGATGACGACGAAGATGGTGTCGTCGAACCAGGGGCGCTTCCGCGCCTCCTCCAGGAAGTGGCCGATCGCCCAGTCCGTGTACTTCACGCCGCCGTCGCGCCCCGACTTGGACGGGATGTCGATCCGCCCCGGCGGGTAGGTGAACGGCCGGTGGTTCGAGGTCGTCATCACGTGCGCGAAGAAGCGGGTTCCGGCGGCGTGGCGCCGGTCGAGCTCGCGCAGCGTGAGGTCGAACAGGTCCTCGTCGGCGACCCCCCAGATGTTCTCGTAGTGGATCTGCTCCGGCGCGAGCACGGTCCGGTCCACGACCGTGTATCCGTTGCCGCCGAAGAAGGCGTTCATGTTGTCGAAGTAGCCGTAGCCGCCGTAGACGAACAGCGGCTCGTACCCCTTCTCGTGGAACACCTCGCCCACGGTGAACAGGCCGCCGTTGTCGGGGCGCTTCACGATCGAGTGGCCGGGGGTCGGCGGGACCGACAGCGAGATCGCCTCGAGGCCGCGCACCGTCCGCGTCCCGGTCGCGTACAGCTTCGTGAACAGGAGCCCTTCGCGCGCGAGCCGGTCGAGGTTCGGCGTGAGCCCCCGGTCGTTGCCGAAGGCCCCGAGGAACTCCGCGGAGAGGCTCTCCACGCAGACGAGGACCACGTTGAGCCGCCGCTCCGGGCCGACCCCCTTCACCTCGCGCTCGAACGGACGGAGCGGGTCCCCGATCGGGGGCGGGGCGAGCTCCGCCGCGAGCGCCGCGGCGGCGCGGTCGGCCGGCAGCGTCGAGTAGAACCGGTCGTAGTTGATCTCGTTCCGCCAGAACGCGTGGCCGAAGTCGAAGTAGCCGTTGCCGGCGAGCTCGTTCAGCCGCCCGTCCGCGGAGAACTCCTGGAAGCGCGCGTCGAGCGCGCCGTAGGCGCCGAGCGCGACGAGCAGCCAGGCGCCGACCGCCGCGCGGCGGACGCCGACCGCGCCGGGCGCGGCGAGCGCCTTCCGGACGCCGCGGACGAGGAGGACCCAGAGGACGAGCGCGACCGCGGCGACCCCGCCGAAGGCGAGCGGGAGATCGTAGGACTCGCGGAGGTTCCCGATCACCTCGTTCGTGTAGACGAGGTAGTCCACCGCGATGAAGTTGAACCGCGAGGTGAACTCGTTCCAGAAGACGAGCTCCGCCCCGCCGACGAACGCGAAGAGCGCCGCGAGCGGCAGGAGCACGACGGCGAGCGCGTGCCGGAGAGCGCCCTCGAGCCGCGCCGGCCACGCCCAAAGGAGCAGCGCCAGCGGCGCGACGAAGAAGGACGCGACGCCCGCGTCGAACACGAGGCCGATGAGGAGCGCCGGGACGAGTCGCCACGGCGCGAAGAGCGAGACGTCGCGCTCGTAGAGCGTGAGCGCGATCCGCACGAGCGCGTTGAACAGCACGAACGCCGCGAGAACGACCCGCAGCGCGCGAAGCCGCCCCGGGAAGAGCACCCGGTCCACCGCGGCGATCCACGTCCTCACCATCACCTCTCCTGCGCTCCCGCCCGCTCGCCGCGGACGATCCGTACGTTCGATGCCGCGCCGGGCCGGCGCGGGGGGCACAGCCTGACAAAAGGAGGGCCCGACCTCAAGGAGGGGGGGCGCCCGCCCGAGGATCGCCGCGCCTGCGATGTAACCCGCGGCACGGATCCACCGCGCGCCCCGCTTGCGACGCGGCGATCGCCGCTGGTAGGTTCCCGCCTCCGCGCGCCCCCTCGGGCGGCGCCGGTCGTCCCCGAGAAGGCGGGCCGTGCCCGCGGGAGCGCCGCTGGAACCCATCGTCAGCTCGTTCGTGCTCGTCGCCCTCTCCGAGATGGGCGACAAGACGCAGCTCCTCGCGTTCTCGCTCGCGACCCGGTACCGCCGCCCGTGGGTGGTCATGGCGGGGATCCTCGTCGCGACGATCCTGAACCACGGGCTCGCCTCGACCGCCGGCTCGTGGGTGTCGCTCCACGTTCCGCCGCGCGTCATGGCGGGCGTGCTCGGCGCGACGTTCATCGGGTTCGGCCTGTGGACGCTGAAGCCCGACCAGCTCGAGGAAGGCGCGCGGCTCGACCGCTTCGGCCCGTTCCTCACGACGACGATCCTCTTCTTCCTCGCCGAGATGGCGGACAAGACGCAGCTCGCGACGGTGGCGCTCGCGGCGCGCTACCAAGCCGTCGTGCTCGTGACGGTCGGGACGACGCTCGGGATGCTCGCCTCGGACGGGCTCGCCGTCTTCCTCGGCGAGCGGCTCGCGCAGCGGGTGCCCATGCACTGGATCCGCGGGGCCGCGGCGGGGCTGTTCTTCGCGTTCGGCGCGGCGTCGCTCTTCCACGCCGTCGTCGCCTGAGCGCGCGGTCAGCCGAAGACGCCCTCGCCGGGCGCGGGCGCCGCGGGGTTCATCCGGGCGTGGACGTCGAGCAGCGTGCGGACCGCCCTGCGGCCCGTGTCCCCGAGGTCCACCGAGAGCTCGTTCACGTACAGGTCGATGTGCTGGCGCATCACCGCCTCGTCCATCTCCTGCGCGTGGCGACGCACCCAGTCGCTCACCGCCGGCCGCCGCGCGAGGGCGTGCTCGACGCTCGCGCGCACGAGGCGGTCCACCTCGCGCCGCACCGCGGGAGCGAGCGTGCGCCGCGCCACGATCCCGCCGAGCGGGATGGGCGCCCCGGTCGTCTTCTCCCAGAACTCGCCGAGGTCCTGGACCTTCGCGAGCCCCTTCGCCGCGTAGGTGAAGCGCCCCTCGTGGATGATGACGCCGGCGTCCACCGCGCCGGAGAGGACCGCCCCCTCGACCGCCGAGAAGACCATGAACGACTTGCGCGCGGCGGCGGGGTACGCGAGCGAGAAGAGGAGGTGCGCCGTGGTCTCGCGCCCCGGGATCGCGACGGACATCGCCTCGGGGCGGAACGGGCCGAGCCCGGGGCGGGCGACGAGGAGCGGGCCGACGCCGCGGCCGAGCGCGCCGCCCGCGCCGAGCACGACGTACGCGCCCGAGATCGCGGGCAGGACGCCGTAGCTCACCTTCGAGACGTCGAGCCGCCCCTGGAGCGCCCACTCGTTCAACGTCTGCACGTCCTCGAGGACGACCTCGAAGCGCAGGTCGCCCGTGTCGAGCGCGCCGTTCGCGAGCGCGTCGAAGATGAACGTGTCGTTCGGGCAGGGGGAGATGCCGAGCGTGAGCTTCATCGCGTGGGGTGAAATATACACCGCGCCGCGGCGGCGCTGGCCGTCCGCCCGTCCGGCCGCTACGCTCTCTCGGATGAGCGAGTCGGGCCTCCAGGACCTC